>Ga0335075_10002331_pt1 | contig 30644 bp, 20 predicted proteins | sample Lox_Sample_24_FD_206723 | JGI IMG/M metagenome (GOLD analysis project Ga0335075, IMG submission 206723) | Soil microbial communities from Loxahatchee National Wildlife Refuge, Florida, United States - Lox_Sample_2.4 | ecosystem: Environmental > Terrestrial > Soil > Wetlands | place: USA...
TGGCGGTGACCGGCGCGCAGGTGGCGCAACTGCCCGATCTGTCGGGGCTGACGGTGCGTCCGACCAGCGTCGCGGTCAGCGACTCCGCCGGCAACATAGAAAACGACCTGGAGCATGGTTCGAACCTTGCCACCTATGTCGGCGACGGCCTGGTGACCGCGATCGCCAGCGACGATGGCGATGTCAGCATTCCGTTCGCCGATCTCACCAGCCCGGTGACCACGGCGCTGGCCAAGCTTTCCGCTGGCAGCCTGATCGTGACGGACGTGCCGGTGGCAAACATCGCCGGTGTTGCTGCCATGCCGGCGTTCGCGTCCATGACGGTGCTGGACGATGGCGCCGACATCGCCGGCAATCTCGGCCCCGGCGGACCGCTGGCCAGCTACCATGGCGACATCACCGGCCTGACGGTTTCCGACACCACGGTGACGGCGACCGCGGCGCAGGCGCTCGCCGCCGATGCCAATGCCCTCGCGCTGCTTCCCGCCGGCAGCCTGGATGTGACCGGGGTTGCGGTGGGCAGCGTCTCGCAGATCGCCGCGATCGCCGCGCTGGCTTCGATGACCGTCAGCGACAATGCCTTCGATATCACTCAGGATCTGCAAAAGGGATCGTCGAGCTCCGCGCTCGACCTGAATGCGGCGAAGATCGCCAGCATCAGCGTCAGCGGCGGCCTTATCACGCTGAACGACACGCAAGCCGATGCCGTCCAGGCGGCGATCGCGAAACTGCAGGCCAACAGCCTGACCGTGAGCGGCGTACCGTACGACGACGTTGCCAACATTGCCGGGCTGAATGCCGTGCTCAGCTTCGGCGTGGTGGACACCGCGAGCACCCTGCAAACCGACCTCGCGAACATCGCCGCCAGCCAGCCGTCCTTGCTGCAGACATATATCGGCAAGATCAGCAGCATCGCGCCGAGCAATGGCAGCGGCACCATCGCATTGAACGACGCACAGGTAGATGCCGCGCTCATCGAACTGGGAAAGCTGGTGCCCGGCAGCCTGACGGTGAGCAATGTGCCGGTCGCCGATCTGGCCAACATCGCCGGCCTTGGGAACCGCCTTGCCGGCGTCGGAATACAGGACACCGCCGGCAACGTGCAGGGGGCGTTGGATACGTTGCGGGCAGACTTTGTCGCGCCGGGCGTACCGCTGACGATCGATCTTACCGGCGCCACCAGCAACAGCATAGCGATCACGGTGACCGCCGCCACCTACACGGACGATACGGGCGTGCTCGACAGCATTACCAATGTCACCGGCGTGGTGCAGGTCAGCGGCAGCGCAACGGCGATCGCCCCGATCGCCGTCGCGCTCGAGGCCGATTCCATTGTCGGTGCGGTGGACGTCACCGATACGATCGCGGACATTCTCGCCGACCTGACCACGCTCGAGTCCCTCGGCACCAAGTTGCAGGCGCTGTCGGTGACCGATACCAACCTGACTGCCTCGGAAGTCGCCTCTTTGCTCACGATCAAGAGCACCATACCGAGCGTATCAACCGGGGCGCTGACCATCACCGATACGGGCTCGCAGATCGCCGCCGTGATCGAGGCAAACAGCTCCGCCGCCGCATTCCTGAACCTGCAGCAGACCGTCGAGTTATCGGGGGATTCCATCATCGCTGCGTCGGACGCAGCGGCACTGGAGAAACTCACCAATCTGCAGAAGAACGGCTTCGCGCTGGTGGTATGGGACACCGCATCGCACCTGACCGATACGGTCGACGGTTATCTGGCAGCGGTGCAGAAACCGCTCATCGATGCGGTCTATCTCAAGACGAGCAGCGGCACCGCCACGATCACCGCTGCCACGGCGGCCGCTTTGCTGACGATTCCAAATTTCAGCATCGACAACCCACCGGCGATCGATGGCGGCCCGGGCACCAACAACACTGTGACCGTGCTCGACACCGCGGCGCATATCGACAGCAACTACGCCGCCTTGTCCGCCCACATGGGCGAGTTCAACGGCGGCATCGAGGTCAGCGCCTCCGCCACCGTTTCCGATGCCACGTTCGGGGATTTGCTCGCGCTTGGCGCGACGATGGCATCCGGGCAATCGCTGACCGTGCGCGACCTGCCGTCCGCTATCGTGGCCAGCGCGCCCGCGCAGCTCGCGGGCAGCCCCAGCATTGTTCCGGTTGCCTGGCTGTTGTCGGGCAGCGCCACGGTGACCGAGACGCAGGCAGCCTATCTCGGTTCACTGGCCAATATCACGCCCGGCGCCAATACGCTGACGCTGTCGGGGTCCGGCGCGCAGATCCAGATCAGCGTCGCCGCGGCCAACGATCTCGGCAACTTGGGCACTGCGCTATTGCTCAACGACAACCAGTTGCTCGTGGACGACAACGTCACCGACGTGCTGAATCTCAGTGCAAACGCGCGGCTGATCGTGACTCCGAACATCAGCGATACATTTGCCGAGATCTCGACCCTGGTGGTGGGCGACGGACTGCTGGACGGCACGATCACGATCACCGACAGCAGCCAGGTCACCACGACGCAGGTGAGCGGCTTCCTGGCATTGCTCGGCGTGGCCGGCGGCATTCCGGTGGCGAATGTCAGCTTCAACGGCAATATCGAGACGGTGACCGACACGTTCGCGGCGATCCAGACACTGGCCGGAAGCAGTGGCTGGACGTCGAACGCGAGCGTGCATAGCGACTTTCACCTGGTGGCCGCCGATTCGGTGACGAACCTGCTTGCCGCCAGCCCAACCACGCTGGCCGGCCTTTACGCCACCACGCTCAGCGCCAACCAGACCGGCGTTTTGGCCGCCAGTGCCGAGATGCTGGCCGAGGAAGCCAACAGCATCCATTTCAGCGTCGGCAGCTACACCATCACCATCCAGGACACTGCGGCAAACCTGCTGAACCCGGCCTATACGGATGGCGAGGCTCTGGCTGCGGTCTGGCAACTCGCCGCCCCCGACACCGTCAGCGCGGCCGGGGCCGAAACATTGCTGCCGGAGGCGAAGTTCCATCTCAACACGCTGCTGACGGTCAGCGACACCTCGGCCGACCTGCTGGACGGCGTGCTGTCCGGCGTGATCACCGCGGCAGACGCCGCCGACACGGGCTATGGCGGCAGCATCCACGTGACGCTGTCGGACGCGGAGACGCTGGACGCCAACACCGCCGAGGCGCTGGTGAATCTGCCCGGGTTCGTCAACACCGGCGAACTGTCGATCTCGGACAGCTCGTCCTATCTGCTCAATCTGAACAATCTCACCGCCGAGAACGAAGCCAGCTACGTCACGCTGGCGGGCAACGAAACGGTGTCGGTTGCGACGGCGCTCAGTCTCGCCGCATTGCCGCACTTCGCGCTGGACGGCAACGTATTGTTCCTGGCATCGGACGATTATGCCAACGCCTCGGCACTGACGACGCTCGCCAACATGGGCAGCGGTTTCCAGCTCAACGGCAATACGCTGACGATGACGCAGAACGCCTCGGTCGATGCCACGGAACTGGCTGGGATCGGCACGTTCGGCAGCGGCCTGGTCACCGACGGCTATACCATCACGCTGACGCAAAATGCGCTGGACCTGACGCCGGCCGAGTACAACGCGCTGCAGTCGGACAACGTCGTGCTCAACGGCAACCTGTGGTCGGCAGCGCCGTCCGGCGTGACAGTCGGCGAGGCGACCGGCACGGCGACGTTCAGCGGCACCGGCGTGAACGGCGCGACCGCCAATCTTTATAACGAGAGCGGCACGTTACTGACCTCGTCGGCGGTGGCATCGTCGGAGTTTTCCGTTTCCGCCAGCGACAGCGGGGTGAACTTCGCGCTGACCGAGACCGTGGGCGGCACCGAATCCGCGCCACTCATCTACCTGGAAGAAACAATCCTGACCGGCATCGCCAGCGCCGACAGCGCAACCTTCGCCGGCTCGGGCGCGATTCACGTGGCTTCCAACGAATACATCAACCTCTACACCGCGGGTTCGCAGCCGGGCACGCTGCCCAATCCGATCCTGGTCTATAACCCGACCGCCGACACGCTGTCCTTCGACGACAGCCACGGCGCGGTCGTGCTGGTGACGCTGGGCACCTCGACCCACCCGGCGTCGCTCGATCCGTCCGAGATCATCGTCAAGCACGCATAGGGGAAGCCGGATGTTTCGCAGCCTGCCGTTGCGGCAGACGGCGCGCGCCGTCGCCGGTCCGCTGGCCTGGGTGGCCGGGTTCTCCTGCTTCCTGAACGTGCTGTACCTCGCCGCGCCGCTCTACATGATGCAGGTCTACGATCGCGTGATGCACAGCCGCAGCGTGCCGACGCTGCTGTATCTCACGCTGATCGTCGCGCTGTGTTACCTGACCTACGCGATCCTCGACGCGGTGCGCGGCCATGTCCTGGCCGGTGTCAGCGACCTGGTCGAGGACCGGCTGGGGCGCGTGCTGATCGCGCATGTCACGACGCCGGCGCGCCGTGCGCAGGACCAATCGCTGGCGGTGCACATTGCGCGCGATCTCGACACCGTGCGCCAGTTCGCAGCCGGTGCCGGCGCGCTGGCGTTCATCGACCTGCCTTGGGCACCGATCTATCTCGCCGCGATCGCGCTGTTGCATCCGTATCTCGGGCTTTATGCGGTCGGTGCGGCGATCGTGCTGCTGGGCCTGACGCTTGCCACCGAACAAGCTGCCCGCCAGCCGATGAGCGAGGCCGGCAAACGCGCCGCCCGCGCCTATCAGTTCAGCGAGGCGGTGACGCGCCATGCCGATTGCGCGCGCACGATGGGGCTGGGAACGACACTGGCCGCGCGCTGGCGGACCTTGCGCGGCGAGATGCTGGCGGCGCAGAGCCGTGCGAGCCATCGCACGGTCATGCTCGGCGCCGCCAGCAAATGCGCCCGGCTGTTCTTTCAATCATCGATCCTGGGGCTGGGCGCGTGGCTGGCGATCAATGACGAAGTGAGCGGCGGTGCCATTTTCGCCGGATCGCTGTTGCTGAGCCGGACGCTGGCGCCGGTGGAGGCGATCATCGGCGCCTGGCGTTCGACGCTGGCGGCCAAGGAGGCGCTGAACCGCATCGGCTGGCTGACGGCGAACGATACCGCGCCGGTGCGGCCGGTGGCCCTGCCCGCGGCGCGCGGCGAACTGGTGCTGGACGGGGTGACCTGGGCTCCGGCCGGTGCGGCCCGTCCGGTCGTGCGCGGCGTCAGCCTGCGCATCGAGCCAGGGGCGGCGCTGGTGATGGTGGGGGCAAGTTCGGCGGGCAAGTCGACCATCGCGCGGCTGATGGTGGGGGCGATGCGGCCGGATTCCGGCTCTGTTCGGCTGGACGGCGCCGACCTGGCCACCTGGGACGCCGCGCAACTGGGCACCACGATCGGCTATCTGCCGCAGGACGTCGCATTGTTCCCTGGCACGATCCGCGACAACATCGCGCGCTTCGGCGAGGCGGACGACGCCGCGGTGGTGGCTGCTTCGAAAGCGGCCAACGCGCACGACATGATCGTACGGCTGCCGCAAGGCTACCAGACGCTGCTGGACGACGCGGCGATGACGTTGTCCGGCGGCCAGAAGCAGCGCATCGCCCTGGCGCGGGCGCTGCTGGAGGCGCCAAGCGTCGTGGTGCTGGACGAACCCAACGCGAACCTCGATTCCGAAGGCGAGGCGGCGCTGACCGAGTGCGTGCAGGCACTGAAGCGACGCAAATGCACAGTGGTGATGATCACCCACCGCATCGGGCTGGTGCGCATTGCCGATTACGTCGCCACCATCGGCGAAGGCCAGATGGTGAGCGTGCAGCGTACCGCGGAGTTCATGGCACAGCATGCTCCGGCCCCGGTTCCAAGCCTTGTGCACGCAGCGGGGCCGAACCAGGAAGCGGATCAACGCGATTGGGCGGCAGAGCAGGGCAACCGGAGCGCCGAGCGTGAGGGCGATGTGGCCGCCACTCAGCGCTCGCCTGCCCTCTCCCACCAGCACCGGGCCTGACCATGAACAAAGCCATCCTCACCGGCGTCCTGACGATCGGCGTATTCTTCGGCGGCCTGGGCACCTGGGTGGCGCTCGCGCCGCTCGACAGCGCGGTGGTTGGCTCCGGCGTGCTGATCGTGCACGGCAACCGCAAGACGGTGCAGCATCGCGAGGGCGGGATCGTCGCCGCGCTGTTGGTGCAGGAAGGCAGCGTCGTCAGCCAAGGCCAGGTGCTGGTGCGGCTGGACGACACGCAGGCCCGCGCGGTTCACGACGTGCACCGCTCGGAGCTTCTCGCCGACGAAGCGCTATCGGCACGCGACCTGGCCGAACTGTCCGGCGTCTCCGAGATCGGCTTTCCTGCCGATCTTTCCCCGGATGATCCCGTCGTAGCCGCGATGATGAGCCGTGAGCGTATCGTCTTCCGCAGCCATCACGACCTGCTCGCGCAGCAGCTCCAGGTGCTGGACCAGCGCATCGTACAGGCACATGCGCAGGAGGACGGCGCACGGCAGCAGCTCGACTCGGTGAACAAGCAGTTGGACCTGGCAACAGAAGAGATGCGCTCGATCGGCGAACTGCAACGCGTGGGCCTGGAGCCGAAGAACCGCATGCTGGAACTCGGGCGCGGCGTGGAAGAGCTGCGCGGCCAGGTGGGGCAACTGACGTCGGACGTGGCACGCTTCGCATCGGAGGCGGCGGAACTTGCGGCCGAGAAGCTGCGCCTGCGGCAGACCGCGCAGGACGATGCCACCCGCGAGCTGCGGGATGCTCAGATGCGCATCAACGACGTGCTGCCGCGGCTGGCCGCCGATCGCGACACGCTGCGGCGGCTGGACATCCGCGCGCCGATTGGCGGCGAGGTGGTGAACCTGGCTATTTTCACCAAAGGCGGCGTGATCGAACCGGGCAAGCCGATCATGGACATCGTGCCGCGCGACCCAACGCTGATCGCAGAGGCGCAGATCAGGCCCGAGGACGTGGAGCACTTGCGGGTTGGCCAGACCGCGCAGGTGGTCGCGACCGGTTTCAGCATGCGTGTCGCCGCGCCGATCGAGGGCAAGGTGACGGTGATCTCTGCCGACCGCATGACCGATCCAAGGACCGGCCACGCCTATTTCGCGGCGGACGTGGCGCTGGTGGCCGATCGGCAGGGCGGCGCGTTGTTGCGGCAGTTGGGACCTGGCATGCCGGTGGAAGTGATCGTGCCGACCAAGGCACGGACGGTGTTCGATTACCTGGTGGGGCCGCTGCGGCAGAGCTTCAGGGGGGCGATGCGGGAGATGTGATGCCCGGGCTGTCGTCCCCGTGAGCGGAATCTGCATCGGGCCGCGGCGGCTTTACATCCTTCCCGGCAGCCACAGCGCAATCGCCGGAAATACGATCAGCACTACCAGCCGCGCGATGTCGGTCAGCACGAACGGAATGACGCCCAGGAAGATCGTCGCGAAGCTTACGTCCTTCACCACGGTCTTGATGACGAACACGTTCATCCCGACCGGCGGGTGGATCAGGCCCAGTTCCACCGTCATCACGATGATGATGCCGAACCACACCGGATCGAACCCCAGCGACGTGATCACCGGGAAGATGATCGGCACCGTCAGGATGATCATCGCCATCGAGTCCATCAGGCAGCCCAGAGCCAGGTACATCAGCATGATCACGGCCAGCACGCCGTAGCGGCCCATGCCCATGCCGGTGATGAACTCCGTCACCTTCTGCGGTACCTGCGTGACGGTGAGGAAATAGCCGAACAGGATGGCGCCGATCAGCACGGTGAAGACGGCGGCGGCGGTGCGCGTGGCCTGCAGCAGCGATTCGCGGATGTCGGGCCCGGACAGGCGGCGCCGTGCGACGCTGATCAGGAAGGCGCCGCCGGCGCCCATGCCGCCGGCCTCGGTGGGGGTGAAAAGCCCGCCGTACAGCCCGCCGATGACGAACATGAACAAGGCGAGCGGCGCCCAGATCTCGCGTGCCGCCTGCAAGCGTTCGCGCCAGGAGCTGCGCGGCGTGGCGGGCAGGAAGCGCGGGCGGACCTGGCTGATGATCGCGATGGTGGCCATGTACATCGACACCGCGAGCAAGCCCGGCAGCACGCCGGCGATGAATAATTTGCCGATGTCCTGCTGCGTGATCAGGCCATAGACGGCGAGTACGATGGAGGGCGGAAACATCGCGCCGAGTGTGCCTCCGGCCGCGATCACGCCGGTGGCGAAGGATTGCGGATAGTCGAAGCGCCGCATTTCCGGATAGGCAACGGTGGAGAACGTCGCCGCGGTTGCCACCGACGAGCCGCTGATCGCGGCGAACCCGGCGCAGGCGGCGATGGTGGCAATGCCAAGCCCGCCGCGCCGGTGTCCCACGAAGGTATTGGCGGCGTGGAACAATTCGCGGCTCATGCCGGAGCGCGAGACGATCGCGCCCATCAGCAGGAACATCGGGATCACGCCGAAGGTATAGTCGGTGACGATCCGCATGGAGGTCTGTCCGACCATTTTCAGGGCGGGTTCAGCGCCGACCAGGTAGCCGAAGCCGGTGACGCCGACCAGGCCCATCGCCATGCCGACGGGCACGCGCAGCAGCATCAGGCCGAAGAGTACGACGAAGCCGATAACGGCGACGGAGTCGGGCGACACCTAACCTCTCCCACAAAGTGGGAGAGGTCGAGGCGCGTTGGCGCCGAGGGCGAGGGTGATCGGGTCGGCGGGTAGAAAGCAGTGTGCCGACCCGATCACCCTCGCCGCTTCGCGTCTCGACCTCTCCCGCGCTGCGCGAACAGCGCAGCGCGAGAGAGGTTTATTCGACCACGTTGATTGCATTCGCATCGAATTTCTCCGGCTGGAACACCAGCCGCCAGGTGCGCACCGCGATCAGCAGCACGGCCGACGCATCGCCCAGCCACGCCACCGCGGCGAACGGCCAGGTGGGCAGGCGCAGGTCGAAGGTCAGCACGTTGTCCGCGCGCGTCATGCGCACCTTGTCGAACAGGGTCATGGTTTGCACGGTGACGACGAACAGCAGCACCAGCGTGGCGAACACGTCGATGCAGCGCTTGCCGCGCGGCCCCGCCGAGGCCCAGACCAGGTCCACGGTGATATGCGTGCCGCGATAGCTGGTGGCGGCGATGCCCCAGAAGATCAGAATTCCCAGAAGCTGCTTGCCGAAATCGTAGCTGTCCGGGATCGCGTAGCTGAAGAAATACCGCAGCAGCACCGAGATGAAGATGTCCGCGGCGACGATGCCGACAAACGCCGCGGCCACCAGTTCGATGCCATCGATGAACCGGTCCATCGCGCTGCGCGCGCCGCCGCGTTTCGCCCTGCTCTTGCGGGCGAACTCTCCCTGCAGGTCGCTCACGGAACTACTGCACCAGCGCGTCGCGCTTCTTCAGCTCGGCCTGCAGGTCGCCGAACACCTTGTCGGCGTTCGGCACATGCGCCGCCCATCTTGCCTTCAGCGGCTCGGCCGCGTTGCGCCATGCCGCGACTTGCTCCGGGGTCAGCGCGTACACATCGTGCCCGGGCTCGGCCTTGATCTTCGCGAGGCCGGCATGCTCCCAATCCGCCCAGGGGCTGGCAACCTTCTCGGCCCATTCGGTGGTGCAGTGATGGTCGATCACCGTCCGCTGCGCCGGCGACATGGCGTTATAGCGATCCTTGTTCATCACCCAGACGAAGGTCGCGGTCCAGAACGGCATGTCCATGTCGTATTTGACGACCTTATCGATACCGAACAGAATGGTGGAGTTCCAGGGGAAGGTGATGGCGTCGGCGACGCCGCGTTCCAGCACCTCGCGTGCTTCCGGTGCCGAGGCCTGCACGTTGGTGCCGCCCAGCATGGTGACGAACTCGCCCAGGGTCGCGTTGGCCGGGCGGATCTTCATGCCCTTGATGTCGGATGGCCATACGATCTTCCTGGTGCGCGAATGCCAGGTGCCGGGATCGAGCACGAACGCGAAGCAGAAATGCACGTCCTTCATTTCGGTCGCGGCAAACGGGCGATACCACGCATCCAGCGCCGCCGATCCGCCCTTTGCGTTGCTGATCAGGAATGGCAGCTCACCCGCCGCAATGATCGGGAAGCGGCCGGGCTGGTAGCCGGGATTGACGTAGGCGAAGTCGGCGATGCCGTCGCGCGCCATGTCGTAGTGGTCCATCGCCTTGCCCAATTGCTCGGACGGGAACAGCGTGGACTTGATGGTGCCGCCGGATTCTTTCTCGATGTCGGCGGCCCAGGCGATCAGGGCGGGGTTGAGCGGATGCGCGGGCGGCACCCAGCTTGAAAGCTTCAGGTTCACTGTCTTGTCCTGCGCCAGCGCGCTGCCGGCAACACAAGGCACCAGGACCGCAACCAACATCGCGGCGGCCAGCAGCCGCAGCACGCTTCGACCACGCATCGTTTCCCCCTTTGGCGTACGCCAAAATTGCCGGACCTCATTCGCAACGGCAAGCCCGATTCTTGTGCTTTACCGCGCGCGGGCGATGATCGGCACGGCGGCCGCACAACGCGTGGGGGAATCATGGACGCAGACTATGTGGTGATCGGCGCGGGATCGGCCGGCTGCGTCATTGCCAGCCGGTTGTCGGAAACCAATGCGCGAGTCGTGCTGCTGGAAGCCGGACCGCCGGACCGCAATCTGTGGATCCACATCCCGGCCGGCGTGCTGAAGCTGCTGCACCATCCGGTGGTGAACTGGAACTACAGCGCCGACAGCTCGCCGGGCACGGCCGGCCGCGCGATCCATTGGCCGCGGGGGAAAGTGCTGGGCGGATCGAGCTCGATCAACGGCATGCTGTATGTCCGCGGCAACCCGGCGGACTACGACGGCTGGGCGCAGATGGGCTGCCGCGGCTGGAGCTTCGACGACGTGCTGCCGTATTTCCGCAAATCAGAGCATTACGTGCAGGGCGGCGAGCCGGAGTACCGCGGCCAGGGCGGACCGCTGCAAGTGGAAGATTACCGCACCATCCTGCCCTTGACCCATCGTTTCGTCGAAGCCGCGCAGCAGGCGGGATTCGCGCTCAGCCACGACCTGAACGGGCGCGTGCAGGAAGGCGTCGGCTATTCGCAGATGACCCGGCTGGGACGGTTCCGCGGGTCCACCGCGCGCACGTTCCTTGCGGCGGCAAAAGGGCGGGCCAACCTGCGCGTGGAGACGGACGCGTTGGCCACGCGCCTGTTGTTCGACGGCCGGCGCTGTGTTGGCGTCGCGGTCCGACAGCGTGGCGTGGATCGGGAATTGCGTGCGGCGCGCGAGGTGATCCTGTGCGGCGGCGCGGTGAACTCCCCGCATCTGTTGCAGATTTCCGGCATCGGCCCCGCGGCGCATCTGCAGGCGATCGGCGTGCCGGTGCTGCACGACCTGCCGGGCGTCGGCGCGAATTTGCAAGATCACTACGTGCTGCGCGTGTCGCACCGCGCGAAGGATGCGGTTTCGATCAACCAGCTTGCGCGCGGGCCGCGCCTGGCGGTGGAAGCCGCGCGGTTTGCGCTGACCGGGCGTGGCGCACTGACCTTCGGCGTGACCAGCGCGCAGGTGTTCTGCCGGTCTCGCGAAGGACTCGCCAGTCCGGACCTGCAACTCCTGTTCACGCCCGCCAGCTACGATGCGACCCGGTTCGGTGCGCTGGAGCACGCGCCGGGCATGACGGTGGCGATCTGCCCGGTGCGGCCCGACAGCCGCGGCTCCATCATGGCGCGTTCGCCCGATCCGTTTGCCGCGCCGGTGATCGCGCCGAACTATCTCTCGGATCTGAACGACGCCCGCGTGCTGATCGCCGGCGCGCGCATCACGCGCCGCATCTTCGCACAGCCGGCATTGGCGCGGCACAGCGCGGCGGAGATCCTGCCCGGGCCGGGCTGCGAGTCAGATGCGGATCTGACGGAGCATGCGCGGCGCTATGGCACGACGATCTTCCATCCGGTGGGAACGTGCCGGATGGGCGAGGGGCTCAGCGCCGTGGTGGATGCGCGGCTGCGCGTGCATGGAATGGGCGGGCTGCGGGTGATCGATGCCTCGGTGATGCCGACGCTGACCACCGGCAACACCAACGCGCCGACGATCATGATCGCGGAGAAAGGGGCGGCGATGATCCGGGAGGATGCGGCGGGCTGATACCTGGCCCCACGTCATGGCCGGGCCTGAGCCGACCATCTTCCCACGCCGATCGGGCGGGCGTCGCGCGAAACGACCCGATCTGCTCGGGCAGATCGCCGGGTCAAGCCCAGCCTTGACGAGGAGCCTCGGCAACGATTCGTTCACACTTCGCCGCTACCCTCCGCCACATGCGCCTTGTTTGCCTCACCGTACTGCTCTTGCTGGCAGCCACCGCCGCGCGTGCCGAGCTGATTGCCGTACCGCCAACCCAACCTCCAGGTCTGCAGTGCCGGCAGGCGATCGCTGTGGCGGCCAACGCGCACGGCGTGCCACCCAGCCTTATGGCGGCCGTCGGGCGCGTGGAGAGCGGTCGCCGCGATCCGGTCAGCGGCGCATGGCACCCTTGGCCCTGGACGGTCGATGCCGACGGTCAGGGCACGTTCTACGACACCAAAGCGCAGGCCATCGCCGCCGTGCGCGCGCTACAGGCAAACGGCGGACATTCGATCGATGTCGGCTGCATGCAGGTGAACCTGCAGCACCATCCGCACGCCTTCGCCACCCTGGAGCAAGCGTTCGATCCGGCGACGAACGCCGATTACGCCGCTCGCTTCCTGGTGGAGCTGCGAGGCCAGAGTGGCTCCTGGCCGCAGGCGACCGCGCTGTACCATTCCGCGACACCGGCCCTTGGCGCGGCGTACGAGCAGAAGGTGATGGCCGCGTGGCCGGAGGAGCAGCGGCTGGCGGGCGATGGCCCGCTGGTGGCAATGGCTCGGAACTGGGGGACGCCGTTCAACGGCGGTCTCGTCGCGCCGCCTCCGAGGCGCGAGGCGGGTGTGCGTTTTGTGCCGCCTGCGTTGCCCGGACAGGTGGCGCCGCCCGGGCGCGGGCTGGATTCGTATCGCGCGGCGCCGGTCATGCTGGGCTGGCGGCACAAGAGCGGGTAGCGGCGCGGGCATATCCCGCACGAGGTGGAGCTGACGCGGGAGCGGCCGAAGGACAGGCCGCCGGCGTAGCAGGGTATCCGCGTTGCCGGGTGACGCGGGCGGTGTCATGTGGCACCGCATGCCGCCGCCCCTGAAGCCGCAGCCTGAACGTCTCTATGGTCGTAGCCGCGGCCACAAGCTGCGTCCCCGCCAGGAGAAGCTGCTGGCGGTGACGCTGCCGCGGCTGACGCTGTCCGTGGAAGCGGCGGCCGACCCTCAGGCCGCCTTTCTGCGCCCGCCACGCGCGGTCTGGCTGGAGGTCGGATTCGGCAGCGGCGAGCATGCGCTGGCCCAGATCGCCGCCCACCCCGACATCGGCCTGATCGCCTGCGAGCCGTTCGAGAACGGTATTTGTTCCCTGCTCTCCCGTCTGGTCGCGGAGGGCGAGGAAGCAACGGCGCCCCTGCCCCCCAATCTGCTGCTCTGGCCGGACGACGCGCGGGTGCTGCTGCGCCATCTGCCCGATGCCTGCCTCGATCGGCTGTTCTTGTTGTTTCCCGACCCATGGCCGAAGGCACGGCACGCCAAACGGCGGTTCGTGCATCCCGCGCTGCTGCCGCTGGCCGCGCGCGTGCTGCGTCCCGGGGCGGAATGGCGGGTGGCAACCGACGATCCCACCTACCAGGCTTGGGTGAGTGAGGTTATGGCGGGGCAGAATTTGTTCGACGCGCGGCCGCCCGTGGAGCAACGGCCGGGGGATTGGCCGCCCACCCGGTATGAGGCGAAGGCGCTGCGCGAGGGGAGACGGCCGCTGTACTTTAGCCTCTCCCGCGCTACGCGCGGGAGAGGTCAAGACTCCGGAGGCGTCGAGGGTGAGGGTGATCGGGTGGGCACGCTATAGAGGTATGCTACGTGCCGACCCGATCACCCTCACCCTCGACGCTTCGCGTCTCGACCTCTCCCGCTTCGCGGGCGAGGTTTGCGACTTCGCTGGGGAGGTTTACGACTTCGCTGGCGAGGTTTCCGAACGACCGAACCAGCACTTCGTAGATCGGCCGCTTGAAATCCACCGCAAGCGCGGGAAGTTCCGCCAGATCGACCCAGCGCCACGCGTCGAACTCGGGGTGCGGATCCAAGTCCAGCCGGATATCCGAATCCGCCCCGACGAACCGCAGCGCAAACCAGCGCTGCCGCTGGCCACGATAACGCCCCTTCAGCGCGACGCCGACCAGGTGCGGCGGCAAGTCGTAGGTCAGCCAGTCCGGGTGCTCGCCGATGATCTCCGCCCGGTCGGTGCCGATCTCCTCAGCCAACTCGCGCAATACGGCGGATCGGGGGTCTTCGCCCTCGTCGATACCACCTTGGGGCAATTGCCAGCCGCCGGGGGCACCTTCCGCATTCGGCAGGTCGGCGCGACGCGCGACAAACACCTTGCCGTCACGGTTGAACAACACGGCACCGACATTGGGGCGGTAGGGCAGAGTGCTCATTGCCGTGGATCCGAGGCGAATGTGGGGTCTCTACACCACCCGTTCCACGATCAGCTTCTTGATCTCGGCAATCGCCTTCGCCGGGTTCAAATTCTTCGGGCACGTGTCGGTGCAATTCATGATCGTGTGGCAGCGGTAGAGCTTGAACGGATCCTCCAGCGCGTCCAGCCGCTCTCCCGTGTGTTCATCGCGCGAATCCGCGATCCAGCGATAGGCCTGCAACAGGATCGCAGGGCCCAAATAGCGGTCGCCGTTCCACCAGTAGCTGGGGCAGCTTGTGGAGCAACAGAAGCACAGGATGCATTCCCACAGCCCGTCCAGCTTGGCACGTTCCTCGCGGCTTTGCAGGCGTTCGCCGTCCGGCGGCGGGGGCGAGTCGGATTGCAGCCATGGCTCGATGCTGCGGTACTGCGCGTAAGCGAGCGACAGGTCCGGCACGAGGTCCTTCACCACAGCCATATGCGGCAGTGGCGCGATGCGCACGGCGCCCTTCACCTCGTCGATCGGTTTCAGGCACGCCAACGTGTTGCTGCCGTCGATGTTCATCGCGCAAGAGCCGCAGATGCCTTCCCGGCAGGACCGGCGGAAGGTCAGCGTCGGATCGACCTCGTTCTTGATCTTGATCAGCGCGTCCAGGACCATCGGGCCGCACGCGCCGAGATCGATCTCGTACGTGTCCATTCGCGGGTTCTGCCCGTCGTCCGGGTTCCAGCGATAGATGCTGAATTCGCGCACACGCTTCGCACCGGCGGGCGCCTTCCAAGTCTTTCCCTTGCCAATGCGGCTGTTGCGGGGAAGGGCGAATTCAACCATCGCGTTGGTGTCCTGCGGTTGTTTCCGTCATTGCGAGGTCGCGAAGCGACGAAGCAAGTCCGGACACGCGGGGATACTCTTGACCGGGCTTGCTTCGTCGCTGCGCGACCTCGCAATGACACATTCTAATAAACCCGCTTCTTCGGCGGAATGACGGACACTTCGTTGGTCAGCGTTTGCATCTTCACCGGGCGATAGTCCAGCATCACCTCGCCCCGGTCGTCGCACCGGGCCAGCGTGTGCTTCATCCAGTGCTGATCGTCGCGCTCCGGGTAGTCGTCATGCGCATGGGCGCCGCGGCTTTCATGGCGGGCCTCGGCGCCTACCATCGTCGTCATCGCATTGCCCATCAGGTTATGCAGCTCGAGTGCCTCCATCAGGTCGGAGTTCCAGATCAGGCTGTGGTCGGACACCGACATGTCCTCCAGCCCGCGCCACACCCGCTGCATCTCCTTCACGCCGTCCGCCAGCGTCTTGCTGTTGCGGAACACCGCGGCGTGGGTCTGCATGGTCTTCTGCATGTCCAGCCGCAGGTCGGCCACCCGCGTGCCGCCCTTCGCATGCCGCGCACGATCGAAACGGTCCAGCGACGCTTCGCCGGCCTTCGGCGGCAGCGGTGGCTGCGAGGCGTCAGGCTTGATGATCTCGGCGGCACGCTGCGCGGCAGCGCGGCCGAACACCACGATATCGACCAGCGAGTTGCACCCCAGCCGATTGGCGCCATGGATGGAAACGCACGCCGCCTCGCCGATCGCCATCAGCCCGCGCGCCACCGCATCCGGATCGTCCCTGGTCGGCCGCAGCACCTCGGCGCGATAGTTCGTTGGAATGCCGCCCATGTTGTAGTGCACGGTCGGCAGCACCGGGATGGGCTCCTTGGTCACCTCCACGCCGGCGAACACCTTTGCAGTTTCGGAAATCCCCGGCAGGCGTTCGTGCAGGATGTCGGCGCCGAGATGCTCCAGATGGAGCAGGATGTAGTTCTTGTTCGGACCGCAGCCGCGGCCTTCATTGATCTCGATGGTCATCGACCGCGACACCACGTCGCGCGACGCAAGGTCCTTCGCGCTCGGCGCGTAGCGCTCCATGAAGCGCTCGCCTTCGGAGTTGGTCAGATAGCCGCCTTCGCCGCGCGCGCCCTCGGTGATCAGGCAGCCGGCGGGGAAGATGCCGGTGGGATGGAACTGCACGAACTCCATGTCCTGGCAGGGCAGGCCGGCGCGCAGGATCATGCCGTTGCCGTCGCCGGTGCAGGTGTGCGCCGAGGTGCAGGACAGGTACGTGCGGCCATAGCCGCCGGTCGCCAGCACCACCGTCTGTGCGCGGAAGCGATGGATCGAGCCGTCGTCCAGGCACCAGGCCGTGACGCCGCGGCAGACGCCTTCGTCGTCCATGATCAGGTCGAGCGCGAAATACTCGACGAAGAACTCCACATCGTGTTTCAGGCTTTGCTGATACAGCGTGTGCAGGATGGCGTGGCCGGTGCGGTCGGCGGCAGCGCAGGCGCGATTCGCCGGCGGACCCTCGCCGTATTTCGTCATGTGGCCGCCGAACGGGCGCTGGTAGATCTTGCCCGCTTCCGTGCGGCTGAACGGCACGCCGAAATGTTCCAGCTCGTAGACCGCGCTGATCGCCTCGCGGCACATGTATTCGATGGCGTCCTGGTCGCCGAGCCAGTCCGACCCTTTCACGGTGTCGTACATGTGCCAGCGCCAGTCGTCCTCGCCCATGTTGCCGAGCGCCGCACCCATGCCACCTTGCGCTGCGACGGTGTGGCTGCGGGTGGGAAAGACCTTGGTGATGCAGGCGGTCTTCAGTCCCGCCGCGCCCATGCCGAAGGTGGCGCGCAGGCCCGAACCGCCGGCGCCCACCACCACCACGTCGTAGGTGTGATCGACGATGTTGTAGGCGCGCGTCGATGGCAGCGTGATCGCGTTCATCCGGTTCTCTCGCCTCTCACATCCCAAGCGCCAGCCGCAGCACGGACACGATGCACAGCAGTGCCAGCACGATCGCGGCACCCTTCACCAGCAGCAGCGAGCAAACACGCAGGCCCGGCTCACGGACGTAGTCCTCGATAACCGCCTGCACGCCGAGCTGCAGGTGGTGGAACGTCGCCACGATCAGCAGGACCATCAACACCGTCGGCACCGGGCCGGACAGCCAGGTCGCGACATCCGCTCGCGAGGCGCCGATCATGCGGATCATGCCGCAGATGAACCACAGGCTCAGCGGCACCAGCGCGACCGCGGTGACGGTCTGCGCCCACCAATGGCCCGACCCGGCGCGTGCAGCGCCGACTCCGCGCGCCTGCCCCAGAGGCGAGCGCAGCATGTCGACGCGGGGGGTGTCTCCGGGACTTGCCATGGGCATCCTCACCACACCACGAAGCCGACGATCAGCGTCACAACCGTGCAAGCGGCAGAGGCGGCAATCACCGCCCAGTTGGTTGCACGGTACTCCGCCTTGTCGAAGCCGTAGACTGCGTTCCAGGCCAGGTGGCGGATGCCGGAGAACAGGTGCTGGAACAGAGCCAGGGTCCAGCCGCACAGGCACAGGATGCCGAGCCAGGAGGAGAGGAACCATTGCACGGCGGCAAAGGCGCTGTCCGACGCCGCCGCCGCGACCAGCCACCAGGTCATCAGCAACGTCCCGACGCCCAGGGCGAGGCCGGTGATCCGGTGCGTGCCCGACAGCAGCCCGGACAACGGCCAGCGATAGCTCAGCACGTGCGGGGAAAGCGGGCGGCGGACCAGTTTGCCGTCCGTGTTGCGCGCCACCATCAGCGCGTCGCGTGCGTCTCTCACGGAGTGCTCCACATGCCACCGGGGCCGTAGCGGCACCGGGCCGTTGCCGTTCCTTACGCGGACGAAGGGGCAGGGTCAACGCAGGGGCCGCGCATGAGTCATGCGCGGGACGCGGCCCGGGTTGGTCTCCCCCGTTTGATCCAGATCAATGCGTAATGCGCCATGCCAGACGCCCACTGCGGGTGCTGGCTGGCGATGCTGTCGAGGCGGGGCTGCATTCGGGGCGCGGCCGGCCCGATGGCGTTGCTGCCAGCGCAGGGGACCAACCGTCGCGGAGGGTGCCATGAGCGCAACTGGTCTCGATGTGTTCGACCGGACGCTGCAAACCACCAACATCTGGCTGGACGAGGTGATGGAGGCGGTCGGGCCGGACCGCAAGCTGGCCTGGCATGTGCTCGGCGCGGTGCTGCGGACCCTGCGCGACCGCCTGCCGCCCCCGTTGGCGGCGCATCTGGGCGAGCAACTGCCGCTGCTGGTGCGCGGCGCCTATTACGAGCATTTCGCGCCGGCACACGCGCCGCTGCGGCTGGACACCGAGGACGCGTTCCTGGCGCATGTCGAGGCGGAATGCGGCGGCACCCGACCGATCAAGCTGCGGCGCGCGGTGCGGATTGTGCTGGCGGTGCTGGATGAACAAACGTCGCCGGGGCTGACCGACAAGCTGCGCCGGGCGCTGCCGCACCATGTGCGCGCGCTTTGGCCGGAACCGGAAGACGTGGGCGGGGCAACGGTGGATTGAAGCGCGGCATCCGTCGCCGGTCGCCGCCGTGCCAGCAGCCTGGCAGGACACCGGCGGAATTGAGTGAGCCGCCGCGGTGCTGTCGCAGCGGTGCTGCATAACATCGCCGGGGACCGGATCGTCACCCTGGCCGAGCGCAAGGCGACTCCCGGAGCTACGCCGAACGTGCCTGCTGGGACAGCGGATTGGATTCGGACATCACCCCATATTCCTCCTGGAAGGGGCGGTTCCGCGAGCGCATCGCACCGGACCTGGAGGTGCTCGGATCAACGACGAGCGCCATGTCAACGACGCGCGCCATGTCAACGACGAGCGCCATGTCAACGACGCGTGCCACGTCATTGCGAGGAGCGGAGCGACGAAGCAATCCCGTTCGTGGTGAAGTTCGAAGTGTTCGTGCGCCCTTTGATGGCGATTGCTTCGTCGCTCCGCTCCTCGCAACGACATAGCCATGTTGAACCCCGATTGTTGACGTGGTTCCCAAACCCGCGCAGCCTCTTTCCGACCAAGGAAGGAGGAAACGTACATGCCGCTGCCAAATGCGGATACCGACGCCACCACGCCAAAATACCTGCGCGACAAATATTCCATCGTGGGTGTCGGCGAGACCACGTATACGCGCGGTTCCGGCCGCTCCACGCGCGCGCTGGGCACCTGGGCGATCCGCAATGCCATGATCGATGCGGGGCTGAAAGCGTCCGACATCGACGGGATGCTCTCCTATTCCGGCAACGATTCCACCATGGGTCCATTCCTGGCCGGCGATCTTGGCATCCGGCTGAACTTCTTCATGGACGTGCACGGTGGCGGATCGTCGACCGAAGCTTTGATCGGCATTGCCATCGGCGTGATCGAAGCCGGCATGTGCAAGTGCGTTGCGATCTTCCGCGCAATGAACGGGTTTTCGCAGGTCCGCATAGGCGGCACTGGCGCGCGGTCTGCGGCGCCGGTCAGCGGCGATGCGCTGCACAGCCGCGCTTATGGCTGGCAGAGCGCCGGCCAGAGTTTTGCCCCGACCTTCATGCGGCACATGTATCACTACGGCACCAGGCCCGAGCAAGTGGCGATGGTGAAGGTGGTCCATTCCGAGCATGCGTCGAACAATCCGAAAGCCTATTACAAGAAGCGCTATACGGTGGACGACGTCCTTTCCAGCCGCATCATCTGCAAGCCGCTGCATCTGCTGGATTGCTGCGTCGAGACGGATAACGCGACCTGCATCATCGTCACCCGCGCGGAGCGTGCGAAGGATCTGCGGCACCGCTCGCCTCTGATCCGGTCGGTGGTGGGGCGGTGTTCCAAGCCGCGCACCGACATGCATTATCAATGCGGGCCGATCGACCGCGTCGCCGGCTATTACATCAAGGATATTCTGTGGCCGAACGCCGGGCTGGGGCCGGAAGATGTGGACGCCACCGGCGCCTACGACGCGTTCACCTTCACCTCCATGCTGCAACTGGAAGAGTACGGATTCTGCAAGAAAGGCGAGGGCGGGGACTACGTTGCCAGCGGCATCACCCGGCTGGGCGGCAAGCGCCCGAACAACACCTCCGGCGGGCACCTGTGCGAGGGCTATACCCACGGCATGAACATGGTGATCGAGAACGTGCGGCAGTTGCGGCACGACGCGGATGATTCGTGCCCGATCGGACCGGATGGCAAGCGGCAGCACACTTTCGATTATCGCGAGGGCGGCTGCCGACAGGTGAAGGACATCGAGATCACCTGCAATCTCGGCTGGGCCAATCCGATGACCGGATCGTCCATGGTCATGCGGCGCGGATTTTGAAGGGGGGGATCAGACCATGGCACTGAAGGGCGACTATCTCGGCATGGCGCTGACGGTCGATGACCTCGACATCGAGAACCTCGAATATTTCAAGCACTGCGCCGCGCACGATTTCCATCTGCAGCAATGCGACGACTGCAAGCGGCTGCGCTATCCGCCGACCACGGCGTGTCCGTGGTGCACCTGCCTCACGTCAACCTGGCAGCGCGTGGAAGGCAAGGGCGAGGTGCATTCATATACCGAAGTGCATCACGCCATCCAGCCGGCATTCAAGACGCACACGCCGTATCTGATCCTGCTTGTGGACCTGGATACGCAGAAGGGCACACCGTCGCCGGACGAGGCGCTGCGCGTGATCGGCAACCTGACGACACCCGACGGCAAGCTGGCGCCGCCGGAGCAGGTGAAGCAGGTCGGCGTCGGCTCGCGTGTGCGGATGGTGTTCACCGACGTATCGGACGGTCTTTCGCTGCCGCAGTGGACGCTGGACGATTCCGCGACACAGCCGGAGAGACCGTGGCGATACGCGCAGGAGTGACCACGCCGCCCTTTGTCATTGCGGCGCCAAATCTACGTCTCTGCTTGTGCGTGGCAGTGACTCCACTCGTCCTGGCCGGGTCTAGCCCGGCCAGGACGATGTCGGGATGTCGAGACGCCGCCTACCCCCGCACCCCAATCCGCTCCCATTCCGGATGCGGGACAGTCGGGTAGGCCTCCGCCGCTTCCACCCCGCCTGCCAACCCCACCGGATGGAACCGCTTGGCTGACCAGCCGGCCATTTCCTCATACGTGCGGTACTTCTCCAGCACGGCCGCCTGAGCAGCTTCCAGCAGCTTCTCCGCCTCCTCCGGCCGGGTCTGCGCCAGCGAGCGATAGCGAATCTCCTCATAGGCGTAGTCGCGGAACTTCATCGTCGGGCGCGGGCTGTCCAGCACGAACGGATTTTCGCCCCGATGGCGCAGCGTCGGGTTGTAGCGGAACAACGGCCAGTAGCCGCACGCCACGGCCTTGTCCTGTTGCTTCATGCCCGCCTGCATGTCGATCCCGTGCGCGATGCAGTGCGAATACGACAGGATCAAGGACGGCCCGGGATACGCCTCCGCCTCCCGGAACGCCTGCAAGGTCTGCTGCGGATTGGCGCCCATGGCCACCTGCGCGACGTACACATTGCCATACGCGATTGCCTGCAACGCCAGGTCCTTGCGCGCCACGCGCTTGCCGGCCGCGGCGAATTTCGCTATCGCACCGAGCGGCGTGGCCTTCGACGCCTGCCCGCCGGTGTTGGAATAGACTTCGGTGTCCAGCACCAGCACGTTCACGTCGCGTGAGCTGGCCAGCACATGGTCCAGCCCGCCATAGCCGATGTCGTACGCCCAGCCGTCGCCACCCACGATCCAAACGCTGCGCCGCACAAGGTGATCGACGACCGACAGCAGGTCCTTCGCGGCCGCCAGATTGCCCAGCGCACGCAGCTTCTGCGTCAGCATGGAAACACGCACGCGTTGCGCGCGGATTTCCGATTCCCGAACCTGCGGCGCGTCCAGAACGGACTGCACCAGGTCCCCGCCAAGCTGCGGCGCCAATTCTTTCGCCAGTGCGCGCGCCAGCTCCACATGCTGGTCCGCGGCCAGGCGGAAGCCCAGCCCAAATTCCGCATTGTCCTCGAACAAGGAATTGGACCAGGCGGGGCCGCGGCCTTCACGGTTGGCGGACCAGGGCGTGACCGGAAGGTTGCCGCCATAAATGGAAGAGCACCCGGTGGCGTTGGCGATCTGCAAACGGTCGCCGAACAACTGGGACAGCAGCTTCAGATAAGGCGTCTCGCCGCAGCCGGCACAGGCGCCCGAGAACACGAACAAAGGCTCCAGAAACTGCACGCCGCGGACATTGGCGAAATCGACACGGGCGCGGTCGTTCAGCGGCAGGCCGGCGAAGAAGCGCGCGTTGTCGCGTTCCGGCTCGATCAGCGGCAGCTTGTCGCGCATCACAATCGCTTTCGCTGCCGCATCGGTCGGGTTGACTGCCGGACAGGCTTCATAACACAATGCGCAGCCCGTGCAGTCCTCCACCGAGAACTGCAAGGTGAAGCGCACGTCGGGGAAGCCGCGCACATTGATCGGCGCCGACTTGAAACTGTCCGGCGCACCGTCCAGCCGTCCGGCGTCGAAATAGCGGCCCTGGATCACGCCGTGCGGGCAGACGAAACTGCACTGGCCGCACTGGATGCACAGGTCCTGGTTCCAGCTCGCCACAGTCTCGGCGATGTTGCGCTTCTCCCAGACCGACGTGCCGGACGGCCAGGTGCCATCGACCGGAAGCTTGCTCACGGGGATTTCGTCGCCGCGGCCTTCCAGCATCAGCGCGGTCACCTCACGCACGAAAGCGGGCGCGTTGGGCGGCACCACCGGCAGACGTTCCCAATTGCTGGTTGGCGCTACAGGAACTTTCACTTCGAACAAGTTCGCCAGCGACGCGTCGACCGCGGCGAAGTTGCGCTGCACCACGTCCTCGCCGCGCCGCGCGTATGTCTTGCGGATCGCCTGCTTGATGTGCTCGATCGCACGCTCACGCGGCAGCACGCCGGACAGCGCGAAGAAGCACGTCTGCAACACCGTGTTGGCACGCCCGCGCAGCCCGGCATTCGCGGCCACGCCGGACGCGTCGATCACGTATAATTTCAGCTTCAGGTCGATGATCCGCTGCTGCATGGCGCGAGGCAGCCGGTTCCACAAATCGTCGGGCGCGAACGGCGCGTTCAGCAGCAGCGTGGCGCCTGGCGCGGCGAGGCGCAGCATGTCCAGCCGCTCGACGAACTGGAACTGGTGGATGCCGACAAAGCTCGCCTGCTGGATCAGGTAGGGTGCCTCGATCGGCTGCGGACCGAAGCGCAGATGCGACACGGTCTGCGCGCCGGACTTGTGCGAATCGTACACGAAGTACCCCTGCGCATACAGCCCCGCATCCTCGGCAATAATCTTCACACTGTTCTTGTTGGCGCCCACGGTGCCGTCGGATCCCAGGCCATAGAACACCGCGGCGACAACGTCCGGCGGCTCGGCCGAGAACGCAGCGTCCGGCGTCAGGCTGGTATGCGACAGATCGTCGTTGATGCCGACCGTGAAGCTATTGCGCGGTGCAGCGCTCTTCAGTTCATCGAACACCGCCTTCGCCATGGACGGGTTGAAGTCCTTGGAGGACAGTCCGTACCGGCCGCCGATCACGACCGGCATGCGGCATCGCCCTGCTGCGGCCGCCTGTGCCATCGTGGTCACCACGTCCAGATACAACGGCTCGCCGGTCGCGCCTGGTTCCTTGGTTTGCTCCAGAACCGCAAGCGCGGTGACGGTTTCCGGCAGCGCGGCCAGGAACGCGTCCTTTGCCCACGGACGATACAGGCGCACCTGCAACACGCCGACCTTCTCGCCGCGCGCCCGCAGCGCAGCCGCGGTGGTGCGTGCCGTTTCGGCACCGGACCCCATCAGCACCAGCACATGCTCTGCATCCGGCGGGCCGTCGTAGTCGAACAAGTGATAGTGGCGGCCGGTAAGCGTGCCGAACCGATCCATTGCTTCCTGCACGATCGCCGGCGTGCGTGCGTAGAACGGGTTTACCGTCTCGCGCGCCTGGAAGAACGTGTCCGGGTTGTGCGCCGTGCCGCGCACCACCGGACGCTCCGGAGTCAATGCGCGCCCGCGGAACGCACGCACCAGGTCGTCGTCGATCATCGCGCGGATCTGCGCGTCTTCGAGCAAGGAGATCGTGCCGATTTCGTGCGAGATGCGGAAACCATCGAAGAAATGCAGGAAGGGGATGCGGCTCGCCAACGTCGCGGCCTGCGCGATCAGCGCCGCGTCATGCGCTTCCTGGACCGAACCCGAGCACAGCAGTGCAAAGCCGGTCGCACGGACGGCCATCACGTCGGAATGGTCGCCAAAGATCGACAGCGCCTGGGTCGCCAAGGCACGCGCCGCAACATGGAAGACCGTCGGCGTCAGCTCGCCGGCGATCTTGTACATGTTGGGGATCATCAGCAGCAGACCCTGCGACGCAGTGAACGTCGTGGTCATCGCGCCCGATTGCAGCGCGCCATGCACCGCGCCGGCAGCGCCGCCCTCGCTTTGCATCTCCTGCACGATCGGGACATTGCCCCAGATATTCGTGATGCCGCGTGCCGACCATTCGTCGGCGAGTTCCGCCATGGTGGAAGACGGGGTGATCGGGAAGATCGCGCAGACTTCGTTCACACGATAGGCGACATGCGCCACCGCGGTGTTGCCGTCCATCGTCGCGGGGTTGCGCAGCATGCGACTCTCCTGGTTTACGTCCCGGCCAGGGCTGAGCCGGGCGTTTGCATTCCCTGTCGTGGCCGGGTCTGATCCGGTCATCGGTGTTTCGCGTCATGGCCGGGCTTGACCCGGCCATCTTCGCGTAATGATCGGGACGCGTTACCGCCCGTGGCCCGACCTTTCCGGGTAGATGGCCGGGTCAAGCCCGGCCAGCACGAGATTGCTCGACGAAGGGCTCATGGCGGATCGACGAAATTCGCCTCCGCCATCATCTCGATCGCATGGCACGGGCACTGATCGAAGCACACGGCGCAGCCAGTACACCGCGCCCAATCAACGCCGTAGCCATTGCCAGGCCCCAGCTTGGCAATCGCTTGCTCGGGGCAGGCGGCGTAGCAATTGTCGCATTCGAAACACACGCCGCAGGACAGGCAGCGTTGCGCCTCGTGGCGTGCCTGGGCGGTCGAAAGACCGGCCATCACCTCCTCGAAGCCGGTCCGCCGCTGGCTGTCGGCGAGACGCTGCTGTTGCGCCACGTCCACGTCGCTGAATACCGGCAGGTGCAGCATGTCGAACTGCACCACCGCCGGCCGCACCGGCGCCTCGTACGCGCCGCCGCGCAGCCACGCATCGATATTGCGTGCCGCCAGCTTGCCGTGGCCGGTGGCGATCGTGACGGTTCGCTCGCTCGGCACCATGTCGCCGCCGGCGAACAAGCCGGGATGGCCGGTCATCATCTGGCGGTTCACGTCCACCACACCGTCCGGCTTCACCACGATCCCGGGGACGCCCTTCAGGAACGCGCTGTCACTGACCTGGCCCAAGGCCAGCACCACCGCATCCGCTTCCAGCGAGTCGAACTCGCCGGTGGGCTGCGGACGGCCTTTGTCGTCCAGCGTCATGCGCTCGACCTTCAGAGTCGGGCCGACGATTTCGCGAATCGTGGTCAGCCAGTGAATCTTGACGCCTTCCTCGATCGCCTCGTCTGCCTCGAAACTATGCGCCGGCATGTGGGCACGGTCGCGGCGATAGACGATCAGCGCTTCCTCCGCGCCCAGCCGGCGCGCGGTCCGGGCAGCGTCCATCGCGGTATTGCCGCCGCCATAGACCACCACGCGGCGGCCGAGCTGCGGTTTTTCCCCCGAGCCCGTTTCACGCAGCAGCGATACCGCATCCAGCACGCGCACCGCATCCCGCGCCGGGATATCGACGTGCTGGCCGACATGCGCGCCGATCGCCACGAACACCGCGTCAAACCCACCGGCATCGCGTTCCGCCAGCACGTCGGTGACCGGATGGTTCAGCACGATCTTCACGCCCATCCGCTCGATCCGCGCGACTTCGGCCGCCAGTTCCGCGCGCGGCAGGCGATAGGCCGGGATGCCGAATTGCAGCATGCCGCCGGCCACCGGCCCCGCCTCATGGATCTCTGCATAGTGGCCAAGCCGGGTCAGGTGGAAGGCAGCAGACAAGCCGCTGGGCCCGGCACCGACGATCAGCACGCGCTTGCCGGATGCCGGGGCGCCAGGCGGATAGTCCCAGCCCTCCGCCGTCGCCATGTCGCCGAGAAAACGTTCGACCGCATGGATCGAAACCGCGGCATCCATGTGGCCGCGGTTACAGCCGCTCTCGCAGGGGTGATAGCAGACGCGGCCGTGCGTCGCCGGCAGCGGATTGTCGGCCACCAGCAGTTCCCACGCCTTGCGGTATTCGCCCGCCTGCGCCAGCGCCAGCCAGCCCTGGATGTTCTCCCCCGCCGGACAGGCGTTGTTGCAGGGCGGCAGCAGATCGACATAGACCGGCCGCCGCGTGCGGAACGGCCCGGTGCCCGCCTCCCGCGAGGGATCGACGAGCGGCGTCAGGTCGCGTGCCGGAAGGTCCATCTGTCAGCCCACCGCTGGCGACAGCGCCGGCGCGGCGTCCGGTTTCGCCGGCATCTGCAAGGCGCGTGACGCGACGATGCCGTGCCACAGTGCCAGCACGGCCCGCGAGGTCGCCTCCGACACGAAACACCGGCCGTCTCGGTCCACCGCGCAAATCAGCGCCTCGGGGTCCTGGCGAACGTGCCGGAGCGCGTCATTGATCACTTCAAGGCATTCGACCACCTGCGCCACCGATTGCAGCCGGGTGTGACGCAGAATGTCGGTCAACCGGAACACGCGCAGGCCTTGCGCCGGCGTGCTTCCACTCTCCCGCCCCAATTCAAAAAACACCGCCACGACCGGCAGAAGATCCTCAATCTGCTCCAGCACCGCCTGCGCATCGCCGGCCCCGAGCAAAGCGAGATGCCGAGGCACTGCCTGCGCGGCCTCCTCCGCCACCGGGGAAAACAACCCGGCAAGCTGCTGTTCCAGCCAGTGCCGCACTTCCGGCGGCGCCGCGCGAACTTGTTCTGCCGTCAGGCTGATGCCCAGCATGTCCTGTGCCCTCCGAACCGCGGTGATTGTGATGCGCGCGCCGGCGGCGGAGGGCATTGATCCTGATCAATGTACGCTGCGGACCTTCTCGCGCTGACGCTCGGCGAGCAAGGCGCCTTGCTGGCATCACGCGACGGGGTGATGCGCCAAGCGGCATTGCCCTGCGACGAGCGCAGTGCGGTGGGCGCCGGTGACAGCGTCACAGCCGCGATGACATTGGCACTGGCGCGTGGTTCCGCCCTGCCGGAGGCGCTGCGCTGGGGCGTTGCCGCCGGCACAGCCGCGCGAGACTGTGCAGCCACGCAGGCCGTCACGGGTCCAATGAGCGGCCAACCTTGCCGTGCTGCGGCACATCGCCCTGAATGCCATGCAAAAGGACGCCACCAAGAGTTCATTCCGTGGCAAGCTCAAGCGCGCAGGCTGGGACGACGCATACCTCGCGCGGATCCTAGGACTGTTTTGAAGTGCGATTGCTCTGCTTGGCGACCATCTCAAAGCTGGGGGGCTGCCGAGCAGCGGTCCAGGCCGCCGACCGCGCTGAGCGCGGGGGAGCGGGAATGAGCAGGATCGCGACGAACTACCAGTTCGTTCTCTCGCCCTTGCCGATCGCCGCCCGATCCACGCCAGCCGTCGGCCAGGGAGGTGTCCTGCGCCCATGCCACCAGCCACATGACGTTGGCACCGCCCGGAGGTGGCATTTCTGCCCAAAACGGATAGCGCGCTGCATCCGCGCTATGCGACCTTTGGTGCATACTTCAGTTTCTCGGTTTGCGGGCGGCTCCGAGAGCCGATCACCCCAGCGATGCAGAGGAGGTCAGTTAGGTGAGCGAGCAGGATAAGATCTATCGCGCCATTCTCCCGATCCCGGAACGGCCGCATGTTGGCCTAACGACCTACGACGCCAAGGACCCGGACACTAGGTTTCCGCCCATTGAGCCGCTTCGTCCGCCCCAGGGCGCGCCGAACGTGCTGATCGTACTGCTTGACGATGTCGGCTTTGCGGCCTCGAGCGCGTTCGCCGGCCCGATCAGCACGCCGACGGCCGAGCAGCTCGCGAGCAATGGCCTCAGGTTCAATCGCTTTCATACGACGGCGCTGTGCTCGCCGACCCGCCAGGCGCTGCTGACCGGGCGCAATCACCATTCCGTGAATATGGGTGGCATCTGCGAGATTGCGACCTCCGCGCCTGGCTACAGCTCGGTTCTGCCGAAGACCAAGGCGCCTCTTGCGATGACGCTCAAGCTGAACGGCTATTCGACGGCGCAGTTTGGCAAGTGTCACGAGGTCCCGGTGTGGGAGACCAGCCCATTGGGACCGTTCGACCAGTGGCCGACCGGCGGCGGCGGCTTCGAATACTTCTATGGCTTCCTCGGCGGTGAAACCAACCAATTCTATCCCGCAATATATGAGGGCACGACGCCCGTCGAGCCTCCGAAAACTCCTGAGGAGGGCTATCACTTCACCGAGGACATGACCAACAAGGCGATCAAATGGGTGCGCCAGCAAAAAGCACTCATGCCAGACAAGCCGTTCTTTATGTACTTCGCACCGGGCGCCTGCCACGCCCCGCATCACGTTCCGGAAGAATGGGCGGACAAGTACAAGGGTAAGTTCGATCAGGGATGGGACAAGCTGCGCGAGGAGATCTTTGCCCGCCAGAAAGAGCAGGGGATCATTCCCTCAGATGCCGAGCTGACTGAGCGTCCCGGGGAAATTCCCGCCTGGGACGAAATGTCGGACGAGCTGAAGCCGATCCTCTCCCGGCAAATGGAGATTTATGCAGCGTTCCTCGAACACACCGACCATCACATAGGTCGGTTGATCGATGCGCTCAAGGACCTGGCGGTACTCAATGACACGCTGGTCATCTATATCATAGGTGACAACGGCGCTTCGGCCGAAGGGAGTCTGAACGGCAGCTTCAATGAAATGTGCATGATGAACGGCATGTCCGCAGTCGAAACCGTCGACTTTCTTAAGAGCAAGATCGACGATTTTGGTGGGCCCGACGCCTACAACCATTATGCGGTTGGTTGGGCGCACGCGATGGACACCCCCTACCAATGGACCAAGCAGGTCGCATCACATTGGGGCGGCACGCGCAACGGCACGATCGTCCACTGGCCGCAGGGTATCAGAGCCAAGGGAGAGGTCCGTTCGCAGTTCTTTCATGTTATCGACGTCGCACCGACGATTCTAGAAGCGGCGGGTCTGCCGCAGCCGACGATTGTTAACAGCGTGCAGCAGGCCCCCATGGAGGGCTCCAGCATGCTGTATGCCTTCGATGACGCTAGTGCGGCCGAACGACACGAGACCCAGTACTTTGAGATGCTCTGCAATCGTGGCATCTACCACAAGGGCTGGACCGCGGTGACTCGGCACAGCACGCCGTGGGAGATGACCAAGCCGCTGCCGGCCTTCGACGATGATGAGTGGGAATTATACGACACGAACAAAGACTGGACCCAGTCGCGGAACATAGCGAAGGACAATCAGGCGAAGGTACATGAGCTGCAGAGGCTTTGGCTTATTGAGGCCGCCAAGTACTGCGTCCTGCCGCTTGACGATCGGCGGGTCGAGCGTCTCAACCCGGATTTGGCGGGCCGGCCTCAGCTCATCACGGGGAAAACGCAATTCCTCTTCGGCGGCATGGGCCGCCTGACCGAAAATTCTGTTATCAACATTAAAAACAAGTCGTACGCGGTAACCGCCGAGGTCGTCGTCTCGGGGGCTAGCGCGCAGGGCGTCATCATCGCGCAGGGAGGCCGTTTCGCCGGCTGGAGCCTGTACGCCAAGGACAGCAAACTCAAATATTGCTACAACCTCCTTGGGATCAGACTGTTCTACGCGGAGTCAAATAAGATGATTCCCCCGGGTCGGCACCAGGTTCGGATGGAGTTCAAATATGATGGTGGCGGCCTGGCAAAGGGCGGCAGTGCATTGCTGTACCTTGATGACGAAAAGGTCGGCGAAGGCCGCGTGGAAATGACCGTGCCAATGCTTTTTTCGGGAGATGAAACCTGTGACGTCGGCAGGGGAACCGGTTCGCCAGTGTCACCTGACTACGACCCGAGAGACAATGCGTTCAACGGTGAGGTGAACTGGGTCCGGATTGACCTGGCGACAGACGATCACGGTCACATGATCTCGCCGGAAGAGCGCTTCAAGGTGGCGATGGCGCGGCAGTAAGCCCGCGCCGGAATCGGCTGGCGAATTCGACCAGCAGGCTAGCAGCTGTCGGACTTAGGGGCCGCGGCGAAATAAACGAATCAAGGAGCCCTGAATAAAGCACGAAAAGAATCCGAGAATCTGCTAGGTACGACGCGAGCTGCGCCAGCTAACCTGGCGG
>Ga0335075_10002332_pt1 | contig 30641 bp, 27 predicted proteins | sample Lox_Sample_24_FD_206723 | JGI IMG/M metagenome (GOLD analysis project Ga0335075, IMG submission 206723) | Soil microbial communities from Loxahatchee National Wildlife Refuge, Florida, United States - Lox_Sample_2.4 | ecosystem: Environmental > Terrestrial > Soil > Wetlands | place: USA...
CCGAGGTCCAGGCGCCGACCGCGTTGGGCAAATAAACCCCGCTGTAGACATTCGAGGCGATCGGCGCGGTGGCGCCGTTGCTCTCCCAATTGTGCATCGGCGGCGCCTGATTGTTGTACGGGCCGGCCCCGGCGCGGGTCTCGATGTCGCCGGTCTCTTGCGCCCAGACTTTTTCGGCGGTGCCGTCGAACACCGTGCCGGTGACTCCGAGCGAGCCTTCCCAGCGAGCGATGTCTTCCTGGGTCAGGATCGTCAGATAGGTCTTTTCGGGATCGTTGTCGGGCACCGCGAAGGCCGCCTCGGCGCGGCTGCGCAGGATCCAACCGTCACCGCGCAACTGATCGCTGTCGCCACCTTCGTCACCGGTGGGACCGCGGCCATCGTCATCGGTGGTGTCGGCCCCATCGCCGATCATCGCATCGTAGCTGGCCCAGTTCTCCAGCTCTTCTAGATAGAACGGATCACCGGTCAGAATGTAGGGCACGAAGAACGGCGCCGGCTCGTGCGAGGCGTCATAGACCCAAGGCTGGTCGAGATTGAGCGGCCCGACCACATCGAGCCGGTCGCTCGGGGCGATATAAGAGTAATAGAGCAACTGCACTTCGCCGCCGATCGCATCGCCCAGTGTCTTGCGATCGGTAATCGAAATCGGCAGGCCGTAGCCGCTGCCGGTCTGGCCTGGTCCCGGCACCGGGTCGGCGCGGTTCAGGCGCCGGGTCGGATCGCCCTCGCGCAGGTTGACCGGCCAGGCCGCCGCGAGATCGGCCATGCCGAGCGCCAATTGGCGCATCCGCCAATCGCCGGTATAGAGCCACATCGCATCCCAGGTCGGCTCCGGGCCGATATCGGGGCGGCCGCCGGCGGTGCCCATCGCGTTGGTCCAGCCGCCGCCATCCCAGCTGCCATCATAGATGTCGTGCACCATATCGGTCCAATAGACCGTGTATTCATTGGCGACCGATGCCGGGTCCAGCGTGAACGACGTGTCGTAGTTGGGCGTGAACCGGGTCGATTCGAGATAGGCAAGATTATTGTCGATATTGACCTCGGGGCTTGGCGTGCCGCCGAGCCAGAAGCTTTTGGTCCAGCTCGACATCGCCCATTGGGTCACGTTGGACTTCGAATAGACTTTGGCGCTGGCGCCGGTCAAGGTCAGGTTGTAGTTGAGGTCTTCGAGTTCGGTGGTGTTGCCGTCCTCGCCGACCACGCGGACGAAGACCTGATGCGTCTGCGGCCAGAAGGTCGCGTAGAAGCGTGGCCGGAATGGATGGTAGCCGTCGCCGAAGCCGATGTCGTATTTGCGGGTCGGCGTGTCGTCGGCGAGCATGATGGTCTGCGCCACCGGCCCGCTGGTCCACAGCTTGTAGTCGCCATTGGTCAGCATCGTGCGCGCATCGATCACCTGGGCGGTGCCGCCGGAGGCCGGGGTAAGCATGATCCGGGCGCTGAACATGTATGGCAGGCCCAGCATCTGCGCCTGGGTCAGCGGCGTATTGTTACCGGCGACCTGGTTTTGAAAGGTCAATGTCACCGATCCGCTGACCGGAATGGTCGGAATGACGACGGCGACGACCGCAAATTCTACCGACCCATCCGGATAACGGTTCTTGACATCGGCCTGGGTGGTCGCCGGAACACCGTTGATCAGCACCTGCGGCTCGTCGGCAATCGCGCCATCGAGAAACGGGCGGCCAAACTGCAGCGGATACTTGCTGATCGAGACCCCGCTCGCGTTTGTCAGAGTCATGGAATTGACCGGCGCGGATGTTGCCGCAATGGCTGAAGGGGCCGGTAAAAGACCAAAAAAAGCGATGGACGCCGATGCAAGGCAAGGGTAGCGGAACCAACGCATACCTCGACTCCTTACAGAATCTCTGTCGCGTCCCCCCGTTTAGGCTGCAATGAGACGATATAATGCGGGGAGTTAAGACTTTGCGACCGGCTTGCTGCCGGTCGACATGGTATTTCTTCGATTCTCCGATAAATTGCCGGGTCATTGGACCGGCTGGAGCGCCGCGTCACCCGGTCGCGAGGGCGATGGCGTTGAAATCGTCGAGCAGTGCCGCAATGCGGCCCGTATCGGACTGGTCCATGATGGCCCGGGCGCGCCGCGTGGCGGCGACCATGTCAAGACCGCGGACCCGCTGCTTGACCCGCGGGATGTTGCGCGGTGCCATCGACAGGTTGCGCAGACCGAGCCCGAGCAGCAGTGCCGTGTAGCGCGGATCGCCAGCCATCTCGCCGCACAGGCCGATCGGCATGCCGCGGCGCAGCGCCGCCTCGATGGCGAATTGGATGAGCCGCAACACCGCCGGATGCAGCGGATTGTAGAGATGCGCGACCTGCTCGTCGCTGCGGTCGATGGCCAGCGTGTATTGGACGAGATCGTTGGTGCCGATGGCGAAGAAATCCGCCTCGGCGGCCAGCGCGTCGGCGGCCAGCGCCGCCCCCGGCACCTCGATCATCGCCCCCACCGGGGGCAACGGCTTGGCGATCGGCACGCCGCGGCGGCGCAGCCGGCGAGCGACCTGCTCGATCGCCTCGCGCACCTGGCGGATCTCGCTTGGTGTCGAAATCATCGGCAGCAGGATCCGCAACGGCCCCTCGGCGGCGGCGCGCAGCATCGCGGCCAGCTGTGGATCGAGCAGACGGCGGTCCTGCAGCGACAGGCGGATGGCGCGTAGCCCGAGCGCCGGATTGTCGGCCTCGACATAGTGGCCGGCGAGAGAGCGCGCCAGCTTGTCGCCACCGAGATCGAAGGTCCGCACCGTCACCGGCTTGCCCTGCATGCCGCGCACCAGGGCGGAGAACACCTTGTACTGCTCCTCCTCGCCGGGCAGGTCGTCGCGGTTCATGTAGAGAAACTCGGAACGCACGAGCCCCAGCCCCATCGCCCCATTGGCCGTGGCCTGGTCGAGTTCGATCGGCAGTTCGAGATTGGCCTCGAGGGTGATCTCGATCTCGTCGCGGGTCACCGCCGGCAGCCGGCGCAGCCGGGCCAGATAGCGCCGCTGCCGCAGCATCAGCTCGCGCCGGGCCTGGTAATCGACGATCGTCTCGGCCGAGGGGTCGAGGATCACGGTCCCCTCCGCACCGTCGATCACGACTTGGGCGGCGGCGCGGGCATGCGCAGTCAGCGCCGGAACCGCGAGCACCGCAGGCAGTCCCAAGGCGCGCGCGACGATCGCGGTGTGGCTGTCGGCACCGCCGAACTGGGTTGCAAAGCCGCCGATTCTCTGCGGATCCATTAGCGCGGTATCGGCCGGGCTCAGCTCGTCGGCGAGGATGATCGCCCCCTCCGGCACCCCCGAATAGGCGACATAGGGCTTCTTGATCAGGTTGCGGATCAGCCGCGTGCCGACCACCCGGATATCGTCGATCCGGGCCGCCAGATACGGGTCCCGCATCGCCGCGAAGCTTCGCGCGATCTCGTCGATCTCGATCTCGACGGCGCGCTCGGCATTGATCCGCGCCCGCGCGATGCGGTCCTCGACGCCGCGGATCAGGCGGGAGTTCGACAGCATCGCCAGATGCGCGTCGAGCAGATAGCCGATTTCCTCGGCCGCCGATCCGGGCAATGCCGCAGCCTTGGATTTGAGCTTGCGCAGCTGGTTCAGCGACACCGCCACGGCCTCGGCGAAGCGGCCGCGCTCGGCGTCGATCTCGTCCTCGGAAATGCGGCTCTCGTGAACCAGCAGATCGCCGCCCTCGCCGATAAAGGCTGGACCGATGGCGATGCCCGGCGAGACGCCAACACCGGTCAGCCTGCGCTCGTCGATGCCGCTCGGTTCGGTCGGGGCGTCGCCCTCGTCAATCCTCATTGAACTTGCATTCGATCAGCGCGGCCAGCGCTGCCACCGCCTCGGCCGCCTGCCGTCCGCTGGCATTCAGCTCGACCACGGTCCCCGGGGCCGCGGCCAGCATCATCAACCCCATGATCGAACGGCCGGACACTTCGGTGCCGTTCTTGCGCACCCGAATATCGGCGTCGAACTGCGCTGCCGTCTTGACGAACCGGGCAGCGGCACGGGCGTGCAGCCCGCGCTGGTTGCAGATCGTCGCGATCCGCCGCACCAGCGAACACGGGCCGGCATCGTTCGACTGGTCGCTCGGCTGGCCGTCACTCATCGGGCCGTCATTCATCGCCGGGCATCATTCATCGCCGGGCATCATTCATCGCCGGGCATCGGTCAATAGCTGCGAGGCGACGTTGATGTATTTGCGCCCGGCTTCCTGGGCGCCGAGCACGGTCCGCTCCAGGCTCTCGCTCTGGCGCAGGCTGGCGAGCTTGATCAGCATCGGCAGGTTGACCCCGGCAACGACCTCGATCTTGGCCCGGTCCATGACCGAGATCGCCAAGTTCGAGGGGGTGCCGCCGAACATGTCGGTCAGCAGCACCGCGCCCTCGCCGCTGTCGACCTCGACGATCCGCCGCAGGATCTCCTGGCGGCGCTGTTCCATGTCGTCGTCCGGACCGATGCACACGGCAGCGATTTGCGTCTGCGGGCCGACGACGTGCTCGAGCGCGGCGACGAATTCCGCCGCCAGCCGCCCGTGGGTCACCAGAACCATGCCGATCATCGGGTTCCCTCTGCTGCGATGCGGCGACGCGGCTCAGCCCGCGACGGCGGGCGCAGCACCGGCTGCTGCGGCAGCGCCCGCCGGTGGCAGGTCGCGATGCGCCACCTCCACCCGCCATCCCGCATCGCGCAGCCGTTGCGCCAGCTGCTCGGCCACATAGACCGAACGGTGCCGTCCGCCGGTGCAGCCGAACGCGATCGTGAGATAGGTCTTGCCCCTGATTTCGTAGCGCGGCAGCAACGGCCGAAGAAGGCGCCACAGCCGGGCAAAGAAGGGTGCGAAATCGGCGTCTCTCTGAATATGCGCGGCCACCGCCGGGTCGCGCCCGGTCAGCGTCCGTAACGCGTCAACATAATACGGATTATCGAGAAAGCGCACGTCGAAGATCAAATCGGCTTCGCGCGGCAGTCCATGGCGATAGGCAAACGAGGTCACAAAGATACGCATGCCGCAAGCATCGAGCGCAAAATGCCCGGCAAGCACCCGTTTCAGCTCGGCGGCGGTTAGCGCGGAAGTGTCGATCACCAAATCGGCGTCGTCGCGCAGCACCGCGACCACCTGCCGCTCGCGGCGAATCCCCTCGACGATCGGACGATCGCCGGCCAGCGGGTGCGGCCGCCGCGTCTCGGTATAGCGCCGCACCAGCGTTTCGTCGTTGCAATCGACAAACAGCACGCACAGCTCGTGTCCGCTCTCCGCAACCGCCGCGGAAAGGGTATCGAGCATGGCCGTTGCGGCAAAACCGCGCGTGCGGGTATCGGCGCCGACGGCGATCGCCGGGCGGTCAGCGGCACTCCCCCCGACCAGCGCCGGGACCAGTGTCGCCGGCAAATTGTCGAAGGTCTCATAGCCCATGTCCTCGAGGGCCTTGAGCGCGGTCGAGCGTCCCGCGCCCGACATGCCCGTCACCAGCAGGACGCGAGCCGGAACGGGGTTCACCGATCGGCAATCGGTCGTTTGACCACCTTCACTCATCAGCACGCGATTATAGTCGGCAATCCTCCTGCCGCCAACGCGCGCCGCAGCAGCCGCAGCTTGGCCGCCGCCGAGGCGGCGAATCCGTCGAGCGCAATCAACGGGATATCGAGTCCGAGCAGCGGTTCGGTGCGGCGCTGAGGCAGCCGCTCGACCCGATCGGCCGGGACGAGATCGGCGATCAGCGCGAGCGGCGCCTCGGCGATCGTCTCGACTTGCACGATCCCGACGCCGCGAATTTCAACGAGACCGGCAATGGTCGCCGGAGCCCGCACCAACACCCGCTCGCCGCGGCGGCTCAGCAGCACCTGGTCGTCGGCGACGAGGCGGGCGCCGCCATCGATCAGGCGCAGCGCCAGGTCCGACTTGCCGGCACCCGAGGGACCGCGCAACAAGATCCCTTCGCCCGCGATGGCGATCGCCGTGCCGTGGACCAGAATCGTGTCGCTCACGCCTGCGCCGGCAGCCGGATGCAGAACCGCGCGCCGACGACCTGGCCGCTGGCGTCGGTGCGGTTCTCCGCCCAGATCATGCCGCGATGCGCCGCGACGATCTGTTTCGAGATCGACAGGCCGAGCCCGGAATGGGTGCCGAATTTCTCGCCGGCCGGGCGCTCGGTGTAAAAGCGGTCGAAAATCGCCGTCAGCTTTTCGTCGGGCACCCCCGGGCCGCAATCGTCGACCGTGACCAGCAGCGCCCGCCCGGCCGCGCGCGCGGTCAAGCGGATTTCGCTGCGCGGCGGGCTGAATGACACGGCATTGGCGATGACGTTCAAAAACACCTGCGACAATCGGGTCTCGATCCCCGGTACGGTCAATGGCCGGCCGCGTTCGGGCAGATCGAGCACCAGATGCGGACTGTCCTCGGCCGCGGTCGCCGCGTGCATATCGGTCAGCGCATGCAGCATCGCGCCGATATCGACCGGCTCCAGCTCGAGCCGGCTCAGTTCGGCATCGAGGCGCGAGGCGTCCGAGATATCGGTGATCAGCCGGTCGAGCCGCTCGACATCGTCGAGGATGATCGCCATCAGCCGGCGCTGGGTCGCCGAATCCTCGACCCGCACGACCGTCTCGACGGCACTCTTGAGCGAGCTCAGCGGGTTCTTGATCTCATGCGCGACATCGGCGGCGAACCGCTCGATCGCGCTCATGCGTTGCCACAGCGCGTCGGTCATTTCACGCAGCGAGCCGGACAGGTCGCCGATCTCGTCGCCGCGCCGGGTGAAATCGGGGATCTCGACGCGAGCGCGGCGGCCCCGGCCGCGCTCGGCCGCAGCGGCGAGGCGGCGGATCGGCCGGGCGATCGTGCCGGCGAGATAGAGCGAGAGCAGGACGGTGACCAAGAGCGCGACGCCGAAGATCCGCAACAGCTCGAGCCGCACCGTGCGCAGCTCCCGCTCGATGGCGCGGCTGCTGCTCGAGAGCATCAGCGCACCCAGGACCTCCTTGTAGCGCTGCACCGGGATCGCGACGCTCAGCACCAGCCCGCCGGTTTCCGGATCGCTTCTGATCGCTTCGCCGATGTCGCCGCGCAGCGCCCGCTCGACCTCGGCGTAGTCCGAGGCGCGCGGCCTCAGGCTTTCGTGATAGAGAGGGTAGTGCTTGCTGCGCGGCAGCTTGTCGGCGAACCATTTGTAAATGCCGTTGGCAAAGCCGAGGACGGCGTTTTCGGCACCGGGCGGCGGCGGCAATTTGAGCACCTGGACGGTGTCGCCCGGCCCCCGCAGGACGCGGCTGTCGGCGATCAGCCGGCCCTTGAGGCTGAACAGGCGCGCCCGCGTCTTGGTCGGCTTGACTAGGCGGCGCATCATCTGACGGGCGAGATCGGGCAACAAGACCTCGCCCTCGCCGGCCGAGTCGAGCACCGCCCCTTCGCCAAGCGCCGCGGCGAAGATTTCGCCCTGCATCTTCAACGACTCGATCTGCTGCCCGATCAGGCTCGTCTGATACTTGCCGAGATAGAGGAAGCCGGCGGGCGACAGCGCCAGCACCAGCATATTGACGGCGAGAATGCGCAGCGTGAGCGGAGAAAGCGGCCAGCGCCTCCCAGCACTCTTGGAGTGCCAGCGTTGGCGCTCGTCGGGCTCGGCCGGCAGCGCCGGGTGCGACCCCGGACCGGCGGCGTCATGCCCCGCTGGCGCCGGCAAGGCGACCGCCGGCGCATCGCCTGCGTTAGCGATCGCGGTATCGGTAGCCGACGCCATAGAGGGTTTCGATCTGCGCGAAATCGCTGTCGACAGCCTTGAACTTCTTGCGCAGCCGCTTGATGTGGCTGTCGATCGTCCGGTCGTCGACATAGATGTGCTCGCCATAGGCCGCGTCCATCAGCTGATCGCGGTTCTTGACGTGTCCGGGGCGGTGGGCCAGCGATTTGAGGATCAGGAATTCGGTCACCGTCAACTCGACCGGCTCGGCGCTCCAAGTGCACAGGTGGCGTGCCGGATCGAGGGTCAGCCGACCGCGGGTGATGACCGGCTCGCCCTGCGGATCGTCGCGCTCGCGCGCGAGTTCGCCGCGCCGGATCAGCGCCCGGATGCGCTCGATCAGCAGGCGCTGCGAAAACGGCTTCTTGATGTAGTCGTCGGCGCCCATGCGCAGGCCCAGGAGCTCGTCCACCTCGTCGTCCTTCGAGGTCAGGAAGATCACCGGGATGTGGCTCTGCCGGCGCAGCTGCTCCAGGAGTTCCATGCCGTCCATGCGCGGCATCTTGATGTCGAGCACGGCCAGATCGACCGGCTGGGCGCCCATCCCCTTCAGCGCTTCCGCGCCGTCGGCGTAGCAGCGCACGGCGAAACCCTCGGCCTCGAGCGCAATCGACACCGAGGTCAGGATGTTGCGGTCGTCATCGACAAGAGCAATAGTGTTTGCCACGTTGATCGCACCCCCGTTAATCTCGCAGCAAGGTCGCTTGGCTGTAGAGCAGCTGCTGTCGTCGTTAAATATGGCGATTTGCCGACCGGGACAAACCCATCTGCCGGGTTTTTGTTACATGACAACAGGCTTGCATCGCTGCCGCGGCCGGATCGTTCTCGATATCTGCTGTCGCGGCGGTGGTGTGGTGGGTGCGCGCGATGGACCGGTTCGCCGACGATGATTTCGCCCTCGCCCGCCGGCTGATCCGGCGCCGCGACCGGGCGGCACTGGCCACCAGCCTCGGCGGCGCGCCTTATAACTCGTTGGTGCTGGTGGCCACCGATCTCGATGCCACCCCGTTGCTGCTGCTGTCCGATCTCGCCCGGCACAGCCGCAATCTCGCCTGCGACCCGCGCCTGTCGCTGCTGCTCGACGGCACCGAGGGCGAGCCCGAGCCACTTGCCGGACCGCGGCTCAGCCTGCTCGGACAGATCGAGGCGAGCCGCGACCCGCGGCTGCTGGCGCGTTTTGTCGCACGGCATCCGGCAAGTGCGGCCTATGCCGGATTCGCCGATTTTCGGCTTTATCGGGTGAGCGTCGCGCGGGCTCATCTCGTCGCCGGTTTCGGCCGGATCGCATGGCTCGACGGCGGCGATCTGCGATGCCATGCCGATCTTGCGGCGCTCGCCGCGGCCGAGCCGGAATTGCTCGCCGAGTTCAATGCCACGAGTGCCGCGGCGCTCGGGCGCAGCCTGCCGGCAGCTGCCGGATCGGACCAATCCGCTTGGCGGGCTACCGGCCTCGATCCGGACGGGATCGACCTGCGCAATAAAGACCGGACGACCCGGCTCGATTTCGCCGCGCCGGTGTTAACTGCGCGGGCGGCTCGCGCCGCTCTCGCCCGGCTCGCCCGAGCCGCATCAAAATAACGCCGACGTTGCGCGCACTTTGACAGGCTCGCCCGGCTGTGGTAGGGGCGCCGGCACCGTAGGCGGCGGCGTATGCCCGATAGCGGACCGCGGAGCAACAGGAGGGAGCGTCGAATGCAGGAGACGATCCGATGACCGGGCTGAAGAGCCGTTTCGGGCTCGACCGGCAGGGCATGCATCATCTCGGGACCGTCCATTGGAACGCGCCGGCGCCGGTCCTCTACGAGCACGCGGTGCGCCGTGGCGAAGGCGAGGTCATCGCCGGCGGCAGCTTCTCGGTCAATACCGGCGCCTTTACCGGGCGCACCCCCCGCGACAAATACATCGTCGAGGAAGCTGGCACCAAGGACACAGTGTGGTGGGGCCAGATCAACCAGGCGATCGCGCCCGAATGCTTCGACAGCCTGCACCAGCGCCTGCTCGCCTATCTGCAGGGCCGCGAATTGTTCGTGCAGGACCTCTATGCCGGTGCCGACCCGGCCTACCGGCTGCCGGTGCGGGTGGTGACCGACAGCGCCTGGCACAGCCTGTTCTCGCGCAACATGTTCATCAGGCCGCCGGCCGCGGAGCTTGCCGGCTTCGAGCCGGCCTTTACGATCCTGCACGCGCCCAATTTTCGCGCGATCCCCGATGTCGACGGGATCAATTCCGAGGTCTTCATCCTCGTTAATTTCGCCCGCCGCCTGGTGCTGATCGGCGGCACCCGGTATGCCGGCGAAATCAAGAAATCGGTGTTCGGCTATCTGAATTTCGTGTTGCCGGCGCGCGGGGTATTGCCGATGCACGCCTCGGCCAATGTCGGAGCGGACGGCGATGCCGCGATCTTTTTCGGGCTGTCCGGCACCGGCAAGACGACGCTGTCGGCGGACGGGTCGCGCACCCTGATCGGCGATGACGAGCACGGCTGGAGCGACCACGGCATCTTCAACTTCGAGGGCGGCTGCTACGCCAAGGTGATCCACCTGTCGCCGACCGCGGAGCCCGAGATCTATGCGACGATCGGCCGCTTCGGCACCGTGCTCGAAAATGTCGTGATCGACCCGGTGACCCGGCTGCCCGATGTCGATGATGACAGCCTGACCGAGAACACCCGCGCCTGCTATCCGATCGATTTCATTCCCAATGCCGACCCGAAGGGGCTGGGGCCGCATCCGCGCAATGTCGTGATGCTGACCGCGGACGCGTTCGGGGTCATGCCGCCGATCGCCAAATTGACCGCCGAGCAGGCGATGTACCATTTCCTGTCCGGCTACACCGCCCGCGTTGCCGGTACCGAAAAGGGTCTCGGCAATGCTCCCGAGGCGACATTCTCGACGTGTTTCGGAGCGCCGTTCATGCCGCGCCATCCGACCGTCTATGCCGAGCTGCTGGGCGAGCGGATCAAGCGGCACGGGGCGCAGTGCTGGCTTGTCAACACCGGCTGGTCAGGCGGCACTTACGGGGTCGGCCGGCGCATGCCGATCGCCCATACCCGGGCATTGCTGCGCGCTGCACTCGACGGTCGCCTTGCCGACGCACCGCTGCGCCGCGAGCGCCATTTCGGCCTCTTGGTGCCCGAATCCTGTCCCGAGGTTCCAAGCGAGATGCTCGACCCGCGCAGCACCTGGTCGGACAAGACCGCCTATGACGCGACCGCGCGCGAGCTGACCCGACGTTTCGAAGCCAATTTCAAGGAGTTCGAGCCGCTCGTCGGCGACGAAGTGAGCGAGGTCGCGGTCCGTCCCGCCGCCTAAGGCAGAAGTGGTCTGCGACCAAATAAGCGATATTGTCATGATGTGAGATGCGCTTAGCGCAACAAGCAATCCCGCTCGGACGGGCGTTCCTAGAATTTCGCTTTGCCGATTAACTACGGGCTTAACGGTTTGATCTGATAGGCAGAAACGCCCCGGTCGCATTCACTCGTCGGAGGCTGGGGTCCCGGAAATATCGAAGGTTTGGGACGACGTCTCTCGGGTCATCACTACTGCGATCGATGCCTATACTAGTTCCTATCAGGACTTCCAGTTCGCTTTTCCACGCTGTACCAATTTCATGAACCAGGTTTGTCACCATAGGTTCGTTTTCCGTTCTGTACGAATGTAGAAAAAATTGGTAACGAAGGGGATCTCCAGGCATTAGAGCTGGCATATCTCCATTGGCTAAAGCGATATCGTCTATATTTTTCAGAAACCGATCGCCGTGCAACGAGTGATGAAGTAAATACAAAACCATCTCGGGTGAAAGGAAACGATCACCGTCCTGAATCAGAAACAGAATGCCTCTCGCATCGGGCATATTCAGCAACCTCTTCGTAGACTTGACTTGCTTATCTGCCTTGCGCACTCGTCTGTAAATAGGCTTTCTCAAGATCGATACGGCGATTTTCGCGCAGTCTGGAGGTAAGTTCTGGAGGTCTACGCGCACGACTCCATAGGCCGGAGGTACTTTTCCCTCCAAAATCCATTGTCTATATAGGGGTGATATCTGTCGGGCAAATTCCTTTGCATCGAGTGCACTTTCCTTCAAAATCTTTAATTCTCCAATCGCATTTTGATCGCGAAACACAAAATCTGCATTTTTAGGCAGGTTCTGCCGGGAAGGTAACAAATCGCTGACAAGCAAACCGCCGGCCCTGGAAACGGCACGCGAGAAAGCTGCTTCAACCTCAGATGAGGATGGATGAGCGCGCAGCTGAGGCAACGTAATGATCTCCAAATCGGAATTTTCGAGCTGAAAATGCTCACGGTAAGTGCCAAGCTCAAAACATTGGTCACCCCGCGGGGCTAAACAAGTGTTGCCGAGCCGATGTTTTTGCATAAGGAGAGGATATCGCTCATGAGACACAGATACTTCGGCGCCGGGAACGTCGCCCACCGCCCGCGTTTTTGGCGTGGTGTGGACCGGAGCGGGACATGCTGACGATTGCCGAAGCGCAGAAGCGCACCGAGGCATTTCTGACCGAGCAGATGCTCGATGCGCTCGACGCGGCCACCTTAACCGTGCGGCTCGAGCGTTGGCGCCTCGGCGCCGAGCATACCGGCTGGAAATTCGGTTGGCGCGACGCCGGGCCCGGCAATAGTGGCCGGGGGCGATATGTCGAGACTTATTGCTACGCATTTACCGGTGGCAATTTTCTCGAAAACGAGCTGCAACAGCTCTATTGGCGCACCGATATCGTGCAGATGACCCGGTATTGCATGATGAGGCGGCACGCTGCGGAGTCTGTCGCCGCGCCGCGCCGGCTTTCCGGTGTAGGGCTTGCTGGCGTGCGGATTCACGGGACAGATCGATGCCACCGGCCATGTCTTGCCGCGACAGTTGCCGCGGGAATTGATGCAGTGACGCCTCTGCGCGGTTAACATCGGGTGCACCGGCCGCCGCAGGCGCGCTTGCCGAACCGGTCGGCTACGACGTATACGCAGGACGACGCGGCGCCGCTTGCTGCTTCGTTGGTTCCCGCGTCCGCCCAAGGACGACAGGGAGAACAGCCATGGCGCAATCGATGTCGCTGCGATCTTCGGTGTCGACGACGCGGTATGCTTACGGGTTCATCGCGGCGTTCTTCGCAACCCTGATCTTTCACCAGCTGGGGCTGCTCGCCCTGCATTTCGCCAGGCTGACGCGGGGGATGCCCTATGACATGCACCCGGTGCTGCCATTTGGCGTACCGCACTTCCTGTCGCTCGCCTTCTGGGGCGGGGTATGGGGCATCATCTTCGTGCTGGTCGAGCGCGTCATCGCGCGCAACCCGCTGGGTTACTGGATCGGCGCCATCATCTTCGGCGCAATCTTTCCGACGGCCGTCTCGTGGTTCGTCGTCGCTCCGCTCAAGGGCCTGCCGCCGGGCTACGGCTTTCATTACCCGGGCCTGCTGGTCGGGCCGATCGTCAACGGGTTGTGGGGGCTCGGCACCGCGGTCTTTCTGTGCCTGGCCCCCCACTCGGTGCGGCACGCCCAATGATCGGCGGATTGCGGTGATCGGCGGATTGCGGTGATCAGCGGATTGCGGCGGTGATCGCCGCGCCCAGGTCACGGGTCCCGGCATTGCCGCCGAGATCGGGAGTGCGGGTGCCGCCTTCGGCCAGGACCTCGGCGATCGCCCGTTCGACCGCTTCCGCCGCTTCGGTCTCGCCGAAATGTGCCAGCATCATCGCCCCCGACCAGATCTGGCCGATCGGATTGGCGATGCCGCGCCCGGCGATGTCGGGGGCGGAGCCGTGCACCGGCTCGAACATCGAGGGGTAGTCACGCTCGGGATTGATGTTGCCAGAGGGTGCTATGCCGATCGAGCCGACCACGGCCGGCCCGAGATCGCTGAGGATGTCACCGAACAGGTTCGATCCGACCACGACGTCGAACCAGTCCGGATGGCGCACGAAATGCGCGGTCAGGATGTCGATGTGGTACTGGTCGGTCCTGATGTCGGGGTAATCGCGCGCAACCGCCGCGAACCGCTCGTCCCAGAACGGCATGGTATGGATGATACCGTTCGATTTGGTGGCCGAAGTCACGTGCTTGTTGCGCCGACTCGCGAGCTCGAAGGCGTAGCGCATGATCCGGTCGCAGCCGCGGCGGGTGAAGACCGCCTGCTGCATCGCCATCTCGTGCTCGCTGTCGGCGTAGAGCCGGCCGCCGATCTCGGAATATTCGCCCTCGTTGTTCTCGCGCACGACATAGAAATCGATGTCGCCGGGGGCCCGGTCCTTGAGCGGCGACGGCACCCCGGCGAGGAGCCGCACCGGGCGCAGATTGACGTATTGGTGAAAGCCGCGGCGCAACGGGATCAGCAATCCCCATAACGAGACGTGATCGGGGACGTCGGGATGGCCGACCGCACCGAGATAGACGGCATCGTAGAGCCGCAGCCGGGCGAGCCCATCCTCCGGCATCATCCGCCCGGTCTCGGCATAGCGCGCGCAGCTCCAGTCGAGCTCGCTCCAGCTCAATTCGAAGCCATAGGCGCGCGCGGCCTGCTCCATCGCCGCCACCCCTTCGGGCATCACCTCGTGCCCGATGCCATCGCCGGCGATCACCGCGACCCGATAGCTCTTCGCCATTCGACACCCTCCGTCGAGCCGCCTATTTGTTCATGTTCCAGATATCGGTCGCGAGCAGCCAATGGCGGCCGATCTTGCGCCAGACCACCGCATATTTGCCGTCGATCTGCTGCGGCGGCTGTGCCTTGCTTTCGAGCGTGACGGTGCCGATCTCGCGTGCTGCCCGGCGCCCCAGCGGCTCGACATCGACGGTGACGAGCCTGGCGTTGCCGACCTGCGTCGCCGCCTGCTTCCAGAACGCCTCGATGGCACTGCGACCCTTGACCATGTCGTGGCCCGGCGGCAGCACATAGGCGTCCTCGGTATACATTGCCGCGACCGCGGCGGCGTCGCCCTTGTTGAAAGCGGCCGCCCAGGCGTCGTTGAGCCGTTGGATCACCGCTTTGCTCTGCGCCAAGGCCGGTCCGGCAAGCGCCACGCCCATGCACAGCGCCAGGATTGTGATCCGTAACATGGCGAGCCCCCCGCGGTTGCGCCCGATCTTCCTGCGGATTGCCATCACGGGCAATCGTCTGATTTCGATGGTGCCGGTCAGATTTCGATGGTGCCGGTCAGATAGAGGGTGGCGCGGCCGGCGATCGTGACCCGGTCGCCGCGCAAGGCGCATGACAAGCTGCCACCGCGCCGCGACAGCTGACGCGCCTCGAGCCGCGCCTTGCCGAGCCGCGCCGCCCAATATGGAATCAGAGCGCAATGCGAGGAGCCGGTCACCGGGTCCTCATCCACACCCTGCGCCGGCGCGAAAAAGCGCGACACGAAATCGACGTCGCCCGTTCCCGGTGCCGTGGCGATCACGGCAAATCGGTCGAGCCGCGCCACCGCCGCGAAATCCGGCGCGAGCGCCGCCACCATATCGGCATCGTCATAGACCGCGAGATAATCGCGGGCGGCGAGCACCGCGGCGGGCGGCCTTCCGAGCGCTGCGCCGAGGCCCGCCGGCCCGGTGCAAGGAACAGGCGGCCAAGCCGGAAAATCGAGCGCCACCAGCTCGCCGTCGCGGCTGACCACGAGCTCGCCCGCCGTTTCGGTGCGGAAGCTGACGCGCTGCTGTCCCGGCGCCAGGAAATTGAACAGCACGTAAGCCGCGGCAAGCGTCGCGTGGCCGCACAGATCGACCTCGACCGTCGGTGTGAACCAGCGCAAGTGCCAACCCTCGCCCTCGGGCACGAAAAACGCCGTTTCCGGCAGGTTGTTCTCGGCGGCGATCGCCTGCATGACCGCGTCTGGCAACCATGCTTCGAGCGGACACACTGCCGCCGGATTGCCGCTGAACGGGCGGTCGGTGAAGGCATCGATCTGATAGAGCGGGATGCGCATCGACATGGCGTGTATCGTGCCCGATGCGAACGATCAAGACCGTCGAAGGCGGGAGCGCAAAATGAAGGGGTCGGACGAGCGTGGTCCGCATCAACCGGAAACGAGAGCGGCGTGATCCCGGTGCCGGAGTGCCGGAGCCGCCCGGCGCGGTCAATACCAAGGCGCGGTGAATACCCTGGCGCGGTCGATACCCAGGGCGTGCCGACCGGTTTCGACCCATATTTGCCGACAATCCGGGGCGGGATTGTGTGATGGCGCGGGTGCGTGCAGGATCACTACAGCGCGCCGCAAACGTCAACGGGAGGATGCCGTGCAGCTGAACCGCGAGGAGCTCGTCGCGGCTTATCGCAAAATGGCGACGATCCGCCATTTCGAGGAGCGGGTGCAGGAAGAGTTTGCGAAAGGCGGCATCCCCGGCTTTGTCCACCTCTACGCTGGCGAGGAAGCGGCGGCGGTCGGCGTCTGCATGCATTTGTCGGATGCCGATTACATCGCCAGCACCCATCGCGGACACGGCCATTCGATCGCCAAAGGCTGCGACCCGGTACTGATGATGCAGGAATTGTTCGCCAAGAAAGGCGGGCTGTGCGGCGGCAAGGGCGGTTCGATGCACATTGCCGATCTCGACCGCGGCATGCTCGGTGCAAATGGCATCGTCGGCGGCGGCCCGCCCTTGGTGGTCGGCGCCGCATTGAGCGCCAAGACCCTGGGGCGCGGCGCGGTCGCGGTGTCGTTTACCGGCGATGGCGGCTCGAACCAGGGCACCACCTTCGAGGCGATGAATTTGGCGGTGGTGCTGAAATTGCCGGCGATCTTTGTCTTTGAGAACAATCAATACGGTGAAGGCACCGGGGTTGCCTACCATGTCGGCTCCCACGACATCGCCGGGCGCGCCGCCGGGTTCGGCCTGCCCGCGGCCAAGGTTTCCGGCGACGATTTCTTCGCCGTGCACGAAGCGGCCGGCGAGGCCGTCGCGCGCGCCCGTGCGGGTGGAGGCCCGAGCGCGATCGAGGTCGATACCTGCCGCTTCTACGGCCACCATTCGGGCGACGCTCAGCTCTATCGCGGCAAGGACGAGGTGCGCCGGTTGCGTGACGAGCGCGATCCCTTGAAGCACTTCCGCCGCCGGGTCGTCGAAGCGGCCCTGCTGGAAACCGGCGATCTCGACGCGGTCGAGGCCGAAATCGCGGCATTGATCGATCGCGCCGTCGAAACCGCCCGGGCGGCCTCGCCACCAAGCGAGGCCGATCTTTTGACCGATGTCTACGTCTCGTATTGACGGAGGCGCGCGATGCCGCAGAAATCGATCCGCCAGGCGCTGAACGAGGCGTTAGCGCAGGAGATGCGCCGCGACCCGCGGATCGTCGTGATTGGCGAGGACGTCGCCGGCGGGGCGGGGACCGCGGGACAGCGCGACGCCTATGGCGGTGTCCTCGGCGTCACCAAGGGCCTGATCGGCGAATTCGGCGAAGCGCGGGTCATCGACACGCCGATCACCGAATCGGCGATCATGGGAGCGGCTGCCGGTGCGGCGGTGACCGGACTGCGCCCTGTCGCCGAGCTGATGTTTTCCGATTTCTTCGGCGTCTGCTTCGACCAGATTTTCAACCAGGCGGCCAAGTTCCGCTACATGTTTGGCGGCAAGGCCAAGACGCCCTTGGTGATCCGCACGATGATCGGCGCCGGGCGCAGTGCCGCCGCCCAGCATTCGCAGAGCCCCTATCATGTCTTCACCTCGGTGCCGGGGTTGAAATGCGTCGTGCCATCCAACGCCTATGACGCCAAGGGCTTGCTGATCCAGGCGATCCGCGACGACGACCCGGTGATCTTCTGCGAGCACAAGCTGATGTACGATCTGCGCGCCGAGGTCCCGGACGAGCCCTACGCGATCCCGTTGGGCGAAGCGAACATCGTCCGCGACGGCGATGATGTGACCGTGGTGGCGCTGGCGCGCATGGTGCACTACGCCACCGCAGCGGCCGAAACTCTCGCCGGCGAGGGCATCGAGATCGAGCTGATCGACCCGCGCACGACCTCGCCGCTCGACACCGACACGATCCTCGAATCGGTCGAGCGCACCGGTCGTCTCGTCGTCGTCGACGAGGCGACGCCGCGCTGCGGCCTGGCCGCCGATATCGCCGCCATTGTCGCCGACCAGGCGTTCGCCGCGCTGAAGGCGCCGGTCAAGCGGGTCACGGCACCGCACACCCCGGTGCCGTTCGCACCATCCTTGGAGCAGCTCTACATCCCGAGCCCGGACCGGATCGCCGCGGCGGTGCGCGCGGTGCATAGCTACAGGAAATAGCGGATCGTCGCCCTCGCGAAAGCGGGGGCCCGGGGCGTGTGGAATGTGCTCGCCCTGGATTCCGCGGCAGCGGATGACGAGGAGGATTGCAAGTGGCTGACATCACCGCGATCACGATGCCGCAATGGGGCCTGACGATGACCGAGGGCAAGGTCGTGGGCTGGCTCAAGCGCGCCGGCGAGACGGTCGCCGCCGGGGAGGACTTGCTCGAGATCGAAACCACCAAGATCACCAACGTCTTCGAAATGGCCGAGGCCGGCATCCTGCGGCGCATCGTGGCCGAGGCCGGCACCACCTTGCCGGTCGGCGGGCTGCTCGCGGTGGCGGCGCCGGAAACGGTGACGGATGCCGAGATCGACGCGTTCATCGCCGAATTCGCCGTGCCGATGCCGACGGCCGAGGCCGATGCCCCGGTCACGGCGCTGCAGCCGCACGCGATCGACGCTGGCGGCCGCCGCCTGCGCTACCTCGAGCTCGGCGCCGGCGCTTCGACCCCGCTCGTCCTGGTTCATGGCTTTGGCGGCGACCTCAACAGCTGGATGTTCGTGCAGCCGGCGCTGGCCGAGGGACGCCGCACGATCGCGCTTGAGCTGCCGGGGCATGGCGGCTCGACCAAGGACGTCGGCACCGGCGATCCCGACGCGCTGACCGATGCGGCCGAAGCGATGCTGTCGGCGCTCGGGATCGAACGATGTCATCTCGTTGGCCACTCGATGGGCGGGGCGATCGCCGCATTGCTCGCGCTGCGCCGGCCGCAACGCATTGCGAGCCTGGCGCTGATTGCCACGGCAGGGCTCGGGCCGGAGATCAATGGCGGCTTCATCGACGGCTTTGTGCGCGCCGGGCGGCGGCGCGAAGCAGTCGAGGCCCTGAACCAGCTGGTCTATGACCCCGCTTCCATCAGCCGGGCCATGATCGAGGAGGTGCTGCGCTACAAGCGCCTCGACGGTGTTGCAGCGGCGCTCGCGACGATCGCCGGCGCCTGGTTCCCGGGCGGTCGGCAAGCCCTCGACCTGCGCCCCCAGATCGCCGCTCTGGGGTCCCCGGTTCAGCTGATCTGGGGCCGCGACGACCGGGTCATTCCGGCGGCTCAGGCCGAGCCTTTCGCATCGCGCCTGCCGGTCGCGATCCTCGACACCGCCGGACATCTGCCGCATCTCGAAAAGCCGGTCGAGACCATCCGCCTGATCAAGGCACAAATCGCCGCGCGCGACTGAAAGAAACTCGGTCCGCCGTCGCCGGCAGTCAGTAGATGTGCTGGCCGCCGGTCACGAAGATTTCGGTGCCGGTGACATAGGCGGCATCTTCGCTGCACAGGAAAAAGATCGTCGCCGCCACGTCGTCGGGAACGCCGAGCCGGTTGAGCGGGATCCGCGGCAGCAGCATCGTGGTCTGCGGCGACAGCATCGCGGTCATGATCTCGCCCGGCGCTACGGCGTTGACCCGCACCCCATGCTGGGCGAACTCGGCAGCCATCTCGCGCGTCAAGGTCGACAGCGCCGCCTTCGAAGTCGAGTAGGCAGAGCCGGCAAACGGATGCACCGCGTAGCCGGCGATCGAGGTGACGTTGACGATCGTTCCCTTGCCTGCGGCCAGCGCCGGGGCGAACGACCGGGCGAGGATCAGCGGCACAAAGAAATTGAGCTGAAACACGGCACGCCACTCGTCGAGATCACCGTCGAGGCAGCCGAGCCGCCCCTTGCCCGGCGTCTTGGGCGACATCCCCGCATTGTTGACGAGCGCATGCAGCGGCCCGTCAAGATGCGCCTGCGCCTCGGCGACGAAATGATCGAGATCGGCCGGATCACCGAGATCGGCGGTGATGTGGTGGGTCCAGTTCGGATCGCGCCGGCATTCGGCCGGCACCGCATCGCGCGAGCAAGTGATGATCCGCCACCCGGCGTCGCTGAAGCGCTTGACCGTCGCGTGGCCGATGCCGCGGCTGGCGCCGGTCAGCAGCAGCACGCGATGTCCGGTAGTCATCGCGCTGCGCCCGGGAAATCCGGGCCTGCGGCCGCAATGCCGCCGGGCTCCCGGCCAAGGACGGGATCAGCCGCCGGACGGGTGGCGCGACGCGGCACCAGGTGTTGGCCAGATCGCTGGCATGCCGGGATCGGGTTCATGCTGCCATCCACTTCGATATCGGACCCTGTCGGGTCACGGGAACAGCCGTTCGCGCCGCCATCCACTGCCCTCCCGCACAAACAGCCAGCGATCGTGCAGGCGCGACGCGCGCTCCTGCCAGAACTCGATCCGCTGCGGGGCGACCCGAAACCCGGACCAATAAGGTGGGCGTGGCACGTCGGTCCCGGCAAAGCGGCGGTCGAATTCCTCGACGCGGCGTTCGAGTGCGGCGCGGCTCGAAAGCGGACGCGACTGGTCGGAGGCCCAGGCACCGATCCGGCTGTCGCGTGGCCTGCTGGCGAAATAGGCATCGGCCTCCGCCACCGATACCGCGGTCACCCCGCCTTCGATGCGTACCTGGCGGCGCAGCGTCTTCCACAAGAAACAGAGTGCTGCCTGCGGGTTGTCGGACAATTCGGCGGATTTGCGGCTCTCGAGATTGGTGTAGAAGACAAAGCCCCTCGCATCGAAGCCCTTTAGCAGCACCGCGCGCAGCGACGGGCGACCGTCACGCGCCGCAGTGGCGAGAGTCATCGCCTCGGCCAGTTCCTCGCGGCTGCCGGCTTCGGCAAACCAGCGGGCGAAGAGGGGTAGCGGCTCGGTATCGGTGATTTCGTCCATCGCTCGTCCCACGCTATCGCAACCCGACCTGTTCCGGGATGCTCTCGGTGCGGCGGCGACGCTGCCGCGCACCGGCGCTGTCCTCGCGCAGTTCGCCGAGCAGCGAGGCGATCGTCATCTGCATCGCCGCCGCCTGGGCCACGACAATCCGCCCGATCGCGGCGGCGACCTGTCGCTGCCACGGGGCCGTCATCGGATCGGGCCAGCCGGCTTGCGCCAGGGGCAGGCTCAGCGCCGCATAAAGCTCTCCGAGTGTCGCAGTTTCGGGGTTCCAGGCCAGCACCCAGCCGCCCCCTTGCGTATGCGCCGTGAAGCCGGCCGCGGCGAGCGGCTTCATATGCTCATCGACGATCGTCGTCGCAACCCCGAGTTCGGCGGCGAGACCGGCGGTCGTCAGCACCGCACCCGATCGCTGGGCGCGGGCCAGCGCGGCGATCAGTGCAAGGCTGAGGCCGAGCCTGACCCCGCCCGCCGCAGCATCGCCCAAGTGCCGGTCGATCTGCCAATGCGGCAGTGCTGCAGCGGTTTCCGCGCCAAGCAATACCGCCATCCACGAGATGTACATCCATAAGAGAAAGATCGGGATCGTCGCCAGCGTGCCGTAGACGGTCTGGTAATAGGACATCGCACCGACATAAATCGTAAAGCCGATCTTGAGGATCTCGATCGCGACGGTCGCGATCAGCGCGCCGAGCGCGGCGTCGCGCCATCGCACCGCACAATTCGGGATCAGCCAATAGAGGAGGCTCAGCGCGACGAATTCGAGCAGTGCCGGCACCGCGCGCGCCAGCCCGTGCAGCCAGCCGCTTTCGATCCATTGAAAGGCCTGCTGGCCGAACCCGGCATGCCGGGCGGCAATCTCGAAATAGGTCGACAGCGACAGGCTGAGACCAACCAGCAGCGGGCCCAGCGTGATCAGCGTCCAGTAGGCAACGACGCGCTGCCCCCATGGGCGCGGTGCGGTGATCCGCCAGATCACATTGAGCTGGTCTTCGACCGTGGCCAGCAGCAGGACCCCGGTGGCGGCAATGCCGATCACCCCGATCGCCGTGGTCTGTGCCGCCGAGTTGGCGAAGGCGCGGAACCACCATGCCGCCTGCTCGCCGATCGACGGCACGAAATTCCTAAAGATCAGGGCGAGCAGTTCGTCATGCACCTGCCCAAAGATCGGAAACACCGAGAGCGATCCCAACGCGATCGCGGCCAGCGGTACGAGCGAGACGAGTGCTGTGTAGCTCAGCGCGCCGGAGGCGGCAAAGCAGCCGTCGGAATTGAACCGGCGCAGCAGGTAGGCGATAAAGGCGGCCGCTCCGGCGGCGCGCCGCCCGATCCTGCCGCGTCCATTCGCATGCCCGTCGTCCGGCAGCGGCGTCATCGCAACAGCCTCTCAGCCTCCATCTGGTCAACACCGGCGCGTTGGGCAATTATCCACTGCCGGCCGCAGCCGCGCCAGCCCCGAGGGGACCCGCTGATGGCTCGCGCCGCCGAGTTCGTGTAGGCTCGCAGGCGGCCGCGAAAAATGGGGACAACGATGCCGCTGATGGCTGGGCCGCTGATGGCTGGCAAACAAGGCCTGATCATGGGTGTCGCCAATGAGCGCTCGATCGCCTGGGGCATCGCCAAGGCCTTGCACGGCGAAGGGGCAGCGCTCGCCTTCACCTATCAGGGCGAGGCGCTCGGCCGACGGGTGCGACCGCTGGCGGAGAGCACGGGCAGCGATTTCGTCCTCGAATGCGATGTCGGCGACGTCCGCAGCCTCGACACCCTATTCGCCGCCATCGGCGAACGCTGGGGCCGGCTCGATTTCGCGGTGCATGCGATCGGCGCCACCGACCCGAACGCGCTCAGAGGCAAGTACGTCGACACGACACGCGAGAATTTTGTCCGCACGCTCGATATTTCGTGTTTTTCGTTTACCGATATGTGCCGCCGCGCGGCACCGCTGATGACCGATGGCGGCAGCCTCTTGACCCTGACCTATTATGGCGCGGAGCGGGTGATGCCGAACTACAACGTGATGGGCGTCGCCAAGGCCGCACTCGAGGCAAGCGTGCGCTATCTCGCGGTCGATCTCGGCGGCGACAACATCCGTGTCAATGCGATCTCGGCCGGACCGATCCGCACGCTGGCGGCTTCGGGGATCGGCGATTTCCGCTATATCCTGAAGTGGAACCAGTACAATTCGCCCTTGAAGCGCAATGTCACGATCGAGGATGTCGGCGGTGCCGCACTCTATCTGTTGAGCGGCCTGTCGGCCGGGGTCAGCGGCGAGGTCCACCATGTCGATTGCGGCTATCACGTGGTCGGCATGAAGGCCGTCGACGCCCCCGACATCTCGGTCGTGTGACCGCAGGCTGCCCGGGATTGGTTGCAGGATCATGGCAGGCAACGCGTTTGGCACGCTGTTCCGGTTCACGACCTGGGGCGAGAGCCACGGCCCGGCGATCGGTGTCGTCGTCGACGGCGTGCCGCCGCGCCTGCCGTTGGCCGAGCCCGACATCCAGCGCTGGCTCGACAAGCGCAAGCCCGGCCAGTCGCGGTTTACGACGCAGCGTCGCGAGGAAGATCTTGTCCGGATCATGAGCGGGGTGTTCGACGGGGTGACCACCGGAACCCCGATCCAGCTGTTGATCGAGAACACCGACCAGCGCTCGCGGGACTATCGTAATATCGCCGATCGGTTCCGCCCGGGTCATGCGGACTACACCTATTGGAAGAAATACGGCGTGCGCGATTATCGTGGTGGCGGCCGTGCCTCGGCGCGCGAGACGGCGTCGCGGGTCGCCGCCGGGGCTGTCGCGCGGCAAATTCTCGGACCGGAAATCACGATTCGCGGCGCGCTCGTGCAGCTCGGACCGCACCCTATCGACCGTGCGGCTTGGGATTGGCCGGCGGTCGAGCAAAATCCGTTCTGGTGCCCGGATGCGGCGATGGCGCTCTATTGGGCCGACTACCTCGACGGTGTGCGCAAGGCCGGCTCCTCGGCCGGGGCCGTGATCGAGATCGTCGCGAGCGGCGTCCCGCCGGGGCTCGGCGAGCCGGTTTACGACAAGCTCGATGGCGATCTTGCACGTGCCTTGATGACGATCAACGCGGTCAAGGGTGTCGAGATCGGTGCCGGGTTCGGTGCGGCCGCGCTTCGAGGCGAGGAGAACGCCGACGAGATGCGCATGACGGACGGCCGGGTGACATTTTTGTCGAACAACGCTGGCGGCATCCTCGGCGGGATCTCGACCGGGCAGGACATCGTCGCCCGTTTCGCCGTCAAGCCGACGAGCTCGATCCTGACCCCGATGCGCAGCATCGATGTCGATGGCAACGAGGTCGAGATCGCCACCCACGGCCGCCACGATCCCTGCGTCGGCATCCGTGCCGTTCCGGTCGGCGAGGCGATGGTCGCCTGCGTGCTAGCCGATCACCTCCTGCGCCATCGCGCACTCGGTGCTGCCGTCTGAGCATATGCGCCGTCTGCTGATCGGTTTTTTCGCCGCGATCGGGGTGCTGGCGGTTCTCGCCATCATCGCCGTCATCGTCCTCGGATTGCTCTTGGTACCGAGCAAGCCGGAACTGCCGGGCAAGATCATTCTCGCGGTCGACCTGACGCAGGGCCTCGACGATGCGGCCGGCCAATCAGGCTTGGGCCGAATCCTCGGCGGCGGCCGACCGCGTTTGCGCCAATTCCTCGACGCCATCGAGGCGGCCGGCACCGATCCGCGGGTCAAGGGGCTCGTTGCCCGCCTTGGCCCCGATGCGTTCGGACTGGCCGAGACGCAGCAGATCCGCGACGCGATCGCCGCCTTTCGCGCCAAGGGCAAGTTCGCAATCGCCTTTGCCGACAGTTTTGGAGAATTTGGCGGCGGCACCCGCCCCTACTACCTCGCCAGCGCCTTTGGCCGGATCTGGCTGCAACCGATGGGCAGCGTCGGTCTGACCGGGCTCTATGCCGATACACCTTTTTTGAAGGGGACGCTCGACCTGCTCGGCGTCACCGCCGAATTCGACCATCGCGGGCAATACAAGACGGCGGCGAACATCCTCAGCGACACGCAGATGACGCCAGCCGGGCGCGAGCAGGCCGAGGACCTGCTGACCTCGCTCGGCGGTCAGATCGTCGACGGCATCGCCACCGGCCGAGGGCTGACGCCGCAAGCCGTGCGCGCGCTGATCGACCGCGGGCCGCTCTTGGCCGACGAGGCGCTTGCGGCCAGGCTCGTCGACCGGATCGGCTATCGCGACGAGGCCGCCGCCGCGGCACGCAAGCGTGCCGGTCCGGGCGCACGGATCGTCCCGCTCACGACCTATCTCGACGGCATCGAGCGCCCGAACCGCGCGGGAGCGCGGATCGCGCTGATCTATGGTTCGGGGCTGATCGTCCGTGGTGGCGGTTCGGCCGATCTGCTGGCGGGATCGGACGAGATGACGGCCGACCGGATCACCCGTGCCTTTCGCGCCGCGGTTCGCGACCCCAAGGTGCGCACCATCCTGTTCCGCATCGACAGTCCGGGCGGCTCGGTGGTCGGCTCGGAAACGATCTGGCGCGATGTCGTCGAGGCCCGCGACCACGGCAAGCCGGTCATCGTCTCGATGGGGAATGTGGCCGGTTCGGGCGGCTACTACATCGCGGCACCGGCCGATAAGATTGTCGCCGAGCCGGCGACGCTGACCGGCTCGATCGGGGTGTTGGCCGGCAAGCTGGTCGTCGCCGGATTGTTGAAGAAGATCGGGGTTTCGACCGATGCGGTGGCCTTTGGCGCCAACGCCGCGATGGCGAGCGCCACCTCGCCATTCTCGCCGCTCGCTCGCGCCCGACTCGAGGCGTTTCTCGACGCCAGCTATCAGGGGTTCAAGAACCATGTCGCCGCGGGTCGTCACATGACCCAGGACGCCGTCGAACAGGTGGCGCAGGGCCGGGTGTGGACCGGCGAGGAAGCCAAGGCGCGCGGCCTCGTCGATGCACTCGGTGGGTACGCGACGGCGTTGCGGCTGGCGCGGCAGGCGGCCGGGATCGCGCCCGGCGCGCCGATCCAGCTGACGGTTTTTCCGCGACCCGAAGGACCCTTCGAATTCCTCTATAAGCGGCTCGCTGGCGAGCCGGCGCAAGGCGACGACATCGGCATCACCGGGCTCGGCCGCACGCTCGCCGCAGTCGAGCCGCTGTTGCGGCGGATCGAGACGATGCTCGGCAGGCCGGGCATCCTGACCATGCCGCCTTGGGGCGAGCCGCGATAGCGCCGCGGCGGGTCTCTCCAGCGTGTCGGTGGGGCAGCGTGCCCGGCGGCTTCCCTGCAGCGTGCCGGTGGGGCAGCGTGCCCGGCGTAGGAGCCCTCACACCATATCGCCGTCCGGCGGCGCTCCGGCGCGCATGACACCGGCGACACGCACCCGCACCCGCAGCGCGTTCCCCGGCAGGTAGGCGAGCGGCATGTCCTCGATGTCGACGGTTTCGAGGCTGGCTCGATCGGCACCGGCGGCGACGGCACGGTCTTGCGCTTGCGCCTCGGCGGCGGCGATCGCCGCAGCGCGATCGAGATCGCGATAGATCCGGTCGGTCTCGCCACTGATCTGCGCGATCGCGGCACCCACCGCATTGGCGCAATCGCCATGCGGCACGCGGATCACCTGCGAGACCCCGAGGACCCGGTCCGGTACGAGAAACGCCCCGCCGCCGACCGCGACCAGCGGCTGATCACACGCCTCGATCTTGATGCGATCGACCGCATCTTCGATCTTCGCATGCGCCTCGGCGAGAGCGGATTTCACCAGGCTGCGCGGCAGCCGCGCCACCGCAGCCGGGTCGCCGATCTGCGCGATCCCGGCGGCGACCGCGGCGTCGGTGGCAGTCATCGTCGCGCCGCCAAACACCAGCGCCTCGCGTGTCAACCGATAGCCGACGCTCTGCGGTCCGATCGTCACCGGCTCGCGCTCGACCACGCTGCCGCCGCCGAGCCCGATCGAATAGAGGTCGGGCATGCGAAAGAGGGTGCGCACGCCGCCGATTTCGACGACCGAGTTCGCCTCGCGCGGAAAGCCCTGACGCAATTGGCCGACATCGGTCGAGGTGCCGCCGACATCGATGACCAGCGCGTCGCCGAGACCCGACAGGAACGCCGCACCGCGCATCGAATTGGTCGCCCCCGAGGCAAAGCTCATGACCGGCAATGCGGTCGCGACCTCAGCCGCCATGACCGTCCCGTCATTCTGGGTCAAATAGAGCGGTGCTTTGATGCCGCTCGCCGCGATCGCTGCGGCAAAGCCGGCAACCGTCATGCGCGCGAGCGGGATCAGCGCTGCGTTCAGCAGAGCGGCGTTCTCGCGTTCGAGCAATCCGATGCGGCCGAGGTCGCGCGACAGCGTCACCGCGGCATCGGGGCACTCCTCGCGCAGGATCTCGGCCGCGCGCTCCTCGCAAGACGGGTCGAGCGGCGAAAAGATCGCGGCCACCGCGACCGAGCCGATGCCGCTCGCCCGGATCCGGCGGGCGGCGCGGCGCATGCTTGCCGCGTCGAACGGCACGATCGGCCGGCCGTCGTAATCGTGGCCGCCTTCGAGCATGAACACCTCGCCGCGCACCAAATCCGCAAGGTCCGCGGGCCAGTCGCAAAAGGGCGGCAGCGAGGCCGCGGCCGGCAGCCCGATCCGCACCGCCGCGACCCGCGCCAAACCTTGCCGCTGCACAACCGCGTTGACGAAATGGGTCGTGCCGATCACGACCGCGTCGATCCGACCGCGCGTCACCCCGGGATGCGCCGACAGCCCGGCGAGCGCGGCGACGATGCCGCCCGTCACATCCGCGGTGGTCGGCGTCTTGACGGCATGCACAACCGCGCCGTCCGCGAGCAATACCGCGTCGGTATTCGTCCCCCCCACATCGATCCCGATCCGCCGCACCGGATTACATCCCGTCGAACACCGAGTGGAAGTCGAGGTCGTAGCCGAAGGCGCGGGGGCCGACATGGTCGAGGCCCTTGGGGGTCAGAAATACCGGGGGCGCCGGCAAGGCGATGACCGTGACCCGCCTGCCGTAGCGGATCGTCTCGGTGCCGCAGGCCTCGCCCGTTTGGCTGTCGAGCACGCAGATCAGATCGGGCGACATCGCGAGCGGCGCCCGGTTTGAGCCCTCGGCGCGCCAGGCCACGACCCATTCGTTCTGAAAGGCCATGTCAAGCCGCGCGCCGCGATCCCCGTCGAGACCGTCGATCAATACATGGCCGCGCAGATAGCCTTCGGTCGTGCGCCGCGCAACATCGATGACCTTGCCGCGGAACAACAGCTTGCCCCGGGCTTCGTCGAGCACCGCGGCGACCGGGTCCGCATGCCGCTGCCTTGCCTCGCGCACCCGGCGGCCGATGCCGATCGCCTTCGATACGGTGAAATGAATCCCCCATTCCTTGATCTCCGCACCGGTCCGCGGCGCTTTGCAGGTGGAGGCGATCGAGCCCATCTCGACGCAGATCTTGCGGCTCGCCCGTTCCATCCACCGCCAGTTAGGGACTCTGGTCACGACCGCCTCGATACCGCGCGGATCGTAGAGCACGCAGGGATAGGGGCGCAGCTCGCCAACCGCGACGCTGGTCATCTGCGCCTCCGGATAGGCGCGGCCCATCGTGTCGGCATCGACGACCGGCAAATCCAGATGTGCTGCCGCCATCAATGGCTGGAGACCGTTGCCGCCGCCGATTTCGAGCGGCATGACGGCGCAGAATTTGTGGCCGAGCAAGCCTTCCTGGATCTCGACCGCCCGGGCGATGTTGCGACTGTCGGCGAGCCGCTCCTGACCGACCAGCGGTGCGCCCATGTTGGAGACGACCGCCACCCGGTCGTCATCGGCGAGGTCGAATGGCGAGATCAGCGCCACGCGCTGCCCCTCGGCATAGAGGCGGCGCAGGTTCAAGAGCCCGAGATAGGGGCTGCCGCCGCCGCCGGTGCCGAGAATCCAGGCGCCGACCGCCAGCGCCTCGATGTCGTCGAGAGTGATCGGCGCGGTGGCCAATTCGCTACTCCTGTCGCCGGCGTGACATGGCGGTGCTGTCGGATCGAGGTTAGAGCGTGCTTCCCATGCGGGTCTGTTCGACAAAATCCTCGGTCGCGGCATCGATCGCGCGCCCTTTGCGGCCACGCGGCGGGTGGATGTAGAGATCCGACCGGACCGGCGCTGGCGCCGCGCCGCGCGCCGGCGGCGGAATCTCATATTCGACCGGTGCCGCATGGTCGGCGAGCAGCAGTTCCGGGCGATAGACCTTGTTCAACTGAAACAGGCTTCTGACGAAATTGGTCTGGCCGTGCAGCAAAAGCCGGGCGACGATCGAGCTCGCATCCCAGAGCTGGCGCCAGTCGAGATGCTTGGCAAAGATCGCGCGCTGCGTCGTCACCAGCTCCTCGTAAAATTCGGCGAGCGGCAGCCGGGTCGGCAGCACCGCGTGCTGGATGTCGAACAGGCGGTAGTCGCGGGTTTCGAGCCGGCGACCGTCGGTGATCCAGCTCTCGGTGCCGGGATAGGGGGTGTTGACGCTGATGTTGATCACATCCGGCATCTCGAGGCACCATTCGCGCACGATGCGAAAGCGCTCGTGATCCCAGTCGGGATCGGCGATCAGATTGACCGCGACATTGATGCCGAGCGAGCGGGCGAATTCGACCGCTTCGAAATTTCGATCGAGCGATACCCGCTTGCGGTATTTCTTCAGCCCCGCCTCGTCGATCGCCTCGAGACCGAGAAACATTGTCTGCAGCCCGAGCCGCCGCCACAGGCGAAACGCGTCCTTGTTGCGCAGCAGCACGTCACCGCGGGTCTCCAGGTAATAGCGCTTCCTGATCCCGGCGCGGGCGACTGCCTCGCCGACCTCGATGCCGTGACGCTCGTGGATGAAGGCCACGTCATCGACAATAAAAATGCCGGGCTCGCGGATCGAGCGCAGATCCGCGACGATCTGGTCGGTGCCGACAAGGCGATAGCTGCGCCCATAAAAGGTCCAGGCGCTACAGAACGCGCAGTCCCACGGGCAGCCGCGTGAGAACTCGATCGAGGCGCACGGATCGAGCGTGCCGATGAAATATTTGCGGCGATGGCGCAGCAGATCGCGCGCCGGGCGCAGCGTGTCGAGCGAATGGATAAACCCCGGCGGCGGCCCCTCGCCGGCGGCGGTCACGACACCCGGCACCGTTGCCGGGCTGCGTCCTGCTTCGACCGCGGCGAGCAGCAGCGGTATCGCCGCCTCGCCCTCGCCCCTGACAACGCAGTCGATTGCACCCGCACCATGGGCGATGATCGCCTCGGCGGTGAACGACGCGCTATGACCGCCGACGCAGATGAAGATGTTCGGGAACCGCGCCTTGGTCGCCTTGGCGAGATTGACGATCTCGGGCACGTTCGCCAGGTAGTTGCAGGAAAATGCGACCGCATCGGGCTGCCAGCGCTCGATCGCGCGAAAATAGCTGCGGTGATTGTCGACCTGCAGGTCGATCAGCCGGACCGCGTGGCCCGCCTGCCGCGCTGCCGCAGCCACCAGCTCAAGGCCCAGCGGTTCGAGCCGCAGAAAGATCTTCGTATACATCAACGGGCCCGGATGAACCGCGAGAAGCCGCATCGGGGATTCCCTCACTGCCTCGACCGGGCGACATCATAGCGGGAGGCCGCGGCTCGAACGCAAGCCGATCCGCCGGTCGGCGCGGTCACAGCGCGGTGCCGGCGCGGGTCTCGTTGACGAATTCTTCGGTCGCGGCATCGATCGCCCGACCCTTGCGGCCGCGCGGCGGATGAATGTAAAGCGCGGGTCCGCGCGCGGTACGCCCGAGATCGGGCGGCATCTCATAGCTCACCGGTGCGGTGTGATCGGCGAGCAGCAGCTCCGGCCGGTAGATCTTGTCGAGCTTGTAGAGGCTTTTGAGAAAATTCGGGTTCCCG
>Ga0335075_10002333_pt1 | contig 30635 bp, 24 predicted proteins | sample Lox_Sample_24_FD_206723 | JGI IMG/M metagenome (GOLD analysis project Ga0335075, IMG submission 206723) | Soil microbial communities from Loxahatchee National Wildlife Refuge, Florida, United States - Lox_Sample_2.4 | ecosystem: Environmental > Terrestrial > Soil > Wetlands | place: USA...
TTATGGGTACTGGGGTCCAAACATCGTTCGGAATCTGCACGGGTTGGAGTCGACGCGGGCCGAAATGGTCTGCGACAGCAGTCCGAAAGCGCTTGCTCGAGCTCAAAAGGCATATCCCGGCATCCGGGCCGTTTCGGACCCGGACGAACTCCTACGGTCACCGGACATCGATGTGGTAGCGGTAATCACACCGGTGTGGACTCACTATGAATTGGCCAAGAAGGCCCTTGAAAATGGGAAACACATATTCATCGAGAAACCCTTCACGTCCAGTGCCGCTCAGGCCGAAGAGCTGATCGAACTCGCAGCGCGAAAAAAGCTGACGATCATGGTCGATCACACTTTCTTGTTCACTGGGGCCGTGCGCAAGATCCGAGAACTCACGGAGAGCGGGGCCCTCGGCGACCTCTACTATTACGACTCGCTCCGCGTGAACCTGGGTCTATTCCAACATGACGTCAGTGTTATTTGGGATCTTGCGCCCCACGACCTTGCAATCATGGATCACATAATCAAGGGCGAGCCAGAGGCGATCGTTGCGACCGGCGAGAGGCACCTGAACGGGGTGGAGGACGTCGCCTTCATGACGATCTACTTCCCGCGAAATGTGATTGCCCACATCAACGTGAATTGGCTCTCGCCGGTGAAGATTCGCACGACGTTGATCGGCGGCCAGAAAAAGATGCTCGTGTGGAACGACCTCGTAGCGGACGAAAAAATCCGGGTTTACGACAAGGGCGTTGAGATCGCTTCTGGTGAAGGAATCCGCGATCTTCTCGTCAGCTATCGCACGGGCGACATGTGGGCGCCGCAAGTGGAGCAGTTGGAAGCGCTCCATGTGGAGCTGGACTATTTCGCTGACTGCGTCACGAACGGCAAGACTCCTTTTAACGACGGGCATGCTGGGTTACGCGTTGTTCGGATGCTCGAGGCTGCCGAAGCATCGATCCAAAAAAGAGGAGAATTGGTCCGCCTGTGAACCGATGATGCTCTGCTTCGGCTTCTCGTCGGGTGCTTGATAGGCTAGTTCGCAATCAGGCCGGCAAAATCGGCTATCGGTATCTTCGTAACGCTGGTGCAGGCAGCACACTGCCGTGAAATCGGCTTCGTTTTGAAACTCCTACCCTAAGAACGACCGCTTTAATCGAATTCACCTTGACGCAAGAAATGTCCTTCAGGAACCAGATGACTCCACGGCCGCTCGCCAAGGCTATCTCGCACGAGGAGCGACCCGATGCTCCTGGGGCGCGCTGTTATTCCCGCTTGGACATTCCCGCACTGCGGGCCCTGTGCGTGCGGTCGCTCGCCTCGTTATATCAAGAGAAGGAAAAACTCTTCTCGCGACGCATGATTTTATCGGAAGGTGGATTTCACCGAGAAGGACCTTCATGGGAGCAGACGATCATCGCTCTTTTGGGCTTGCAGCGCCTCGCTGAGTCCGGTGGAGTCCACCCATTCGATACCGTGGCAATTAGAGATAGCATCTTCCGGGACACGAATTGGGTCACGAGCTTGGGAGAACTCGGACTGCTAACTTGGTTCACAGCCGAAAGCGCTCCGGAGAGACTCGAAAAACTTTTCAGCAAATTCGACTTCGAGAAAGCACTCGAAATCTACGCGGATGGCCGGGAGGCCTCGACCCAGGGGCTGGCATGGTTTTTGTCAGGCATCGCACATGCGAGACTCGCCGGTTCCGCGGCGCTTCCAGACCTGACTGACGTCGTCGTTGATGCGTACCACCTTCTCGAAGACAACCAAAGCGAGTGCGGAATCTTCGGACACGCAGGGCGCCGCCGGTTGCCGGAGCGAGCTTTCTATAATCGCTTTGGCACTTTCGCCGATCAAATTCATGCGATTTACGCGCTCACAGTTTTTGCTCGGGCGTTTCAGATCGAGGAGCCGCTTGTCTCCGCATTGGCTTGTGCGAACTCGATTCGCGCACTCCAGGGAGAAATGGGGCAGTGGTGGTTCCTCTACGATAAGCGCACCTGTCGTGTCATCAACCGATACCCTGTGCTTTCCTCGCACCAGGACGGAACTGCGCCTCTCGGGCTCCTGGCCTTGGGCGAGACCACCGGCCGGACCTTCCACGATTCGATAAGCAAGGGATTGTCTTGGATTGCTGGGGCAAATGAGCTCAAAGATGACCTGCGGAATCTCGATCGAGGCTTTATTTGGGACTCCATCGGATCGAGGCGGCCGGTAACGGAGTACTCTCAAACGGCCTTTAGCCTTCTCAGGATTTCCCGTGCGCTGCGGACGGAGAGCCTCGAAATCCGGTGTGAGGCCCGACCCGGTCATTTCGGCTGGCTGCTCTATGCCCTCGACAGGTTTTGTGCCCCGAATACTGCTCGTGTCGCTCGGGCTACAGCGGGTGACTAGAGAAGCTTCTGCTTTCGCCGTTAGGTAAGGTCGAAAGGTTTGGGCAAAATGTGGTAAATGTCTTCCCTCGGCTTGTTTCGCCCGCGATACGACTGCCGAACTCGGTGTCTTTGCCCTGCATAATCCCAGTCAACAGTATTATTATCAGTCAGTTGCAATGCCATCCGCATAACCAAGCTTTTCACTCTACCGATGCTAATCTGGCAGCCTGATTGCACCACTTAAGTCCGAGGAGCGAAGCGTTTATTCTCCTCCCTAAGTAGTTTACAATGTGCTTCTTAGGTCCTACTTAGAAGGCTTAGTCCTCTTCTGGACGGCTTAATGGCGGTAGCTTGTCAGGACGGTCTGAAGCAATAATTCCAAGAGGTGACGCGCCTGTGAATGAGTTCTGCTCGATTGCCCCAGACGTAAAATTGGCTCACGGAGTCAAACTCTCTAAGTTCATCAACCTCTATGGCTGCCAGATCGGAGAGGACACCAAAATCGGGGCATTTGTTGAAATCCAGAAGAACGCGATCGTCGGGAAGAACTGCAAGATTTCGAGTCATACCTTCGTCTGCGAAGGAGTCTCGATCGAAGACAACGTGTTTGTCGGCCACAGCGTGACGTTCATCAATGACTCCTACCCGCGCGCGACAACGCCGCGCGGCCAATTGCAGACCGAGGCCGACTGGACGGTTGAGAAGACGATCGTAAAGAAAGGCGCTTCCATCGGGTCAGGCTCTACGATCCTGGCGAATGTTTCGATCGGAGAGAACGCGATCGTAGGCGCAGGAAGCGTTGTAACCAAAGATGTGCCCCCGAATGCAATCGTGGCAGGAAATCCCGCCAAACTGCTGCGATACCTTACCGAGGAGTCGAGGATCGCCCAATGTCCCTGAATGAAAAAATCCCGTTTCTGGATCTTGTTGCGCCGCACAAGCAACTCGAACCTGAGCTCACCGCCGTCTTCCATAAGGTGTTACAGACGGCCGGCTTTGTGGGTGGCTCGATGGTTGAAGATTTCGAGAAAGAGTTCGCCGCGTTTTGTGACGCGAAATACTGCGTGGGAGTATCGAGCGGTACCGATGCGGTCCGATTTGCTCTGACAGCTGCCGGAGTGCTGCCGGGCGACATCGTCGTTACGGTCCCGCACACCTTCATTGCCACGACGGAAGCCATCAGCCAGGCCGGCGCGCGGCCCGATTTTGTGGACATCGATGAGCAGACCTACTCGATGGATGTTGCGAAGCTGCGCGATTATCTCGAGCGGGATTGCTATCTTGACCGCGAGACGGGGAAGCCTTTTCACAGAAAATTTCGTGCTCCAGTCACTGCCATTGTTCCGATTCACTTGTACGGACAATGCGCAGATATGGATCCGCTTCTCGATTTGGCCCAGCGTTACAACCTGATTGTCGTCGAAGACGCTTGTCAAGCGCATGGCGCTGAATATTTCTCCCGGAAGGAAAACCGCTGGAAAAAAGCTGGCTCGATGGGTCATGCCGCGGCGTTCAGCTTTTATCCGGGCAAAAATCTCGGTGCCTGTGGAGAAGGGGGAGCGATCACAACCAACAGCGAAGACGCCGCTCGCCAGATGCGCATGCTGCGCGATCACGGCCAGTCAAAAAAGTACTACCACAACGTCGAAGGATATAACGGGCGATTGGATTCACTCCAAGCAGGCCTACTGAGCGTGAAGCTCCGCCACCTGGCGGAATGGAATCAACAGCGCCAGGATGCAGCGGCCCGGTATGATGAGCTGTTGTCGTCAGTCGATGGCGTTCTCATTCCTCATCGGCCTACTTGGTCCCGGCCAGTTCATCATCTGTACGTAGTACGAGTGGCCGATCGCGATGGGCTGCAGAAGCACCTCGCGGACGCCAAGATCGACACTGGCATTCATTATCCGATTCCATTGCATCTGCAGAAAGCTTACGAAGCGTTCGGATTCGAGAAAGGCGACTTTCCGGTCACCGAAAAGGTCTCTTCCGAGATCCTCTCGCTTCCCATGTATCCGCAACTTCAAGAGGCGGCGCAGGAGCGCGTGGTCCAGAAGGTCCAGGAATTTGCGTCTGTCACGGCCTTTCGCTAGGGGATCATTTCCAAAAATGGAAGTATTTGCTGATCTAACGAATTTGGCCGTCCGCTGCATAATTCTCGTGAGAGAACCATGTTGACGCTAAAAATCACGAATATTCATTCCGATGAGCTCGAACCGAGGCAGCCACATCATCGCAGACGAACCGGGGGAAGAGTATGACAGGGAGCTCACGACGGGGCGGTACGAGAGATACGCCCAGCGCCCTGCCATGGACGGGAACCAATAGCGCGGCGTTTGGAACCGAAGAAATTCATAAGAAATCACACCGCGTCCTTCCTCGGTATGTTCTGATCACTCCAGCTCGCAATGAAGAAGCGTTCATTAAGAAGACGCTTGATTCAGTTGTTGAGCAGACGCTGATCCCAGTGAAGTGGGTCATTGTGAACGATGGGTCGACGGACAATACGGCAAGCATAGTTGAGCCATATGCCGCAAAATACGATTGGATCGAATTGGTGAACTTGCCCGTTCGGAAAGAGCGACACTTTGCTGCGAAGGTATTCGCGTTCAACGCTGGCCAGGAGAAAGTGAAAAGCCTCGATTACGAGGTCATCGGCAACTTGGATTCGGACGTTTCATTGGAGAAAGATCACTTTGAATTCCTCCTGAGTAAGTTCACAGATGACCCGCGTCTTGGAGTTGCCGGGACAGTCTTCAGAGAGGAAGGCTACAATTCAGAAACCGATAGCTTGGAAGGACAGCTCCACGTTTCTGGTCAATGTCAGCTATTTCGACGACGGTGCTTCGATCAAATAGACGGATATTTTGCAAACAGGGCCGGAGGCATTGATTGGATCGCTGTCACAACTGCCCGCATGAAAGGCTGGAAGACACGATCATTCAAAGAGAAGTCGTTTTTTCACCATAGACACCTCGGAACAGCTGAACGCAGTGTGTTAGCTGCATCGTTTGCTTACGGTGAGAAGGACTATATTCTCGGTGGACACCCCGTATGGGAGCTATTTCGAATCTCGTATCGAATGACCAAGCGACCCTATGTTGTCGACGGACTTGCGCTGGGTTCAGGGTATGGATTGGCAGCGCTGCGTAGAGTCAAGAGGCCCATTTCCAAAGAGCTTATGGCCTTTCACCGTCAAGAACAGATGCGGAAGTTAAGGGCTATTCTGAAATCACTTCTAAGGCTCAAACCGATCGATAAATTCACCCTTCTTTCTGAATAATGACATCCTCACCATCAAGTTAAAATTTGAAATCGGTGGCCCAAAGTTCGGGAGCTATCGAGTTCAAGCCGATTAGTCAATTGCTGTAGTCCTAGATCTGAATCTAACGGGGTCCTAATGTGCGGGATTTGCGGACAATATAATTTCAGCAGCCTAGCACCCGTTCGGCGCCCAGACGTAGAGGTGATGACGCGATCTATTACTCACAGAGGCCCGGACGATCAAGGTTACTACTTCGATGGACCACTCGGATTTGGTTTTCGAAGGCTTTCGATCATCGACCTGGCTGGCGGCCACCAACCGATGTCGGATCGGGAAGAAACTGTTTGGGTGGTGTTTAATGGTGAAATCTATAACTTTCATGAGCTCAGGCGAGAACTCGAGAGCTTTGGCTACGCCTTTCGAACCAATTCGGACACAGAAGTTATCATTCACGGATATAAGCAATGGGGCGACGAAGTACTTAATCGCCTTAATGGAATGTTCGGTCTTGCAATCTGGGATTCACGGCAAAAGAGGTTGGTTCTCGCGCGCGACGCATTCGGGATCAAGTTGCTCTATTACCGAATCGCCGGAGGAACGCTTTATTTCGGCTCGGAGATTCGTGCCATCCGCGCGACAATGCCGGACAAAGCAGAGATTGATCCGAACTCGTTAAATCTCTTTCTTCGCTATCGCTTTACGCCCTCACCTCACACAATACTCAAGGAAGTGCGTAAGCTGGCGCCAGGAACAAAGCTAGTCGTCCAAAACGGATCGTACAACGTTCGTCGATGGTATAGTTTTCAACCTACCCCGTTTGCGCCGACAAAGTCTGCTGACGAGGCAAAAGAGGAATTACTCACTCTTTATAAACAAGCGCTGCGCCGGCAGCTTATTAGCGACGTTCCGGTCGGTTTGCTTCTTAGTGGCGGCATCGATTCCGGATTGCTGCTCGCATTGATGAATCTTAACGGAAATTCTTGGCCGACTTATACCGTAGGGTACGGCTCGATCTATGCTGACGACGAGTTGGCTGATGGTGCAGAAACGGCACGGATTTTGGGCTCGAAGCACACATCCGTCAGGATCACAAGGTCGATCTTCGACGAGGCGCTTCCGAAGATCGTAACTGCACTGGAGGAACCGATCGCCGCCTCTTCGATCGTTCCAATGTACTTTGTCTGTGAGCGAGCCCGGCAGGACGTCAAAGTGGCTCTGGTCGGTCAGGGACCGGACGAATTGTTTGGTGGATATCGTCGTCATTTAGGTGTCCGATATGGTGCATTGTGGGGAGGAGTGCCGAGTTGGATGCGCACCTCGATCTCGTCCGCTGTCGCCGTTCTTCCAAGAAACGAGACCCTAAAGCGAGGGGTTTATTCTTTGGCGCTCACGGATCGAATGCGCCGATATCAGAATGTCTTGTCGATCCTCCCAGGAGCCGATGTGGAAGAACTGTTTCAAGAAGGGATATTGGCTCCTAACTCGGGCGACTCTATCCTGGAATGTTGGGCTGATTTTGCCGGCCTAATGAGTGGAACGGATGAGTTGGGTGGGCTTCAGTTCTTGGAGGTTCGATCTACTCTTCCGGACGAGCTGCTGATGTACGCGGACAAGCTTTCGATGGCTCACGGGCTTGAACTTCGTGTGCCATTCATTGACAAGGAGATCGTCGAATACGTAGAGAGGCTGCCGACGAACTTCAAAATCAGGAACGGGTCGCGTAAATGGTTGCATCGTCGGGTGTGTCGGACTTTCCTGCCAGACTCTGTTCTAAAACGGCGAAAACGTGGATTCGCTGGGAACGTCGTAGATGATTGGTTCAGAGATGCCATCGACAACGAAATGGCGGACACCCTTCTTGATCCTGGATCCAAGATCTATCAATTGCTTCGTGCCTCACAGGTCCGCACACTTTTCGAGCTACATGCGTCTGGACGGCAGGATAATCACAAGATATTGTTTAGCCTAGCCCTTTTGGAACAATGGCTCCGTACTCACGAGGATGCCATGGTCGCCTCAAACTGAGGCTGCATAGGAGCGTCAAGGAATAGATGCTACCGTAAAGCTCCCGAGGAGCCCTTTCGATTGCCAGTCGAAGGCCTACAGTCTAACGAGTCCCAAGTCAAACAGCCTGAATCAGTCATATAAATTGACGGGTGTGAAAACGATGAGCACAAGAATGACAGGTCTAAAATTCGACGATAGAGAACTCGCAGTCGAGGGCCACGTATGCCGAATTGCACATCTTGACGCAGAAGATTATAAGTTTCTGGATGATCCTGAACCTGTTCTCGCCGCTTTGCGCACATCCAAGGTGAGGATCGATATTTTTACATTCCTACAAAAACTGCCTGAGACCTCGCCAAAGTATTCTTATCCACTGGAGATGGACAACATGGCTGTTCTGCCAGTGACTACGTTTGAGGACTGGTGGACAAAACAGATCGGCTTCAAGGCGCGCAACAAAGCCAAGCAGGCGGGGAAAAAAGGAATTTCGATTCGAGAGGTTCCGTTTGACGAGGGTCTCGCCCGAGGAATCTGGGAGATATACAACGAGTCGCCGGTTCGGCAGGGAAGGCGCTTCCCCCACTTTGGGAAGAGCCTCGAGGCAGTCTACAAAATGAGCGCTACGTACCTGGATTCGAGCGTGTTTATCGGCGCGTTCGACGGCGAGAAGCTCATTGGATTCATCAAACTCACGATTGACGACACTGGGACACAAGCTGGGATCATGCATATTATTTCCATGATCCAGCACCGGGATAAGGCGCCGACCAATGCGCTGGTTGCTCAAGCCGTTCGATCGTGCGCCGATCGAGGGATTTCCTATCTGGTGTATTCAAAGTTTGCGTATGGGAAAAAGTTGAACAGCAGTCTTAGCGAGTTCAAAGAGCGCAATGCATTCGCACGTGTTGACGTACCACGTTACTACGTACCGTTGACCCGATGGGGTTCGATTGCTCTATCCATGGGGCTGCAGCATCGGCTCGCTGAGCGCGTCCCGGAATCTCTGGCAGAGAAGCTTCGAGAACTGAGGGGCAACTGGTATCAATTAAGATTTCAGCTGAAGCCGGATTCACTCTAGGAGACCTCTACTTGCCAGGGATAGTTGGTATTATCACAAACCGCCCGAAGGCGGTAGCAGAAAGCGAGCTGAACGAGATGCTCGAATCCCTGCTCCACGAATCATTTTATGTCGCGGGCACATGGAGCGACCCGGCCCAAGGCATTTATGTTGGTTGGGTGGCGCGTGAAGGCTCGTTTGCAGCAGAAATGCCCGCGCAAAATGAACGTGGGGATGTCATTTTGATATTTTCGGGTGAAGAATTTCCCGAGCCAGGGAAGATTGAGGCGCTTCGAGCTGCCGGGCATGCCGTCGCGCCAGATGGACCGTCCTATCTGGTTCACCGCTACGAAGACGAGCCGGACTTTCCCAAGCGACTAAATGGCAGGTTTCATGGTCTGGTCGTCGACCGCGCTCGCAGAACGGCAATGCTCTTCAATGACCGTTACGGCTTGCAGCGAATCTATTATCACGAAGCAAGGGATTCTTTTTACTTCGCCGCAGAGTCAAAGGCAATCCTCAAAGTACGTCCGGACTTGAGGGTGGCCGATCCTCGGGGCCTGGGAGAGTTCATCGTCTGCGGATGCGTGCTCGAGAATCGTACGCTCTTCCAAGACATACATGTTCTGCCTCCTGGATCGGCTTGGTCCTTCCGAGGCGGGAAGCTGGAGAAGGAGGCCTCTTATTTCGACCCGCGCGAGTGGGAAGGATTGGAGCCACTGAAACCAGAGGAATATTACGGCCACCTTCGCGATGTCTTTGTAAAGAACCTGCCGCGGTACTTTGAAGGCCAGGAGCGCATCGGTGTTTCGCTCACCGGAGGTCTGGACACTCGCATCATCATGGCTTGGCGCAAGGCCGAACCAAACATGCTTCCCTGTTACACGTTCGGCAGCATGTATCGTGATAACGAGGACGTGAAGTTGGCACGCCGCGTGGCGAAGATTTGCGGCCAGCAGCACGAGGTCGTTACGACCGGTGAGGAGTTCCTTTCGCGATTCGCTCATTATGCCGAACGGACAACTTATCTTACGGACGTGTGCGTGGACCTCGGCCGCTCTCCGGATCTGTACGTAAACGAAAAGGCCCGACTGATAGCTCCGATACGGATGGTGGGGACGTATGGAAGCGAGATGCTTTTGCACGCCGTGATGTTCAAGGCCGAAGAGCCGGCAGCCGGGCTGTTCCAAAAGGAATTGTTACCGCAGATCCAAAAAGCTCGAGAGACATATGATGCCAGTCGTCGCGGCCATCCGGTCACATTTATCACCTTCCGCCAATCGCCGTGGCACCACTATGGAGTGCTTGGATTGGAACAGACTCAAGTGGGTGTGCGCACGCCATATCTGGACAACGAACTGGTCGAAACCATCTACAAATCACCCGGCCCGGTCGCGATCAATGAGGAAGGCAGAATACGGCTTATCCGTGAGGGAAATCCCGCCTTGGCGCGATTAAGGACGGATCGCGGCCTCGGCGATCAGAAGAACCCCGTTACCCACGCCCTTCTCGAATTCTTGTTCAAGGCTGAATACGCCTACGACTACGGGATGCCACAATGGGCTGCGCAGGTGGACCACTTATTTTCTCGGCTTCACCTGGAACGCATTTGGCTTGGCCGTCACAAGCTCTACCACTTCCGAGTATGGTACCGCGACCAATTGCGCGAATACGTGCGCGAAATGCTTCTGGACAAGCGTTCGCTCGCCCGCCCCTATATCCAGCGCACAGGAGTTGAGCGGATTGTAAGCGAGCACTTGCGTGGGAACCGCAACTATACGACAGAGATCCACAGGCTTTTATCGTTGGAGTTGCTGCATCGACTGTTCGTGGACGCAGCATGAGATTTCTGTGTTGGTGTAGCGCAATTCAGCGCAATCTCAGAACTGTCGTAGAATGAACCCCACCCTTGCCAGCCTTATATGTGCGTGCGGAATAGCGGGACTTTTCTATCTTAATCGGGATAATTCTGTCCGCACTTCCAAGGCTCTCTGGCTCCCGACCATTTGGCTGTGGACCGTTGGATCAAGGCCGGTCTCGGCGTGGCTTGGTATCAGCCCCACCGGAACCAACGTGCAACTTGACGGCAGCCCTTTTGACGCCGCCGTTTTCGGCGTTCTCCTTCTTGCCGCGACAGCGGTACTGATTCGGAGGAGCAAAGGCACGAAAACGTTATTGGCCGCAAATTGGCCGATCCTTATCTACTTCCTCTACTGCCTTGTCAGCGTTTGCTGGTCATACCACCCGGATGTGGCATTCAAGCGCTGGATTAAAGCCATAGGCGACCTAGCGATGGTTCTAGTCATTGTTACAGATGGACAGCCAGTCGCTGCCTTTAGGCGTCTAACCTCTCGCGTCGGCTTCCTTTTTTTCCCCACTTCCGTACTTCTTATCAAGTATTACGGCGATCTAGGCCGAGGTTACACCCCTGATGGAGTGCCCGAGAACACTGGCGTAACGACCAACAAGAACAGCCTGGGCCTCATTGTGTTCCTTGTTTCAATTGGTGCGCTATGGAACATGCGCGCACTGCTCATCGATAAGGAAGCTCCCAATCGTACCCGGCACTTGGTAGCGCAAGGTACCCTACTTACCTTCGGCCTCGTGCTTTTGGGGATGGCTCATTGTGCCACGGCTGTCACCTGCTTCGTTCTTGGCGGTGGGCTCATGCTCCTAACCACTCGACGCGCTATCAGGGACCGACCCGGCCGCGTGTGTGCGCTCTGTTTGGTAATCGTCCTTGGGGGAGCACTAGGCATGCTCGTCGGGGGTGGATCGGTCCTCTCGAGTGCACTGGGCAGAGGGGACGGGCTAAGTGGACGCACAGTGATATGGTCAGCTGTGATTGACGCGGCTGGCAATCCGCTAGTCGGCACAGGTTTCGAAAGTTTCTGGATCAGCCCCGAAGTGCAGAAATTTCAGCGCAGCCTTGTAGGCTGGTGGCACCCTGAAAAACTCAACGAAGCGCACAACGGTTTTATAGAGGTTTACTTGGAATTGGGGTGGATCGGCATCTTCCTGATCGCCCTCATTCTAGTCAGCGGCTACAGGCGTACCATCAAGGCATTTCAATTCAAACCCGAACTTGCGAGTCTAACGCTAGCTTATGTAGCCACAGGCACCTTTTATAATATGACCGAGGCGGGCTTCCGGATGCTGACTCCCTCTTGGATCTTCCTGCTACTTGCCGTGGTCAGTTCGAGTGGTCTCGTCCTTGGTCTTTACGGCGGCGAAGCGCCTAAGATTCTTGCATCGCGGAGCGGCCCCGCAAGCGGAAATCCTATAAGCAATCGCCTCATTCCGGAGAGAGAAGGCGCTTACAGCGCCCGGCGCGGATTGACACACTTTGAGATCACTCGCGCAAAGCGGTGACTTCAGCGGAGTCACTCCGTTGGGCAGCTCGTCGAGAAGAAAAATACGAGATGCTGCGTTCGAATCGTGCTATGTCGCCATCTTGTCCGCAACCGATCTACCGCTATTTCGAAAAGGATAATGGTTGAAACCCTTCGACTCTACCCGCAACTTTCATCCAATCGCCACAGGCGAGGGACTTCGGCGAAGCGCCGTTCGCGGTGCGGGGGTGAGCATTGCCGGGTCCGCAGGCAGCTTCATCGTGCAGACGGGATCGGTCGTGATCCTGGCGCGGCTGCTTACCCCGGCCGATTTCGGGGTGCTGACCATGGTCACCACCTTTAGTCTTCTGTTTCGCAGCTTCGGTCTGAATGGCTTTACTGAATTGATCATACAGAGCGAGGATCTGACGCATTCTCTGGCAAGCAATCTTTTTTGGATTGAACTGGGCCTGGGCACGATCCTCACTCTTGCGTTTGCCAGTTTGGGTCCCTTGCTGTCGCTTTTCTATCATAACGCAGCCGTTGCTCAAGTCGCTGAGGGGTTGTCGCTGACGATTGGAATTGGCTGCCTGGGGTGGATTCACTTGGGGCTGCTGCAGCGCGCCATGCAATTCAGGAGTACCGCGATCATCAATTTCGCTGGGCTGGTACTCTATGTGATTGTCTCTATCGTGTTGGCGATGGCGGGCTGGCACTACTGGGCGTTGGTGTGGGGCACGGTAGCGCAGACATCAGTCGTAGCAGCCGGCGCTTGGTTGATGTGCCGATGGATACCGAGTTGGCCGCGTCGCGTCCATGGCACCGGTTCAGGGTTGAAGTTCGCGATAAGCGTGTACTCGCACTTTGCCTTCAGCTACTCGACGCACAACACGGACAACCTCTTTGTTGGCTGGCGGTATGGCGCTCAGTCACTCGGATTCTATAAGAAGGCATACGATCTTTTCGTCCTGCCGCAAACGCAATTGCTGGCACCGCTGTCCGCCGTTGTGGTGAGCACGTTGAGCCGCGTCAACCGGAACCGCGAGCAATTCCAGCGCTATTTTCTGCGGACGATAGCGGTTTTGGCGCTGGTAGGAATGGGCCTCGGGGCAGATTTTGCTTTGGTAGGGAAAGATCTCATTCGTTTTCTTCTAGGGCCCGGCTGGGGGGAGGCCGGCCGAATCTTCTCTTTGTTCGGCCCCGGAATCGGAATCATGTTGCTATACAACACGCACGGGTGGGTCCATCTTTCGATCGGCCGCCCCGAGAGGTGGTTTCGCTGGGGCTTAATGGAGTTTGTGTGTACCGTGAGCCTATTCTTGCTGGCCTTACGCTGGGGTCCTTCCGGAATCGCCATGGCGTGGACAATTTCGTATTTTCTCCTGATGTTTCCGAGCTTCTGGTACGCCGGAAAACCGATCGGACTGGGTATCGGTCCGATATTCGCGGTCATCTGGAAATATTTTGCGGCGTCGGCTGCGGCAGGTCTGGCGACAGCCCTGATTATCAGAGTTATGCCGCATTTTGCCGCGGGGTCCGGAGCGTCGGCCGCGTTCGTGAGGATGGTTGCATATTCTTTCGTATTCTTCGCGCTGTATCTCGCCGGAGTGATTACGTTCCACCTGGGCTTTAAGCCCATCACTGACACCGTTTCGCTTCTTCGCGATTTACTGCCTCAACGCACGGTGAGGAGCAGATACCCCGCAGCTGTAGATGCGTAGGGCCGCTGGCGATTTTCCATCGCGCGGGGAAGTCGGGCGCAACTGAAGGTCGCGCCCTAGGCGACACTAAATCCGAAGCATGGGAATTGAAGGTAGCATCGCCAAGAATTATGACGTTTGACCGAGAGGTTTTGCTCTTAGAAAGCTTCGTTTCCGGCAAGCCATGAGAGACCAAGGCGGCAACAGAAGTGTCAGAAACATTGAAATCCACGGTTAGACGGCATAGCTCCTTCCGGCATCGACTGCAATCGTCGTTCTTTCGCCGTATATATTGGGCCATCGCCAAAAGGGAAACACTTGTCCTAAGGCAGCGGGAGGAGGACTTCTATCGTAAGCTCCTCGCGGGTCTGCGGCGGGACGACCTGATATTTGATATCGGCGCAAATATGGGAGAGAAAACCGATATTTTCCTGAAACTAGGAGCACGCGTCGTGTCCGTTGAGCCCGACGAGGCTTGCAGGGCGATACTGCAGGGCCGGTTTCTGCAATACAGGCTTCGTCCGCGACCGGTCAACCTTGTCGGTAAAGCGGTGAGCGACAAGGTCGGGACCGAACAGATGTGGATCGATGGCCCCGGATCAGCGGTGAATACGATCAGCCGCAAGTGGGCGGACGAGTTAAGAGAACACAAGCAAAACTTCAAACATGGGCATTGTGGGCTTGACTTTTCTCGCAGTGAGCTAGTGGCGACGACCACCATTGACGAACTGATTGGCCTATACGGCGTGCCCTATTTCATAAAGATTGATGTCGAAGGCCACGAGTTGAGCGTCTTGCGCGGGTTGCAACGGCCCGTCCCCTTTCTGTCGTTCGAGGTTAATCTACGTGCTTTCAGGCGGGAGGGCATGGAGTGCGCCCAAGTCCTGCGCAGATTGAAAGAGGATGGTCATTTTAATTACACGCCCGATTGCAGTTCCGGCCTCGTATTGAAACAATGGCTTGGATCTGAGGAGTTTTGTTCTGCACTTAGCTCATGTACTGACGAGAGCATCGAAGTTTTTTGGGAAAGCAGCTGCGCTATAGTTCGCCCTTCTGCCCAGTCTTGAAAAAGAATCTTTCACAAGGAACTCATACGTGAGTCGATTACGAGTCTTGGTCTTAGCGCCCGACTGCGATCCGGAGCGTGTCAGCATTCCCTTTGTCACCTACTGCCACGTGGCAGCGCTGGCCCAACTTCATGACGTCAGTTTGGTCATTGGATCGCCAGTCGAGGATTCCGTGCGTCGCGCAAAGGCACCGTTTCGCAGCATCGAAGTCGTCAGAATGCCACTGCTCGAACGGATCTACAAGTGGAGTTTGCGCAGGATCTTCAAGTCCAACTATGACACTCAGGTGTTGACCGCTTTCGGCTATCCGTTTTCTGTTGCCTTTGAATGGTGGGCCTGGCGACAGTTGCGACGCCGCATCTTTTCCGGAGAGTTCGATGTCGTTCTGCGCATCCTGCCAATGGCAGCGACCTTGCCGAGCCCTTTCGCTTTCTTTCTTCGCAAGGGGCCTATACCCTTCGTGATCGGGCCGGTTACTGGTGGCCTGCCCTGGCCGCCCGGTTTTGAGCAGCTCGAAAACCAAAAGGAATGGGTCGCAAACCTCCGGACCCTGTATCGATATGTGCCTTTCGCTCGCTCCACCTACCGCCGCGCGACAGCGATTATCGCCGCGACATCTCAGACGTATTCTGAGTTTGCCGCGTATTGCGACAAGCTTTTTTTTGTTCCGGAGCCCGGCATCGCGGAATCCCTGTGCTCGCCCGACACGCGCAGCCCGAAGCCAGACGCCAAACTTGATCTGATATTCGTGGGCGGCTTGGTGCCACGGAAAGCTTGCGATCTAGCTTTGCGGGCAGCGGCTCCCCTTTTGCGAAACGATGTGGCTCGTTTTACGGTGGTCGGCGATGGCCCGGAGCGAAGTCACCTCGAGCAGATGGTGAGATCCCTCGGCATCGAGAAGGAAGTTTCCTTTTGCGGCTGGGTCAGTCATGCGGAAGTCCTCAAGCGCTTGGGATCGGCTGATCTGCTGGTGTTTCCGTCTCTTCGCGACAACGGCGCCGGCATCGTTTTCGAAGCTCTCGCCAGCGGCGCCGTGCCTGTGGTCGCGGATTTCGGCGGGCCCGGAGACATCGTTCATCCAGCGGTGGGGTACAAGGTGCCTCTTACGAACGGGGACGATATCGTAGCGCAGATCGAAAAGATTCTGACGAAACTGGCCCACAATCGCGATCAGATCCAGCTGTTGCGGCAGCAAGGAATGGCTCATGTACGGGAATGCCTAACGTGGGATGCGAAGGCACGGGCCACAACTCGCGTCCTGCAGTGGGCGGTGCGGCGGGGGCCGAAGCCGGATATGCCGCCGCCAAAGATGGTGCACCTAAAGCATGCGAGCTCGGCGTACGAGGCCTGTCCGACCGACCTCCACTCAGAAGGAGCCAGGAATGAATATCACAGCGCGAAGAATTTTGACGGCGAATAGCCTGTCGCGACGGCTCTACTACGCGGCACGAGATGCGTACCACGCCCGCAATGGCGCCAGGCGCGCGGGAAGATATTTCCTGAACGTCGACGAATTCAAGAAGGCTCTTGCCACGCGCAGTGGGACCGCACTGATCGATCTCCGCACGATTGACGGCCTTACAATCACAATGAGGCAGAACTATGGGGATGCGACGACCGTCGCTGAAATCTTTTTAGATGATTGCTACGTCCGCGACATTACTCTCCCCCCCAACCCAGTCGTTATAGATGTCGGCGGCTTTATCGGCGACTTTTCCTTGTACGCGGTGAAGCGCCTCAATGCCTGCAGAGTGATCGTTTGCGAGCCTTCGCCGCGGAATTGGGCGTTGCTCCTCAAGAACATCGCCAGCAACGGCTACGAAGACCGGATCGTGCCGGTGAACAAGGCGGTTACGGATGGCGGGAACGCGATGATGAATATTGACGTCCCCGACGAATACCAGTGTATGGTCTCCGCGTACGGTCCAAGCAAGCAGCCCCTGAGCGCCGTCACAGGAACTTCCCTGAGTCAACTGCTCCGGGACCACCGCGTCGAAGGCGTCGATCTATTGAAGATTGACTGCGAGGGTGGAGAGTACGCAATTCTCGAGAGCACACCCTCGGATGTACTCATTCGGATCCGGAATATTGTGTTCGAGTATCACGATATCAATGGGTGGTGGGCCAAGCTGGATCGCGCGAAGCAACGGCTTCGCCGCGAAGGATATGCTTTGCATACGCGTGGAGGGCTCGTATCGGCTTCGCGGCCGTGAGGCCATCGTGAGCACTTGGACTCGGGTCATCCGTCCAGGGTAATCCGGTTTTCGTTAGCAGCTCGTTAGAAACGTATGAGACTCTGTTAATTGTAAGCACCCGACTATTGAACCACTGCCGTCAAGTTCTGTGGAGGATTCGGGGGATCGCCGCTCGTGACGCCAGTGCCGCTGCCGGCAACGAGAGGGTGCGGATAAGTGAACGGCTCATATATCCCCGTCCAGGCGTTCGTGCCGGTGCAGACGTAGAGTTCGCCCTGCCCGCCATTGGCATCAGTTGCGAAGTAGGCCACACCGTAGGAGCCGGTGGGACTCGTATAATACGTACCGCCCGGTCCCGGCGTGCATGCTGATGGACGATTTGCCAATAGTCCATATCCCGTTCCCGTCGTGCCAGTGAAACTCGCATTGTCCGCGAATATATCCACATTCTGCTTCGTACTGGTGTCGCGGATGCTAATTTCCGTCGCTCCGTTGATGGTGTTCATCCACAGATAAAACGGTTCAAGATACTGATGAGGCCATGCAATGGCGCTCATGACGGAATTCAAACGCAGTGGGAGGTTCGCGCCATTCAATGCCTGCGTGGTCTGGCCGCGCCCAACTCCATCAAGGCAAGGATAACCAGTGGAGATATTTGAATTCCCGTCCCAAAGCGAGCCCAGCCCGTTGCCGTTGACCGCCGTACCACAATAGCCCCAGCCAAGCGGGGTGGGCGTTTCCGTTTCATCACCGCTCTGGCGATCGGTGGCGCCAGCCCAAAAACGATAAGCCGCGCCGCTCGCCATCGTATTTCCCCAAATCAGGCCCGTCGTGCCTTTCGTCCCGACCATGGCATCTTCTTCGGTCGTTCCAGCAGCGATGTAATTGTGGTAAAACTCGAACGCACGGCAACTGCGAACAGAACCAGCGCCAGTCTTTAATCCGTGCGTTTGCTCTGCGACGGTTACCCCGTAAAATGTGTTGTAGCGCATGACAAACAAACCAGCATCAAGACAGTCGTTAGCATAGCCGCCATTGAACTGATTATTTTCCATGTAGATAAAACTGGCCGTTCCCCACGGCGTCGCGTCCTGAAATGTTCCATCGCCGTTTCCAATACTGTCCCCGATAGGGTTATAGGCCTGAAACCCATTCCAGGTTGTGTTGTTGTTAGGGCCGTCGTCAACTACGTTGTGATCGAGCACGCCTTCGTTCTGTCCGTCGATTCGCACCCATGCTCCGACAACCGATGAAGAGTAGCCGGAAATGTTGAAGTGGGAGTCGTCAATTCGCACGTTGTGGGAGTTGCCAAAAACTTCGATGCTGCCGTATTTGGGCAGAGTTGCGGTGCCTCCCTGTAGGGTTAGGCCGGTAATTCGTAAGCAGGTGCTAGGTGCTCCCGTCACTATATACATCAGAGCTGTGTTGCTATTGGAATTGTCCTCGATGACGGTGCCATCCGTTGCCGTGCAGGAATACGACGAGGTGCCGGCTGTGCCCGTGCAATTTACGGTCGTGGCGCCCTGAATCGTCAAATTTGTGACCGCAGCCGGAATGGTATAGTTGAATCCGGTCGTCCATCCGGAAGTGCCCGCCGGGATATTTACCACGACCGTCGGGTTCGTGTTCGATGACGAAGGAAGCGCAGCGAGAAAAGCGGCCTCTGAAGTGCCGCCTGCGGTGCAGGTTGCGGTGGTGCAAGACTGAGCCGATGCGCGCGATGCTCTACCGACGACGGCCAGCGGAACGAGAATCAAAAGAACGAATGTTTTCATAGGATGCAACCCGCGACCGCTGACGTTGATCACCGGCGGCCGTCCCCTTCCAAGTAGATTGGCCTGATTCCTGCCATGACTGCGCCATATTGCGCCGAAGCGAGGGAAGAATCCACTGTACTGCGGGACAGTATTGGAACAGCTGCTATTCGACTTACGCCAGCGGGCGATATCCTCCAAATCTCTGTGACTAAATAGGATATCCAAGCTGCCGCCGGTAGACCTCGTTGGGCCGGCTGGCGGTGTCCGAGCGCATCACGTCAGGCTCGCGGACCGCAAGACCTGGCGCCTGATAGGAGTCTTCGACCGTGAAACCGTTAGTGTCCATCTTAATTCCAGCGTACAACGCCGAGACGTGGATCGGCTATACGCTCGAGGCTGCCATCGCCCAATCCTGGCCGCACAAGGAGATCATTGTCGTGGATGATGGATCGCGTGATCGCACGGCCGAGTTGGCGCAGCGATTCGCGTCGAAGGGCGTCGTCGTCGTTTCCAAGGAGAACGGAGGCGCAGCGGCGGCGCGGAATCATGCATTTCGCCTGAGCCAAGGGGACTACATCCAGTGGCTGGACGCAGACGACCTTCTTGCCCCAGACAAGATTGAGAGGCAGCTAGCGTCGTTGCGCCAGTCTGACAGCAAGCGGATTCTTCTGTCCTCGGCCTGGGCCTACTTCCATTTTAGGGTCACTCGGGCACGGTTTGTACCAACCTCGTTGTGGCAGGACCTCTCTCCTGTCGAGTGGCTCCTGAAGAAGATGGGCGAAGACCTTTATATGCAGACGGCCAACTGGCTGACGAGCCGGGAACTAGCCGAGGCCGCCGGACCTTGGGACACCCGTCTTCTGAGTGATGATGATGTTGAGTATTTTAGCCGCGTGCTCCTGGCATCCGAGGGAACGCGCTTCGTGCCTGAAGCAAGGATGTTCTACAGAATTACTCCATGGAATCGGCTAAGCTACATCGGCACGTCAAACGAAAAGAAAGACGCGCTCCGTTTGTCAATGAAATTGCAAATCCAGTACGCTCGATCATTAGAGGATAGTCAACGGGTCCGAAAGGCTTGCCTGGTATATATCCAAGGCCAGCTCGCAAATTTCTATCCGGAAAGACCAGATATTCTTGCGGAACTTCGGAGCCTAGCCGTACAGCTTGGGGGCCATCTTGAGGAGCCCCGTTTGCGCTGGAAGTACGCCTGGATGAAGCCGATCCTTGGTTACCGGACTGCGAAGTCAGCCCAGATGGTGCTTCCTCAACTGAAGGCTTCTTTAGTCAGGCGCTGGGACAAGGCTGTGTTCGAACTGGAGAGCTTACATATTCTTCGATTGAGCAAGTCCCTGGGGCTTTGAGGGTCACGGGAAAAATGGTAGCGATCTCAGAGAGCACAATTTCGGTCGGGGAACCAGCCCCCGGGACGAACACTGGACTCGACGTTGCGTTGCTCACCGGTTGCAAGGACAGGCCTTATGCGTTTGGGCTGGCGATGGCGCTCATTTCGAAAGGGGTATATCTGGATGTCATTGGCAGCGATGAAGTCGACAGCCCTGCCTTTCATACGACTCCCAACGTGCGATTCCTCAATTATCGAGGCAGTCAAAAGCAAGATGCCAAGTTCTCGCAAAAGCTGACGAACCTAGCGGTCTACTACGCGCGATTGATCCAGTATACCGTGCGGAGAAAGCCCAGGATTTTGCATATTTTATGGAACAACAAGCTGGAGTTTTTCGATCGCACGATCTTGATGCTGTACTACAAGGTGAGGGCTAAAAAGATTGCCCTCACTGCGCACAACGTCAATCAAGCCAGGCGAGACTCGAAAGACTCGCTGCTCAATCGCGTGACGCTCAGAATTCAGTACCGTCTTTCTGATCACATTTTCGTCCACACGAAGAAAATGAAAGATGAACTTTGCCAAGACTTTGGCATTGCAGAAAAAACGATCACTGTGATCCGGCATCCAATCAACAATGCCTTCCCCGAAACCAATCTCACTCCGTCTGAAGCCAAACAACGGCTTGGTCTCGGGAATGACGAGAAGGCGATACTATTTTTCGGCAGAGTTAGACCATACAAGGGCATCGAAAATCTGCTTGCGGCATTTAAACTGATTTCTGCAAATGGCCGAGAGAACTACCGACTGATTATCGCCGGTGAGCCAATGAAGGGATCCGAAGCGTATCTTCACGAAATCCAACAAACGATCAAAAGAGAATTCAATCAAAGCCATGTCATCGTGAGGATCCAATTCATTCCCGACGAGGAAATAGAATTGTATCTCAAAGGGGCGGACGTTCTGGTTCTTCCGTATAAGGAGATCTTCCAGAGCGGAGTGCTTTTCTTGGCTTATAGTTTCGGCTTGCCGGTGGTCGCAACAGATGTGGGGTCTTTCCGGGAAGAAATAGTCGAAGGCAACACAGGCTTTGTTTGCAAGCCAGGGGACCCAGCAGAACTCGCCAAGGCCATCCAGAGGTATTTCGCAAGCGATCTCTACAAGAACCTGACAGCCCGCCGCCAAGAGCTCAAGGATTACGCCGACGCGAACCACTCGTGGCATGCAGTCGCCGACTTGACCCGTAACGCGTATGCGAAAATGTTGGGGAGGAATCCATCATGAAGCTCTGGGTATCAGTCGTGGTGAATCGCCCGGTCTCCTCTGAAGCGCCAACGTTGCCTCCATCCAAGAAAGGCTAAGGTCAAGTTTATGATTACTACACGCACGCCGCTTCGGATCTCTTTCTTCGGCGGCGGCACCGATTACCCGATTTGGTACCGCGATCACGGCGGGGCAGTGTTATCCACTTCAATCGACAAGTGCTGCTACATCACCTGCCGATACTTGCCTCCTTTTTTCGAGTATCACAGCCGGGTCTCGTACAGTAGAGTTGAAAACGTCAGCTCGAACCAGGATATTCAGCATCCTTCCGTGCGCGCCTGTCTTCGGCACATGCAGATTGAAGAGGGCGTGGAGGTCCATCACATCGCCGATCTGCCGGCTCGCACTGGATTGGGCACAAGCTCCGCTTTTACGGTGGGTATGCTTCTTGGGCTTTACGCGCTCAAGAACAAGATGCGGGATCGGCACTCTCTCGCAAAGGAAGCAATCTACGTTGAACAGGATCTGCTCAAGGAGTCCGTTGGCGCCCAGGATCAGGTTAGCGCGGCCTATGGTGGCTTCAATCGCATCAACTTCTTGCAAGACGGTTCCATTCAAGTGAGCCGGATTGTGACTTCCCAAGACCGAGTTACCGAACTGGAACAACATTTGGCCCTCTACTTCACCGGATTTTCGAGAATCGCTTCGGAGATTGCCCAAGAACAGGTAAGGCTTACACCTCAGAGAGAAAAAGAGTTGAAAACAATACTTCAGATGGTGGATGAAGGCGAATCCATCGTCATGAATTCGAATCGTTCGCTGAATGATTTTGGGAAATTGCTTCACGAAGGGTGGCAGATCAAGCGAACCCTCACTCGCAATATCACGAACTCGAGCATCGACGAGATTTACGCAGCTGGCCTAAGCTCCGGAGCGCTTGGAGGAAAGCTGCTTGGAGCCGGGGGCGGAGGTTTCATGCTGTTCTTTGTGCCGCCCGAATGCCGGGAAGCGCTAAGGATGAGACTCAAGCGCTTGTTATGCGTTCCCTTCTCCTTTTCAAATAGGGGCAGCGAAGTCGTTGTCTACGAAGCCGAGGAACCGTACGACAAATCGCTTGCCGCCGACCGGTCTGAAATCTATGCCAACCGCGATTGATGCCATCGTACTGTGCGGAGGCGCCGGCCTTCGACTGCGGAGCGTTACGGGAGACGCTCCGAAATCGCTGGCAAGCATCCGCGGGCGTCCATTTCTCGAAATATTGTTCCACCAATTGCGACGTAATGGTTTCCAACGCGCTATTCTGGCTGTCGGATTCCAAGGAGATGTGATTCGTTCGCACTTTGGCAGCCGGGCGAATAGTCTGGCCTTGGAGTATTCCATCGAAACCGAGCCGCTCGGAACCGGCGGCGCATTGCGCAAGGCAGCGGATTATCTTGAAACTGACCACGCCCTGATTTTGAACGGTGACAGCTATACGGACGCGGCTCTGCTTGCATTCGCCGATGACGCCCGAAAAGCAAACGCCGACATCTCAATTCTTCTGGTGCCGATCGACGGGCGAGTGGATTGCGGGCTCGTGTCAGTGGATCCCAGCCGGAAGGTGCTGGGTTTCAGGGAGAAGCAAGCTGCGCTCGGAACACAATATGTCAACGCCGGAATATACGTCGCAACGAAACGTTTGCTTTCCGGGGTTCAGCCAGGAGTGCGGATCTCGCTCGAAACGGACCTTTTCCCGCGATGGCTGGCTGAAGGAAAATATCTCAGGGGATTCAGCCATCCAGGTAAGTGCGTCGACATTGGAACTTCCGAGCGTTTTCAGGACGCACAGCAGACGCTCGCAAACGTGGAGCTTGGCGGGGCCTTGTCGGGTGCCCAGGACCGGCCGATATGAAAGTGTTGATTACCGGCGCTGGGGGCTTCATCGGTGGATATCTGGCGAGACACTGCATCGAAGCTGGGTCTTCCGTGCTGGGGATTGATATTCGCGAACCGGAAGCTGAATTTGCGGGCGCTTCCTTTGAACGTTGTGATGTTCGCGACTCCGCGCGTTTGTCGGAATTGATATCGGCATTCCGACCGGATCGCATTTTCCATTTAGCCGCACAGAGCTACCCAACCGTGTCGGTGATCCGTCCGTTTGAGACCATGAGCACAAACGCGGGAGGCACCATAAGTCTGTTTGAGTGTATTCGGCACTCGGGAATCATGCCAATCGTTGTGCTGGCTTGCTCGAGTGCCGAGTACGGTCCGGTGGCAGCCGCGGCCTTGCCCGTTCAAGAGGACCATGCGCTTCGCCCTTTGCATCCGTACGGAGTGAGCAAGGTCGCTCAGGATCTACTGGCAGTGCAGTATTTTGCGAATCATTCCATTCCGGCCATCAGAATTCGAATTTTCAAAACCAGCGGACCGGGAAAACTGGGCGATGTCTGTTCCGATCTCGCGAAGAGGGCTGTCGAAATCGAGATGGGAATTCGTCCCCCAATTATGGAAGCCGGTAACCTTACAACCCGGCGCACCATCGTTGACGTTCGTGATCTTGTCCCTGCGCTGTGGTTGTCAGCACAACATTGCGAACCCGGTGAAGTTTATAACGTCGGCGGCGACGACACGTATTCGGTTCAGGACCTCGTGGAAATGATTCGCGAACTATCGAAGCTGGATTTCAAAGTCGAGCAGCGGTCGGATCTGATGCGGGCATGTGATGAAGTGGGCGTCGCCAGCGACAACGTCAAATTTCGAAGCTGCTGCGAGTGGTCACCCAAGATTCCGATTACCACGACCCTCCGCGACATCTTGGGCTGGTGGAGGACTCAGCTGACCGGCGCCATGCCATCAGGGTCAAAGCAGGAAGCGGACCGAGTTCGCAATTGAATCGTAGACTTAGACGCATTCCCGCGGCAAAAAGAATCTCAAGCCTGGAAGGATCATGAAAACACAAGAGACGACCAAACAAGTTTATGATTTGGTACGAGATCGGATACAACGCAGCATCGAAATCAAGCGAGCCCTGCTATCCGACGCCCATTTTGAAGATATGGTGGCGCAAGCGGCTTTACAGATCGTAAAGGCGCTTTGTTCCGGCGGGAAAGTTATTTTCTGCGGAAATGGTGGCAGCGCCGCTGACGCGCAGCATCTTGCCGCGGAATTCACAGGCCGCTACCTGAAGGAGCGGAGCGCGCTGCCGGCGCTGGCCTTGCATGCGAACACCTCGGCACTCACCGCGATCGGAAACGACTACGGATTCGATCGAGTGTTTGCGCGTCAAATGGAAGGGCTGGGTAAAGAGGGAGACGTTGCGGTCGGCATTTCAACCAGCGGGAACTCGCCCAATGTGTTGCGCGCGCTGGAGGTCGCAAAATCAAAATCGATTTATACGGTGGCACTGACCGGGGCATCCGGCGGAAAAATGAAGGAAGTGGCGGACTGCACCATCTGCGTACCTTCGGAAGAAACTCCACGAATACAAGAGTGCCACATCCTGACGGGTCACATTATCTGCGAGATCGCCGAAGAGATGTTATTTGGGTCTTTACAGGAGTAACGCTGGACAGATCACTGTCTGGCGACTTCGACACGTCCGGTTTCAGAAACCGAGCAGGAGTCTAATACCAACTTGTTTCGAATTGTTTTTTCTGAAGAGAGAAGGGATATCAGAGGCCCGGCGATCTTTATCGACCGCGATGGCGTAATCAATTGCAGAAGGCCTGGCGACTACGTGCTGGACTGGTCGCAATTCGTCTTTATGCCGGGGATTCGACAGGCGCTGAAGCAGCTCTCGAACCTGGGCTTACCGATGATCGTTATTTCCAATCAAGCCGCAGTCGGGAAGGACCTGCTTACTCTTGCCGGTCTGCGGGAGATCACAAATCGGATGTATCAGGCCCTGGCCGCTGACGGCACTTTCCTTTCTGCAACATACTATTGCCCGCATACGCCTGACGAAGGTTGCACTTGCAGAAAGCCAAAGCCAGGGTTGCTGTACAGAGCGGCCGAGAATTTCGACATAGACCTCAGCCGATCGATTTTCATTGGGGATTCTCATACAGATGTGGAAGCTGCTCGGGCCGCAGGCTGTGCGTCGGTGTTCTTGGGCTCGGGTATCGGCCCACAGTCCACGTCTCCAACGGAGACTCTTACCGCGGACAGCGTGGCGAGCCTTTTCTCTCTGGTCGCAAAGTACCTACAGAGGACCGAACGTGTTTAGAACCTGTTGCCTGTTTAAAAACTAGATACAACATGCTGAATGGATGATGCTTGGTTTTACTAAAATGCGAGATAAAGAGCAGCGCCGAGGGGGACCGATGGCGCGGTATGATCGACTGCTGACCGACGCCCAGTGGGAGAAAGTCCGTCCCTTGCTTCCGAAGCGGCCTCTGCGCCCGCAGGGCGGCAGGCCGCCCGCCAACGATCGCAAAGTGCTCGAAGGAATTCTGTGGATTTTACGGAGCGGCGCTCGCTGGCAGGACTTGCCCGACGAGTTTCCCTCCCCAGCCACGTGCCGGCGGCGGCTTCGCGATTGGGAGGAGCAAGGCGTCTGGCTTACCGTTTGGCGTGCATTCCTGGCCGAACTGAACCAACGCGAGCAATTCGACTGGAGCGAGTCTTTTCTGGACGGCAGTTTCGCTCCGGCGAAAAAGGGGGCTCGAAAGTCGGAAAAACCAAGCGGGGCAAGGGCACGAAGTGGATGGTGGTGGTCGACGCCAGGGTGTTCCTCTGGGAAAGCAGCTTTACTCTGCATCGCCCAACGAGGCCCGGCTCGCGGAAGAAGCGCTCGCGTCGGTCCGCATAGGCAGGCGGCATCGCGGCGGACGCCCCCGCCAGAAACCGCAGCGGGTGATTGGCGATCGTGTCTACGACAGCGATCCGCTGCGCAAGCGGTGGCCGCACGAGGCACTCGAATTGGTCGCGCCGCATCGCTGGAATCGCAGCAAACCGCGCACCCAAGACGGACGAGCGTTGTGCCGCTACAAGCACCGCTGGAAAGTGGAACGCACCTTCGCGTGGCTCGGCAACTTTCGTCGATTGGTCGTTTGCTACGACCGCTCGATTACCATTTATAATCTGTCTTTCATATTACCTGCTCAATAATTACATTACGCATATATTTAAATTGAGTAAATAATTTCTAGTCAGGCGGCTCATGTCCTGCCCTACTGCCAGACAGTGGATCGGCTTACTGAAACGTTGCGGTCAGGTTCCTTGAGGCGTTCGGAGGATTCCTGGCGACCTCGCAGTGCCAGCAACAAGAAGGGGATGCGGATAGCCGCATGGCTCGTAACTCAGGCCCGAGTATTGTTATTGTTGCTGTGTAGGTTGAAGAGTTAGCCATTCCCGCCGCTGCCGCTCCGAGGCGCAGCTTGAAATGAGAGTCTGATGAGTCTAGAGGAACAATCCGTGGCTCCTTTTCAGGGACCGGTTCATGGGGATTCCCTTCCCAAGGACTCCCTTCCCAAGGACAATATCCTAAAGACGGTCCTGCGGTTTGCAGAGTGGCTGGATATCTATGGGGAGGTTTCGTACGACTTCCAGAGCTTTTTTGCCAGTGACCTGACACGGACAGCCAAAGCGCTGTACTACAAGAAGCCTTTGCTAGGGACCATTGCAGTCTCTCCAATAGTGTTTTGTGAGGCCTTTATTCCGTCAGCTAGGCGGCTGTTCTGGAGACCGCAACGTTTTCCAATTGCAGATGCACATTACGCGATGGGATTTGGTATGCTCGCAAAGTATTTTCAGCAAGAGGAACACTACAAACGGGCAGTCCACTTCCTTGAAGTTCTTATCGAGACGAGGTGTCCGGGGTACGAGAACTACTGCTGGGGTTACCCATTCAACTGGGAGACAGTACGGGGCACAATTTGGCAAGGAACACCACTGATCACGACGGTTCCCTATGTCTACGAAGCCTTCAAACAAGTATACGAAGTTGATGGAGCCGAAAAGTGGCGTGAGATCATGCGATCGATCGCTCAGCATGCCCTTCACGATTATATAGATCTCGAAACATCTCCCAATGCTTCAACCTGTTCCTACACCCCTGCACCACAACAATCGATGAGCGTTGTAAATGCCAATGCCTATCGAGCCTTTCTGCTAACAAGCGCTGCCTTGGATTTGTCGGAGGGCAAATACCTCGCTGTCGCTGAACGAAATCTGAATTTCGTACTCGAGGCGCAAAACGCAGACGGGTCTTGGTTCTATGCGACTGACGGAACAAGAGATTTTGTTGATCATTTTCATACTTGCTTTGTGATGAAAGCGCTGGCAAAGATTGAAGCTCTCACCGGACATCCCGGTTGCACAAGAGCCCTTGAGCGCGGCGTGGACTACTATGTTAAGCATTTGTTCGACGAAAACGAGTTGCCGAAACCGTTCTCTCGTCGGCCGCGTTTGACTGTGTACCGGCGGGAGTTATACGACTACGCCGAGTGTATCAATTTGAGCATTCTGTTGAAGGGACGCTTCCCGAAGCTGGACGAGAACTTGACGATTGTTCTCCGTGAAGTAACGACGAAATGGCAAAGGCCTGATGGTTCCTTCCGAAGTCGGCAGCTGCTCCTTGGTTGGGACAACACTCCTATGCACCGTTGGGCCGCATCCCAACTGTTTAGAAGCCTTTGCTTCTTGCTTTATCGAAATGTAGAACTTTGAGGAGTCCACTCAGAAAGCGCTCGCGCGGTTGTGGTTATTGATATGCGAGGCGAACTTCATACTCGCAAGAGGAACATACTGTGAAAATAAGCATTTTCGGAATGGGATACGTGGGTACAGTGTCCGCGGGGTGCCTCGCACAAGAAGGTCACCAGGTCATTGGCGTAGATCTGGTCCGTACAAAGGTCGACCTCATAAACGCCGGTCAGACTCCGATAATCGAGGCCGAAATCGGTGAAATTATCGCCGCAGCCGTCAAGTCCGGCCATCTGCGCGCCACGAACGATGAAAACGAAGCCATCAGTCAAACTGAACTGTCATTTGTTTGTGTTGGTACCCCGAGTCAATCCAACGGCAATCTCGACTTAACCCATATCAGACGCGTTTGCGAATTGATTGGCGGGGCGCTCAAGAATAAGCCGACTCACCATACCGTAGTCATTCGCAGCACCATACTTCCAGGCACGATGCATCAAATCGTCATTCCCATTCTTGAAGAATACTCTGGCAAGAAGGCGGGGGTCGATTTTGGCGTATGCAACAATCCCGAGTTTCTCCGAGAAGGCTCTGCGGTGAAGGACTTTAATTATCCGCCTAAAACCGTAATCGGAGAGTTAGACCGCACTAGTGGAGACATGCTAGCTTCGCTATATGCGAAACTGAACGCCCCCCTGATTCGGACGGACATCGAGACAGCAGAGATGGTCAAGTATGTCGATAACTGTTGGCATGCGCTTAAGATCGGTTTTGCGAATGAAATCGGAAATATCTGCAAATCCCTTTCGATCGATGCGCATGAGGTCATGAAGATATTCTGTCAGGACAAGAAGCTCAACATCTCACCCGCTTACCTGATGCCCGGTTTTGCTTTTGGAGGCTCCTGCTTGCCGAAGGATCTTCGCGCACTTGCGTATAAGGCCAAAATGCACGACTTGGCATTGCCGATTCTGACGTCGATCCTGCCCAGCAACGAAATACAAGTCTCCAAAGGGGTGGATCTCATTGTGAAAAAGGGGCACAAGAAAGTTGGGATCTTGGGCTTTAGCTTTAAGGCAGGGACAGATGACTTGCGAGAGAGTCCAATGATCGAGGCGATCGAGCGCCTGATCGGCAAGGGCTACGACTTGAGGATCTTTGACAAGAATGTGAATCTGGCTCGACTGGTCGGCGCCAACCGCGACTTCATCCTTAATCACATTCCGCATATATCTAGACTAATGGTCAACGCCATCGATGGGGTGCTGGATCACGCGCAGACAATTGTGATTGGCAACAACGATCCTGACTTTCTTGGCGTTCCGAATCAATTGCGGGACGGTCAGTGTTTGGTCGATTTTGTTCGCATCACAAATCGCAGGAGCGAAGATGGCAAGTATGACGGCATCTGCTGGTGATCAGCTTGCGGATTCTGCGACTTGCCTGGAAAAGAACGACGACCGCCGCTATGAGACTCTGGACGGATGGAACTCAGAATCCCTGCACAGATTAGGGATTCCTTTTTCTGGTTGATGGAACCCAGCTACTATGACCAGAAGATGCTGACACCTGACATTCAGGGCTGTGCGCATGCGGTCGACTTCTACAACCACGATCCAGAGAGTTGCCTTCGGCATTGAAAGTCGCCACCTGGATGCGCTCGCCGGACTCTACAAGCTGTTGTAGACCAGAAAGAACACCGTGAAGAAGAAAAAAGTCCTCATCATTGTGGAGAATATGTCGGTTCCGTTCGACCCGCGCGTATGGAAAGAAGCAACCTCGCTGCGCCAAAACGGGTATGAAGTAAGCGTATTGTGCCCCCGCGGCAGGAACCAAGGAGGGTACGAATTCATCGAGGGAGTTCACATTTACAGGCATCCGGTATTCGAGGAAGGCAATAGCCCCCTCGGCTACCTTCGCGAGTACAGTAGCGCCTTGTTCTGGGAATTCCTATACTCCTGGTGGATCTTTCTGCGGCGTGGATTCCACGTCATCCAAGGCTGCAATCCTCCCGACGACATTTTCCTGGTCGCGCTGCCATTTAAACTCCTGGGCGTTAGATACATCTTCGATCATCACGACGCAAATCCGGAATTGTACGTCTCGAAATTCGGAAATCAGGGAGCGTTCTACAAGATCCTGGTGTGGCTTGAAAAACTTACGTATCGCTTTAGCGATGTTGTGATGACCACCAACAGCAGTTACAGCGACCTTGCGGTGACCCGAGGCGGCCTCAATCCGGCGGACGTCTTCGTGGTCCGCAACGGTCCCGATTGCGATTCGTTCAAAGCAGTCGCTCCGAAGCCCGATCTGAAGTACAACAAACGCTACCTCGTTGGTTACGTGGGAACCATGAGCAGCCAGGAAGGTTTGGACATCCTCCTGGATGTTGCACTGCACATCAAGAATATGGGGCGTTGCGATGTTCATTTCACGTGCATCGGCGGAGGGCCGGGACTCGCTGAACTGCGGAAAATGGTCCAAGAAAAAGGCCTAGAGGACACGGTCAACTTCACCGGAAGAATCCCCTACGAACAATTATTGGATATCCTTTCAACAGCCGACGTGTGCGTCAATCCCGACAGGCCATGCGAAATGAACGACATCTCCACCATGATCAAGATCATGGAGTACATGGCCCTGGGCAAGCCCATCGTGCA
>Ga0335075_10002334_pt1 | contig 30621 bp, 35 predicted proteins | sample Lox_Sample_24_FD_206723 | JGI IMG/M metagenome (GOLD analysis project Ga0335075, IMG submission 206723) | Soil microbial communities from Loxahatchee National Wildlife Refuge, Florida, United States - Lox_Sample_2.4 | ecosystem: Environmental > Terrestrial > Soil > Wetlands | place: USA...
GTTCTGGCTGCGCAGCCCGAGCCGCGAGGCCGCGCTGCACGCCCGGCTGGCCGGCCCGCCGCCGCCCGGCATCCGCGACGCCGCCTCCGCCGCGCAGATCCCCGGCGTCCCGGTCGCCACCGCCTCCCCCGGCGCCGCCCCCCAGGGGCCGGCCGGGGCAGCCTGGCTCCCCGCCGCCAGCCCCGGCCCCCGGCTCTCGCTCGCCCAGCTCGCCCCGGCCGGCACCGCCCCGGCCGACAGCAACCCGGACGGCGAGGAACCAGGCGGCCCGCCCGGCGGCCTGGCCTGGCACCCGCCGGACCCCGCCCCGCCCGCCTGGAACGCTGCACCCGGCGAGCCCGGCCCCGGCCAGGACGACGATGACTAGCCGCGCCGCCCGCACCGGGCGGGCAGCAGGACTGCTGGCCGCCGCCGGGCTGGCCTGCGGCGGCTGCTCACTGCTCCCGCAGGCAGCCGGGCCGACGGCACCAGCCAGCCCGGCGGCGCGCCCCGCCGCTACGGCCAGTGCTCAGCCGCCGGCAGCGGCGCCGCCGCTGGCCTCGCTGCTGCCGTTCCCCCCGGCCCGGCTGCAGGCCGCCGCCAGCCTCGCCGGACAGTTCACCGCCGACTGGGACTCCTGGTCCTGGCGGCAGCCGCCCGCCGCGTGGCTGGCCGCGCTGCAGCCGGTGGCCGCCGCCTCGCTGGAACCCGTCCTCGCCCAGGCCGCGGGCGACCGCGGCGTCCTCGCCCAGCGCGCCGCCGCCCGCCAGGTCGCCGTCGCGACTGTGACCGGCCTGGCGATCCGGGACCTGACCCCCGGCTCGGTCACGGTCACCGTCACCGCCGCCCAGGTCATCACGGGCAGCAGCGGCACCAGCCGAGCCGTGACCGCCTGGGCCGTCACCCTCACCCCCGACGGCTCCAGCTGGCTGGTGTGGGACATCGAACCCGCCAGCGCGGGCAACTCCTGAAGGCGGCGCCCCTGATGCCCCCTCCGGCCGCCGAGCGCGGCTCGGCCACCGTCACCCTCGCCACCGTCGCCGCAGTGCTGCTCCTGCTCATCGCCGTCATCGCCGGCGCGGCCGGCGGGATCACCGGGCAGGAAGCCGCCGCCTGCACCAGCCAGCCCGCCGCCAGCAGCGCCGCCGCCGCCATCCCCGCGAGCTACCTCGCCGACTTCAAGGCCGCGGGAACCAGGTACGGCATCCCGTGGACCGTCCTGGCCGCCATCGGCGACGTCGAAAGCGGCTTCGGCGCCAACGACGGGCCGTCCAGCGCCGGCGCCCTCGGCCCCATGCAGTTCGAGCCGTCGACCTGGGCGACCTACGGAGACGGCGGCAACATCATGAACCCCGACGACGCCATCCCCGCCGCCGCCAGGCTCCTGGTCGCCAACGGCGCGCCCGGCAACCTCCAGCAGGCGCTCCTCGCCTACAACGACGCCGGCTGGTACGTCACCGAGATCCTGAACCAGGCCGCCCGCTACGCCGCCGGGGGCGCGCAGGCGGCCTCCGCCGCCGGCAGCGCCGTGTGCCAGCAGGCCGCCCTCGGGCCGCTGCCCGCCGGCACCGCCGGGAAGATCCTCGCCTACGCCGAAGCCCAGCTCGGCAAGCAGTACGTGTACGGCGCTACCGGACCCGACGCCTTCGACTGCTCGGGGCTGGCCATGATGGCCTACCGCGCCGCCGGGATCGCCATCCCCCGCACCAGCCAGGCCCAGTGGAACTACGGCACCCAGATACCGGCCAGCCAGGTCCAGCCAGGCGACCTCGTCTTCTTCGCCGGAGCCAACGGCACACCGGCCGCCCCCGACCACGTCGGCATCGTCCTCAACCCCACCGCCCACACGATGATCAACGCCTACACCACCGCCTTCCCCGTGGAAGAGGACACCTACGGGCTGCCGACCTCGAAGGGCGGCCTGTCACCCGTGACCGGCTTCACTAGCCCCCCGTAGACGCTGTTCAGCCGGGGCGCCTGTCCGGCGGAGCCCACCCGGGTACGCCGAGCCAGGCAGTGAACTGCTCGATGGCGTCGGTGTCACCGCCGAGGCCGGTTTTGACCACGGCGGTGAGCTGGGCGCGGGTCAGGGTGACCGTGATGGCGCCGGGTGCCGACACGATTGCGGCAGGCTCACCGCCGCCGGGGTCGTGGTGCTCCTGTCCTGCCAGTACCTGGCCGATGACGCGGAGAGCTTCCGGCCGGCCTCCGACGGCGTTGCCGACCATGTCAGCGAAGTCGTTGACGATCGACTCCCAGATGACGGGCGGGCTCTCGCAGAGGGCCACACGGACCCACGTGTGGTACTGGTCGCGGTGGACGGTCACAGCAGGTGTTCCTCTCTTCTCTCCAGGTGAATCGAACCTAGGCGACACGCCCGGGTCCCGGACGCGGGTCAGGGGCAGCTGCTTCTTTTCCGTCCGCGCGTCAGATGCCCCATGCTTTCCTGGCCCTCTTGCCAGCCCGGTCCTTGACCTGGCTGATTTCCCCGGCGGTCGCGCCGTGTCCCTCGTGCTGTCGCTCGCGGCGCAGCAGCACGGCCTCGGCCCGTGCGGCGTCGTCATCCTTCTGCGCCAGGTGGCCGGCCACGTTCCGGGTGACGTTGGCCAGCTGCTCCCCGGTGCCCGCCCAGTTAGCGGTCGCGGCCGGCGAGCGGTACCACTCCAGCTCCACTCGCTGCTCGGCCGCGTCGCGGATGAGCTGCTTGCACGCGGCCACCGTGGTGACGCGGTCGGCGCCGTAGGACGTGGTGAACTGCTCGTCCCCGGTGAGCTTCCTGGGCGCGTCCCTGGCGGCCTTGGCGGCTTCCTCGGCGGCCTTGCGCCCGGCGTTGCGCTCCCGGGCGTACTCGCGCGGGTCGCGCTTGTACTCGGCGCGGGCCTCCGGGAAGCACACCTGGCACAGCAGCGGCCCGAGCTCGGCCACCGCCTCATCGACGGTCTTGCCCGACAGGTCCGGCCGCCACCCGATGTCGGTGCTGGCGTAGAGCGTGTGACACGACGTGCTGGCGTGGACGTGCCCGCCGCCGCTGGTCTGGGTCGGGAAGAAGCGCGGCCAGCCGGCGTACGCCGCGTCCGCCTCTTTCAGGCCGGCGCAGACGGCTGCCAGGTCGCTGAACAGCCGCTCGCGTTCCGCGTTCGCCCTGGGTGCCCTGGCGAGCGCTTCGGCCAGGCTCAGCTCCCACCAGGCGCTGGGGCCGTGACCGTGGCGCGTGTCGCCCGCCTCGCGGTGCGCCTGCTCGCGCTCGATCCGGTTGATCGCGGCGTTCAGCCTGTCGCACTCGCCTGACAGCCGGGCAAGCTCGGTATCGAAGTCGACGGGGCTGGCGGCAAGGGCCTTGAAGTCAGTCATCTGAGGCTCACTCACTGCTGGTCGTTAGAGGGCGCGGCCAGGTACCAGGGGCCGTCGCTGGCCAGGACGTCCCGGACGTACTGCTCCGCGTCGTCGCGGGAGGCGAGGCCGCTGCGGCTCCGGCAGGTCCCGGCCTGCGGCGGGGCGGGAATGGTCCAGGTCTCCGCCCACATGTCGGCCGTCCAGGTGCCGCCGGGGACGGGGTAGATCACCCCGGCGTACTTGTCGCTGACCCCGGCGCCGTGGACCTTGATCATGACGCCGCCGGGCGGCCAGTGGTCCTCGATGGGAATGCCCTTGAGCGTGGTGCCCGAGTAACGGCCCTTCTCGGGCGCCCGGTCGTTGAAGGTGACGGTGACGTGCCCGAACCAGTCCCCGGCCGTCAGGTCCGGCAGCCCGTCCTTCTCCAGGGTGACCGGGACGAGGGCGACGACGCGGGCGAGTTCGCAGCCGTCGCAGCGGCACATCCCCGGCTGCTTCCCGCAGGCCCTGACGTGCGCCGCGTGCAGGTCCCCCGCGAGGTTCCCGAGGATCCCGCGCAGCTGCCGGTTCTCCGTGGTGTACGCCTGCCACAGCCGGACCGCGTCCTCGCGCGCCCGCTCGGCCTCCTCCCGGAATCGGTCGACGTCGTACCGCACTGCGGCCTGGAACTCCTCGAAGAGAGGGCGGTGGCGGGCGTACGCCATGCTGGGGTCGATCCGGGCGGCGCGCTCGGCGATAGCGCGGACCGGGCGGAGCAGGTTGTCCATGTCCCCGAGCGACGTACGGGCGAGCCGGTCGGCTTCGCTGCGATACCTGGCGCTGAGCATGGCGGCCACGTCGCGTTCCCACTCGCGTTCGAACGTGAACCGCCGCATGAGGCGGTCGCGGAGCGCGGTGGCCTCGGCCTCCGCCGCCGCGTGGCAGCCGGCGCAGGCATCCCGCGGCCCGGAGGCATGCGCGGGGTTCAGGCACGTCCGGCTCGCGGTGCCGCTGTTTTCCCCCGGCCCGGCCCCGGGCCGGTCTTTTCTGCCTGGCATGATGCTGCGGTCTCCGTCCTGGTGGGCGCTGGTGTCTCCACCGATGGACGCTCGGCTCCGCCACGCGGGTCAAGTCGCGGCCAAGCGAGCCGCGCAGGGGCCGCCCGCCGCAGCCGGGCGTGGCTTGACAGCCGCCGGCCAGCGGGCGGTTGATGGGCGTCCCGGACCGCCGCTGTGGCCGTCCGCTGCACCTGCCACGTACATGAGGGATCCAGTCATGACCGCAGACAGCAAGAACCAGCCAGCCCAGCCCGAGGCCGTGACCATCAGGTTCGCCAGGGACAAGGAGACGACCGGCACCATCCGTTACGCCGAGGTCGTCCCCGATGACGACGTCGCCCGCGTCAAGAACGTCTACCTGCAGAAATTCTTCGCGAAGGAACTCGGCCTCCCCGACGCCATCACCGTCACCATCACGGCCGACACCTGACAGCTGAGAAGAAGCAGCGCGGGGCCGGTGCCGTTGGCACCTGGCCCGCGCTGCTTCCGTTCCTTATCTCTACTGCCGGCCGCCCGGGGGCCTGCGCGGGTTCCAGGCTTCGTGCAGCCTGCGCAGGACGTAGGCGGCGAGCGCATCGCGCTGCGCGCCGGTGCGCAGCGAGGCGGCCAGTTCGAGGAGCGGGGCGAGTGCCTCGTCCAGGGCGCTGCGGCGGGCGGCGTCCCGTTCGGCGCGCAGCGTTTCGAGCCGGGTCAGGGCGAGGGTGTGCGCGGTCCACAGGGCCTGGCGGGCAGCCGGGCCGGCCTGCGACCCGGTGTACTCCGGGGTGCCGTGCAAGGTAATGCCGTCGTCGCCTCGGGTTACCCGAGCGGTGTACAGGCCGCCGATGGCGGGCCGACCTCCGGCGGAGGTGAACAGCAGTTCCTCGCCGCCCGGGTCGAGCCAGGCGTGCCGCCGCTTGCCGTCCTTCCCGGCCCGGATGCCGCCGTAGGTCCACGTCTCGGCGGCCGGCTCGGGTGCCGCACCCGGCACTGAACCGCTCATGCCGCCGCGCTCCCGGTCCCGGTCCGCTCGTGCAGTTCGCGGTAGGCGCTGTTCGCGGCGGTCACGGCGGCGTCGTAGCGGCCCGCCAGGCGGGTGAACTCCTCGCCGCAGACGCGGACCGCCGCGCCCGGCAGCGGGCCGGCTCCGCGCCGGGCGACCGGGTCCGGCGTCTCGCTCACGGCCGGTCCCCTCCTTCCACCACGGGTGCGCCGGCGTGCCAGGCATCCCACGCCTCCTGCCGCGAGCGGTAGCGACCCTGAGCGCCGTCGGTGAAGCGGAGCCACCACAGGCTCCCGTCTTCCTCGCCGACCACCGGCAGCAGGCGCGTGATGCGGGACCGGGGAACTTCGCGGAGCCGGTCCGCCTGCCCGCACCACTGGCAGTCATCCGGCCCGTCGCGCAGGCACAGCCCGGCGTGGTAAAGGTCGCGGGGGCAGCCGTCCGCGCACTCCGCGATCAGGCCGGTGGCCGCCTGGTAGCAGCCGTCGCACAGCAAGATGGCCTGCGGGCTGCCGGCGACCGCCTCCAGCGCGCCGGGCTCCATCCAGATGAGCACTCCGGTGACCTCGGCGGACTCCGGGCTGATGCCGGGGGGCACGGTGAGCGACGCGACCGCCGCGCGGATCTCGGCGCGGCAGGCGAGGACCGCCTCGGCGACCAGCCCGTTGTACTCCGGCGCTCCGGCCGGGGACGGCTCGCCGAGGTGATCGCCTGGGTTGCGTGCCCTGGCGGCGGCGAAGGCGTCGCTGGCGCCGGCCGTGAACCAGGGGCGGGGGGTGCCGTCCGCGCCGGCCAGCTCGGCCAGCGGCACGACGGCGACGCGGGCCGCCAGCGAGCGGATGACCGGGCTGCCCTTCAGGCGGCCGCGGGCTTCCTGGCGGCCCTGGGACTCGGGTTCGTTCATGACTTGCCTGGCTCCTTCCGGGAGGTGACGGGCCGTCCGGGCTCGCCTGGCCCGGACGCTGCGCCCGGCGCCGGCGTGCTCAGCCGGCGCCGCCGACGATGCACGCTCGCCTCCCCGGCGGATGTCAAGCTCCGCCGGCCGCCTCGGCCGAGACCGGCCCCGGCAGGCCCCGGCCGCATCCGCCCGGTGACCGGGCCACGGTTGCCAGGCCGGTGCCGTGCGCGGCCATAGCGGAGGTGATCACCGCGCGCACCGCCGCGCGCCCGGCGAGGACCGCCTCGGCGATGAGGCCCAGGTGCCGGCGCGTGACCGGCCAGGCTTGCCCCGCCTGCCTGCGCCCCAGCCCGCCAACGGGCCAGAAGGCACGCCGGGAACGGCGGTGCCGCCCGGAGGGTGTGCGGGCTCGCGGTCCGCGTGGCGGGGCGGCCGGGTTCCCCCGGCCGGGCCGCGCCGGGTCCCTGGTCCGGTCCCGCCGTCGCCTCGCGCGTCCGGCGGCTTAGACAGGGCCGTTCCGCCGCCCGGATTACGGTGTTAACGCGGGGGCCGGGCCACCGGGGATGAACAGGTCCGGGGGGCGTTACCCGCCCCGGAGCGGCGCGCACCGGGGCACCGTAGCGGCGCATGACCAGGACGCCCGTACGGGGCGGGGACACGCGACCGGCGCGTCTCCCCGCCCCGTACGGGCGGCGGCGGTTACGCGGTGACGGGCACCGCGTGGGCGGGGTCGCCGGGGCTCACCGGGCCGGTTGCGCCCAGGTGCGCGTGCACTTCGACGGCGGTTACCTGGTTTTCCCAGGCGGCGCGCCGCGCGGCCATCGCGGCCAGCGCCGCCTCGCCGCCCAGGTCGGCGCGCAGGCGGCGGCCCCCGATGGTGCGGTCGAAGTAGAACGTCCAGTCGTACATCCACACCTCGGCGCACTTGGCGCAGACGTACTCGCAATGGTCGCAGCGGTTCACCGTGCGGATGGGGATGGCGTACCGGGAGAAGCTGTGCACCGGCGTGCCGTCCGCGGCCTGGTGGGACTCGTCCAGCCCGCCGACCACGTAGTTGCTGCTCGACATGCCCCTGGTTCCGCCCGTCAGGTCACTCGCGTACCGTCGCGGCCCGTCCTCGCCGGCGGGCGCCTCCTGGGATGCCGGTTCGGTCGCGGTGGCCGGGGGCACCGCGCTGGCGGGCTCAAGTCCGGGGAATGCGGGGTCGGTCGCCATGTCTTCTCCTTCGGTACCGAGGTGCCGGGGTGGCGGGCGGCCCGTGCCGGGGTGGCCGGGTCGCGGTCGACCACGATGGACGCTCCACCTCGCCGGCAATGTCAAGTCCGTCCGGGGCCGAAGTCGACGGTTGACGGTCCGGGCGTCGCGGCGCCCCGGGGCACGCCGGGCGCCGTTACGCGCGTGTCCCCGGGGCACCCGCCCCGCCCCGGGCCGGGCGGGCCGCACGCCCAGCGGGGTGGCCCGGGTAGCCGACGGCGCGGGTGCCGCCCGTAGGCCGGGCGACGGGCGCGGGCGCCGTGTCGTTCCCCGCGCCGTCATCGCGCTCGTGGGCGCCAGCTGGTACTCCGGCGGCAGCGGACCTGTTTATCGGCTGAGCCGGTAGATGGTCTTGTCGTGGACGCGGAGCGGCTTGTCGTCAGGTCCCTTGATGTAGCCGTGCACCCAGCTGACGGCCCCGCCGCATATGGCGCAGTGCCCCCGGTCGGAGCCGGCGGTGGTGGCGTGGTGCGGGGCCGCGCCGGGGACGAGGCGGGCGTGCCGGTGGTGGCCCTGCACGGGCCAGCAGCACGACCACTCGATCTCGCGGGGCTCGCCAGAGGTATCGCCGTCGGTGCGGGCGCGGCGCAGCGTCACCACGTTCACCTCGGCCTGCCGCAGGGCGCCGGCGGCGCGGCGGCGGTAGGCGCGGGCCACAGGGTCGCGGCGCATGGCGGTGATCTCGGCGGACATGTAGATCCACAGGACATGGACCCAGTGCGCGAGGCCGAGCGTGCCCTCGCGCTGGAAGTCCAGCGGCGCGTGCCCCAGCGGGGTCACGTCGGTCAGGACCGGGACCATGGGCAGCACCGGGCCGCCCCGGCGGGGCGGGACCCCGCCGGGCGGCGTCCAGGGACCCGGCCTGCGAGGGTCGGCCCAGCCGGTTACCTGCACGCCCGGGACGGCGGTGCCCTCCGGGAGGGCGAACGTGCAGACCGCCCACGTCACGGCGTCGATCCCGACGACCCGGCCGTCGTCTTCAACGGCCCCGCGCGGGGTCAGGTGCAGCGGCGCGTCGAGCCAGGCGAACCCCGTCTCGGCGGGGAGTTCCTCGGCGTGCAGGCCGGCGACGGCGCCGTGCCCGTTGGCGTAGGTCGCGTGGACGACGTCGGTCATCTGGGCGGTGACCTGGAACGTGGTCGCGGTGAACAGGTCCCTGGCGAACTCGCCGCACAGGGCCGGGCCGTCGCGGCCGGCGGCGAACAGGGACCGCGCGGTGCCGGGCCGGTCCTTGTCCGCGTTCAGCAGCGAGGCCCGCACGTGCGCGTCCATGAACCGGACCGCGTCCGGGCCGGGCCGCCGGAACGCCTCACGAAGCCGAGCGTGCACGTCGAGCACGTTGCCGGGCATCAGGGGCGCGGGCCGCTCGCCCGTGCCGCTCACCGCCGGGTCCGCCCGGACCGCCGACGACGGCCACGGGCCGGGGGCGGAGGCGGGAAATCGAGGCCGGGCGGCTGCAAGCCGTCATCGGTCAGCTGCTCGGCCACGGCCACGAACGCCGGCCAGTCCCCGCCGTTCCGGTGCTGGTACCGCGCGTAGCCGTCGGCCCGCGCCAGCCGCTGCCGGACCGGCTCCAGCGTCCGGAAGGTCTCCGCCAGGCGACGGCTCCTGCTCCCGTGCGGGACGCGGGAGTCGGGCTCGAACGGCCAGGAGTCGCAGTACTGGGTGACGCGGTACAGGTGAGCGCCGCCCCTGGTCCGCGTCGCGTACTGCCTGCGGCCGAACGTGACGGCAACTACCAGCCCGCTGCCCGGCTCCTCGCCCGGGGAGACAGCGGGACCCTGGCCGGCTCCCGTGCCGCCGCCCGAGGGCCGGCCGGGGTCCGGCAGCGGGTCCGTGCCGTGCTCACGGGTGCGGACCTCGGCCAGGCCGCCGCGTACGGGAGTCCAGCCGATGCGGCCGACGGCGAGCGGGACTTCGCCGACGGCCACGATGTCGCCGACCGACAGTTCTCCGGAAAGTTCAGCCATGTTGCATCAGCCCGGGAACACGATCTTGAACCTGACACGGCGACCGGGCTGCCACCGCTGGATGACTCCTTCGACGAACTCCGGGGCGAACCCGGCAAGGCGCTCGCGGATGTCATCAGCGGTCCGGACCGGGTCGCCGTCCAGGCTGGCGAGCTGGCGCTCGCCGGCGGCGTACTCGGCCTTCCCGGTCTGCGGGAACGGGTTCTGGCGCAGCCCGAAGCGGTGCCAGGGGTTCGTGTGGGTGCCGTTGACCGTCACGCTCAGCTCGATCCGGCCCATGTAGCTCACCGCTCCCCTTCGGCCCGTGCCGGCTGGTGCTGGGCTGCCAGCAGGGTTATCTGCAGGGATTCGGTGCCCTCGTACCTGGCGTACTCCTCTGGCGACAGGTAGAGCCTGATCGCCAGGTCGATACGCATGTCGCCTTCGTGCAGGCCGGCATCGCAGTACAGCGGGTAGCCGATCCTGTCGAACCTGGCCTCCATGTCATCTCCTATTTCTTGTCAGCGGCCCGCCCACGGCCGGCGCGAGGTGGTCTCGTGGCGGGATAGACCGGGTCTCGGTGATAACGGCGCTGCTACGCAGGCGGGTCGCCGAGGCTGACCGGGACGGTTCCGCACAGGTCAGCGTGCTCGCCCAGGCAGGTCAGGATTTCCATGGCGACCGAGATCACCAGGCGTACCTGCTCGGGCCAGTCCGTCGCGGCGGCAGGCTTCACGGTCGCGAGCCGGACGAGCCGCCCGGCAACGGCCGCGTGCACGGTCACCGTGATCGTCGCGGGTCCTGCCCCTTCGGGAGGCGGGGCGGTTCCCAGCCCGATGAGCACGTCCCCGCCGAAGGCCCTCGGGCCTTGCGTGCGAGATCCCGTGGGGCCGGCGTCCAGCCGGATGGCGGTGAAGGTGTCTCCGGGCTTCCATTCGATCTCGGTCACCAGCAGCCACATGGGCGCGGCGGCTGCCAGCCCGGCGGCTGCGGCTGCCACGGTGACGCGCTCAAGGCCGGAAAATGCGGGGTCGTTCGCCATGCCGGTTCTCCTAATCGTGCCGGGGCGGGTGGTGGCCCGTGCCGGGCGGCCGGGCGGTTGACGACGATGGACGCTCCACGCGAGCCGGAATGTCAAGTCCGCCCCGGACCGCCGCCGGCGGGTGACGGGCCGAGCACGCGGCACCGGGGGTGCCGTTACGCGCACGCAGGTGGAACCGTCCCGCCGGCCCCCTTACCGCGGAGCGGCGCTGCGCCTTCGGGTGAGTGGCGCGTTACCGGTCTCGCGATGCCGGGCAGTTGTAGGGGTCGCGGTGCCGGACCAGCCTCGGCTGGTGCCCTTTGCGGAGTGAGTAGCCGAGGCAGTCCAGGCACTGGCCGGCGGCGGCAGCCTGCGCGGTGAGCCGTGCCCGTTCCGCTGCGCGCTTTGCCTCGGCGAGCTGCCTGTCTGCGGCCATCTGCGCTGATGCCCGCCGGCGTAGCTCCTCCTCCGCGTCTTGCCTGGCCCGCCGCTCGCGCCAGGCGGCGAGCTGCCCGGCTGTCATGTTCGCCACGCAGGCGGGGCTGGCGCAGCCGCCGGCCTCCCAGGCGTCCCGCATCCACGCCGGGTAAGAGCGCGGGTCGCCCCAGCCTTCCGGCGAGACCGTGACGTTGCCGCAGAACGGGCAGTCGTAGGAGCCGGCCGCGTCGCGGGCCGCCTCGCGGGCCTCGCCGTCGGCCAGGACGACGACTGCAAGCCCGGCCGGCTGCAGCGCGGTCACCGGGGTGCCTTCCTCGCGGCCGGCCCGGCGGGACCGGGCGGCGCTTCGCCGGGTGTGCCCGGCGCCGACGGGGCCGGGTACAGGTCGGCCAGCCAGGACTCGTCGCCGGCGTGCACGGCGACGAGAACCGTGCCGGAGTAGCGGCCGGGGCTCAGCCGGCCGGCGGCGGCCTGCGGGTCGAAAGGGCCGACCGTGACGTTCACGCTGTGCCCGACGGTGACGGTGACCGGCACGCCGGCCACTGTCACCTTCTTGGTTACCGTCCTCTTGCTCACCGTCTGGTTCTCCTTCCCGGGTTCAACGGCGGGGGTGCCTTTACCGGCTGAGCCGGTAGATGGTCTTGTCGTGGACGCGGAGCGGCTTGTCGTCAGGTCCCTTGACGTAGCCGTGCACCCAGCTGACGGCCCCGCCGCATATGGCGCAGTGCCCCCGGTCGAGCGCGGCGGGGGTCGCGTGGTGCGGGGCCGCGCCGGGGACGAGGCGGGCGTGCCGGTGGTGGCCCTGGACAGGCCAGCAGCACGACCAGTCGACGGGCCGTGGCTCGCCGGAGGCGTCGCTGGCGGTGCGCGCCCGGCGGAGCGTCACCACGTTCACCTCGGCCCGGCGCAGGACGCCGGCGGCGCGGCGCCGGTAGGCGCGGGCCACGGGGTCGCGGCTCATCGCGGTGATCTCGGCGGACATGTAGACCCACAGGACGCGCGCCCAGTACGCGAGGCCGGGCGGGCCGCCGCCCCGGGAGCCGGGCGGCGTGCCGCCCAGCGGGATCACGTCAGTCAGCAGCGGGAGCAGGGGAAGCAGGGCGTACCGGGCGGGCAGGCCGCCGCCGGGAGGCGTCCAGGGGCCGGGGCGCCGGAGGTCGGCCCAGCTGGTCACCTGCACGCCGGGGACGAGGGCGCCGTCCGGGAGGGCGTACGTGCGCACGCCCCACGTGACGGCGTCGACCATGATGCCCCTGTCGCGGCCTTCCCCGGTGCCGCGCGGGGCAATACGCGCCAGCGGCGCGTCGATCCAGGCGAACCCCCGCTCGGCGGGAAGCTCCTCGGTGTGCAGGCCGGCGAAGACGCCCCGCCCGTTCTCGCCGGCCGCGTGCACGACGCCGGCCATCGCCTCGGTGACCTGGAATGTGACCGCGTCAAAGAGGTCCCTGGCGAACTCCCCGCACAGCACAGAGCCGTCACGGCCTGCGGCGAACAAGGACCCCGGCGAGCCGTACGCGTCCCCGGCCTCCGCCGCGTGCAGCGAGACCCCCGCGTGCTCGCTCATCAGCCGGACCACGTCCGGCGACGGCCTCCGGAACGCCTCGCGGAGCCGGGCGTGCATGTCGAGCACGTTGCCGGGCGTCATGCGCGGGACCGCCCCGCCCGTGCCGCTCACCGCTCCCCCCGGCCGGGCAGAGGGCGGGTGCCGTGCTCGCTGGTGCGGACCTCGGTCAGGCCGCCGCGGACGGGGGTCCAGCCGATGCCGGCGACGGCGAGCGCGACTTCGCCGACGACCACGACGTCCCCTTTCGACAGCGAACGGAGCCTGCGCCCGTAATAGGCGCAGGCCAGGTCGGCCCCCTCGGGATCCCGGGGGTGGTCGTTGAAGATGTCGAACGCCTCGTCCGCGATCTCCTCCGGGCTCCGTCCGGCGGGGTCGGCCTGGTAGGTGAAGACGCGGACCACGGGGTCGCCGGGCTGGTAGCCGTCCAGCATCGCGGTATGCCGCCCCTGGTCATCGAAGGCGACGTTGTGCCAGATGGTGACCGTGATCCCCGCCGGCCCCGGCTGTGCCGCCCCGCCCGGCGGGGCCGGCAGCCCGGCGACGGGCGTGCCGCCGGCGTCGCCAGCCGGCGGCACGCCCGGCGTTTCCCGGCCGCGTGACGGCCGGCGCGGGCTGGGGCGGTTCCCGGGCGCGGTGCCGGGTTCCGGGCTGGTACCCGGCGGTACGTCGTTGCCGGGGGTGTTGAGGTTGAACCTGTAGGCGCGGCTGCCGGGCGCGTAGTGGATCAGCAGGTGCGCGCCGCCGCCGGCGACGGGGTAGTTGGCGAGCGTGCCCGGCCCGCCCTCGGCCTGCGCGGTACGCGCCGCCTTCAGCAGTTCCCGGGCATCGGCTGCGGTCATGCCGAAGGTGCCGGTGAGGTGGGCCAGGACGGGCCGGGCGCTTCCCCCGGGCCACGGCTCGGCGTCTTCTTGCGGGGTGCTGGGTCTGGTCGTGATTCCGGTCAGCATCGGGATTCGCCTCCGTTGCGGTGGTGCGGGAGTTGCGCGGTGCCCGGGGGCCGCGCCGGGCGGGGCGGGCCGAGGACCGCGTCACTGCGGATCAGCAGGGTCTCGGCGGCGGTGAGGACATAGGCGGGGATTTCCGCCCGGCCGGTCACGGCGGCCTTGTACAGGCGGTGGCAGCCGTCGATCAGCAGCGGCATCGGCTGGCCGCCGGCGTCGGTGAGGGTGGCGAGGATGGCCGGCTCGTCGGGGTCGGTGGTCATGGCGTAGTCCGGGTTGAAGTCCGGGCCGGGGCCGATCAGGGAGATGGCGTGCCGTCCGGTGTCGGGGTCGCGGTCCAGCCCGTAGGCGCGTGCCCAGGCTTCGACCTCGATCGGCACGGGCGGGCGCGGTGTGCCGCGCAGCAGCGCGCCCGCGAGGGTGACGTCGAACACCCAGGGCCGCAGCACGAACCACTGCTGCGGCTGGCCGGCCGGCGGCCGGGGCGGCACGCTGCCGCCCCGGCCTTCGTCAGGGGTGGTCACGCGGCACCCGCCAGTTGGGTGATGTCCGCGTTGCCCGTGCCGTCCGCGCCGGGGGCGGCTTCGGCCGGCTGGGCGGCCCGGCGGAACCGGCGCGGGTGCTCGGTCGCCACCTCGGCGTCGCCGAGCTTGACCAGGGTGTCGCAGGCGTTGGCGATCGCGCCGGAGCTGTGGTTGAGCACCTTGTGCAGCTCGTGCGGGGTGAACGCGTCGCCGGGGTAGGCGTCGAGGTGAGCCAGGACCTTGTCGCGCAGCCCGCCGGGCCGCACCGCCGGGGCCTTCCGGCCGCCGGTCGCGGCCTTCAGCTCCCGCCGCGCCTGGGCGGCCTGGTCGGCGATCTCGTCCAGGCCCGCGAGCACGGTCTTCAGGTCCCCGCTCGCGGTCAGCACCAGCTCGGCCGCGTCGGCGGCTGCCCGGATCTGGTCAAGGCGCTCGGTCAGGTCCGTGACCAGGGCCGGGTCCGGGTAGTCGCCGGGTTCGTCGGCGGCGTCCGCAGGGGCGTCCTCGCCGTCCGGCGCGTCGCCGTCCGGGGCGCCGGGCGCGGCCTCGTCGGCCTGCTCGTCCGGGGCGGCGTCCTCGTGGTCGTTTCCGGCGTCGGCGTCGGGCGCGGACTCCGCCGTCTCCGGGCCGGGCGCGGCGGCGGTGCCGGCCTCGGCGTCGCCGCCGTCTTCTGGCGAGGGGTCGCCGGCCTCGGCAGCGCCGTCCTGCCCGGTAACGCCGGCCGTCTCGTCCTCGATGGCAACGGGGCCGCCGACGGGGCCGCCGACGGGGTCGTCGCCGGGCTGGCCAGCGTCCGGGGCTGCCTCCGGGCCGGTGCCGTCGGGCGCGGGCTCGGCGAGGGTCCAGGTGTCCGGGATACCGGGCCTGTCGCCCTTGACCCGGGTGGCGGTGCCGGCCTTCTCCATGTCGAGCAGGGCGGCGCGGGCGGCGGGCTTGCCGGTCCCGGCGGCGTCCGCGATGACCGCGACGGTGCTGCCGGGGTTGGCCGCCAGCGCGGCGGACACGGCCGCTGCCGGGCTGTCGGCGGCGGGTGCGGCACCGGGCGCCGGGGCGGGGTCCGTCGCGGCGTGCGCGGCGCTGGGGGCGGTACCGGGGGTGTTCTTCGTGCGTGCCATTTCCGTAGCTCCATTTCATTTCCGGCGGCATTCCGATTTGCCTGCGTCCGGTTATTTCTGGACGACAATCGCTCTGCACCGGATATGAAGTCAAGCCGCTCCGCAGATATTTTCCGCTCCTGCCGGAAACAATGGAATCCCCGCCCGGCACAAGCGGAATCAGCACGCGCCCGGACCTCGCCCGACCTGCCTCCGCCTGGTACTTAGACTCAGCTCAGGCATCTCGTTGACTCACGGGAAGACTTTAACGGGAACCTCCCGGGAACACCTCGCGAGGTTTATCTCCCGCCGCGTTCCCGTATTGAATTATTCTTTTCTCGGGCGGTTCCCCTTTTGCCGGGTGCTGCTTTTCTCGGGGTCTCGTGATTGAGGCCGTCCAGCCTCCCGGGGGTCCCGGGAGGCTAGACGGCCTCAATCAGTTGTTTGGCGGCGGGCGTGCCTGGCGCTAGCCGGCGTGGTCGCGGGCGGCCCGCTCGGTTTCCTGCCAGAAGGCGCTGGTGAAGGCGTCGGCGTAGGCGGACACGGCGCGGGGCAGGCCCCGGTCGGCGGGCTCGATGCCGAGGTCGCGGGCGAGGTCGCCGGGGTCGTACCCGGCGGCGGGGCCGATGGCGGGCGGCTCGGCCGCGTCGAGGACGGCGGGGTCGCCTTCTTCGATGCCGCGCAGCACCCGCCGGTACTCTTCCCCGGGCGTGTTCCCGTCGAAGACCTGGCCGGCGGCGGTCTGGCCGGCGGCGCGGCCGAGTTCCTCTGCTTTGGCGACGAGCGGGGGCGGGACCTCGGTCAGGCGGCGGCCCGCCTGCAAGATCAGCAGCGCGGCCGACCTGGTGCGGTAGGCGTCGAAGAACCCTCTGCAGATCGCCGGCCCGTAGTCGGGGAAGTCGCCGTACGTCAGCGTGTCGTGGCAGACCACGTAAGAGCGCTCGGCGAGGACCTGCTTGATGAACGCGGCGGTCCGCTCGGGGCCGAGGTGCATCGGGTCGCCGGGGCTCAGGATGCAGGTCCCGCACCGCTCCGACAGCAGCCTGCTCAGGCCGGTGGCGGGGTCGGTGATGTCCTGCCGGTAGTCCGGGGCGGGCTCGCCGTCGTCTTCCGGCTCGGTGCCGTCCTCACCCTCGGTCCCGTCCCCGGTGCCAGCTGCCAGGCGGCGGCGGGCCAGCCGGGCGGCCTCCAGCCAGAACTCCTCGCGGGCGGCGGCCAGGAACGCCCCGGCGGCGGCGTCCAGGCCGGGGTCGCCGGCGGCTAGGCCCAGGTCGGCGGTCAGGTTGCCGCGCTCGTAGTCCCATCGCGCGGTCAGGTCGGGGACCGCGTAAAGGCCCGTGATCGCTGGGTCGGCGCTGGCGATGCCGGCCAGCAGCTCCTGGTAGAACTCCCGGCCGCTGTCGCTGTCGCCGATCTGCCAGTACACCGCCGCCCGGCCGTGCCGGCGGCCGAGGTCCCCGGCCTGGCGCAGCGCGGCGTCCAGGGCGGCGGGCTGCGGGGAAGAGGCGCTCACCGGCCCGGCTCCTTACCGGCTTCCCCGGAGGCGGGCGTGATCAGGCGGACGCGGTCTCCCTCGTCCAGGAGCATGGACAGGGTGCTTCCGCTGTCCCAGTTGACGTCGAGCTGGCCCAGGCCAGGCGCGTAGCGGGTGACGGTGCCCTCGTCGCCGGGCCAGAGCCGGGTGTCCGGGTCGGCTGTGTATTCAAGGGCGACGCGGTCGCCGCGCTCGAACCTGCCGCGCACGTTGCTGACCTCGCAGACCCCGGTGAGCAGCAGGTGGAGCTCGGGTTCGGGCGGCCGGGTGCCCAGCTGCTCGCCGGTCCGGGCGCTGGTCATTACGGCCCCGGCGGTCTCGATCACCAGGTACGGGCCGATGAGGACGATGATGCCGGTGACCTTCGCGCCGGGGTAGGTGACCTTGGTCTCCAGCTCGTCATCGTCCCAGGCGGTGATGTCGGCGGTCTTGCCGGCCAGGGCCTGCGCGTCGGCCATCGTGAAGCGGTTCAGCTTGTACTCGGTCACGGGAGTGCTCCTTCTGCCTAGTTTTCCCGATGAGGGCTGCGGTGTCCGGGCTTTCGCCAGCCCGGGGGTTCATGCCTCGCCGGGCTGGCTGCTCGGGCCGGCGTGCCGGGCGGCACGGTCGCGTGCGATGCGTTCGGCCTCGGCGAACAGGGCTTCGCCGCCGGCGGTGAAGAAGGCGGCCTCGACCGCGGCCAGCACGGGTCCGGCGGCCAGATCGACGCCGAAGCAGCGGGACAGGTCGAGCACGCCGGACAAAGGGGGCACTCCGCGCAGGCAGCCGGTGATCGGTTCGCCGGCGTCGAGCCGGGCGGTGATGTCGCGGCAGTCGCCGGGCGTGGCGCGGGCGAGGGCGCGGCGGGCGGCGTCCTGCCCCCGGGCGCTGCCCACCGCCGCCGCGCGGGCAAGGACGCTCGGGCCGCCGGCGGGACTGGTACAGGCCGCGAGCTGGCTGGCCACGACCAGCGCCTCGGCGAACAAGGCGGCGCGGGCGGGGGTCTCGAAGGCGCGTGCTTCCCAGGTGAGCCCCGGTGGCGCCGGCTGGTCGCCGAGGGCGGGGCTGACGGTGATGTCGAAGCCGTAGCGCGGGCAGCCGCGCGGGTCTCCTCCGGGCGGTGCGGGGTCGGCCACGGTGACGGTGACCTGCCCGCCGCCGCGCACCTGAGCGATGGCTTCGGCCACGGTGAGGTCCTCTCCGTAGTGGTGGATGTCGCGGATCACGATCGCGGGGCGGTCCATGAGGGTTGTTCTCCTGTCGCGGGTCTGGCGGGCAAGGCGGGCGCGGGCGGTCAGGGGGCTGGCGGCCCGGCGGGCTGCAGGAACGCCAGCTCGGCGTCGGTGAGCAGGGCGCCGAGGACCTGCCAGTGGTGCTGGCGCAGGGTGACGGCCCGGTCGAAGTCGGCGGGCATGCGCTGCAGCTCGCCGAGGTCGTTCAGGCTGTGGCCGAGGTCGAGGCGTTGCACGGTCTCCTCCAGCTTCGAGCGGATCATCGCGGCGGCCTGCCGGATGGCGTGCTCGGCGGCGTTGACTCCGCGTACGGCGTTCTCGACGGCGTGGGCGGCGCGCTTGTCATGGTCGCGGGCGTCGATGAGGCGGCTGAGCTGGGCGTAGGTGATGCGGTCGGCGTTCACGGTCTTTTCCTTTTCTCTCGTTCCGGGTGCCGGGAGGGGCGGCGGCGCCCCTCTCGGCGGGCGGGTGCTAAGCGCTGAGGGCGCGGGTAGCGGCGCGGGCGATGGCCTCGATGGTGCCGGCGGGGTCCTCGATCTCGATGACCTGGCAGTCGGTCCACTCGTGGCTGCCGAAGTAGGTGTCCTTGGGGCGGAGGATGATGACGCCGCAGCCGGCCCGGTGCAGGCGGGTGATGCGGTTCTGCGCGGCGAGGGTCTCGGCGCGGTTGTAGTTGGTGTCGGTGACGAGGGCGAGCAGGCGGGCGGTGCCGGGGCGGGCGAGGCCGAGCGCGCCGTCGAGGGCGTCGATCGCGAGGGCGGCCTCGTGCTTGCCGTCGGGGGTGGCGAACTCGGTGACCCGGGCGGGGGTCTGTCCGGGCCAGGTCAGGGCGGCGACTCGTGCGCCGTACAAGACGGTGGCGGTGACCGCTGCGGGAAGGTGGGAGGCGGCGCGGCCGAGGATCCAGGCGGCCGAGGCGACCGGGCCGGCGTAATCCTCCATGGAGCCGGAGATGTCGCAGGCGATGCCGACTCGCAGCGGCGGGGCGGGGACCCGCCGGCTGCGGGTGTGCGTGAAGGGCTCGGCGGTGGGGAGCGCCCCGGCGGCCCGCTGGGCCTGCGAGGCGAGGGCCTTGCCCATGCGGAGCCGGCCGGGCGGGACCTTCGAGGTCGTGGTGACCTGGTCGCGCCCGCCGGCCGTGTTCTGCTTCAGTGACCGGGCGAGGCGGCGGGCGGCGGAGGTCTCCTCCTCGCGGGGGTCGCGGGTGCCGGTGACCGCCGGGGCGGCGCCTCGGCCGCCGAAGGTGTCGCGGGCGGCCTGGTCGGCGTTGCTCCGGGCGTCTTTCTCCTGCTCGCGCTTCTTGGACTTGTCGGGCGGGAAGGGGGGCGGCGGGGTGAAGTCGGCCTCGACCGCCCTGGTGATGGCCTTGATGGCCTCGCGGATGGCCTTGAGCAGGTCGGAGGTGCTGATCTTGCGGGGGCCGGGCGGTTCGGCGTCGGGGTCGAGGCCGAGGATGCGGCACCAGCGGCGGGCGAGGGTGACCATGGCGCGGGCGTCGCCGTCGGGTACCTGGTGGGCCTCGCGCCAGGTGGCGCGGAGCCTGGCGAGGCGCTCGGTGCCGATGGCGGCCTCGACCTGGGCGGCGACCGGGGCGGTCTCGGCGGGCTCGAGGATTCCGGCGTCTTCGCGGGCGAGGAGCAGGGCGGCGGCGGTGCCGGCCTCGCGGGGGTCGGAGGGGTCCGCGCCCGTGGCGGTGAAGTCGTCGAGGATGAGGCGGGTGACGGTGGCGCGCAGCCAGCGGCGGTCGGCGGGGCGGCGGGTGACCTGCCGGCCCTCGGCGCGGGACTCTTCCAGCTGGTGGGCGGCCTCGCACCAGTTGGCCTTGGCTGGGGGCGGCGGGCAGAAGGTGCTGTGGGCGGCGTGGGCGCACTCGTGGATCAGGGCGCCCCAGGTGACCTTGTAGCGCTGGCGGTCGGTCGGGCTGGCGGGGTTGGCGGTGGCGGGGTCGACTCCCAGGAGCTTGCCGCTGACCTCGATGACCGGGATGAGGGGGAGGTAGCAGGCGGGGTGGCCCCGGCCGGCCCGGGGGGTGCAGGCTACGGGTACCGGGCGGCCGGCGATCGCGGGGACCTCGGCGGTCATCGCCTTTGACAGCTTCTTCCAGGGGCCGGCGGGGCGGGGGGTCTTCGCGGTTGCCTTGGCGGTGGCAGTGGCGGACATGGCGGGCGGTCCTTTCCGGTAGCCGGGGCGGGCTAGATCTGGCGGCCGAGGGCGAGGGGGGCGACCGCAGTGCGGTCGAAGGCTTTGGCTACCGCCTCGGCTACGGCGTCGGCGTCTTCCTCCGGCGCGATGCCGACCAGGTTGGCGATGGCGGCGTCCTCGCCGAGGATGCGGGCGACCTTGGCGTAGGCGAGCAGCTCGCGCAGCTGGGGTGCCCAGCCGATCTCGTCCCTGGCCTGCTGGTCGGCGAGGTCGCGGGCGGCGCTGACGGCGCGGTGGTCGATGCCGAGGTCGCGGGCGAGGTCGTAGTCGGTGGAGACCTTGATCTTGATCGCGAACCGGCTGGCCAGGGCCTCGGTGAGGATCGCGCCGTGCACTCCCGGGTTGTGGCCGGCTACTACGTGGAAGCCCTTGGCCGCCTTGATGACCTCGCCTTTGTGGGCCTTGACGGTGATCTCGCGCCGGCCGTCCATGGCGGGGTAGGTGACCGCCAGCACCGCCGGCGAGATCAGGGTGGCGTCGTCTATGAAGAGGACCTTGCCTTCCTCCATGGCCCTGATCAGGGGGCCGTAGATGAACTCGAAGGTGCCGTCGGGCGTCTGGGTGTACTCGCCGACCAGGTCCGCCGCCGTGGTGTCGCCGTCGCCGGCCACCGTGATCAGGTCATCGCCGAAGGCAGCCTCGATCAGCGAGGTCTTCCCGGTACCGGGCGGGCCGGCCAGCAGGGTCGGCACCTCCTCCTCGCGCAGCCTGCGCAGGGCCTCGACATCGGGCATGTCGGCGAGTTCGCGGGGCTGGTAGAGCTGCCCGTTCGGGCGGGTGACCGGGCCTGCCGCAGCCGGCTTGGGGTGGGGGGTAAAGGTCGGCTGGGGGGCGGGTGAGGGGGCTGGGGCCGGCGCGGCGGGTGCCGGCGCTGGGGCGGGGGCCGGCGCAGGAGCTGGCGCGGCGGGGGCCGGCTTGGGCGGAAGGGGGGCCTTGGGCGCGATGGCGGCGGCTGCGGCGGCGGTGGCCGAGTTCGCCTCGTAGCTGACCGGCTTGCCGGGTACGAGGTCGGCCTCGCCCCTGCCCTCCAGGGTGGTCAGCGCGTTGCCGACCGCGCCGGCCGACCGGCCAAGCGCCTTGGCGATCTCGCCCGTCTTGCGCGGGCCTGGGTTATCGGCGAGGTACTGGGCGACCTGGCGGCGCAGCTGGCCGTTGCCGAGCCGGCCCTGCGGGGCGGCGGCGGGGGCGGCGGGGGTGGTCATCGGGATTACCTCCGTAAAGGCGAGGCGGAATATAGGCCGGCATTGGCGTGCGCACGCTTTTCGCCATTACCCGGAATTCTATTTCTTGCCGGGGGAATTCCCCCCGGTATTTCCGGGTACAACACGACGCTATCTCGCCTTTTTCGGGGGAGTCAACCCGTTTCCGCCTCGAATTCGGCGAATTTCCGCGCGAATTCCGCGCAATTCATCACGGACAGCCGCGGCTGCCTTTACCGTCCGCGACCGCGCCTTTTCCGGCCCGCCGGCCGCCTTTTGCCCCCGCCTTTTCCGGCCCGCCGCCGGCCGCCTCGCGCGGCCCGCCTGCCTGGCCGTACGACCTCGCGGGCACCCCTCGGGGGAGGGGAGGGGCAGGGAGGGGGGCGGGGAGGGGCGGGGGTTGGGGGCAGATAGATACATACAGGAGAGGGTCACCACAGGAAATAAATACATGGGATAATTTGCCTGCCGCGCCGACTACGATTGTTTTACGAGCTTTGCGCGTATATATAGTCTGGGAGTTCACGCGAAGGTTTATTCCGGGCACTGCCTGCGCATTCGCCGGGTCCGGGGGGTACCGGTGTCGGCAGGTATACGTAAAGGAGTACGTAATAGCTGGTGCTAAGGAACGTCCGCCGGTCCGGCTTTCCCGCGCGGGGGGCCTCCGGCGGCGGGCGCGGTGACGCCCTGCCCGCGTGATGCGGCTGCCGGCTGACAGCGGTGCGGGCGGTGCCCGCGAAGCCGCGCTGAAGGTGCCGCCGGGTCCGCACCCGGCGTGCGGTGCGCGGGATCGTCCGTGCCGCCGGTGGCCGCCGCCCGGCCGCGTGAAGCGTCCCTTCCTTACGGTGCCTGCCTGCCATTCAGGGCGCAATGCTGCCGGAATTCTGAAATGCCGGCTGGCGCAGCCGTCCGGGCGGTCGTGCTGCCTGGTGCGGGGCGGGAACGGTCGCGGGCGCGGTGACGTTAGCGTGGCTGCGGGCGGCGGGTCGAGCCATTCGCGGGCGGTGCGCGTTTCCCGGCGGGGTCACCCGGTGCGCTCCCCGTCACCGGGTCGCGGCGTTTGCCGGCCGGGCGCGGGTTCGGCGGCGAGCAGCGCGGCCGCGGCCTGCCTGGTCGCTGAGCTGGGCGCAAGGTTCAGGTCCGTGAGTTTCGACTCCAGCAGGCCCAGGGTGCGGCGGACGGCCTCGGGGTGGCCCGCTGCGGCCTGCAGCCGCATGATCCGCACGTACAGGTACTCGTTGTAGGGGTCGTGGGACAGGGCCGTCTCCAGGGCGGACAGCGCCTGGCCGGGGTCGGACGGCTGGAGGATCTCCGCGATGGTGGTCCAGGCGTCCAGTGCGCGGCGCCGGGCGGTCTCGGCGTACGGCTCGGCCCACTCATAGCCCGCGCCCTCGGCCAGCTCGCCCCGGTACAGCGCGACGGCCCGCCGGCAGGCCGCCAGCCGGGCGTCGCCGCTGGCGGTCCGGGCCGCTTCCAGGGCCTCGCCGAACGCCTCCAGGTCGGTGCCGATCAGGGCCGGGTCGAGCTTGTACCGGCCGGAGACGTTGAGGATCCACCGCGGCTCAGCCAGGCCGGCCGCGGCGCGGAGCATCTCCCGGGCCTTGCGCAGCGCGAGGTTGCGCTGCCCGGCGGCGCGGCCGGGGTCGGCCTCGGGCCACAGGGCCTCGCTGATCGCCTCGCCGCTGGCGCCGTCCGGCGGCTGGACGGCCAGGAACGCCAGCAGCTCCCGGGCCTTGCGCATGCCGCCGGCCACTTCCTGCCCGGCGGCGGTGATCCGCAGCGGGCCGAGCAGCGCCAGCTGCACCAGGCAGTCCCCCGGCGGCGACGTGCCCGGTTCCAGCTGCCCGGCTGCGGCGGCGCCGGCCGACGGGGGCAGGGCGGGCTCGGGGGCGGGGCGCGGCGGGGCGCTGGACTCCGGCTGCCCGGCTACGGCGGTGCCGGGCGGGTCCGGTGCCGGGCCGGGCAGGACGGTGCGGTGCGGCGGGGCCTCGGGGGCGGTGAGGTAGCGGATGCGCAAGGCGCGGCCTTCGCTCTGGGGGCGCTGCCCGTCGGCGAGGGCGGGCGGTCCGGGGCGGGGGGCCGGCGGGCTGCCGCCGGCCTCTTGCAGGATGCCGGTGATGGCCGCCGCCTCGGCGGCGCCGAGGGTGAACAGGCGGATCCCGTCCAGGTCCTGGTTGGGCGGGGTGACGGCGGTGACCGTCCCGTCGGCGGCGACCTGGCACGTGACCCCGGCGGGCCAGGCACCGAGCAGGACCGCCGCGGTGCCCGTGCGGCGGCCGGCGTCCAGGATGCCGGCCAGCCGGCGGGCCGTGCCCTGCCCGGGGGCGGCGATCAGCGTGACGCCCGGCCCTCCCGCCCCGGTCGCCGGGCCGGCGTCTGCCAGGTCGTCGCCCGCGCCGCTGAGGCGGGCCAGGGTGAGCTGGAGGGCTTCCAGTTCGCCGAGGGCGGCGTCCACGGTGGCGGGGACGGCCAGGCCGGGGATCGTCGCGCGGCCGGCGCCGGGCAGCAGCCGGGCGGCAGCATCGGCCGGGATGATCACGGCGGGCAGCCCGGTCTCGCCGGGCGGGGCCTGGGCGAGCAGGGCGGCGAGGAGCGCGCGGGCGGCCGGCTCGGCACCGGGGCCGGTCAGGCCGAGGCCGCCGAGGGCCGCGATGTCAAGGTCGACGGGAGTCCCGGCGTCGTCGCCGCGGACGCCGGCCGTCACCGTGCCGGGCGGCAGCTCGCGCCTGGCGGGGTGCTCTGCCTCCGCCGGCGGCGCGTTGTCAGGGTCCTCGACGGGCGCGGCGCTGGCGCTGTCCGCGGCCGGCGCGGGGAGGACGTCGTACAGGTCGGCGTACGGGTCTTCGGCGGTCAGGTCTTCGCCGTCCGGGCCGGTGACCAGGGCAGCGTCCTGGCCACCGGCCTCCGGCCCGGGGGCTGGCGCGGGCGGGCGGGCGGCGCGGCGCAGGGCGCTGATGACCTCGGGCAGCGGCGGCGTTTCCGGCTGCAGGGTGCTGGGCGGGCCGGGGCGGGGCCGGTAGCGGCGGCGCCGCTGGATGGCGGCCAGGGCAATCGCGGCGGCGACCATGACCGCGACGGCGATCCCGATCAAGGCACCGGACGGCAGCGGCACCGAGACCTGGGGCGGGTGCGCGCCCCGGCCCGGCGTGCTGCGGCTGGAGGACGGCCCCGGGCTCGGGGCTGCCTGGGATGGCCGCGGGGACGGCTCGGCAGACTGGGTCGGCCGGGGCGTCGGCCCGGCTGGGCGGGAAGGCCGGGGGGACGGACCTTGGGTCCGGCCGCCGCCGGGCGCCGGAGTTCCGGGGCGGCCCGGGTGCGGGGTGCCCGGGTGGGGGCCGGGGGCGTGATGGGTGGCGGTCTGGGGAATCAGGAGGACCCAGCCGGGGATGATCAGGTTCGGGTCGGTCAGGCAGCGGCCGTCCGGCTGGGGCCTGCCCTCGTTGAGCTGGTAGATCTGGTGCCATTCCTCGGGGTCGCCGAGGAACCGCTGCGCGATGTCCCACAGGTCGTCGTCCTCCCTGACCCGGTAGACCCTTGGCCTGGCCTGGGCCGTGCTGCCGGCGCTATCGGCACGGGCCGCCGTTCCGGAGGCCGCTGTCAGCTGGGCTGTGTGCCCTGGGACGAGCGGGGCGGAGATCGTGACGGCGGAGGTGAGCGCGGCTTGCAGCGGCGGGGCGCTGCGGGTCGCGGCCCTGGGGACGTGCAGCGCGCTCATCATGGTCGCGCCGATCAGGGCGGCGGCCAGTGCCTGGACCGGGGCGATCGCGGGCAGCCTCGGCGCGGGCTGGCCCCGGGCCACCGCAATCAGCTCGATTATCAGCGACAACGCGAAGACGGCCCACAGCAGCCAGGCCGCGTCGGCCTGGAACCTGATGATCGCGTCGTCGGTGAGCGGCCTGGCGAAGAATGCCTGGGCCTGCTGCCACCCGGGCCAGGTCCGGGGCAGCGGCGACCCGGTCATCGACGCCAGCACCCAGGGCAGGCCCGCCAGCAGGCCCGCGATCACCGCCAGTCCGGCTACCGCGCGCAGCAGCCGCCAGGCCCGCGTCAGTGCCCGTCTCACGGCAGCGGCCCGTTGATGCCGCGGACGGGCACGGCGGTGGCGGTGGCGTGGACGGTGACCGCGTGCAGCCCGGCGGCGGACAGGACCTGCATCGGCTGGACAATGGTCACGGTGACGGTGACCAGGTTCGCCGTGGCGGTCGCAGTGCCGGTGGCGCCGATGCTGGCCAGGTAGGCGTCGGCGTCGGCGGTGGCCTGGGCGGGGTTGAGGGCGAGGGTGCCGTTTTGCCGGTAGGTGGCCAGGTTGACGGCCTGGGCGCCGGCGCGGGCGGCTTCCTGGGCCTCGCCGAGGGCGCGCTCGCGGGCGGCGAGGGTCAGCCCGCCGTCCAGGACCAGGCCGATCATCAGCACCAGGGCGGCGGCCATCACGACGACGAACGCGGTGACCTGCCCGCTGTCCCTCCTGGCCCGCCGTGCCTTCCTCACGCCGCACCGTCCGCGTGGGACGGCCTGACGGGGCCGGCGCCGAGGGACAGCGCCGGGGCGCCGGGATTCCTGGACCCGAGGGCGTTACCGCGGTAGACGTCGATCGGGGCGGTGAACGCAGCCGTGATCGTCTCGGTGCCGGGGACGTGCAGCAGGCTCAGGTCCGACAGGCGGACCGTGCAGGTCACGGTGACGGTGACCTCGCCGCCGGGGACGAAGTCGCCGGTGTCCGCGGTGATGACAGCGGGGTCGCAGCTGACGGACTGCCCGGCCAGCGCCGCCTGGGCGACCTGCTGCGCCTGGGCGCTGGCGGCCTGGGGGGTGCGGGCGAGGGACGCGGCGCGGGCGGCCTGCTGGGCGGCGCTGTCGACGTCGAGCTTGCCCTGGACCAGGCGGCCGGCGGCGACCGCGAACAGGAGCAGGAGGAACAGGAACGGGGTGACCAGCACCAGTTCGGCTGCCGCCGATCCCCGCTCGCGGGACTGCGGCGAGCGGGCGCGGAGGGTGCGGGTCACGGCGGTCACCCTTGCGCGGTGGCTGGGACGAACCGCTCGACCGGCCCGGTCACGGTGGCGGTGACAGCGAACGTGAGGCCGGGAACTGGCAGCACCCGCTCGGCGGTCCCGGTGACTGTCACCGTGACGTCGGCGGCCGACACGTTAACGGAGACCTGCGGGCCGACCAGGACGCTGCTGCCGATCTGGCTGATGACCTGCTCAGCCCGCTGCTGGCCGCTGGCGGCGGTGCCGCCCTGGACGCGGGCGGCGGCCAGGGCCTCCTCGGCCGTAGCGTGCGCGATGCCCTCGGCGTGCTCCCAGATGGCGAACTGGATGACCAGGAGGATCAGCAGCATCAGCAGCGGCACGGCGATGACGATCTCGGCGCTGCCCGCGCCCCGGTCGCCGCGTGCCCGGCAACGCCTCGCCCGGCCCACGCGGGAACCCGCCAGCCGCCGCCGCGGGAACTCGCGGACGGCGGGCGCCGGGGTTCTCATCCGAGGTTGAGGCCGTTGGCCTTGGCGATGACCTTGGCCACGATGATCGCGATGGCGGCGATGGCCAGCGCGACCAATAGCGCAGTCACAACCACAGTCTCAGTCGTGTACCCAGCGTCACTGTTCTTGTACCCAGCGTCACGGGCATGGCGGGCGGCGGCCAGCCGGGCGCGCAGCATCCCGGCGGCGGCTCGCATCAGTTCGGTCAGGGCAGGCATCAGCTTGTCCCCCTTTCGTTCTAAATACCGTTGATCACGTGGACGATTGCCGGGTACCCGATCAAGGCCAGGAAGCCCGCGAACAAGACGACGAGCGGCAGCGACATGCGCTCGGTGGCGGCCTGGGCGCCGGCCTCCGCCTCGGCCAGCTGCCGGGCGCGCATCGCGGTGGACTTGGCGGCCAGGCTCGCCCTTACCTTGGCGCCCTCGGTCCCGGCCAGGGTGATGGAGGCGGCCAGCTCGGTCAGCTCGGTGACGCCGAGCTCGGTGCCGAGCTGGCCGAGGGTCGCCCAGGGCGGCTGGCGGGTCAGCCGGGCGGTCTCCAGAGCCTGCCGCAGCTGGGCGAACGCGGGTCCCTGCCCGGTCGCGGCGGCGTAGGTGAGCGCGGCCTCGGTCCCGGCGCCGCCGGCCGTCGCGATCACGACGAGATCCAAAAAAGCGGCCAGGGCGTGCCGGGTGGCCGCGCGGCGGGCGGTGGCTTCCTGGCGGACGCCCAGCGCGGGGGCGGCGAACCCGGCGACCGCGAGCAGCACCGCACCGCCGGCCGGCAGCTGCCATCCGGACCGGACGCCGCCGAGGGCCAGCAGCCCGGTCATCGCCGGGACGAGCAGCAGCCCGGCGACGGCGGCGGTGGCCTGCTCCGCCAGCAGCCGCTCCGGGGGACGGCCGAGGATCGCCAGGTCGGCGCGCAGGGTCTTGCCGGGCAGGCCGAGCCCCGCGAGCAGCACCGCCGCCGGGCGGCCCAGCCGGGCGGCCCAGCCGCCGGCGTCGAGCGTGAGCACCGGGGCAGGCTTGGGCCGGGTGAGGAAGTCCAGGGCGTCGGCGAGGCTGGCCCGGCGGGGCGCGAGCCCGGCGGCGATGGCGAGCAGGCCGAGGGCGAACCCGGTTCCGGCCAGCAGCGCGGCGGTCACGGCCGTGCCCCGTTCGTCCCGGCTTCGGCGGCGGTGCCAAGGTTGACGAGCAGGCGGGGGTCGTCTCCCATGACCGAGATCCGGTGGAGCCACCAGAACCCGGTGCTGAAGCAGGCCCCGACGACCAGCAGCATCAGCTGCCCGGCCGGGGTGCCGTAGGGCGCCAGGAACGCCCTGCTCCAGGCCAGCAGGCCGATGACCAGCACCATGGTCACGGCGATAATGATCCGGGCGGCAGTGCGGACCCGGGCGCGCCCGGCGGCAACCCGCATCCGCATCACCGCGTGCTGGCGGGCGGAGTCGGCCAGGCTGCCCAGCAGCTGGGCCAGGTCGCGGGCCTGCTGCTCGGCCGCCAGCAGCAGCGCGGCCACCACCAGGTCGGCGGTCGGGTCGGCAGTCTCGGCGGCGAACGCACGCAGCGCCTCCGGCAGCCGCGCCCCCCGGCGGATCCGGGCCGCGAGCAGGACGACGTGCTCCCGGACCGGGGCGGGGGCGACGGGCTCGGCGGCCAGGATGGCCTGCTCCAGCCCGGCGGCGGCGGAGATGGTGTCGCGGAGCATCTCGGTGAAGGTGGCGATCGCCTCGATCCGCTCCAGCGCCCTTGCGTGCTCGCGGTCGGGTCCCAGAACGCGGGGCAGGAACCAGGCGGCCAGCCCGGCCAGCACCGTCCCGGACGGCCAGCGGGTCACGGCGGCGACGACCGCCATGGTGACCAGGGTCACGGCGACGCGGGGCATGGTCGCCTCCTGCCGGACGCGGGCGGCCAGCTGGGCCAGGCGCGGGCTCGACTGGGGCGCGGCGGCGGTGCGGCGCAGCCCGGCGACGATGAGGATCACGCCGAAGCCGGCCAGGGCGCCGAGGATCCCGGCGGTCGCGGCGCTCACGGCGCCTGCCAGGGTCCGGGCCGGTAGCCGGCGGCGGCGAGTTCTTCCATGGTGGCGGCGCGGGCCGGGACGGCCGGGACGGCGCGGCGGTCAGGGCCGGGCGCCCAGACCTCGTTGCTGGCGACCTGCCGGCCGTCGGCGTCGGTGATCTCGCGGATGCTGCTGACGCAGCGGTTGCCGCTGGTGTCCCAGGCGAGCTGGATCACGAAGTGGATCGCCCCGGCGATCAGCAGGCCGGTGTCCTCCAGGGTCAGGTGCTCCGGTGACTGGGCGGCGTAGGCGGCGAGCTTCAGCATCGCCCCGCGCGAGGAGCTGGCGTGGATGGTGGTCATGCTCCCGTCGTTGCCCTGCGACATAGCGTTCAGCATCGGAATGCACTCACTGCCCCTGACCTCCCCGACGATGACCCGGTCCGGGGTCATCCGCAGCGCCCACCGCACCAGCTCGGCCAGGGTGATCTCGCCCTCGCCCTCGGTGTTGGGTTCCCGCGACTGCATCGCCACCACGTCGGGGTGGGCGTCGGCGTCCCAGTCCAGGGACAGCTCGAGAGAGTCCTCGATGGTGATCAGCCGCTCCTGCGGCGGGATGGCACTGGCCAGCGCCCGCAGCATGGTCGTCTTCCCGACGTTCGTGCCGCCGGAGATCAGCAGGTTCTTCCGGGCGCGGACCAGGGCCGCGAGGAACGCGGCGAGGGGCGCGTCGACGGTGCCGTTGCGGACCAGCTCGCGCAGCCCGGCATGCTCCAGGCGGTCGCGGCGGATCGCGACGCACGGCCTGCCGGTGACGGCCTGCACCGCGAACAGCCGCCCGCCGCCCGGCAGCGGCACCGACACGCGGGGCGAGGAGCGGTCGAAGCGGCGCTCCTCGATCCCGCCGCGGGCGGCGATCGCGCGGATCAGGTCGGTCAGCTCCTGGTCGCTGGCCGCTATCGGCGGGACGCTCGGGCGGCGCCCGTCGGCGTACTGGACGAACACCCGGTCGCACCCGTTGGCGTTGATGCTCTCGACTTCGGGGTCGTCCAGGTAGGGCTGGAAGCCGCCCAGCCCCCACAAGTCGGCGTAGATGCGGTCCGCGACCAGCTGCTCGGCGGCCTGGTCCAGCGGCGCCCGCCCGCTGGTGAGGGCGGCCTCGGCTTCCTCCTCCAGGGCCTGGCCGATCAGCGCCCTGCCCAGCCGCGAGCGGGCCGCCGCGGTCATGCTGCCGTCCCGGCCGGCCTGCTGCGCCATCCGGTCCGCTACAAGGCCGCGCAGCCGCTGCACCAGGTCGTCGCCCGGTTCACCGCGCGGCCTCACTGTCCTGCCGTTAACCTCGGTCACCGACGACCGCCTCCGTCTCGTCAAGTTCCCCCGGCCCGGCCGGGAGGTCCGGCGCGGCGGCCGGGTTTCCCAGGGCCGCCTCCAGCGCCCTGGCGGCGGCGGCGGCCTCGCGCAGCAGCGGCAGCCGCCGCGCCGGCCCGGGGTCGCCGGCCCGGCGGCACAACTGCTCCACCGCCCGCGGATCGGCTGGCAGCGGTCCCTGCACGGGGACGCCCAGGACGCCGGCGATCTCCTCAGCCGGGTAGGACGGCTCAGCCGGCGGCCGGCGGTCATCAGCTGCCAGGACGACAGCGAGCCGCAGCCCGGCCTGCTCCAGCCCGCGGATCCGCGGTTCCAGGTGCGCCAGCTCGGTGACCCTCGGCCGGACCAGCAGCAGCGTGAACGCCGCAGCGGCGGCCACGCCCAGGGCCGGGGAGCCCGGGTACAGGCGCCCGCAGTCCGCCAGCACGGGCTCGTCCCCGGCGGCCAGTTCCTGCGGGAGCTTCGCGGCGGCCAGCGCGGCCACGCAGGCGGCGGCCTGCTCGGCCCCGGCCGGCGCGGCGACCAGCTGCATTCCGCCAGCCAGCTCCCGCGCGTGCCGCCATGCCAGGCCCGCCTCGTGGCCGTGGCGGGCCGCCGCCGCCAGCCCGGCCAGCCCGGAATCGGCGGGCAGG
>Ga0335075_10002336_pt1 | contig 30615 bp, 25 predicted proteins | sample Lox_Sample_24_FD_206723 | JGI IMG/M metagenome (GOLD analysis project Ga0335075, IMG submission 206723) | Soil microbial communities from Loxahatchee National Wildlife Refuge, Florida, United States - Lox_Sample_2.4 | ecosystem: Environmental > Terrestrial > Soil > Wetlands | place: USA...
CTGCTGCAGTTGCCTGTGCCCAGCCACCTCGACGGGCCGGCGCTCACCGGCATGATCGACCCCAACAAGGACGTGGATGGCCTCACGCCCGTGAACGCCGGTCGATTGGCGCTCGGCATACCGGGTCTCAGACCGTGTACGCCGCTCGGCGTGATGGAGCTGCTGGTCAGCGTCGACGCGCGCCTGGAGGGCGCCGAAGCGGTCATCGTCGGGCGCTCGAACCTGTTCGGCAAGCCGATGGCCCAACTGCTGCTGGCCGCCAACGCGACGGTCACCACCTGTCACTCGCGCACGCGCGATCTGCGCGCGGTGTGCGCCCGCGCTGACGTGTTGATCGCGGCGGTCGGGCGCCCACGACTGATCGAGCGCGACTTCATCAAACCGGAGGCGATCGTGATCGACGTCGGCATGAACCGCCTGACCCCCGAAGAAGCCGGCAACAAGAGCGGGCTGGTCGGGGACGTCGACTACGCCGCCGCGGTCGAGGTCGCCTCGGCGATCACCCCGGTCCCCGGCGGCGTCGGCCCGATGACGATCGCGTGCCTGCTGCGCAACACGCTCGACGCCGCCCGTATGCAGGAGGCCGGCTCGTGAGTCTCAAGCGGCTACGCCCGGGTGAGCTGATCGCGCTGGCGGGAGCCGTATGCGTGATCGTCTCGCTCACCCAGCCCTGGTATGAAAACTCGTTCGCCCAGCTGAGCGCGTGGGAAACGTTCGGCCCGGCGGTCGTGCTGCTGATCGCAGCCGCCGCGGCTGCGCTGATGCTGGTCGTGGCGAGCATCACCGAGCGCTCCACCGCGCTGCCGGTGGCCGCGGGCGTGTGGAGCACGCTGTTCGGGATTATCGCGGTGATCGCGGCGATCGTGCGCGTGCTGGAGCGCCCCGACCACGCCGACCATCTCTGCCGTGGGGCGTGGCTGGCGCTCGCCGGCGCGATCCTGATCCTGGTCGGGTCGTGGTGGTCGATGCGCGACGAGCGTCCGTCGCTGTACACACCGGCCGAACCGCCGCCGCTGCCGCCTCCCTCGCCGAATGGCGCGCCTCATGCCGGCGTCTGACCACGGCCGGCTGCTTGTACCCCGAGGGGATCGTTGACGGGAGACATAGAATGCGCGCGGTGATCGACCGCGACCAAGTCCTGCACGTGGCCCGACTGGCCAGGCTGAAGCTGACCGAGGAGGAGATCGAGCCGCTCGCGGCTGAGCTGTCGGCGATCCTGGATCACGTAGCCCACATCGGCGAGCTCGATCTCGACGGAGTCGAGCCGACCTCGCATGTCGTCGACATCGCAGGCGCGCTGCGTCCCGACGAGCCGCGCGAATGCCTGCCGCGCGAGGTGGCGCTCGCCCAGGCGCCGGCGGTCAGCCCAACCGGCGAAGGGTTCTCGGTTCCAAGCCCCCAGGCATGAGCTGCCTGTCGCAGAGATGCTCCGGCTCAATATGAACACGAGCGACTGCCATTCCAGCAAGCGATGAGCGACGCCGACCTCATCGCCCTCACCGCGGCCGAGGCCGCGCACCAGATCTCGATCGGCGCGCTGTCTCCACAGGAGCTGTTCAGCGCATACCGCGCACGGGCAGCCGCCGATGAGCTGAACTGCTTCACGTGGGTCGCGCCGGCCAACGAGAGCGCCCCGGCCGGCTCGGAGAGTGGAGGTGGAAGAGGCTCGATAGGAGCTGCTGCGGAAGCGGGGCTCGAGCTGCGCGATACGCCCCTGGCCGGAGTGCCGCTCGCGGTCAAGGATCTGTTCTGCACCGAGGGCGTGCCCAGCCAGTCGGGCTCGCGCATCCTCGAAGGTTACGAGCCCCCCTACACAGCCACCGCCGTCGCGCGCCTGCAGTCCGCCGGCGCGAGCCTGCTGGGTAAGACCAATCAGGACGAGTTCGCGATGGGCTCATCTAACGAGAACTCGGCCTACGGCCCGGTGCTCAACCCGTGGGATCGTACCCGCGTGCCGGGTGGCTCCTCGGGCGGAAGCGCCGCGGCGGTCGCGGCCGGCCTCGCGCCGTGGGCGCTCGGGACCGACACGGGTGGGTCGATCCGCCAGCCGGCCGCGCTGTGCGGGATCGTCGGCATGAAGCCGACCTATGGCGCCGTCTCCCGCTACGGGATGATCGCGTTCGCCTCCTCGCTGGATCAGGCCGGTCCGCTGACGCGCGACGTGACCGACGCGGCGCTCTTGCTCAGGCACATGGTCGGGCGCGACCCGTGCGATGCGACCTCGCTGCAACTGCCGGCGGAGATAGAGCTGCCGAACGCCGAGCTGCTGGACGGCATCCGCATCGGCGTGCCCGCCGAGCTGACCGGTGGCCCCGGCGAGGGCGGGGGCGGCGATAGCGAGGGCGGGGGCATCGAAGCGGGTGTACTGGAGGCGTTTCGCGCCGCGCTCACCCAGGCGGAAGGGCTCGGCGCACAGATCGTGCAGGACGTCTGCTTGCCGCACGCCCCGCACGCGCTGTCGGCCTACTACGTGCTGGCCCCGGCCGAGGCGTCCTCGAACCTCGCCCGCTTCGACGGCGTGCGCTACGGGCTGCGGAGTGTCGATCCCACCCACCCCCAGGATCTGCTGGACATGTACGAGCGCACCCGCCACGACGGGTTCGGGGCTGAGGTCAAGCGGCGGATCATGCTCGGCACCTACGCGCTGTCGGCCGGCTACTACGAGGCCTACTACGGGCGGGCTCAGCGCGTGCGCACGAAGATCGCCGAGGACTTCGCGCGGGCGTTCGCCCGGGTCGATTTCATCGTCACCCCGACCGCGCCGTCGGTCGCGTTCGGGCTGGGAGAGAAGACCGGCGATCCGCTGCAGATGTACCTGAACGACTACTGCACCGTGCCGATGTCGCTGGCCGGCATCCCCGCGATCTCGATCCCGTGCGGGCTGCACGAAGGGCTCCCCGTGGGACTGCAGCTGGCGGGCCCGGCGTTCAGCGAGAACGAGCTGCTGGACGCGGCCTACGTGCTCGAGCTGGCGCTCGCGTTCGACGGGAGCCCGGCCCGTGTCTGAGCTCGAGCCCGTCATCGGCCTGGAGATTCACGTCCAGCTGAAGACCCGCACGAAGATGTTCTGCGGCTGCGAGTTGTCGTTCGGAGAGCTGCCCAACACGCGCACCTGCCCAGTATGTCTGGGGCTGCCGGGCGCGCTGCCGGTGGCCAACGCTCAGGCGATCCACCTGGGTTTGACGATCGGACTGGCGCTCGGCTCGCAGATCGCGCCGCGAAGCGTGTTCCACCGCAAGAACTACTTCTATCCCGACCTGCCCAAGGGCTACCAGATCTCCCAGTACGACGAACCGCTGTGCAGTGGTGGCAGCCTGGGGGAGGTGCGCATCCACCGAGTGCACCTGGAGGAGGACGCGGCCAAGCTGATCCACGTGGGCGAGAGCGGAAGGATTCACGGCTCCCAGGAATCGGTGGTGGACTTCAACCGCGGTGGCACCCCCCTGGCGGAGATCGTCACCGAGCCGGACCTGCGCTCGGCCGAGCAGGCCGGCGAGTGGCTGAGGCTGCTGCGCACCACGCTGCGCCAGCTGGGGGTCAGCGACGTGAACATGGAGGAGGGCTCGCTGCGCTGCGACGCGAACATCTCGCTGCGGCCGGCCGGCGTCCAGGAGCTGGGGACGAAGACCGAGCTGAAGAACATGAACTCGTTCAGGTTCATCGAACGCGGGATCAAGGCGGAGATTGCCCGGCAGGAGAAGATCCTCACCGGCGGCGGCCACGTCGAGCAGGAGACGCTGCACTACGACCCCACCACCCGCTCCGCGGACGGTGCCGCCGGCGCGATCACCTCCCTGCGCTCAAAGGAGGAAGCGCACGACTACCGCTACTTCCCCGAGCCCGACCTGCTGCCGGTCCGGATCGACGAGCAGATGCTGACGCGCGCGCGCAAGGGGCTGGGCGAGCTGCCGACAGACCGGGCACAGCGGTTCGAGCGCGAGCTCGGGCTCACGGCGGACAGCGCGTGGCTGCTCGCGTTCAGGGGCGAGCTGGGCGACTACTTCGAAGCGGCGCTGGCGGCCAAAACCGAGCTGGCTCCACCGGCGCAGGCGCTGGCGAACTGGATCGCGACCGAACTGGTGGCGCGGTTGCCGGAGGGCGAGGATCCGGCGATCTCCCGCGTCCCGCCCGCGGCGCTGGCCGCGCTCGTGGGACTTGTGTCGGCCAAGCGCATCAGCATCGGGGCGGGACGACAGGTGCTCGATCGGCTCGTGAACGAGGGGGGAGACCCGCAGCTGATCGTGCAGGCCGAGGGCCTGGAGGCGATCGGCGACTCCGACGAGCTGGCTGGAATCGTCGCGGCGGCGCTGCAGGCAAATCCCGATGCCGCGGAGCGCGTGCGTGAGGGCAACGCCAAGGCGATCGGCCCAATCGTGGGTCAGGTGATGCGTGAGACCAAGGGACGCGCCGACGGCGGCGAGGTGACCCGGCTCGTGCACGAGCAGCTTGGGGTCTAAACGAAGCTGCGAGATTTTGGACCGCGGTCCAAAGGCAGACACGGGGGCGTGCGCCAATATCCTCGCCATGAACTCTCAAGTGGCCAATTCGATCGCCCAGCCCTCGCACCGGTTCGTGTTGTTGCCGGAGCAGGACGGCGCGTCGGGTCGCGGGCCGCGCATTCGTCGCTACAGGCTGGCCAGTGTCGGCCGTCGCTCAGGGACGAGCGAGGTGGATGTGGCGATGGCGCGTATCGCTCGCGAGCTCGGCCGCATGGGGCGTTCATGACGGGACGATCTACAGGACAGACGCTCCTCACAGGGTCTCCTCCGGCTTCCCTCGGCCGGAAGTGAGCGGGGCGCGGCCGGGCGGGGTGGCGATTCCCGCCCGGCCGTACCGTTCGCGGATCCGCTTTCGGTGGCGCAATCCGCGTCGCTCTGCCTCGGCCGACATCGGTCTCGGTTGGTGGCGCGCATCATCCGCGCGCAAGCCGGCCGCAAGACCGTCTAACCTGTGTGCTTGAGATGAGTTCCTCAACGAGATCGTCAACAGGCAGCTCGTTTGCGCGCACCGTTGTGGCGGTGCTCGTGCTGCTCGTCATCGGCTACTTCCTGCTGCACGTGCTGATCGGGGTCGCCGTCGCCATCGCCGGGATCGTCGTTGTGGTCCTGGCGATCGCGGCGGTCATCTGGGCGTTGCGCGTGCTGCTGTAGAGAGGGCGGCGGCGTGAGCACGTCGATGCCTTACGTCTTCCTCGCCCTCTGCTTCGGTCTGGCCGGCGGGATCGTCGGCAAAATCAAGGGCAGCTCTTTTTGGTTGTGGTTTTTGATCTCCGGTCTCGTGCCGATCATGGGTCTGCTCGCCGCGCTCGCCTACCGCTCGGAGCGCAACGAGCCGCGCACGCGCTGCCCGCGCTGTGGCAAGCTGACCAAGGCGTATGACGCGTTGTGCATGCGCTGCGGGACCGAGCTCGAGTACCCGGACGTGCCGATCGCCCCCGAGTCGATGCAACGCAGGCCCGCTGCACGGGCCTGATCCGCACCCGTCTCGAGCTCCTGTGAGATAAGGGAGCCCGAAGTGGCGGGCCGTCTATAAAGGGCCGATGGACGCCAACGTCTCAAGCGCCCCCGTGCGCGAGAGCCCGATCCTCCGGTTGATTCATCGCTGGGGGTTTAAAGACGAAACCGATTTCATCCTGCGCGTCGTGCAGCCGGCGCTGGTGGGGATGATCGACGGCACGGTCTCCTCGCTGGCGCCGATCTTCGCCGCGGCGATCTCATCGGACTCTCATACTGCGCTGCTCGTGGGATTCGCGACCGCGTTGGGGGCCGGGGTCAGCATGGGCTGGTCGGAGGCGCTGTCGGACACGGGCAAACAGACGGGCCGGGGCTCGGCTGTGGTGCGCGGGTCGATCACCGGTGGGATGACCGCCCTCGGGGGGGTGTTCCACACGCTGCCGTTCCTTATCTCCAACGTCCACAAAGCGCTGCTCGTCGCGGGGTGTGTGGTAGCCGTGGAGCTGTTCGCGATCGCCTGGATCCGCAAACGGTTCCTGCACGTCTCGATGCGCTCCTCGCTGCTGGTCGTGACCGTCGGCGGCGCGATTGCGCTGGGGATCGGCGTCGGTATCGGCAGCTCCTGACGGGACGGCTCCTGACCGGTCTCTCGCAACCCCCCAAACCGCTGTAAGGCGGCGCGTATCGCTGCTGGTCACACCTCACAGGGGCGGGGCGGCTTGCTCAGAAACGCAGGCCTGGATCGTCCGCGGGCTATGCTCTAGCAATGCGCGCGGTAGACGCGATCATGGAATGCTTGAAGGCCGAGGGCGTGGAGGTCGTGTTCGGTCTTCCCGGCGGGGCCAACCTGCCGACCTACGACGCGTTCGTGCACGGCGGGATCAAGCACATCCTCGTTCGCCACGAGGCCGGCGGTGGGCACGCCGCCGAGGGCTACGCCAAGGCGACCGGCCGGGTGGGCGTGGCATTTGCCACCAGCGGCCCGGGCGCGACCAACCTGATCACCCCGATCACCGACGCGATGATGGACTCGGTGCCGTGCGTGTTCATCACCGGCCAGGTCCGCACCGAGCTGCTCGGCACCGATGGCTTTCAGGAGGCCGACACGCTCGGGATCACGATCCCGATCGTCAAGCACTCGTTCATGATCCAGGACCCGCGCGAGATCCCGCGCGCGATCCATGAGGCGTTCTATCTTGCCCGCACCGGCCGTCCCGGACCGGTGGTAGTCGATATTCCCCAGGATCTCTCGCGCGCCGAGATCGAGTACGAGCCGGTCACCGACATCCGCCTGCCCGGGTATCAGCCGACGACCGAGGGCAACCAGAAGCAGATCCGCCAGGCCGCCAAGGCGCTGGCGGCGGCCCGTCGGCCCGTGATCTATGCGGGCGGAGGAGTGGTCAACTCCGACGCGTCGGCGGAGCTCATCGAGCTGGCCAGCTCAGACCGGTTCCCGGTCACCTGCACGCTGATGGGGCTTGGCGCGTTCCCGGCCCGCACACCGGAGGGCGCTCCGCACCCTCAGTGGCTCGGCATGCTCGGCATGCACGGCACACGCGCGGCCAACTATGCGATGGACGAGGCCGACCTGATCTGCGCGGTGGGCGCCCGGTTTGACGATCGCATCACCGGCAAGCTGTCGGAGTTCGCGCCCAAGGCCAAGTTCATCCACATCGACATCGATCCGGCGGAGATCTCAAAGAACGTGCCGGCGCACATCCCGATCGTGGGCGACGCCAAACACGTGCTGTCCAAGCTCACGATCGAGTACCGCGCGCTCGGCGCCGACCCGGCAAGGCTGAACGCGTGGTGGGAGCGAATCGAGGGCTGGCGCGCCTCCTACCCGCTCGGCTACGAGGATTCGAAGGACAACGAGATCAAGCCCCAGTACATGGTCCAGGCGCTGTACGAGGCCACCGGCGGCGAGGCGATCGTGACCAGCGATGTCGGCCAGCACCAGATGTGGACGGCCCAGTACTACGACTTTCCCGCGCCCCGGCGCTGGATCAACTCGGGCGGGCTGGGCACGATGGGATTCGGGCTGCCCGCCGCGATGGGCGCCGCCGTGGGTTGTCCCGATCGTGTCGTGTGTTGCATCGCCGGCGACGGATCGGTGCAGATGAACATCCAGGAGCTCGCCACCTGCGCGCAGGAGGAGATTCCGATCAAGGTGTTCATCATGAACAACGGCTACCTCGGCATGGTCCGCCAATGGCAGGAGCTGTTTTGGGACGGCAAATACAGCCATGTCGAGATGGGCAAGTACCCCGATTTCGTCAAGCTCGCCGAGGCCTACGGCGCGACCGGGATGCGGTTTGAGGACAAGACGACGCTGGTGGATGACATGCGCCGCGCGATCGACACACCGGGTCCGGTGCTGGTTGACGTGCGGGTAACACGCGAGGAGAACACCTATCCCATGATCCCGGCGGGGCAGCCAGCGAGGGAGATGGTCGGATGATGGTGAGGATCCCCGACGGGGGGTGGCCGGGAGGGGGGCCTGCCCCCCCCACGTCGCAGATTACCCACCCCATGATTCCCGCAGGCCAGGCGGCCAGGGAGATGGTGGGGTGAGTTCACTCGTGGGCGAGCCCGGAACCAAGGCGCCGCTGAGCCTCGAGGAGCTCCAGGCCTCCACCGGCCTGCGCACCGGCCGCAAGCACGTGCTGTCGATCCTCGTCGAGAACAAGGCGGGCGTGCTCACGCGCATCGCCGGGCTGTTCGCACGCCGGGGGTTCAACATCGACACGCTCACGGTCGGCCCGACCGACGACGAGCAGATCTCGCGGGTGACGCTCACGGTCGACGGCGCGGTGCACCCGATCGACCAGGTGACCAAGCAGCTGCACAAGCTGATCAACGTGCTGAAGATCCGCGACCTGGAGCCGGGCGATACGGTCGCGCGCGAGCTGGCGCTGTTCAAGGTCTCCGCCGACGGGCCCCAGCGCGGCGAGCTGATGCAGATCACCGAGATATTTCGCGGCAAAATCGTCGACGTGACCAAGCGCTCGGTGATCGTCGAGGTGACCGGCACGACCGAGAAGATCGAGGCCTACGAGAACATGGTCCGGCCGTTCGGCCTGATCGAGATGATGCGCACCGGCGAGATAGCGATCTCCCGCGGCCGCACCGAGACCTGAGGCGTTCCTTGCCAATGTCGATTCGCCAGCGAGACCCTGAGCTCGCGGGCTCGCTCATCGAGCTGGGCGAGCACGACAGGGAGCGGCTGGTGGCGCGGTTGGAGCTGGCTCTGCGCAGAGCCAGGCGCAGCGGCAGACCGACGCTCGCCACCTGTGCGATCGGGTTGGATGCGGCGATCGATCCCAGCGAGGTGGTGTGCGCGTCGCGGCGCTCGGGGGAGCCATGGTTCGCGTTCGAGCAGCCCGATCGCGGCAGAGCGGCGTTGGGCGCGCTCGGCGAGGTTGTACGTTTGAGCGCTCGCGGCCCCGAGCGCTTCGCCGAGGTGGCGGACCGCTGGCGCACGCTGGCTGCAAGCGCGGTGGGCGATCCTCACGGCGATCCCGATCGGTCCGGTCCCATCGCCGTCGGTGGATTCGCGTTCGCGTCCGAGGGCGGAGGCGCGCCCGAGTGGGAAGGGTTCGAGCCGGCGTCGATGATCGTGCCGGAGATCGCGATCCGCCGGCATGGCCCACGTGCGGGAGCGACCTCAGACACCTCAGCCGCCTCTGAGCGGCGAGGCGGGGGCGACGCGGACGTGAGCCTGACGCTGGCCGCGCTGATGGCGGGCGACGATACGGTCGAGGACGCGCTTGACTGCTTGGAGGCGCGTCTCGGTGAGCTGCGCGCGCGAGCGCTGCCGCTGCTCGATCCGGCGCCGGCCGGCCGTCATCGCGTCGCGAGCGCAATGGCGCCCGAGCACTACGAGGCGGCCGTCGAGCGCGCGACCGAGCTGATCGGACAGGGGCGGTTGGAGAAGGTCGTGCTCGCCCGCGAGGTGCAGGCTCTCGCTCCGCGCCCGCACGATCCGGCGGCGATGCTGGGTGTGCTGCGCGAGGCGTTTCCCGAGTGCTTCTGTTTCTGCGTCGGTCGTGGCGAGGCGACCCTGATCGCCGCCAGCCCCGAGTTGCTCGTCCGGCGCGAAGGCCACCGCGTGAGCACGCTCGCGCTGGCGGGCTCGACGCGACGCAGCGCAGACCCGGCTGTCGACGACCACTTGGGCGAGCAGCTGCTGCGCGATGAGAGCTATCGCGAGGAGCATGCGATCGTCGCGCGGCGGATCGAGCGTACGCTGCGCCCGCACGCGGTGTGGGTCGCGGCCGCGCCCGAGCCAGAGCTCGTGAAGATCGCCAACATCCAGCACCTGGCGACCCCGATCCGCGCGCAGTTGGCGGCCCCGATCGACGTGCTCGAGCTGGCGGGCCTGATGCACCCGACCCCGGCGGTGGGCGGTGAGCCTCGCGAGGTCGCGAGCGCTCTGATCCCCGCCCTGGAGGGCCTGGACCGCGGCTGGTATTCGGGACCGGTGGGCTGGACAGACGCGACCGGCGACGGCGAGCTGTGCGTGGCGTTGCGCTGCGCGCTGCTGCGCGGCAACGTCGCCCGCTGTTACGCCGGCAATGGGATCGTGCGCGACTCCCGCCCGCCCGCCGAGCTGGCCGAGACAGAGATCAAGCTGCAGGCGCTGCTGCCGCTGTTGGCCGGCTGACTCGCCGTCATGCCAGTCGCGCGGGCGCGCGCAGGCCCGTCCTACGCGGGCGGGGTAGCTTGTGCCGGCTGGGCTTGGGTGGTAGGACGCCGCCGCAACGTCGGCAGCCACCAGTTGCGCGCGCCGAACAGGCGCATCAGCGCGGGCACGAGGATCAGCCGGATCAGGGTCGCGTCGATCGCGATCGCCAGCGCCAGGCCGAGGCCGAACTGCTTGAGTTCGAGCACGTTCGCGGTGGCGAAGCTGCCGAACACCGCGACCATGATCGCCGCGGCGGCGGAGATCGGACGGGCGGTGTGCTCAACGCCGGTCGCCACCGCGAGCTCGTTGTCGTGGGTGGCCAGCCAGGTCTCGCGCATGCGCCGGATCAGGAACACCTCGTAGTCCATCGACAGCCCGAACAGCAGCGCGAAGATGCTGAGCGGCAGGTAGACCTGGATGAAGCCGGTGCTCGTGAACCCGAGCAGGTGCTGGCCGTGGCCGTACTGGAAGATGAAGATCACGATGCCGACCGTCGCCCCGGTCGCGAGCAGGTTCATCGCCACCGCCTTGACCGGTAGCACGATGCTGCGGAACACAACCATCAACAGCAGCAGCGACAGCGTGAGGATCAGGCCGAGGACGAGTGCGACGTGCGAGGTGGTCGCGTCGGAGAGGTCGGCGATCTTGGCGCTCGCGCCCCCGACCGCCACATCCGGTCCGCCGTGCGCGCGGATCGCCGGCAGCAGCGTCGCGCGAATGTGTCGCACCAGCTGTTCGGAGGCGTACGAGTCGATCGTCGTGGTGGGGGCCACGGTCACGAGCGTCGCGTTCAGACCCTGGGTGACGGCGATCGTGGCGATGTCATTGTGGCCATCGGGCGTCAGCTCGCGCGCGAGCGTCGCCACGCGTGCTTCGTCGGCGCGGTCGAGTCCCCGTGCGTGGGCGGCAGCGGCGGTCGTGGCGCTCGGGTGAGGACCGGTCGTCTCGCTGGGTCGATTCCCGTGACTCACGGCGGGATAGCGGGTGGGGCTCGCACCGGCGGGGCCTGCGGCTGGACGGCTGACCACGATCTCGATTGGCGCCAGCGTGCCCGCGCCGAACGAGCGTGCGAGCACCGCCTCGCCCCTGCCCGACGGCGTCGATGCCAGCGAGCGGATGCCGAAATCCACGCCTGTGCGCAGATGCAGCAGGGGGGTGGCCGCGAAGACGAGTCCGACCACGATGATGCTCGCCGCGACCAGTGGGCGGCGCATCACCACAAGCGCCCACCGCGCCCACACCCCGTGCCCGTCGGCCGCCCGGGTCGAGGCGTCGCGTGGTTGCCAGCGCGCCGGCAGCGCCCCGAGGTTGATCCGGGGTCCGAGGCTCGCCAGCACGGCCGGCAGCAACGTGAGCGCGGCGATCACCGTGCAGATCACGACCAGAGCGGCGCCGAGCGCGAACTCGCGGTAGGTGGGGGTGGGGATCACCACGAGCGTGGACAGCGCCAGCGCGACGATCGCGCCCGAAAAGAGGATCGTGCGGCCCGAGGTGGCGATCGCGGCGCCCACGGCATCATCGACCAACTCACGGCTGCGCTCGCCGGCCACATCGCTCACTTTGTGGGCGCCGTCTGCGTCGCTGCTCGTGCCGCCCCCGTTCCGACTCGGGCGCATGCGGTGGGCCAGCTCCTCGCGGAAGCGGCTGACGATGAACAGCGCATAGTCGATGCCGATGCCGACCCCGATCATCGTCACAATCGTCGTCAGAAAGCTGTCGAACGTCAGCACGTGCGCGATCAGCGCGAGGATGCCGTAGGCCAGCAGGAGCCCGCTGCCCGCCAGCGCCAGCGGCACCATCGCGGCGACCACGGCGCCCAGCGCCAGCAGCAGGATAAGGAGCGCGATCGGCACCCCGATCGTCTCGGCGCGCTCGACATCTTCGTTCTCGACTGTGGTGATGTCCTTGGCTACAGGCGAGTATCCGGTCAGCCACACGTGCACGCCCGCGCGCCCGAGCGGATCGACCACGTGCTGCAGGTCCTCGGCGCGCTGCACCAGCTCACGGGGACTCCCGGCGATGCCGACCAGTGCGATGGCCGCGTGTTGGTCTGCGGAGATCTGGCTGGGCTCTGCACGCGACGCCCGGTGCGCTGCGCCCGGCTGCGGGTTCGCCCGCCCGTTCGGCTCCCTGTCCGGGTGGCCGCCCGTTGGGCTCTGGGTATACGGTCCCACGACACCACGCACATAGCTCTGGCGGCGCGTGGCTGCCAGCGCGCGGGCGACGACCGCCCGATAGCCGGGTTCGCCCGCTCGGGCGGTGGGGGAATAGAACACGAGCACGTCCTGCTCGGCGCCGTGACCGGCAAAGCGCTGTTCGAGCAGCTGCGCCGCCCGCGAGGACTCCGAGCCGTCGACGCCGTAGTCGGGGGCTCCAAGCGAGCGCTGCAGCGAGGGGTAGAGCGCCCCGCACACGATCAGCACGAGCGCCCACGCACCCAGCACGACCCACCGGCGGTGGGCGATCGTACGACCCCAGCGGTATGCCAACTCGGCGCTCATCGCTGCGCCTCCTGACTGCTCGACGGCTGCGTTTTCCGGTTGCTCGATCTTTACGGTTGCAAAAGATGCGGTGTGTGATGCATCTCACATAACGTCAAAAACTGGCCAGGTGGCCAAGTTTTTTGTCGGCCGCATCGCTCGGTGGGATAGCCGCCGATGGCGGCAGGGAGATCGGGTGGCAGCTCGAGTTGTTACCCGGCCAGCAGCGCCTTGGACACCGCGCTCCAGACGCGGCCGTGCAGCTCGACGTTGGTCGCGCGGTCGGTGCGGATATGGATGAGCGTCGAGGCGCTGTCCGTGTCCAACGCCCGCTCCAGGGCCGCGCGCAGGCCGATGACGGTCTCGGCGCGCTCGTATGCAAGCCCGTACAGCTCGGCGGCCCGCTGGAAGTCCAGATCCGTCGGGGTGGCGATGTGATGGGAGTAGACGTCCTGCAGGTGGGGTTGTTCATGGGACTGCTCGTGGGTTCGTTGGGGGGATTGTTCACGGGCCATCCGCGCGTGCGCGACGGGCAGGAAGTCGAAGATGCCCCCGCCGCCGTTGTCGAGCAGCACGATCGTCAGGCGCAGGCTCAGGCGCGTGGCGGCTAGCAGCCCGCCGAGGTCATACGCGAACGCGACGTCGCCGATCAGCAACACGACGGGCCCGCCGGCGCCGGCATCGATCTCGCCGCCAAGCTCTCCTCCGGCGTCTGTGCGGATCCTCGCGTCGGCCGTCGCCGCTGCGCCGAACGCGCTCGAGACGGTGCCGTCGATGCCGTTGGCGCCGCGGTTGCACAGCACGCGCGGGGGATCGGCGCGCACCGGCCAGAATGTCTCGATGTCGCGGACCGGCATCGAGGATGCCACGAACAGGGTCGCCCGCTCGGGCAGCAGCACGCCCAGCTCGGCCGCGACCACGGGCTCGTCGATGGGCTCATCCCTGCGCTCGGGGCCACCGATGACGCCCAGGATCGCCTCGGCTGCGCGCTCGTCGGCGCTGCGCCAGGCATTGAGCCAATCGGGATCCGCCGCGCGTGGATCTCCCCCAGGTGGATCGGCTTCGCGCGAGCCGTTCGCGGAGATGAGCGCGCGCAGCTCTCGCAGCGCCGCCGCCGGCTCCAGGGCGAGCGACTCGCTCAGGACCGACGCCGGGTCCTGCCAGGCGCCGTCGGGATCGAGAGCGATCTGGGGCATCGTGTCGTCCAGTTCCGCCAGCCACGTGCGCAGCGGCTTTGACACCGGCAGATCGCCTACGCGCAGCACCAGATCGGGACGGTGCGTGCGCGCGAAATCCTCGTCTCGCAGCAGGGCGTCATAGTGAGCGACGGCAGCGCCGCCGCGACGGGCGCCGGATATCGGATCGGCCAGCAGCGGCCAGCCCGCCGCCTCGCAGAACCGGGCGGCGGCCACCCCCAACGGAGTTGCGCGCTCGTGACGGCCGGCGACGAGGACGCCGCGTGCGGACTTGGCGACCAGGTCCGTAAGGAGTCTCGACCCATCCGCGTCCGCGCCAAACTCCGCACCTGCGGGTGCGATTGCCGCGGTGCCCGTGGACCGATCCCACCGTGATCCTGTCCGTATATCTGAGATCGCTCCTGCATGCGCGATCGCGGATGGCGCTCGGCGCACGTAGGGCGCCCCGTCGGCCCGGCCTGTCGTATCTGCGGGCAGCGTCTCATCGGTGACCAGCGGCTCGCGCAACGGGAAGTTGAGGTGCACGACGCCCGGCCGGCCCTCGGTCGCGGTCCAGTACGCGCGGCAGGCGAGCGTCCTGATCCAGCGCAGGCGCGCGGGGGAGGCGTCCTGTAAGGCGTCGACCTCGAAGAACCACTTGGCCGCGTCTCCGTAGAGCTTCAGCTGATCGATCGCCTGTCCGGCCCCGTTCTGGCGCAGCTCCGGCGGGCGGTCTGCCGTCAACAGCAGCAGCGGCACCCGCGCCTCGTGCGCCTCGATCGCCGCCGGCAACAGCTCCGCCGCGGCGGTGCCAGACGTGCACGTCACAGCGACGGGCAGCCCGGAGGCCTTGGCGGCGCCGAGGGCGAAGAACCCGGCGCAGCGCTCGTCGATATGCGAGTAGCAGCGAAGGCGAGGCTCGCGCGCGAGCGTCAGCACCAGCGGCGCGCACCGCGACCCGGGCGAGGTGCAGGCGGTGCGCATGCCGCAGCGGGCGAGCTCGTCGGCGAACGCGCGCAGCAGCAGGTAGGTGTCGGCAGGGCAGCCCACTGGACGAGAACGCTACTGGTCGCCAACACAGGGCCGCATTCATACGAGCTCCCGTCTCAAGCGCCGCTTATCGTTGTGCGGAATGGAGGACGATCCTCAAACAACCGATCCAGATGGCCGCAAGGTGGTCTTCGATGCGGGGTCTCATCTGCATCTGGCCATCGGTCGGCCGTGGCTGCTCGATCATGTCGAGACGATCATGGGAACGGTCGCGCTCCCCGACTTTCGCGCCGACGATCCAGTTCCCGGTCGCGAGCGCTTCTACCGCCGACACGTCGAGCCTGGGCGTTGGCTGCGGGTCGTCGTAGACTTCAATGACTCCCCAGCGTGGGTCGTGACGGCAACCGTGCAGACCAACGACCCTCGGGAGAGACGATGACTATCACCCTCTCCGGCATCGACTTCGACAACTGCCACTACGACGATCGTGGCGACGTGCTCTATTTGAGCCTCGGCCCGCCACGGGAGCCTGCTCGGGCGCTGGAGACGCCCGAGGGACACAACGTGGAATACGACGAGCACGGCAACGTGATCGGACTGGTGCTCCTCAACGTACGTTGGACGCTCGAGCGTGATGGCGAGCTGCAGTTGACCTGGCCGCCCGCCCACGTCCCGGCGCAGGATCTCGAGCCGGCGCTTGCCGCTTGACCGACTCCACCGACCCCCTCGTGCTGCTCCACGGCTTCGGCGGCACCCACCGTGCGTGGGATGGCGTCCTCGCGACTCTGCCGGCGGAACGCTATCGCCCGCTGGCACTGGATCTCCCGGGACACGGCGTCTGCGCGGACGTCTCCCCGATCTCCTTCGCCGACTGTGTCGAGCACGTGCTCGCGCACAGCCCGCGGCGGTTCGTGCTCTGTGGGTATTCGCTGGGCGGCCGGGTCGCGTTGCACGTAGGGCTTGAGGCGCCTGAGCGGGTGGCGCGGTTGGTGCTGATCGGCGCGAACCCCGGGATCGAGGATCCCGCCGAGCGGGCCGCGCGACTCCGAGCGGACGAGCTGCTGGCGCAACGGCTCGAACAGGAGCCGTTCGAGGAGTTCATCGAGAGCTGGCGCACGCAACCGCTGTTCGCTTCCGATCCCCCCGAGGTCGGCGAGCTCGCCCGTGCTGACCAGCGCCGCAATGACCCTGTCGCCCTGGCTGCCGGCATGCGTGGGCTGAGCGTCGGGGCGATGGAGCCGCTGTGGGATCGACTGGGCGAGCTCGAGATGCCGGTGTGCCTAGTGGTGGGCGAGCGCGACGGGAAGTTCCTAGCGCTCGCCTGGCGGATGGCGGCGCTGATTGCGGATGCACAGCTCGAGATCCTCCCCGGTGGCCACGGGCTGCCGTTGGAGAACCCAGCTGGAGTTGCCCGGGTGCTGGTCGGGGCAAGGTGAGCGGGAGCGGATCGGCCAGCTTCAGAACGTCGATACCATAGTTATCAAACTAGAAAAAATATATACCACAACCCCCGCCTTTACAATGCCTTTACATCGCGCGTCTGGTCACCGGTAGGTGGATACAGAGCAAGAGCACATCGACAGGCAAATCCAAATCCGCATGTGCGGGCGCGGGCCGGCTCAGGCCCGGATCAGCGCGAGCACCTCGTCGCGGCGGCGCTTCATGTCCTCGCGGGAGACGAGTGACTCCAGGCACAGGCGCAGCAGGGGCTCGGTGTTCGACGGGCGCACGTTGAAGTGCCAGTCGGGGTAGTCGATCGAGATCCCGTCGAGCTGGGACTGTTCGGCGTCGGCGTAGCGCTCGGCGATCTCGGCCATCTTGGCGGTCTGGTCTGAGACCTCGGAGTTGATCTCGCCGGAGATGAAGTACTTCGCCCGCAGGGGCTCTAGCAGCGATGACAGCGAGCGGCCCTCGCGGCACAGCAGCTCGAGGATCAAGAGCGCCGGCAGCGAGCCCGAGTCCGCGCAGTAGAAGTCGCGGAAGTAGTAGTGGCCGGAGACCTCGCCGCCGAACAGCGAGCCCTCGGCGCGCATGCGGGTCTTGAAGAAGGCGTGGCCGACGCGGTTGACGTGGGGGATGCCGCCGGCGGCGCGCACGGTGTCGGGAACGGCGCGGGAGGCGCGCACGTCATACAGGATCGTCCTGTCGCCCTCGGTGGCCGTGCCCGGGACCAGCTTGGACAGCAGCGACTGCGCGAGCAGGGCGGTGAGGAAGTCGCCGTCGACAAAAGCGCCGGTGTCGTCGATGAAGAAACAGCGGTCGGCGTCGCCGTCCCAGGCGATGCCGAGGTCGGCGCCGGTCTCGCGCACGCGCGCGACGATTGCCTCGCGGTTCTCGGGTAGCAGCGGGTTGGGCTCGTGGTCGGGGAACGTCCCGTCGGGCGTCCAGTAGGTCTCGATCAGCTGCACTCCCGGCGCAAGGCTCTCGAGCACCGGCCCGATCATCGGACCGGCCATGCCGTTGCCGCCGTCGAGCACGACCTTCAGGGGCCGGCTGGCGCGCTCGGCGTACGAGCGCACGACGCCGGGGTCGATGAACCTCAGCACGAACTCGTGGAACTCCCCGTACAGGTCCACGTCCTCGGCGGAGCCCCCACCCGGCGCTGCGCCCAGCCCGGACTCGATCGCGCGGCGGATGTCCTGGATGCCGGCGTCGCCCGAGAGGGCGATGGCTCCGTCGCGCACGAGCTTGGCGCCGGTGTAGGCGGGGGGGTTGTGCGAGGCGGTACACATCAGCCCGCCGTCCAGCCCGCGCGAGCCGACGAGGTAGTAGAGCATCTCGGTGCCGATCTGGCCGGCGTCGATCACGTGCGCGCCCTCGGCCACCATCCCGGCGCGGTAGCGGGCCGCCAGCTCGGGAGCGCTCAGGCGCATGTCGCGGCCCAGGCCCACGCGCAGCTCGCGTACGGGCTTGCCGGACAGGTCGCTCAGCACGCGTGCGAACGCGCGCCCGATCGACTCGGCGGTGTCGCCGTCGAGTTGCGAGCCGTAGAGACCGCGGATGTCATACGCCTTGAAGATGCCGGGATCGACTATGCCCATCCTGCGCTCGCATCCTATGGGCAGACACAGCCCGGCGCTCCCCACACCGCGCCCCAAAACCAGAACCCATCCAAACCGACCCGTGTGACGGGGCGCGCGGAAGTATGCTGGGGGGCCATGTCCGGACACTCCAAGTGGGCGAGCATCAAGCACAAGAAGGCGATCGTGGACTCGCGGCGGGGCCAGCAGTTCACGAAGCTCGCCCGCGCGATCACGGTGGCCGCGCGCGACGGCGGCGGGGACCCGGACGGCAACGCGGCGCTCGAGAACGCGATCCGCAAGGCCAAAGAAGCCTCGATGCCCAAGGACAACATCGAGCGGGCGATCGCCAAGGGCACGGGCGCGGGCGGCGACGGGGAGGCGGCGCTGGAGACCGTGATCTACGAGGGCTACGGTCCGGGCGGCGTGGCGATCCTGGTCGAGGCCGTGACCGACAATCGCAACCGCACGGGCGCGGACGTGCGCCACGCGTTCTCCAAGCACGGCGGCTCCCTGGGCGAGCCCGGGTCGGTGGCCTACCTGTTCGACAAGCGCGGCACGATCTCAGTCGACGCGCGCACGCACGACGAAGACGAGCTGATGCCCGCGGTCGACGCCGGGGCGCAGGACATCTCCGAGGACGACGGCATGTGGGAGGTGGTCACGGAGCCGACCGACCTGGCGAGCGTGCGGGCGGCCCTGGAGGCGGCGGGCGTGGCGATCGAGAGCGCGGAGCTCTCCTACCGCCCGTCGAGCGTGGTCCCGATCGACGAGCCCCAGGCGGGCACCTTGATGCGGTTGATCGGGGCGTTGGAAGAGAGCGACGACGTCGGCGAGGTCTACGCGAACTTCGACGTCCCCGCGGAGATTCTTGAGCGGGTTGCGGGATAGGCCCCCCGTCGCGATCCTGTGCGGCGGGCGCGGCACGCGGCTGCAGGAGCACACGCGCGAGCTGCCCAAGCCGCTTGTGGAGATCGGGGGCGAGCCGATCGTGGGGCACGTGATCGGCCTGTATGCAAGCCAGGGGTTTGAGCGGTTCGTGCTGGCGACCGGATACCGCGGCGAGCTGATCGACGCATATACGCGCGCGCGCGCGTGGCCGGATGGGGTGAGCGTGCAGTGCGTCGACACCGGGATCGACACTCCCACCGGCGGGCGGCTGAAGCTGCTGCAGGATCGCCTGGGCGAGGCGACGTGGTGCGCGACCTACGCCGACGGCCTGGCCGACATCGACCTCGGCGAGCTGCTCGCCTTCCACGCCGCCCACGGCGCCGCGGCGAGCATGACCGTCGTGCGCCCCGAGCTGCAGTTCGGCGTGGCCGAGCTCGACGAGGACGCCCGCGTTACGGGCTTTCGCGAGAAGCCCCGCTCAGAGCACTGGATCAACGGCGGCTTCTTCTGCTTCGAGCCCGCCATGTTCGAGCACCTGCGCGAGGATTCGATTCTCGAGCGTGAGCCGCTGCGGGCATTGGCCGCCGCCGGCCATTTGCGCGCATACCGGCACGAGGGCTTCTGGGAGTGCATGGACACCTACAAGGACGCGATCGCGCTCAACGACCTGTGGGCGTCGGGCCGGGCGCCGTGGCGAGGCCCGGCGCGGGCAGGCGTCCGCCGGGGAACGGAGAATCAACGGGAATGATCGTCCTCGGCATCGACCCTGGTCTGGCCAATACCGGCTATGGCGTGGTCACGCGGCGCGACGGGCGGCTCACGGCGCTCGACGGCGGCGTGATCGAGACGCGCGCGGGGACACCACCGGAGCGCAGGTTGGCTGCCATCCACGCCGGGATCGACGCTCTGCTGACTGAGCACGAGCCCGACGGGGTGGCTCTCGAGGAGCTGTACTTCGGGCAGAACGCGCGCACCGCCTTCGCCGTCGGACAGGCGCGCGGGGTGGTGATGCTGGCCGCGGGGCAGCGCGGGATGCCGTGCGAGAGCTATACGCCGCAGGCGGTCAAGGGGTCGGTGTGCGGGTCAGGGCGCGCGGACAAGGATCAGGTGGCGCGGATGGTTGGGGCCCTTTTGTCGTTGCCGGCGCCGCCCACCCCCGATCACGCGGCCGACGCGCTGGCTGTGGCGATCTGCCATCTGAACCGGGCGCCGCTGGCGCGGGCGTTGGCGGGGATGGGGGCTGGAGTCTGAAGCAGGCGTCCGGCCCGTCCCGCAGAATCCCAGAGCATGCGCGAGGCGAACACATGATCGGGGTGCTCCGCGGCGAGGTGGCCGTGCGCCGGCCCGACCACGTCGTGCTGCTGTGCGGCGGCGTCGGCTACCGCGCGGCCGTCTCGGCGCAGACCCTGCACCACGTGCCGGCGGCGGGCGCGGAGACAATGTTGCACACGCACCTGATCGTGCGCGACGACGCGCTCACGCTGTACGGATTTCACTCCGAGCAGGAGCGCGACCTGTTCCTGATGCTGCTCTCGGTGCAGGCGGTCGGACCCAAGGTCGCGCTGGCCGTGCTGTCGGGCGGACCGGCACGCGAGCTGATCGGGGCGATCGCGGCAGGGGACGCCGCGCGGTTTCAGGCCGTGCCGGGAATCGGCAAGCGCACGGCCGAGCGGATCATCGTGGAGCTGCGCGAGAAGGTGGTCGGCGCCCACGACGCGCTCGATGAGGGTCAGATCGTCGCCCGGCGCGGCGAGGGCGGTCCCCGTGGGCTGGCGCGGGACGGGCTGCTGGAGCTGGGGTACGCGGCCGGCGAGGTCGATGAGTTGCTGCGCGGCGCCGAGGGCGATACCGCGGAGGAGCTGATCGCGCACGCGCTGCGTATGGCGAGGACCGGCGGATGAGCGGGGGGATGAGCGGGCGATGACCGAGGCGAGCACGGCTGCCATGGAGCGCATCCAAACCCCGTATCTCGTGCCCGAGGACGAGCTCGACCGCTCGCTGCGACCCCGGCGCCTACAGGAGTTCATCGGTCAGCAGACCCTGCGCGAGCAGCTGTCGGTCGCGATCGAGGCGGCGTCCGGGCGCGGGGACGCGCTCGACCACGTGCTGCTGGCGGGGCCGCCCGGGCTCGGCAAGACCTCGCTCGCGCAGATCGTCGCGGCGGAGCTGGACGCCCCGTTCGTGCAGACCGCCGGCCCGGCCCTGGAGCGCAAGGGGGACATCGCCGCGTTCCTGACCGCGCTGGAGCCGCGCAGCGTGTTCTTCGTCGATGAGATCCACCGCCTGCCGCGCGCGCTGGAGGAGACGTTCTACCCGGCGATGGAGGATCACCGCCTGCCGATCACCGTCGGCCAGGGCGCGGGCGCGCGTGTCGTGACCCTCGACCTGCCCCCGTTCACGCTGATCGGCGCCACCACCCGCACGGGCCTCTTGACCACGCCGCTGCGCGACCGCTTCGGCATCCAGGCACGCCTCGAACCGTACGCCGAGGGCGAGCTCGCGGCGATCGTCAGGCGCTCGGCCGGCATCCTGGACATCGCCCTCGACGAGGACGGCGCCATCGCAATCGCCGCCCGCAGTCGTGGCACCCCGCGCGTGGCCAACCGCCTGCTCAAGCGCGTGCGCGACTACGCCGAGGTGCGGATGGCGGGAGTCATCACCGCCGGCGCGGCGACGGCGGCGCTTGAGCTGCTCGAGGTCGACGAGCTCGGCCTCGACCGTCTGGACCGCGAGATCCTGCGCGCGGTGTGCGAGCGATTCGGCGGCGGCCCTGTCGGCCTGTCGACGCTGGCTGTGGCGGTGGGAGAGGAGCAGGATACGCTCGAGGACGTGTACGAGCCCTACCTGCTGATGCAGGGCCTGCTCAAGCGCACCCCGCGCGGGCGCGCGGCCACGCCGGCTGCGTTCGCGCATCTGGGGCTGCCGGCGCCTGAGACGCGCCCGGCCGAGGCTGGGCCGGCTCTGTTCTGAAATACGGCGGGATCGAGCTGGCCGCAATGCAAATACCGGATGGCGACACGAGGCCCGGCCCCACCCCTTAGGCTGTGCCCCATGGCTCATCCCTGCATCTGCCCGAACTGCGGACACCGGACATCTGAGATCGACCGCAACATCGGCTTCACGCGCGAGCGCAAGGGCTGCGAGAAGTGCGGGTTTGCATTCCTGTTCGAGTTGCTCGACGACTACTACCCGGCGCCCGACGCCGCGTTCTTCGTGTGCGACGGCGAGGGGCGGATCATCGGCTGCGGGCGCAACTCGTTTGCGCTCACGGGTCTGGATGAGGAGGAGGTCATCGGCCAGCCCGTCGAGCAGGTGCTCGGCCTGACTTTTCAGAACGACAACGGCAACGGCGCCGACCCGATCGCGACCGTCCTGGAGTGGGGCGTACGCGCCATGGACAGACCCGTGACCGTTCGTGGCCGGCGCGATGTGGCCGCCGGCGCGCGGGCAGACCTGTTCCCCGCCTACGACGATGACGGTGGGCTGTTGCTCGTGCTGACTCCAGACAAGTAGTCTGAGCGTAAGCAAACCATGATCGATCGTCGGCGCAACATCTTCATCCTGCTGCTCGTCGCGGGTCTGTTCGCGGCCTCGCTCGTCGTGATCGCGGTCAAGCCGACGGTGCTCGGCCTCGACCTCAAGGGCGGCGTGCAGCTCGTCTACGAAGGCAAGCCCACGGCGCAGTCCAAAGTCGACTCAGAATCGCTCGAACGCTCGATCAACATCATGCGCAAGCGCGTCGACCAGCTCGGCGTGAGCGATCCAGAAATCCAGCGTTCGGGCGCCAAGGAAATCGACGTCTCCCTGCCGAACGTCTCCAACGCCGCGCGCGCGGAAGCCGAGGTCGGCAAGACCGCCCAGCTGTACTTCTACGACTGGGAGCCCAACGTGATCGGCCCCGACGGCAAGCCCGCCGGCCCGACCGAAACGACCGTCACCGGTGGTCCCGCCGCCGGTTCGAGCTCCTACGGCCTGCCCGAGTACCAGGCCGTCGAGCGCGCCGCCAAACGCCCGCCGATCCTGCGCGACACCGATACGACCTGGACGCCGCCCTCCAAGGGCGTCCCAGGATGCACCCCTGCGCAGGTGAACGGGTGCGTGTACGGGACGTGGTACCTGCTCGACACCGCCCACGAAAAGGTGCTGCGCGGTCCCGAGGAAACCGAACAGAACCTGTACGCCGACGGCTACACCCCGCCGAAGGGCTCAAAGCCCAAGGCCGTGCGCGTGAACCCCGGCACCGTGATCGTGCAGGCCCGCCCGGTCGAATCGAGCGCGGGCAAGGTCACCAACCCCTCGCCGAACTCCTACTACGTCCTCAACGACGACCCGGTGCTCAACGGGTCGGACATCACCAACCCCGTACAGGGCTTCGACGAAGGCGCCGGCGGCACCGGCGCGCCCAACGTCAACTTCGGCTTCACCTCCCACGGCAAGCCGATCTTCGAACGCGTCACGAAGGAAATCGCCGAACGCGGCCACGAAGCCCAGTTGCCCGGCGTCAGCAAGGAAGCGGCCGAGCAGCACTTCGCGATCGTGCTCGACGGGCAGCTGATCACCGTCCCCTCGATCGACTACACCCAGTACCCGGAAGGCATCAACGCCGGGCAGGGCTCTGAGATCTCAGGTGGGTTCACGCTCGCCTCCGCGCAGGAACTGGCCGACGAGCTGCAGTCCGGCGCGCTGCCGATCAAGCTCGAACTGATCTCAAACTCCCAGGTGTCGGCGACGCTCGGCAAAACGGCGCTGCACCAGGGGATTGTCGCCGGGTTGATCGGGTTCGCGGTCGTGTGCCTGTTCCTGCTCATGTTCTACCGCGTGCTGGGAGCGATCGCGATCGGCGGGCTCATCGTCTACGGCGTGTACCTGTTCGCGCTGATCAAGCTGATCCCCGTCACGATGACCCTGCCCGGGATCGCCGGCGTGATCCTCACGATCGGCGTCGCCGCGGACGCGAACATCGTCATCTTCGAGCGCGTCAAGGAGGAGATACGCGGCGGCAGATCGATCGTCTCTGGCATCGCCACCGGCTACACCAAGGGCTTTGCGGCGATCGTCGACGCAAACGTCGTCACGTTCATGACCGCGTTCATCCTGTTCGCGCTGGCCACGGCCGAAGTCAAGGGCTTCGCGTTCATGCTCGGCATGGGCACGCTCGTCTCGCTGTTCACCGCGGTGCTCGCCACGCGCGCGGCGCTCGGCGCGATGGGGCGCACCCGCATCGTCGCCCACCCCTCCGCGCTTGGCGCCGGCAAGGCCAAGCGCCGGTGGACCTTCGACTTCATGGGTCAATCGAAGTGGTTCTTCACGCTGTCGGGCACGATCCTGTTGATCGGAGCGCTGGCGATCGGCGGCAAGGGCCTGAACTTCGGCATCGACTTCGAGGGTGGCACGCGCATCGAAACCGCGTTCGTGCGGCCGGTGACGCAGGCCGAAATCAGCTCGGTGATGAGCGCCGAGGGCTACTCGGGCGCGCAGGTGCAGAAGTACTCGAGCAAAGGCGTCGGCGGCTCGGGCTACCGCATCTCGGTCAAGAAGCTACAGCCGGAAAAGGTCCGCGAGGTCAAGGCGGCCCTGGACGCCAAGTTCGGCTCAAGCCCCGCGCACCCGGGGACGCGCAACTTCTCGAGCACCTCGATCGGCCCGACGTTCGGACAGACGATCGCCAACTCCGCGGTGATCGCGATCATCGCCTCACTGCTCGTGATCAGCGCCTACATCGCGCTGCGGTTCGAGTGGAAGTACGCGATCCCCGTGCTGATCGCGTTGATGCACGATCTGCTCATCACCTCCGGCATCTACGCCCTGACCGGTCGCGAAGTGACCTCCGCGACGGTGGCGGCGCTGCTTACGATCTTGGGCTACTCGCTGTACGACACGATCATCGTGTTCGACCGCGTGCGCGAGAACGTGCCGCGCATGCCCCGCGCCGCGTTCTCGCAGATCGTCAACCGCTCCATGTCCGAGGTGCTGACCCGGTCGCTGGCGACGAGCTTCTGCACGCTGCTGCCGGTGATCTCGCTGCTGTTGTTCGGCGGCGCCACCCTGCAGGACTTCGCGTTCGCGCTGATGGTCGGTATCGCCTCGGGCGCCTACTCCTCGATCTTCATCGCCTCGCCCGTGCTCACCCACTGGAAGGAGCGCGAGGCCTCCTACCGCGCGCGCCGCGCGCGCATCGTGCGCGAAGTGGGCTCGGTGCCGGCCTACGCCACCGAGGTCGGCGGAGCGCCGGTCGACGTGGAGCCAGAACGCAAGCGCAAGCGCACCCACCGCGGCAGCCTGATCGCCCCCGAGGAGCCCGGCGAGCAGCTCTCGCGCGGCGAGTTTCAGGAACTCGTGCGCGACCTCGACGTCGAGACCGGGGCCTCCGCCACGCGCGGTCGCACGGGTGTGGCGCAACGGCCGAAGGCGGCGCCCGCCGGCGGGCCCACCGCGGAGGAGAACGGCACGGCGAGCGAGCCACAGGCCACGGAAGCGGACACGGCCGGGGAGGCACAGAGCGCTCCCGCACGCGACCCGGCGGCCGACCTGACGCCTGAGGATCTCGTGCTCAAGGAATCGCCCAAGCCCCCCCGCGAAAAACGCAAACGCTCACGCAACAAACGCCACGGGAGGTCGCGCTGATGGGCATGCTCGGCTGGGTGATGATGGGCCTCGCGATCTGGCACTTCACGATCTTTTTGCCCGACCGCTTCTGGGGCGGAATCGTCGGCGCGTTCGTCGGCGCGCTCGTCGGCGCGGTCGTACTCGGCCTGATCATCTACGCCGCCAAAGTCGGGACGCTCGAGATACCCGGCCAAAAGGCGACCGACATCGCGGTCGTGCTGTACGCGGTGCCCGGAGCGCTGCTGGGCATCGCCGCGGTCTATTTCGAGGGCATGCGCCGCGAAAACCGCGGTCGCGCCGCCGCCGCATAGTTCCGTCTGCGCCCGGCCGTAGGTTGATGGGGTGGGGGAGCCCCGTTTCGAGATCCCGTTGTGTCCACCCGGCGACGTGCGCGCACTGCGCGAGGCGCTGGGGGTCAGCGATGCGCTCGCGCAGGTGTTGGTCCGCCGTGGCTACAGCGAGCCGCACGGCGCGCGCGCGTTTCTGACGGCCGAGGAGACCCATCCGCACACCGCGTTTGCCGGCATCGAGCAGGCGCTGGCGAGCATCCACCGCCATGTGCGGGCCGGTAATCGGATCACGGTGCACGGCGACTATGACGTCGACGGGGTGTGCTCGACCGCCGTGCTCGTACGCGCGCTGCGCGGACTCGGGGCCGACGTCGACTGGTACCTGCCCGACCGCCAGTCAGACGGCTACGGCCTGAGCGCCGATACGCTCACCCGGCTGGCTTGCCGGGGGACGCGACTCGTGATCACCGCCGACTGCGCGATCACCGCCGTGGATGAGGTTGCACACGCGCGCGATCTGGGAATGGATGTCGTCGTCACAGACCACCACACCCCCCGCGCGGACGGCGCGCTGCCCGACGCCCCGATCGTGCACCCGGCGGTGTGCGGCTACCCATTCGCGGAGCTGTGCGCTACCGCCGTCGCCTACAAGCTCGCCGAGGGGCTGACCGGCCGTGAGCCGACTGAGGACCTCGACCTGGTGGCCCTGGCCACGATCGCCGACGTCGTGCCGCTGCTGGGCGAGAACCGTGCGCTGGTCCGGCGTGGTCTGCGTGCGCTGGCAGGCACCGTCAAGCCGGGGCTGCGCGCTCTGATGGCGGTCTCCCGCGTGGACCCGGCCCGGCTCAACGAGCGCACGGTCGCATTCGGTTTGGCGCCGCGCATCAACGCCGCCGGGCGCCTGTACCGCGCCGACGCTGGGCTCGAGCTGATCCTGACCGAGGATCCGATTCGCGCGGCCCAGGTCGCACAGGAGCTCGATCGCGTCAACCGCGAGCGTCGTGCCGCCGAGCAGGCGATCCGCTTCGAGGCCGAAGCCCAGATCCAAGAGCTGCGCCGCGGCGCCGGCAGCGATGGTTGTGACGGGGGTGACGGCGGTGGCGCAGGCCGGGACAGCGGGCTGCCGAGCGCGCTGGTGCTCGCGGGCGAGTGCTGGCACGTCGGCGTGATTGGCATCGTCGCTTCCCGCCTGGCCGAGACCTACCGGCGCCCGGTTGTGCTGATCGCGCTTGCGGGCGAGCACGGGCGTGGCTCGGGTCGCAGCGGCTGCGAGGCCTTCGACCTGCTCGGCGGGCTGAGCGCATGCGCCGAGCACCTCGCCCGCTACGGCGGGCATCGCGCAGCCGCGGGCCTGGAGATCGAACGCGAGCGCATACCCGCGTTCGCCGCCGCGCTCGACGCCCATGCCGGCAGCGTCCTCACCGACGCCGACACCGCGCCGATCGAGCGCGTGGACGCCGTGCTCGACGGCGCCGAGCTGGGGATGACTCTGGCCGAGGAACTGCAGGGTCTCGCCCCGTTCGGACAGGGCAACCGTCCCGTCGCGCTGATGCTCTCACAGGCGACCTTCGCCGATGTGCGCCCGATGGGCGAAGGCAAGCACGCGCGCTTCACTGTCCATTCTGGATCGGGCCAGCGCGCGCGCGCGGTCGCATTCAACACAGGCCCGCGCCTGGCGGTCGCCGAGGGCGAGCCCGCGCAAGCCACGTTCGCTCTGGAGATCAACGAGTGGAACGGGGCCAGCGAGCCACGTCTGGTCCTGCGCCACGCGCGGCCCGCGCCGGCTGCCGTGCCCGCGCCGGCTTCCGTGCCCACTCCCGAGGTCCAGGAGCCCGAGCCCGACGAGCAGGGCGAGCTCGTCCTGTTCGCGGCCTGAGCCGCCCGCTTCAATCTGTGGGGGTAGTCCCCTAACCTGTGCTTATGGCGTCCTCCACCGACCACAACAGCGTCGCGGTCGCCAAGCCCGACGATTCTGCCCCCGAGCTGCTCGCCGCGCCCACGACGCCCACCACGCCGAGCGCCCCGGCTACCCAGGCGGCGTCCAGTCCTGCCCGCCTGGACCTCAACGAGCTGGAGCGCCGCCTGCTGGACGATCTGTTCGCGATCGTCTCAGAGCACGCCGCCGACTCGGCCGTGCTGGCCGATCTTCGATCGGTCGATCGCGCGCGCGTGCAGGACGCGTTCGTGTTCGCCTGCGAGCACCACGCCGATCAGCGGCGCAAGTCGGGCGAGGACTTCATCGTGCACCCCGTGGGTGTGGCTCGCATCTGCGCCGGGATGCGCCTGGACACCGAGACGCTGTGCGCCGCGCTGCTGCACGACACCGTCGAGGACACGAGCGCCTCGATCGAGGAGGTCTCAGAGCGCTTTGGCCCGGAGATCGCCCAGATCGTCGACGGCGTGACCAAGCTCACCGGGATCACCTTCCAATCGCGCGACGAGGCGCAGGCCGAGAACTACCGCAAGATGATGGTCGCGATGGCCACCGACGTGCGGGTCATCCTGATCAAGCTCGCCGATCGCCTGCACAACATGCGCACGATCGCCGCGCTGCCCAAGCAGAAGCAGATGGACAAGGCGCGCGAGACGCTCGAGATCTACGCGCCGCTGGCTCATCGTCTTGGGATTCACGCGATCAAGTGGGAGCTCGAGGATCTCGCGTTCGCGACGCTGCACCCGCGCAAGTACCAGGAGATCAAGGCGCTCGTGGCCCAGCAGCGCGAGGAGCGCGAGCGCTACGTCTCACAGGCGGGGGAATACCTGGCGCGCGAGCTGGCCGAGCTCGGCATCGAGGCGCAGATCGCCGGGCGCGCCAAGCACTTCTACTCGATCTACTCGAAGATGACCAAGAAGGGCCGCGAGTTCAACGAGATCTACGACCTCACCGCGATGCGCGTGATCGTCGGGTCGGTCAAGGACTGCTACGGCACGGTCGGGGCGATCCACTCGCTGTGGAAGCCGCTGCCGGGCCGCTTCAAGGACTTCATCGCGATGCCCAAGTTCAACATGTACCAGTCGCTGCACACGACCGTGATCGGGCCCGAGGGCCGGCCGCTGGAGATCCAGATTCGCACCGCCGAGATGCACGAGATGGCCGAGTTCGGGGTCGCGGCTCACTGGATGTACAAGCAGCGGACGGGCTCTGAGTCCGGGCGCGACGGCGGCGCGGAGACGGGGGCGGGTACGGCGACAGGCGCGGGGGCGGGCTCCGAACGAGGCCGTGACGGGGCCGGCGCGCGTGGAGGAACTGGCGCCTCCTTGGCGTCCTCTCCCGAGGACGCCAAGCTGCAGTGGCTGCGCTCGATGCTCGACTGGCAAAAAGAGCTGTCAGACCCGCAGGAGTTCATGGACACGCTGCGCACCGACCTGTTCGAGGACGAGGTGTACGTGTTCACGCCCAAGGGCGAAGTCAAGTCGCTGGCGGCCGGAGCCACGCCTCTGGACTTCGCATATGAGGTGCACACCGAGATCGGCCACCGCTGTGTGGGCGCGCGCGTGAACGGCAAGATCGTGCCGCTGCACTGCGAGCTGCACTCCGGCGACATCGTGGAGATCCTCACGGCAAAGCGCGAGCGCGGACCCTCGCGCGACTGGCTGGCGCTGGTCAAGACCACGCGTGCGCGCAACAAGATCAAGGCCTGGTTCAAGGCCGAGTCACGCCAGGACACCGAGCACACCGGTCGTGAGGTGCTGCAGGAGCACCTGCGCAAGCAGGGCCTGCCCGCGCAGAAGATCACCGGCTCGGCGCTGCTAGCGGACGTGATCCGCGAGATGGGCTACCGCAAGGCCGACGACTTCTACATCGCGCTTGGCGCCGCCAAGGTCTCGCCGAAGGTCGTCGTCAACAAGGTGATGCAGCGCCTGAAGCAGGGCGAGGCAGCGGTCGGCGAGGACACCGGCGCCGATCTGTTGCGCGTCGGGCGCCCGCGCCGGCGCCCGACCAAGTCCTCGGGCCAGTACGGAATCAACGTCGAGGGCGTGCACGACGTGATGCTGCGCCTGGCCAAGTGCTGTCGCCCGGTGCCCGGCGATGAGATCGTCGGCTACATCTCCCTCGGTCGCGGGATCACGATTCACCGCGAGGACTGCCCCAACGCGGCCGTGCTGCGCCGCGACCCCGAACGGTTCGTCGGCGTCTCCTGGGAAGGCGAGCGCTCCACCGCGTTCGTCGTGGAAATCCAGATCGACGCGTGGGACCGCCATCGCCTGCTCGAGGACCTCTCGCGCGTGTTCAGCGAGTCCGGCGCGAACATCATCGAGGCTCGTTGCCTGTCGAACGGGCCGATGGTCAAGAACCGCTTCGTCGTCGAGGTCGCCGACACGCACACGCTCAAGGGCGCGATCACGCGCCTGCGCAACATCGAGTCGGTGTTCGACGCCTACCGGGTCACGCCGGGCGCGGGCTGAGGGCGTCGCACACACCGAGCTGCCGGCGCCCTCGCCGGCTCATACCGCGCTGTTTGCGTGGATCCCCGGTTATAACTGGTCTAGGAGCTCAAACACACGAGGCGATTCGCCAGGTGGGATCGGGCTGACGCGCCAGTAGCTTCGTTGGCGGCCGCGATTGGGAGGGCGAGCGCGTCGTGGAAATGGACGTACGATGCCCCACCCGCCGCATGCCAGGATCTCCCACGCCCACCGCACCGCGTTTGCGGTGGCGGGACTGTGGTCATCGCTCGTGCTCGCGCTCGGCGGCTGCGCCACCGTTGCACACCGAGAGCCAAGATCGCGATCGGGCCGTCATGCGCCCATCGCCGGCCGGGCCTGTCCGGGCGCCGACCCTTGTCCCTACAGCTCGGTCTCGGTCCTCGGCCGGCGCGGCGAAGGTGTGCTGCGCTTCCCCGAGGCGCTCGCCGTCGCCGTCGACGGTGACGTGTACGTAGCCGACCAGTACAGCTACGTGGTACAGCGGTTCTCCCCATCGGGCCGGTTCCTTGGCCAGTGGGGCTCGCACGGCGCCGGACCGGGGCAGTTCGGGGCAGTGGGGGGACTGGCGGTGAGCGGCGCGGGAGACGTGTACCTC
>Ga0335075_10002338_pt1 | contig 30585 bp, 29 predicted proteins | sample Lox_Sample_24_FD_206723 | JGI IMG/M metagenome (GOLD analysis project Ga0335075, IMG submission 206723) | Soil microbial communities from Loxahatchee National Wildlife Refuge, Florida, United States - Lox_Sample_2.4 | ecosystem: Environmental > Terrestrial > Soil > Wetlands | place: USA...
CACCCGCCGCCTCGACCCCGAACGCGAAACCCGCCGCCTGATCGCCAGGCTCCAGGCCCTCGGACACACCGTCACCATCCAGCCAGCCGCATGACCCCGCCATCCGCGAACCCGGCTCCGCTGACGCCCCGCCGGGTGCTGCCGCCCGCCCAGCCGGGGGCCATTCACGTATCAGACGTCGCGTGATCACTCGGTCACGGCTCGGCCACCGACGCATACCGCCCAGGCTCAGCGATTCCAGGCGCGCCAGCTTCCGGTAGTCCGTCCCGCTTCCCGGACTTCGCCATGGCGCCGCACGGCTAGGCTGCGACGGTCAGCCGAACTGATGGCTTGGAGGAAGCTCATGCCCCGCGTGACCACCGATGGCATCGAGAGCCTCACCGCAGAAGTCGCAGCGCGCTGGCGTGCGATCGATCCGCTGTTGCCAACCCCCGCGGCCGCAGAGCAAAGCTGCGGCACGCAGCTTTGCGTCACCGGTCCCGGCGGACGGCTGATAGCGGACGGGCGCTGCGAGCACTGGCACGGAGAAGCCGGGTCGCTCGATCTGACCTGGGGTGCGGCGCACCAGTTCCGGCTTACTCCGCGGGCAGCGGGTCGCCATGTTGGCTCTTCGCTCGACCAGCTCCTGGCGCAATGGGCCGGTCATCTGTCGGCAGTGCCCGGCGCTGCCGCCGCCGACTCGGCTGCGGTCGTCACCTGGCCGTCCCGTGACACGTCCGGCGTTCAGGCCCTGTTGCGGCACGGCTTCGCGCCGCTTGAGGTCATCGCGGCACGCCCCACCGGCGGGCGGCCAACAGAGTGCGAGTGGGATCCGAGCGACCAAGAGATTCAGCTCCGGCGAGCGGGCCCTGCTGACATTGACGCAGTGGTGAGCCTTGGTTTGGAGGTGATCAGGTTCGACGCTGAGGTCTCCAGCGTGACCGTGCGCCCGAGTACTGCAGCAGCGCTGCGGGGGGATTGCGTGGCGCTGCTCAGCGGACCCCTGCCCTTGGCCTGGCTGGCTGAGCGTGACGGCAATCCGGTCGGCATGCTGATCGCCGAGCCGCCGACTGCAGCGGCCTGGATCGCGCCGCTGGCGGGTGCGGCACCCATTTCTTACCTTCTGCTGGCGGGCGTGCAGCCCGGCGAGCGCGGCCACGGCGTCGGCGCGGCGCTCGCCGCGCGGTTTCATGAGGATATTGCCGCGGCTGGCGTACAGCTCAGCCTGCTGCACTACGCCCAGGTCAACCCGCTGTCGGCGCCTTTCTGGAGCCAGCAGGGCTACCGGCCGCTGTGGACGGTTTGGGAAGCTCGTCCAGCAAGCACCATCCGCTAGCCCGCGTCAATGGCGCTTAGGGGAGGCAAATCCCTTGGAGCGAATCGACCGCACGGGATACCGGTCGAACTAGACGGGATACGGGTCGGGCTGGACGAGGTAGCTGTGGCCAGCGGGTGTAGTCCAGCGGAAGATGCCAGGCTGGGGCTGTTCTAGCTTCCAGCCGCGCAGTTGCTTGATCTTGTGGTGCGTCCGACAGCAGCCACCGAGATTGCACGGACAGGTGGCTCCGCCTTTGTGCCAGGGCACGGTGTGGTCGAGGTCGGTTCGCCACGCGGGCTGGCCGCATGGGCCGAACCGGCAGCTGCAATCGCGGGCGGCGACGTGTTCGCGGATCCGCGGCGGTGGCCGGTAGGACTCGGAGGCCATCGCGTGCGCGCAGCCGCCCGCGGCGCTTTGCCGTGCGTAATCCTGGATGTGGCTGGCTGCTCGGGCGGCAGCGCTCAGGACTGCGGCCGCAATCTGCTGGACGGTCAGCGGACAAGCCGGGTCGGGTGCGGCCTCCGGGGTGCCGAGGATACTGGCCCGGATCGTGATAGTGACCCGGCCAATCACGCCCGTCACCTGTTCGCTGGCCCCGGCAGCGTCCACGCGGACCGGGCTCGTGCGGGCGTGCCGGGGCGGGAAAGCGCGGCAGACAGCCAGGGCGCGGCCGTCGTCGCTGGTGATGATGACGCGCCACTGGGTCGCGGGGCTGCGGGTGGCCAGGGCCAGCAGGCGGCGGCCCTGCCAGCTGCTGATCGGGCCGATCCGGCCGAGGATGGCGGGCTCACGGCTGTGCCCGGCCAGCGCGGTCCAGGGGATCAGGACGTCGAGCAGCCCGGTTCGGGCAAGCCCGCCGCCGCCGGGGGCCGGGCCCGGCGGTTCGGGCAAGTGGCTCGGCAGCGGCGGCCATTCCGGTGGTGGCAGCTGCGGCCAGTCATCATCGTCGATGTCATCAGCGCGGCCGGTAACTGGGTCGGGCGGGGTGTCGTCGAGCAAGTGGTCGCAGTCGCGCGGTGCGTCGTCGTCGCCGGGCGGCGGATAGTCGGGAGCCGCGTCGTCGACGGCCGTGCGGGCGGGTGGCGGGCCCTCGGGCGGACCATTGGCAGGTGGCGGGCCCTCGGGCGGACCATCGGCGGGTGCAGAGCCCTCGGGCGGACCATCGGCAGGTGGCGGAATGAGCGGCAGGGTGCCCAGCAGAAGCCCGAGGAAGATGTTGGCGCGCAGCAGGTCGATGCCGCCGTGGGCGCCGGACGACTTCAGCGCGCGGGCCATCGCGGTGATGCGGGCCATCGCGGCGGCAGCCTCAAGGCCGGGCAGACACGAGCCGGTGAGCGTCGCGGTGCCCTCCTCACCCGGATAAAGCGCCAGCTTGGCCGACCGCTCGGTATCGCGCTGACGCTGCTCGGCGCCGTCGGGGTCGATCGCCAGGACGGCACGGCGGACCGCAGCGCGCAACTGTCCCGTGGTCTGCCGTCCAGCGGCCGGCACTACCCGCGCCTCCACTTGGGAGGCGTGGTCGCGGGTTAAGAACACGGTGGCATCTGCGATGATCCGAGCCCGGCCCAGGTCGATGGTCCCAGCGGCCAGCGCGTCACCCGTCAGCGGCAACGCCCAGCGCAGCTGGCAGGCCAGCGCCGTCCAGGCCGAGGCGCCGGGCTGGGTCATCGAGAGCTCCAGTCCCACTTCGGCGGCGGCCTCAGGCGGCAGGCTCGCGGGCCTACCATCCTCGCATGTGCCGATCTTCGGGTTGGCGGCGGCGCGGCGGGCGGCAATCTCGGCGCACGCGGACAGCTCGCGGGCCTGCGCCCATGCGGCCAACCGCCGGTATCCAGCAGCCAGGCCCGGCAGGTCCCAGTCCGACGCGCCGGCAAGCGGGTCCTGTGCCAGCACGGCGGCCAGGCCGGGCCCGGCCGGCAGGTGCTCACCGACCAGCACAGGGCTCACCGCCCGGCCCTCGCCGTCTTCGTCGTCTGCGCCGAAGTCGTACGCCTGCAGGGCTTCCCACTCGGCATCGGCGATCGCCTCCTGATGTTCCTCCGGGTCATGTGTGCCTGCGACGCCCAGGCTGTCAAGCAGCGCCAGCAGATCCTCATCCGACAGCGCCGCGCCATGGTCGGCCCCCAGGGCGGAACGCGAAGACTCATCCGCGCCCCTGTCGGGCCACGGGGCGGAACGCGAAGACTCATCCGCGCCGTCGTCGGCAGCGGGGTCCGGGCTAATGCCCGCATCGGTCACCCCAGACACCTCCTCACCGTTGCCGGTCTTGCCTGCCCATCGAAAATAATATCGATAGGCACCGACAAAACGGTGAGGCCGCAGCAGCCCGCGACGGCCCCGGCACCGGCCGCACCGTTACCGGCACCGGCCGCACAGTCTGCAGGTACTGCTCGACCATCCAGACCAGGGAGCCCGCCGCGCACAGCGGCAGGACGCCCAGACTTATCGCGCCCCAGGCCGTCCTGAAGATCCGGCGCCGGTAGCAGGTCATTGTTGCCAGCACGGTAAGGACGTAGAACACGGCGACACCGGCGCTGACGACGCCATGCCGATGACCGTGTCCTGAGTAACGCCGATCGCGTCCGGCTCCAGCCGCGCTGCTAACCTCGGCGTCGTTCCTAACGCCGCGGCAGCGGAATCTCCGCCATCCTGTCCTCCGAGGTGCTCGTTCGGGGATGATTTCCCCCCAATATTCGAAGTTTCGTAAAAAATAGACTCACCGCATTGGGCGGTATCCTTCGCGTAATGCCATTCGCCAGCCAGCCTGCCGCCGAGCGGGTCACCAGCCGGGACAAGCGCCGGATCGCGGCCGTCGTCGCCGCCATCCTGCTGCTGCTGGCCGCCGTCGCCGTGTGGGCAGCCTTCAGACCCGGCGCCTACGGCAGCTCCAGAAACGGCTGCATTACCGTCACGATCCCTGGCAGCACCGGCGGGCAACTGGTCCACGAGTGTGGCGCCGACGCGCGCTCGGTCTGCAAGCGCGCCTACGCCGGGACAGACAAAGCCTCGATACTGACCCGGCCCCAGTGCCGCCTGGCGGGCATCACCGTTCGCTGAGCAGCACGTCGGCGTCGAAGCACGTGCGGTCGCCGGTGTGGCACGCACCCCCAGTCTGGTCAACGCGGACAAGCACGGCGTCACCGTCGCAGTCCAGCGCCACCGAGACCACGCGCTGGAGGTGTCCCGACGTCTCCCCCTTCACCCAGTACTCCTGCCGGCTGCGCGACCAGTAGGTGCAGCGCCCGGTGGTCAGCGTTCGGTGCAGCGCCTCGTCGTCCATCCAGCCCAGCATCAGCACCTCGCCAGTGTCGTGCTGCTGCGCGATCGCCGCGACCAGACCGTCGTCGGTGCGCTTCAGCCGGGCAGCGATCTTCGGGTCCAGCCCGGACGCCGCGGCGTCAATCCGCATGAGCAACCTCCCTAGCCGTCACCGGCCGGACCAGGTGCCCGGCCGCCGCAAGCGCCTGCTTAACCGCTCCGATACTCAGCTCGCCGAAATGGAACAGGCTCGCGGCGAGCACAGCGTCTGCGCCGGCGTCGATTGCAGGGCCGAAATGGCTCAGCTTTCCGGCCCCGCCACTGGCAATGACGGGAACGGGCACGACCTGGCGAACCGCCGTAATCAGCTCGAGGTCGAATCCGGCTTTCGTCCCGTCAGCATCCACCGAGTTCAGCAGGATCTCGCCAGCTCCGAGCTCGGCAGCCTGTCCCGCCCAGGCCACCGCGTCGATTCCGGTGCCCCGCCGTCCGCCGTGGGTGGTTACCTCGAAGCCGGACTCGGTGTCCGGCGACCGGCGGGCGTCCACCGACAGCACCACGCACTGGGCGCCGAACCGGTGTGCGGCCTCGCCGAGCAAGTTCGGCTGGGCCACCGCCGCCGTACTCAGGGCGACCTTGTCCGCACCGGCTCGCAGCAGCCGATCGACGTCCTGCGTGCTGCGTACGCCGCCGCCCACGGTCAGCGGGATGAACACCTGCTCGGCGGTCCGCCGGACAACGTCGTAGGTGGTCTCCCGGTCATCACTGGACGCGGTGATGTCAAGGAACGTCAGCTCGTCCGCACCCTGCCGGTCGTAGGCCGCGGCCAGCTCGACCGGGTCGCCCGCATCGCGGATGTTCTGGAAGTTAACCCCCTTGACCACGCGCCCTGCGTCGACGTCCAGGCACGGGATGACCCGAACAGCGACCGTCATGACGCGGTCCCACCGTGCGGCGAGTAGGCGACCGCCTCGACCTCGACCAGCATCCGCGCGTCGATCAGGCCCCTGACCTCGACCATGGACGTCGCTGGCACGACGGTGGCGAACGCCTCGCCGTGCGCGCGGCCATACTCCTCCCAGCGCGAGATATCGGTAACGAACAGCCGGGTTCGCACCACATCAGCGAGGCTGGCATTGAGCGCTTCGAGCGCGGCCCGCACATTCGCGATGGCCTGCACTGTCTGCGCGTACGGGTCGTCGGGATGTACGAACTCGGCGCCGGCGACCGACGTGCAGCCCGAGACGAAAATGTAGTCGCCAGCCGCGACGGCCCGGCTATAGCCGACGACCGGCTCCCAGGCCGTCCCAGTGGAGACCTTGCGCGTGCCGGGCACTGCGCCCCCTCCCCCGCCGCGAGAATCGTCTGCCGTCATCGGTCGCTCGCCTGCCGTCATCGGTCGCTCGCCTGCCCTCATCGGTCGCTCCGGGCTGCACTGGCCACCGCTGCCAGCGCCGCTGGCAGCGTGAACGCACCCGCGTACAGCGCCTTGCCGACGATCGCGCCCTCTACCCCGAGCGGCACCAGCCCGGCGATCGCTTCCAGGTCAGCCAGGCTGGATACGCCGCCGCTCGCCACCACCGGCCGGTCGGTCCGTGCGCACACGCGGCGCAGCAGGTCGAGGCTGGGCCCGCGCAGCATCCCGTCCTTGTCGATGTCAGTGACGACATAGCGATGGCAGCCCGCCGCCTCGAGGCGGTCCAGGGCGTCGTCAAGCTCGCCGCCATCGGTTGTCCAGCCGCGCGCTGCCAGCCGCGTACCGCGCACGTCCAGCCCGACCGCGATGCGGTCGCCATGCTCGGCGATGGCGCCGGCGACCCAGCCGGGGTCCTCCAGCGCAGCGGTGCCGATCACCACTCGCGCGCAGCCGGTGCCGAGCGCCGTGGTGAGCGCGGCTTCGTTGCGGATGCCGCCGGACAGCTCGACCTTGACCGCCAGGCCGCCGATGAGGTCCGCAAGCTGCGGGCCATTAGACCCCCGGCCGAAAGCCGCATCCAGGTCAACCAGGTGAATCCAGTCCGCTCCGGCCTCCTGCCAGGCCATGGCGGCGGCAACCGGGTCGCCGTAACTCGTCTCTGTACCGGCGGCGCCTTGCACCAGGCGGACCGCCTGGCCGCCGGAGACATCAACGGCAGGCAGCAGCTCAAGCACGCCGTGCGCCGCGATCATGCCAGCACTCCCAGCCAGTTGGCGAGCAGCGCAGCGCCCGCGTCCGAGGACTTCTCCGGGTGGAACTGGGTGGCCATCAGGGCACCGTCCTCGACCAGGGCGAGGAACGGCTCCCCGTGCGTGGTCCAGCCGGTTAGCGGCCGCTCCGGCGAGCCGGGTCTGGCTGGGGGTGCCTGCGTCGCAGCGTAGGAGTGCACGAAGTAAAACATGGCCTCCGCATCGATTCCCGCCAGCAGGCGGGATGCGGGGGGACGGGCCACCACGTTCCATCCCATATGCGGAAGAACGGCTGCGGTCAGCTTCTGCACGACGCCCGGCCAGCAGCCCACGCCCTGGGTCTTGGCACCGTGCTCATCGCCGGTCTCGAACAGGATCTGCATTCCCACGCAGATGCCAAGCACCGGCCGGGAGCCAGCCAGTCGCTTGCCGATGACCTGGTCGCCGCCGACGGCTCGCAGTCCGTCCATGCACGCGGCGAACGCGCCCACGCCGGGCACCACGAGCCCGTCCGCGCGCAGTGCCGCGTCGGTATCCGCACTGATCTCGGCATCTGCGCCGACCCGCTGCAGCGCCCGCAGCGCCGATCGCAAGTTGCCGGAGCCGTAGTCGAGCACGACCACGCGCGGCCGACGGCTGGTCACGGCAGCTCCATTTCCACGTTCACGGTGACCCGGCGCCGGGTTTGCCGGGTGTCTCCAGGCTATCGAGCGGGTCTGACGTAATCCGACCGCGGCCGGACCGTAAACCGGCGGGCGAGGTTGCCGCCGTTTCGCGAGGAGCGCGCCGGGTAGCGGCTGGGCTTACGACGAGAGGAAGTGAGTCATGTATATCGGAATCGGGACGATTGTTCTGATCATCATCATCGTGCTGATCATCATGCTCGTGCGCCGCGCCTGACCTTCGTTTTCGGCGCGGCGCACGCGAACTGCCCGCGCTCGCGGCAAGCTGTCGACAGCAACTCTGCTCGCGACGCCAGGAGACCACCATGGACATCACCCAGCTGATCCTGGACGACCATCACGAGCAGCGGCGAAGGTTCGCGATCCTCGAGCAGATCGAGCCATCCAACACCCGCGCGCTGGCCGATGTGTGGGCCCGGCTGGCGGTGTTCCTGGAAGTACATGCGGCGGCCGAAGAAGAGATTTTCTATCCGCAGCTGCTCCAACTGGCTCTCGGCTCGCGCCCGCTGGCCAGCGCCGAGCCGGAGACGCTCGACGCGATACACGACCACAACCAGATCAGGGACGCGATCGCCGCGGTGTCCGGTCACCCGGTCGGCTCGCCCGGCTGGCACGAGGCGATCGCGGCGGTCAACGTGGCCAACGGCGATCACATGGCCGAGGAGGAGCGCGAGGGCCTCACCGACTTCCGCCGGCGGGTCAGCCTCCAGGTGCGGCACGAGCTGGCCGTAGCCTTCGCCGACTTCGAGGCGCGTAACTTCGCCGGAGTCCGGCCGGTCGATAAGGATCCGGAAACGTACGTGCGTCAGGTCGAGGCGGCCGAGCGCGCTGGCCGCATGCCGGGCTCGCTCGGCATCGGCGGCCTGCGGCCCTAGCTGGCCAGGCACGCTTCAGAGGGCCGGGAGGACGCGCGTGAGCCCGCTGCCGACGCAGCTAGCCGACCACTGGTGGCAGCGGCCGGGCCGACGTCCTGGCAGGCGGCAGTACCACTGGCACATCCTGTTCCGTGACCAGCCCAGGATGCACGAGCTGGTTGCCGCCGCTCAGCGAAAGCTAGCTGACCTGCCCGGCCTGGATCTGGTCCCGCTGCAGTGGCTGCACCTCACCACGCTCGTAGTCGGATTCGCCGATGAAGTGCCGGCCCAAGCGGTGGACACGATGGTGACGACCGCCCGGCAGCTGCTCGCGCCCGATGAGCCGATCCGGGTCAGCCTGGGACGGGTGTTCTACCACCCGGAGGCCGTCGTTCTCCTGGTCGAGCCGGCTGAGGCGCTGGAACCGGTGCTGTCGGCCGTGCAGGTCGCGACCCGCGAGGCGGGGTGCCAGGGTCACACCGGCACCGACCCGTGGCGACCGCACATCTCGATCGCCTACAGCAACGGCCCCGGCCCGGCCGCGCCGGTCATCGAGGCGCTCGGCCTCCGGGTGCCGCCGGCCGAGATCGCGATCGGATCGGTCAGCCTGGTCGCGCAGGCCCAGGTCGGGCACAGCTGGCAGTGGCAGCCGGTCGCCGAGGTCCGGCTTGGCACAGGCACCGCCACACCGTGATCGCGAAAGATCCTGCACCGTTTTTCGGGCCAAAGATCCTTCGAGATCATGAACTCGGCGTTACAGGACGCCCTTCGTGCTCGGCACCGAGCCGCCGGACCTGGGATCGGGAGCCGCGGCGGCCCGCAGGGCGCGCGCGAACGCCTTGAACTCGGCCTCCACGATGTGGTGCGGGTTGCGCCCGCGCAGCACATCGATGTGGACGCAGATAGCAGCCGAGTGGGCAAGCGACTCGAAGAAATGCCTGGTCAGCGTCGTGTCATAGGTGCCGATCAATGGCGACATGCCGTCCGGCTCGGTATGTACCACGTAGGCCCGCCCGGACAGGTCAACGGCCGCCCGCACCAGCGTCTCGTCCAGCGGCACCAGGGCGTCTCCGAATCGGCAGATGCCTAGCTTCTCGCCGAGTGCCTCACGCAGCGCCTGGCCGAGCGCGATTGCCGTATCTTCCACCGTATGGTGGGCATCCACCTCGAGGTCGCCGCGAGCCTGCACGGTCAGGTCGAGCAGCCCGTGCCGACCGAGCTGGGCCAGCATGTGGTCGAAGAAGGGCACGCCAGTTTCGGACCGCCCGATTCCGGCGCCGTCCAGGTTGAGTTCGACCAGCACCTGCGTCTCGCCGGTGACCCGGCCGATCCGGGCCGACCTGCTCACCGCAGCACCAGGCCAGCGCGGCCGTCCACGATTCGCGTGAGCTCAGCCAGGAACGAGGCCGTCTCAGCCGCGGTTCCGATACTCACGCGCAGCCACCCGGGCGGGTCCGTTTCCCTGATCAGCACCCCGCGGTCGAGCAGTGCCTGCCAGATTGCATGCCGGTCGGAGAACCGCCCGAACAGCACGAAGTTGGCATCGGAGTCTCCGGCGGTCAGGCCAAGCCCGCGCAGGCTGCGCACGAGCCCGTCCCGCTCGGTCCTGATGTCGGCAACCGACGACAGCAGCTCAGCAGAATGCCGCAGCGCCGCCAGCGCAACCGCTTGCGTCACCGCCGAGAGGTGATACGGCAGCCGCACCAGCAGCAGCGCCTCCGCCACCTGCGGGTCCGCGGCCAGGTAGCCGACCCGCGCACCCGCTAGCGCGAACGCCTTCGACATGGTGCGGACGACAACCAGCCGCGGGAACCTGGGCAGCAAGGCCAGGGCGGTTTGCGACGGGTCTCTGGCAAATTCGGCGTAGGCCTCGTCGACGACGACCATGCCAGGAGTCGCGTCACAGACGGCCTCGATCACTGCCAGCGGGGTCGCCGCACCGGTCGGGTTGTTCGGCGAGGTCAGGAACACCAGGTCCGGCTGATGGCGGCGGATCGCGCTGACCGCCTGGTCGGCATCCAGGCTGAAGTCGCTCGTCCGCTCCGCGGCTATCCATCGCGTCGCCGTGGTCTGGCTGATCAGCGGGTGCATCGAGTATGACGGCTCGAAGCCAAGCGCGCTGCGACCTGGTCCGCCGAATGCCTGAAGCAGTTGCTGGATAATCTCGTTCGACCCGTTCGCCGCCCAGGTGTGCGCGGCCGTCAGGTCGTGCCCCAGATAGCCGGCCAGGGCGGTGCGCAGGGCCACCGCGTCCCGGTCCGGGTACCGGTTCAGGCCCGCCGCGACCTCGCCGACCGCGGCGGCGATATCAGCGACCAGCGACGCTGACGGCGGGTACGGGTTCTCGTTGGTATTGAGCCGGACTGGCACTTCGAGCTGGGGCGCACCGTAAGGGTGGCGACCGGCCAGGTCCGCCCTGATCGGCAGGCTGGTCGAGACGCTATCGGCCGCCGTCACGGCTGCCCCCCGGCGGACTGCACGCGGTGTTCCCCGCTGGCAGGCACACGGTGTTCCCCGCTGGCCGGCACCCTGGCGCGCACTGCCTGCACATGGGCGGCCAGGTCTTCCGCACCGCCGAGCGCGTCAATGTACGGCGCCACCTCAGCCAGCGCCGACTCATCGCACTCCACCACGTGGACGCAGCGCAGGAAGGACAGCACTGACAGGCCGCCGCAGTAGCGTGCCGTCCCGCCTGTCGGCAGCACGTGGTTGGATCCGGCCAGGTAATCGCCCAGTGACACCGGCGCCCACGGGCCGACGAAGATCGCGCCGGCGTTGCGGACCCGCCGCGCCAATATCGCCGCGTCCCTTGCCTGGATCTCCAGGTGCTCGGGCGCCCAGGCGTCCGACACCGTGAGGGCGGCATCGGCGTCGTCGACGATCACGCATGCGGACTGCCCGGCCAGCGCGGCCTGCACCCGCTCGGCGTGCTTGGCCTGTGCGGCCGCCCTTGCCAGCTCGATGTCGACTCGGTCGGCGAGCGCGGCGCTCGTACTGATCAGCAGGCAGGCGGCCAGCGGATCGTGCTCTGCCTGCGCGACCAGGTCGGCCGCGATGAAGCTGGCATCAGCGCCGTCGTCGGCAACGATCGCGATCTCGGTCGGGCCGGCCTCGGCGTCGATGGACACCCGGTCGCGCAGCAGGCGCTTGGCCGCCGCCACGTACACGTTGCCAGGGCCGGTGATGACGTCGACGGCCTCGCAGTCCTCCGTGCCGTAGCCGAACATCGCGATGGCCTGCGCGCCACCAGCCGCATGCACCTCAGTGATCCCGAGCAGTTCGCACGCGGCCAGGATCGCCGGATGCGGCAGGCCGCCATATTCGGTCTGGGGCGGTGATGCCACGGCGATCTCACTGACGCGGGCGACCTGAGCCGGGATGACGTTCATCAGCACCGACGAGGGATAGGCGACCAGTCCGCCGGGCACATAGACGCCGGCCCGGCGGACCGGCAGATACCGTTCGGTGACGGTGGACCCAGCCGCGACGGCGGTCCAGGTCTCGGCCGGTCGCTGGGCCTGATGCACCAGCCTCGCGCGCCTGGCGGCCTCAGTGAGTGCAGCCCGCACATCCGGATCGAGGCCGGCCAGGGCCGACGAGAGCGCCTCTCGCGGCACGATGGTGCTGGCCAGCTCGACCCCGTCAAACCGGGCCGTGTACTCACTGACCGCTGCCGCCCCACGCTGCCTGACGTCCTCGCACAGCGGGCGCACCTGATCGACGGCCGCGTTGACGTCCAGTTCGGCGCGCGGGAGCAGGCCTGCCAGCTCAGCCGCTGGCATGCGGCCCGGCGCCTTGCCGCGCAGATCAACTCGGCGGAGCACTGTGTTAGCCGACAATCCAGGATTACTCGACACTGCGCTTATCTGACACTGGGGCTTACTCGACAATCTTGCTGATCGGGATCTCCAGGATGTCGCGCCCGCCGGCCGCCTTGAGCGCTGGGATCAGCGTGTTGACCCCGCGCTTGGGCACGACCGCCTCGACCGCGTGCATGTCGCCGCGGACGAGCGAGGTGATCGTGGGCGAGGACATGGCGGGCAGGATAGCGGAGACACCTGCCAGGTCGGCCGCGCTCACATTGAGCTTGAGCAGCACATTGCCGCGAGCGCTGATGGCTCCCTGCAGCAGCAGCAGGATGTCCTCCATCGCGTCCCGCTTGGCCGGATCGGCGTAGGCGGCCGGATTCGCGATGAGCTCGGTATAGCTGACCAGTAGCGTGTCCAGGATCCGCAAGCCGTTGCGTACGAGCGAGGCGCCGGTCTCGGTCAGGTCGACGATCGCGTCGACGATATCGGGCACCTTGGCCTCGGTGGCACCGTAGGACGGGATGACCACGGCCTTGACGCCGTGGCCCTCCAGGTAGCGGCGGGTCAGCGCCGGGAACTCGGTCGAGATCCGGACACCCTCAGGCAGGTCGGCTGCGGACTGCCAGGGCACCGTGGCAGGCACGGCCAGGACGACGCGCACTGGGTCAGAGGTGGCCTTGGAATACTGAAGCTCCCCCAGCGACTCCACGTCCGCGCCGGTCTCAGTGATCCAGTCCCGGCCGGTGATGCCGAAATCGAACAGCCCCTGCTCGACGTAGGACGGAATCTCCTGCGGCCGTAGGAACCTGACCCGCTCGATGCGCGGGTCGTCGATGCTGGCATGGTAATCACGGTCGGACGACCGGCGCACTGTCAGGTCAGCAGCGTCGAAAAGGTCCAGCGTGGCTCGCTCAAGCGAGCCCTTCGGAATTACCAGCGATAGCACATTGCAGCCCTTCAAGCCTGGATCCCCGTGCCTTTGCCCTGGCCAAGACTACCGTGGCAGGCTGATCAGCCTTGGCCCAGTGCCAGGGAGCGCAGTGCCAGCGAGCGGTTTGCCAGCGGGCGCGGTACCACCAGGGCGCGGGACAGCGAGAGGACGGGCGAGATGACTAGAGGTCACCCGGCCGACCTGGCGCTGCGGATGGATCAGAACCTGGCCGAGCATTCCTCCCACCTGCATCGCGGCACGCCGGGCATGACCGTGCAGCGGGAAGCTGACCTGCTGATTGCCGACAGCGGCCTGGACGACGAAAGCGTTAACTTCGTCGGCGCGGCGCAGTTCAGTGCCGCGACCGCCCAGACCAGGATTGCTGAGACCATCGCCGTGGTGGCGGCAACTGGCCGGCCGTTCGCCTGGCGGGTCGGTCCGACGTCGACGCCGACCGGCCTGCGAGCGCTACTGGCAGACGCAGGCTTGCCGCAAGCCGAGGCCGAGCCCGTCATGTGGGCTCCACTGTCAGGGCGAGAGCTGTCCGGCCCGGAGCTACCGGGTGCCGACGGGCTGGATATCCGGGTGGTCGGCTCGGCCGGTGAGCTGCGCGACTGGGCCTGGGCGCTGGCAGCCAGCAGCCATCCGCTCGCGCTCACGGTTGTCGAGTTCTTCGCCCGGACGGCTCCGCGGGTCCTGGCGGCGGACTGCCCGGCCCGACTGCTGGTCGGCTACTGCGGCGGCCGACCGGTATGCACCGCTGAGGTCCTCATATACGCCGAAGTTGCCGGCCTGTACAACATCACGACCCTGCTGAGCCACCAGCGCCGCGGCTTCGGCACCGCAATCACCGCAGCAGCCATGAACATCGCGCGACAGATGGGCGCTGACACCGCCGTCCTGCAAGCGTCCGCGCAGGGCGAGCCGCTGTATCGCCGGCTCGGCTTCCGTGCCTTCAGCGAGGTGACCGAGCATCCGTTTCCGCGCTGACCGCAAGACAGCGGATCCGGCCGGACTTTCAACAGACGCACCGCGGAACTGGCCGCCCGATACGACCTGCCTGGCGGCGCCGGCCCGGACGCGCACGATCTCGATGGCGTCGGTGCGGCCTACCTCGAAATGCCGGCGATTAAGGCCATGTCGGCCCCGGATGGGACACTGCCGCCATGACGATCTCCGACCCGAAATCAGACCTTCGTCGTTACCTTCAGCAAGGCCGCGACGCCATGCTCTGGAAGCTGGACGGGCTGTCTGAGTACGACATCCGCCGTCCGCTGACGCCCACCGGGACGAACCTGCTGGGCCTGGTAAAGCACCTGGCTGCCTGCGAGTTCGGTTACTTCGGTGACACGTTCGGACGACCGTACGCGGACGCGCTGCCGTGGTCGGAGGACGACCCGAACTCCGACATGTTCGCCGTGCCCGGCGAGTCGCGCGAGTTCATCACCGGGCTGTACCGGAAGGCCTGGGCTCACGCCGACGTCACCTGCGACACGCTGAATCTGGATGCTGTCGGAGAGGTGCCCTGGTGGGGTGAGCACGGCGAGGTGAATCTGCACCGCGTTCTCATGCACATGATTGCCGAGACCCACCGGCATGCCGGGCATGCGGACATCGTCAGGGAGATGATCGACGGTGCCGTCGGCCTGCGCGCCGACAACGGCAACCTCCCCGAGGAGGATCGAGCCTGGTGGATCGAGTACCGCAGCCGGGTCGAGCAGGCGGCCACCGCCGCGACGCAGGTCTAGCGAATCGCTCTGACCGGAAGGACATCCCAGCCAGCTTCGAGTATTAGCCTGCGAACGTGACCGACATCGACAGCGTCCGGGCATTCGCCCTGTCGCTACCGGGCGCCGGCGAGGAACCGCATTTCGATAAGACCTCGTTCCGGGTCAAGAAAAAGATCTTCGCGACCGCGCCGCCAGACGGCAGTTACCTGCACGTCTTCGTTGGCGACGACGAGGTCGCAGCGAGCGTCGCGGAAAATCCGGGCGCGTTCGAGCCGCTCCTTTGGGGCAAGCAGCTCAGGGGGCTTCGGGTCCGGCTGGCGGCCGCGGAGCAGGATCGGGTCGCCGAACTGCTGGAAGAGTCCTGGCGGCGTAAGGCGCCTGCGAGCCTGGTGGCCGAGCTCGAGGCCCGCCGCTAGCTTGCGGTCAGGTGATGGCGTCTCGCTGTCGCTGCTCGGCCATGGGCTGGCCGACCGGGTGCGGCTGCGCCCGCGAGCCACGACGCAAGCCGATCGCGGCTAGCGCGGCGGCGGCGCCTGCCCCCGCGGTGGCATACCAGCCATGCTGGAATGCGGTCAGCTCGGCCGCTGGCCCATGCGCGCTGCCGAGCACTGCGACAAGCATCGCGACCCCGACGGCAATGCCCACTTGCCTGAGCATGTTGACGACGCCCGAGCCGGTAGCGAAGGACGGCGGCGGGAGCGAGGAGGCCGCAGTCGACATCAGCGACGGCAGGGTGAGGCCGACGCCAATCCCTGTGACCGCCATGCCGGGCAGTATCGCCAGGTAGTTAGGTGCCAGCTGCGCCGCAGCCGCCCACCAGCCGACGCCGGCAGCGAAAACGGTCGCGCCAGCACCGATGACGATGGCCGGCCCGTACCGCGCGAGCAGACGACCGGTAACGAGGAATGAGAACAGCGGCACCATCACCGGACCTGGCGCCACCCCGAGGCCGGTCTGCAGCGCCGACCATCCCCAGACGTCCTGCATCCACAGCACTATGGACAGCAGCATCGCCCCGAAGGACACCGAGAACAGCAGCGTCGCGGCCGAGGCACCGGAGAACGTTCTGACCCGGAACAGGGCTGGCTCGATCAGCGGATTGCGGTGCCGCGCGCAGCGAACGGCGAACAAGCCGAGCAGGACAGCTGCCGCTGCCAGCACCGCGATGGTCCGGCCGGATCCCCAGCCCCAATCGCCACCGCGCACCAGTCCCAGGGTCAGGCCGCCCACGCCAGCCGTTACCAGCAGTGCCGACAGCTCATCCGGCCGCGGGCCAGGGTGGCCGGCGACATCCGGTAGCTTCCGCCAGCCGACGATGAGGGCGGCCACCCCGATCGGTACGTTGACCAGGAATACCCAGCGCCAGCTCGCGGCGACCAGCAGTCCGCCAATGACCGGCCCCAGCGCGGCGGCCATGCCGCCTGTCGCGGTCCATGCCCTCACCGCGCTGCCCCGCCGCTCGGCCGGGTAGCTGGCCAGCACCAGGCCCAGCGACGTCGGCGTCAGCAGTGCCGCCCCTGCGGCCTGGAGGATCCGGAATCCGATGAGCATCGGCACGCTGACGGCCGCGCCACAGGCGGCCGAGCCAGCGGTGAACACTGCCACACCGAGCAGGAAGCCGACCTTTCGGTTGCGCTGGTCCGCCAGCCGACCGGCCAGGACCAGCAGCGCCGCATACACGATCGCGTAGGCGTTCAGTACCCACGACAGCGTGCCAAGGCTGGGCTCATGCAGGCCTGCCGCGATCTGCGGCAGCGCCACGTTCACGATGAACAGGTCCAGGCTGGCCATGACCACGCCGGCGCACACGATGACGAGGATCTGACCGGGCCGGGCGGTCCGGGCGGCGCCGGCGGCTGCCGGCTGGCTTAGCGAAGTCATAGCCAGACTTTACGTGGCTAGCTTAGTATTTTACAAGTCAGATAGAGTGGTCCTTGTGGAGTCGTCGCAGGTCACTCATACGCTCCGGATGTCCGGTCCGCTGTCTCCGCGCGGTGCCTGGCAGGCCACCTCGTGCTCGATGGCGCGCGCACTGGAAGTCGTGAGCAGCAGGTCGGCGCTTCTGATCCTGCGCGAGGCCTTTTACGGCACCACGAGATTCGACGACTTCGCCGAGCGCGTCGGCATCAGCGAGCCGGTGGCTGCGACGAGGCTCAAGGAGCTTGTCGACGAGGGATTGCTACGACGCGAGCCTTACCGTGAGCCAGGCCAGCGCACCCGGATGGCCTACCGGCTGACCGAGAAGGGCGCTGAGCTGCTCCCGGTCCTGGTCTCACTCATGCAGTGGGGCGACCGCTGGCTGGCCCCGGACGGGCCGCCGGTGATCCTGAGGCATCGCGACTGCGGTGAGGGCGTTCATGCGGAGCTGCGCTGTGCGGCTGGGCACGAGGTCAGGGCCGACGACCTTGAGCTCGCCCCGGGGCCGGGACGCGCTCCGCAGGAGTAACAGCGCACCGCAGGAGTAACAGCACATTGCCGGGTACATAAACGGCACCATGAGCCCGGCACGTCGCAGCGACGCTGACCAAGGCCCGGCGGCCAGAGCCAGGGGCCTGATCCACCGCGTTGACCGGGCACAGCAGCGCTCGCCGTGGCTTGCCGTCGTGGTGGCGACGGTGAAGAAGTTCATCGACGACCGGGCCGGCAATCTTGCCGCGCTGATCGCCTACTTCGCCTTTGCCGCGATCTTCCCGCTGCTGCTGGTGGCCATCACGATCGTCGACATCGTGGCCAGCCACTATCCGAAGCTCGGCGCCAGATTGCTGAAAGCTCTGCACGAGTACCCGGTGATCGGTACGCAGCTGAGAAGCAGCATGACCCACGGCGTGAGCGGGGCTGGGCTGGCTCTCATCATCGGCATCGTGCTGGCGCTCTTCGCGGCCCGAGGAGTGGCCAGGGCCATCCAGAACGCACTGAACTCGGTCTGGGAAGTACCGCAGTTCCGGCGGCCCCGTTTCCCCAATAACTTGCTGCGCAGCCTCGGCCTCATCGCCGTGCTTGGACCCGGGCAGATCATCACGATCGCGCTATCGAGCGTGGCCGGCGGCACCGGTCATCTCGGTGGCGCGTTCGCGAAGATTGCCGCGTTCGTTGTCTCGCTGCTCTTGAACATCCTGCTGTACTGGGCGGCCTTCCGGCTCGCGACAGCCCCGGAGGTACCGACGCGCGACCTGCGACTCAGCGCGATCCTGGCGGCAATCGCGTGGCAGCTGCTGCAGCTTCTGGGCGGCTTCTTCATCGGTCACCTGATCAAGGCCAACGCGGCATATGGCGTCTTCGCGGTCGTGCTCGGCCTGCTCGCCTGGTTGTACATCCAGGCACAGATCACGTTGTACGCCGCCGAACTCAACGTTGTGCGCGTCATGCGGCTGTGGCCACGTTCTCTTGCCCCGCCACCGCTCATCGCTGCTGACGTTGCCTCCTACCAGCTCTATGCGGAGGCCACCCAGCGCCGGCCGGAGCTTGAGATCGTCGTGCGGAAGCTGGCGCAGTCTGACGACGGCGGCAGCCCGCCTACCTTGCAGTAGCCCGGCAGTAAGCTGCGGAACGGGAAGTTCCCGCACTGCTGAGGAGGCACCATGCCGCTCTTCTCGAGCCAGCAAAATCAGAGCACCGCCACGTGGGAGCCGGAGGCAGCCGATAGTCGGCTTGCGCAAACCGCCGGCGCCAGTCCCGGCGGCGTCTTCACCTCCGACCTCTCGGTGTCGGAGTACGTCCTGCTTGGCGAGGCGGGATTCGAGCCGCTCGGCTTCGTGGTCGGATCCTCGATCTACCACGTCGGCCTGCAGGTCGGCCGCTGGAGCCAGAACCAGGAACTGCAGGTGCTCACCCAGGCGATGTACAACGCGCGCGAGCTCGCAATGTCGCGGATGCGGTCCGAGGCAGACCACCTCGGCGCGGATGGCATCGTCGGCGTGCAGCTGAGGATGCAGATGTATGCCTGGGGCCAGGGCTGCCTGGAGTTCATCGCGACCGGAACTGCCGTCAAGCACCTGACTGGGCAGGGCGTCCACCGTGCGCCCGACGGAGGGGCGTTCACGTCCGATCTGTCCGCGCAGGACTTCTTCCGTCTGCTGGCAGCAGGCGCTGTGCCGGTCGCGTTCGTGCTCGGCACCTGCGTTTACCACATCGCCCATCAGAGCGCGATGCAGGCGCTGCGCCAGACCGGGCAGAACCAGGAGATGATTCAGTTCACGCAAGGCGTCTACGAGGCTCGCGAGCTCGCGCTCACCCGGATGCAGGCCGAGGCGACGCAGGCGCAGTCGTCCGGCATCGTCGGCGTCACGGTTGAGGTGAAGAACCACGTCTGGGGCGAGCACGCGACCGAGTTCCTCGCTACCGGCACCGCGATTCGCCGGCTGGCCGACGAGCACAAGCTGCCGGACACCTCGCCGCGCCCGACCTTTACCCTCGGCCTGGACAGCTGACCGCACGGCCGACCTTCACCCTCAGCTTGAACAGCTGACCGGCTGCTTCTAATGCGGCGGCGCCGGCAAGAGCGGCGGTGCGCCGACGCAGCAATTGACGGGCGCTTCCGGCTCTGCCGCGGGTACGCCGGCCGGTCGCAACACGTCATTGTTGATCAAGGTTGCCGCGAGCACGGCAGCGATCAGCAGCACCACTGCGCAGATGGTCGTCGCCAGATGGAATCCGTGATTGAAGCTGGCTGGGTGGTGATAGCTCGCGGCACCGAGCCCCACTGCCGCCGGGAGTGCCGCGACGGCTACCAGACTCGCAGCTCTGGCAACGGCGTTGTTGACGCCGCTGGCTACCCCTGCGTGCCGGACATCCGCGCTGGCCAGCACGGTTGCGGTGAGCGGAGCCACCGTCATGGTCAGTCCGAGGCCGAAGATGACAACGGCAGGAAGCACGTCGCTCACGTAGCTCGCCCCTGGCCCGACCCGCGTCATCAGGGCCATTCCGATGGCCGTGCCGGTGATGCCTACGGTCATCAGCCAGCGCGGTCCGTACCGTTGCGCCAGGCTGCCCGAGCGCGCTGACAGGGCCAGCATCAGCACCGTCACCGGCAGCAGCGCCGAGCCAGCCTCGAGCGGCGAGAACCCGGAGACGACCTGCAGCTGCAGCACGAGCAGGAACAGCAGTCCGCCGAACGCGCCGTAGACCAGGAACGTGACGATGTTGATGGCCGTGAACTGGCGCGACGCGAAGACGTCGAGCGGCAGCATTGGCGGGACCTTCTCCGGCGCGCGGGTGCGCTTGCGCTCAGTCACGATGAACCAGGCTGCGGCGGCGACGCCCACCACTGCCGCTACGATGACGGCCGCCATCTGTGACGGCTCCTGCGACTCGATCAGCGCATAAGTAATCCCAGCCAGCGAGAGCGCCGCCAGCACCGCGCCAGCCACATCGAACCCGCCGCGAGCCGCCTCGTCCCTAGTCTCCGGGACGTGGCGAACAGTCACAGCGACGACCGCAACGGCTAGCGGAAGGTTGAGCAGAAAGACCCAGCGCCAGCCGGCTGTCTGCACGAGCCAGCCACCCAGGATTGGGCCGACCGCTGAAGCGACACCGCCGAGGCCTGACCAGGCACCGACGGCGCGCGGCCGGTCCTGCGGATCGAACGTCGCCTGGATGATCGCGAGCGAGCCTGGCGTCAGCAACGCTCCGCCCACGCCCTGCAGCACCCGCGCGCCAATCAGTACGCCGATGTTGGGCGCCAGTCCGCACAGCGCCGAGGCCAGGGCGAACCAGACCACGCCTGTCAGGAACACCTTGCGCCGGCCCAGCCGGTCGCCAAGCGAACCGCCGAGCAGGATCAGCCCGGCCAGGGTCAGCGTGTAGGCGGTGATAGTCCACTGCAGGCCACTCAGCGATGCGTGCAGCTGCCGGCCGATCGTGGGCAGTGCCACGTTAACGACGGTCGAATCCAGCATCACCATCGCGCTGCCGAGCACGGTAGCCGTTAGCACCCACCGGCCCGCGGTAGTTCCTGCCCGCAACTGCGGAGCCTGCGCACTTCCGTGGCCGTCGCTCATCAGGCGATCGTCTCATCAGTCGGGCCGTTCGCGTAGCCCAGCGACCCAGCGCTGCCGGGCGCCGCAAGCAGCAGCCGCCCGCAGAGTCACCTGACCCTGCGGGCGGCTGTACGAAGCGGAGGCTGCTGCCTCCGGCTGTTTTAAGCGCTGACCTTCTGGCGGGTCAGCAGGCCCCGTTTCCTCGCTGGGCTCGCCGGGCCCGGCCGGTGGTCTCGGCGCCGGCTGCGCGCTGGTGGCCCCAGTGTCGACCGTGCGGGTGCCGGACACCACGCGCCTTGTCCCTGGTGGCATGGCAGTGGTCGTCGCGGCTGCCGGAGCCGCCGCGGCCGCCTCCTGCTCGTCAGCTCCCGACAATGCCATGGCGCCTTCTGCCTTGGTCGTCGTCACGCCGATCTCGTGGAACACCATGTACAGTCCGGCTCCCACTACCCCGCCCACCAGCGGCGCGATGATGAACAGCCAGAGCTGGCTGAACCACGGGCCGCCGACAACGATCGCCGGCCCGAAGCTGCGCGCCGGGTTCACCGATGCGCCGTCGATCGGAATCCCGATGATGTTGGCGAGAGCCAGCGCGAACCCGACAATCAGGCCGGCCACCGGCGCGCTAGCCGCCCGGCGGGTAGCACTGAGCATGACGAGCACGAATACCGCGGTGATGATCACCTCGATGAGGAATGCGCCGCCTGCCGACGCATGCAGCAGGGACAGCGCTCCGTAACCGTTCGCGCCCAGGCCGATCCGGGGCCTGGCGTAGAACGGTGAGGTGTGCATGACCCACAGCAGCAGCAGCGCGCCGAGCAGGCCGCCGATCAGCTGAGCCACCCAGTAGCCCACCATGTCGATGACATTCATCCGCCGGGCCAGGAAGGCGCCCAGGGTCACGGCCGGATTGACATGACACCCAGATATCGGGCCGATCACGGCGACCAGACCGGTGAGAACCAGCCCGAAAGTGAGGCCAGTCAGCAGGATTCCTGCCGCGACGCTGCTGCCGAAGGCGCGGAAACCGAAGGTGATCGTCGCCATGCCCGCGCCGAAGAACACCAGCACTGCCGTGCCGAGCAGTTCGGCGCAGTACCGGCGCGCCATTCTCGAATCGATCGTGACAGAGCCGTCATCGGGCCCTGAACCCCTGAAACCGGGCCTTGTCCGGCCGGAACCGGGCTCTGCTTGCTCTGCGCGTGCTTCCGCATCCGTGCTCGACGATCTGAGCGCCATGTCCCACCCCCAGTTCGCGTAGTCCGGGGCCTTTGGTTATCTGTATGCCCACCGGTAGTAGCCACGAAGCTACGTATCGTGTTGGCGCCCGGTCGTGGCGAACAGAAACTCGGGACGGGCGGGCGCACATCGCGCAGGCGGACCGGGCAGCCTGGTCAGAGGTCTGGCCACATATGCACAGGCTGATTGGTCGCCATTCGTTCGATATATCCCTGGGTCATCCGGCGTAGCGCTGCACGCCGGTCGGCCTGGCCGCGCTCCAGCCGACGGACGGCATCGACCTGCCAGGTCGCTCCGGTGCGCCCGGTCAGGCAACGCTGCTCGATTATCCCGAGCATGCGGTCGGCGTCTTGCCCGTCGATGCCCCACATGCGCAGACCTTCCCACGCTTGTGGCAGCAGCCGGCGTAGCGTGAGTTCGCTGACCGGCGCCTCGCCGAATCCCGGCCAGTACACCCGGGCGTCGATTCCGTGACGGGAACCCTCCGCCAGGTTGTCAGCAGCAGCCGCAAACGACATCTGGGTCCATACCGGACGCTCGGTCTCCGCTAGCGCCCTGACCAGGCCGTAGTAGAAGGCGGCGTTTGCCACGACATCCGCGACAGTCGGGCCGGCGGGCAGCACCCTGTTCTCGACCCGCAAGTGCGGCCGGCCGTCTTCGACCGCGTACACGGGCCTGTTCCAGCGGTACACCGTCCCGTTGTGCAGAGTGAGTTCGGCAAGCTGCGGTGCTTCGCCGCTGTCCAGCGCTGCCGCCGGGTCCTCATCCTCACGCAGCGGCAGCAGGGCCGGGAAGTACCGGAGATTCTCCTCGAAGAGATCGAAGACAGAGGTGATCCACCGTTCGCCGAACCACACTCGCGGCCGCACGCCCTGCTGCTGCAGTTCCTCAGGCCTGGTATCAGTGACCTGCTCGAACAGCGGAATCCGGGTCTCGCGCCAGAGCTCACGACCGAAGAGGTACGGCGAGTTGGCCGCAAGCGCGACCTGGATGCCTGCCACTGCCTGAGCCGCGTTCCAGTAGTTGCCGAAAGCCTCCGGGCTGACCTGAAGGTGGAACTGGACGCTCGTGCACGCGGCCTCGGGCATGATCGTGTCGACGTGCGTCAGCAGCCGCTCCGTGCCGTCGATGCAGATCCTCATGTCCTCGCCGCGAGCTGCGATCATCTGATCATTCAGCAGGCGGTATCGCGGGTTCGCCGACATCGCCTCATCGGTGACGTCGCTCTGTCGCAGCGACGGCAGGATGCCCACCATGACCAGCCGGCTGTCGGCCTCGCGAGCGCGCGCAGCGGCACGGTCGAGCCTTCCCCGCAGGTCATATTCCAGGGCGCTCAGCGCGCCGCCCCAGAACTGTCGGGGCGGAAGGTTGATCTCCAGGTTGAACCGGCCGAGCTCACTGACGAAACTGGGGTCACCGATGGCCTCAAGCGCCGTGGTGTTCGTCATGGCCGGCATCCCGTCCGCGTCGACCAGGTACAGCTCGATCTCCACGCCGATCTGTCGCGTCTCGGTATCGAACTTGGCCTCCCGCAGCATCCGGGCGAAAACGTCAAGGCATTGACGGACCTTCTCCCGGTATGCGCGCCTATCGTGCTGACTAACAGTGATGGACGGGACATCCCTGCCCATAAACGACCCCTCCGACTGCGCCCTGGGGCGGGGGACTCGGTTCCACATTCGCACGTAACAGGGCGCCTGACCAGGTGTGTCCTGGTCTCCTCCGGACGCGCAAGAAGCCAGCCTGGTGCACATATAGGTATGAAGCCGACTATCGTAACCGGATTAGTCAGAATTCCTTCGCGGAGGCGTCGCCTGCGGAGCCGGCCGGTTGCCATCTCCGCGCGGTCGCGATCAGGCCCGAGGGCCGTTACCGTAGCGACCGGTGTATGACCTGGAGGGCTACCGTAGCGACCGGTGTATGACCCGATGGCCTTTACCGTAGCGACCGGCAGGTGACCGTGGTCATCATGAACTGTGCATCCTCCGCACGGTGATGGTTCCAGCCGGGGCAGCTACGACGAGCTCGTACAGTTCGGCAGCGGCCGCACGGCCAGTGGGCGCTGGCTGACCCGCATCGGGCTGGCATGTCTGGTCCTTGCCGCGATCGTCACGGTTGCCGTGCGCGCCACAGGTGATGACGCCCGGCATGCCGCGAAGACTACGCGGCGGCCGCCTCCCATCGGCGTCAGCATTGTCGGCCGCCGAATGCTGGGCGTGACCGCTGGCTGGGAGTTGTTTGCCAGGGGGTCTGACGACCTGGTGCGCGTCCGGCTAGCCCAGGGCACAGTCTCGGTTACCTACGTGCCGCCATTGGAGACCGCGAACCCCGATGTCTCCTTCGTGATCGGCCCGCGCGAGGCAGTGATCCGGTCGACCGACCTCGTGCCCGGATACGTCGTGCCCGACGGCGCCCAGGCCCGGCTCCTAACCTGGCCGCTGGCGGGCGGCGGTCCGCTGGTTCCCGGTCCGGCCCGCGCGCAGGCCGCGTGGCTCACCACCGGCCCGCCGGCGTCGCCAGCGCTGTCTCTGCTCACGCTCGGCGGCCACCCGATCGGACCGGTCATCCGGTTCGCACCGGGCGGTCCTCAGCTGCCCGAAACCGCGGTCTCCGATGGCCGCGGATACGTGCTGGTAGACACCGGGAACTTCACTGCCTATGACGCCGGGCCGGGCTGGGACCGCGCAGTGCCGGGCACGGTGGTCGCCGTCGGGCCCACGGCCTGGCTCGTCATGACCTGCAACCCGCTGTACCGGCACTGCCACAACGAGGTCGTGGACAACACCAACGGCGCCCGCCGAAGGCTTCCCGGTCCGGCCGCCGGATACCCCTACGACTTCTTCTCGTGGCCGCCGACCGGCGTGATCGCGCCCGACGGCGGGACAGCCGCGGTGGCGGAAACGGCTTCCGGTCAGCCGACGACAAGCGAGATCGAGTCTGAGGGCGGGACCGCCGGGGTGTCGCAGACCGGACGCGACAGCGTGCTCACCGTGCACCTGATAAACCTGCGGACCGGCGCCAACCGCAACCTCGGCATCCCGCTCGGCGCAGACCTCAGCGACGAGTCGATGGCGTGGTCACCCGACAACCGCTGGCTGTTCGTCGCCGCGGCCGACGGAAAGCTTGTCGCGGTCGACGCACGCACGGGCAAAGCGCAACTTCTGCAGGCACCGCTGCCAGCCGTCGAACAGGTCGCCATCCGCGCGTGAGTCAGTCCTCCGTTGCTGGATTGCCGGGCAGTGCGGCAGCCATCCGACGGACGGCCTCGCTCAGCAACTCCGGCGAGGTGCCGATGTTCAGCCGGGCGAAACCGCTTCCCTGGCTGCCGAAGTCCGGGCCGGGACTGAGCGCGACGCGGCCTTCTGTAAGGAACGCAGCGGCAGGGTCCGCGCCAAGGCCGAGGTCGCGGCAGTCCAGCCAGGCCAGGAAGCTGGCCTGCGGGCGCCGGTACCGGACGCCGGGCAGATACTGGGCGAGCAGATCTGCCAGCAGCTTTGTGTTCTCGTCGATCTGCCCGAGCGCGGCGTCCAGCCAGTAACGGCCATGGCGTAGCGCGGCCACTGACGCCCGCACCCCCAGATGTGAGGCAAGCAGAGCGTCCCAGCGCAGCCTCAGGATCGCCTCCGACTCCGCGTCACCGGCCACGGCAATGCCGCATTTCACGCCGGGGATGTTCCACCCTTTAGTAGCCGACGTGAAGACGACGGCGCGGCGCGCGGCCGGATGGTCGACCGTGTGGAACGGCACGTGCTCTGCGCCCGGCAGCACCAGCGGCGCGTGGATCTCATCAACGAGCAGCGGCACGCCGTGACGGTCGCAGGCGTCGGCGACGGCGGCTAGCTGCTCGCGAGTCCAGACCCGGCCGACCGGATTATGCGGATTGCACAGCAGGTAAGCGCCGGTGCCCGGCAGCGATAGCGCACGATCGATAGCGTCTAGGTCGAGGTCGTAGCTGCTATCGACGCCAGCCGCCAGCGGCGCCTCGACAACCCGCCGGCCCGCGAGCTCGAGCCGGAAGAAGAAGGGCGAGTACACCGGCGGATTGATCACGATGCCCTCGCCTGGCCTGACGACCGCCTGGACGACCTCGGCGATGCCGGTCATCACGTCCGGGATGGCGAACACCAGATCCGGATCGGGCTCCCATCCGCCAAGCCGGTCGGCCGCGAACTCGGCGAATGCATCACCCAGGTCGCCCTTATGCGGGTAGCCGAGGTCACCGGCGTCCAGTGCTGCCCTGATGGCGTCCTTGACCTCATCGGCCGGGTCGAAGTCCATCTCGGCCACGAAAGCCGGCAGCACGTCCGGCGGATAGGTCTGCCATTTGTGACTGGTACGCTTGCGCAGGTTTTCCAGCGCGCAGTCGCCGAGAACCGGATCCACTCTGCGGATCCTACTGACGGGTGATATCGCCGGTCAGGTAGCGGTCGATCGTGGGGCCGATAGCTGCGGCCAGTTCTTCCGGGCTTGCCTCGGCCACCGGGCCGAAGCGCAAGACGTACCGGCCCAGCGCGAGCCCGAGCATCTGTGAAGCCACAAGCGATGTCCGGAACGGGGTACGTTCGGGGTCAGTGCCGCCAGCGGCACTCGCCACCGGGCGCAGGATGGCGGCAGCGATGAACTCGCGCAGCGTGGCGGCTGCTTGCTCACTGGTGAGAGCGGACCGCAGCATTGCCTGAAAGGCACCTCGCACCTCGGCGCTCTCCCATACCGCCAGGGCGGACCGGACCATGTGGGTACCGAGTGAGTCGGCGGGTGCACGCCGTGCCAGTGCCGCACCAATGACCTCGCTCGGAATGAACGGCAGCTGCATTGCCGCGGCGAAAAGGCTCTCCTTGCTGCCGTAAAAGTGGTGCACGAGCGCCGGGTCCACGCCGGCCGCCGCTGCAATCGCGCGAATCGTGGCGCCGTCATAGCCGTGCGCTGCAAACTGCGCGCGCGCTGCCTCCAGGATCGCCTCCTTGGTGCCGCTGTCGCCGGCGCGGCGGCCAGTCCGGGAGCCCTGGCCGGTTGCCGGCCGCGCTCGCGCCCGCCGACCTGGCTGGCTCACGCCGACACCTCGGCCCGACTGGATGCGAGGACGAGATCGAAGAACCGCTCTTCTAGCGTCGCTGGCTCAGTGAAGACGCGGCAGCCGTCCGGCAAGACGCTGCGCACCTGGTCCTGGCCGGCGCCGGGCACGCGCAGCATGCGGCCTGCTAGCGAGACCGGCAGCCCGGCTCGCTCGAGCCGAGCGAAGGCGGCAGCCCAGTCTCGCGCTTCGACGACCGTGACCTGGGCATCACCGATGATCTCAGCAGCTGTCCCGGCTGCCACGACCACCCCGTCTGCCATGATGATCAGCCTGTCGCACTCCCCCGCTTCCTCCATGTAATGCGTCGACACCAGAGCCCCGGCGCCAGACTGCACCGCGTTCGCGATGGCCTGCCAGAGCCGGGCCCGGCCGAGCGGATCCACGCCGGACGTAGGCTCGTCGAGTATGAGCAAGTCGGGCTGATGCGCGAGCGCCTGGGCGAATGCCGCTCGTCGCTGGATTCCGAGCGGCAGCCGCCCGACCGGTATCGGCCCGGTGTCAGCCCCGATGGTGGGCGAGCTGGTCGGCCCGGCATGCGACCCAGAAGCTGACGGCGCCGCACGGACCCCGAACACCGCCGCCGCAAACTGCATGTTCTGCGCTGGGGTCAGATCCTCGTACAGCCCGAGACCCTGCGGGACGTACCCGATTCGGCGCCGCGTGGCCCGGCTGGGCGGCTCGCCGAGCAGCCGGACTTCGCCTTCAGTGGCCGGGATCAGGCCGAGCAGCATCCGGATCAGCGTGGTCTTGCCAGCGCCGTTAGCGCCGAGCAAGCCGACAATCTCGCCGCGGCGAACCTGGACACTGACGTCACGGACGGCAGTGAAGCTGCCGAAACGGCAGGTGACACCGACGCTCTCGGCCAGTGGCCCAGCAGTTTGCGACTCTGCCGTTTGCGACTCTGCCGTTTGCGACTCTGCCGTTTGCGACTCTGCCGTTTGCGACTCTGCCGTTTGCGACTCTGCCGTTTGCGACTCTGCCGTTTGCTGCGCGCCGAGGGCCTGCACTGCGGCGGTGGCCAGCTCTTGCTGTTCGCGCGCCAGCGCTGCCACCGTCACCGCGTCCTGCAGATCCGGCTCGACGGCGCCGAGCCCGGCTCCGGCGTGCACGTCAGCGTCGGGCGGGTACCAAACCCGCCAGCCCGCACCGCGTCGCCACGCACGCTGCCCGGCCACACCATCGGGCCGGCTCGTCATCGCGTGCACAGAGCCCGGCATCGCGCGGACGAGCTGCTCGGGTGTTCCGGACGCGAGCTGCCGACCGGCATCGAGCACCAGGACCGAGGCGGCGCGCTGCGCGTCGTCGAGGTAGGTCGTCGCGAGGATCACTGCCGCGCCGTCAGCCGCCGCGGATGCGATCAGCCACCAGAGGCCCGACCGGCTTACCGGATCGACGCCGGTGGTCGGCTCGTCCAGTATCAGCAGCTCCGGGCGGTGCAGCAGCGCGGCGATGACGCCGAGCTTCTGCCGCATCCCGCCAGAAAGCTGAGCGGCGAGTCGGTTCCTTACGTTGGCCAGGCCAGCCCGATCAGTCAGCTCTGCCGTCCGCCGGGCCGCAGCCGCGCCGCCCAGACCGTAGACAGCTGCCCGGAACGCCAGGTTCTCGGCCACGGTGAGGTCCGGGTAGATGCCGGAACTGGCAGGGAGGTACCCGATCCCGCGCTTGCCGGGGCTGTGCACGTCGCCTTCATCGGGCCGCAGCGCTCCGGCAAGGCAGCGCAGCAGCGACGTCTTGCCCGCACCATCACCGCCAACGACAGCTGTGACCTGCCCGGCTGTCGCGGCCACCGAGACGCCGTCGAGAGCCGCAACGCCGTCGTAGGTCAGGCGAAGTTCAGAGGCACCCCAGGTCGCGGACCCGGTCACGCCAGACCCCCAGTCTCGCGCTGGGCACCGCTGCCTCCAACCACAGCACGGCTCCGGACGCCGCGACCGGCGTGCCCGGCGTGCCCGCGGCCTCTGCGCCCGCCCGACGGCGCCGGCGCGAGATAACTGCGGAACCGGGTGATCGCGAGCGCAACGATCACAGTCCCGAGCACCGCCAGGAACAGGAACGGCTCCCAGAGCGGACCGATCGGCTCGTCGCGCAGCATCACGCCCCGGGCGATCTCGTTGAAATACGTAAGCGGCAGCAGGTAGGCGATCCAGCGGACCCCGGCCACAACCGATGACAGCGGGAATACCAGTCCAGAAAGCAGCACCTGCGGCAGCATCGTGGTCATCATGGCCAGCTGGATCGCCTGTCCCTGGTTCTGCGAAACCGTGCTGATCAAGACGCCGATGCCGAGAGTCACGAACAGGAACAGCAGTGCGCCAAGCCCGAACACCAGCCAGGAACCGCGGAACGGGACGCCGAAGACAGCGATGCCGATGCCGAGCACGATCGCCAGGTCAACAGCCGCCACGACGAAGTAAGGCACGATCTTGCCAAGGAACACGTCACGCGGGCGCAGCGGCATCACCGCCAGCTGCTCCAGCGTTCCTGACTGTCGTTCCCTGACCACGCCGAGGCTGGTGATGACCGTGCCGACGAATACCAGCACGACGCCGGCCAGGCCAGGAATCATCACGTCAGACGACGAGAGCCCAGGGTTGTACAAGATGGTGACGGCCAGCTTCGGCGCTGGCGTGGTGGCGGCCGGGCGCGTAAAGCGAAGCTGCTGCAGCGCAGTCAGCGCCGCCTGGGCTGTGAGCAGCTGACTGCCGTCGACGAGCACGGAGGGACCCGCGCCGCCGGTGATCACAGCGACTGCAGCGCGACCGTCGCGCAACTGGTCCTGCGCCCAGGACCGGCCGCCCGCCGCATCGGTGCTAACGACATCGAAGGACTTGGGCAACAGCCGCTCCGCCGCCGCGGCATCAGGTCCGGCAACCGCGACGGGGATCGAGGACGGGTAGAACCTGGCCGCATAGCCGAGCACGACGAGCAACAGCACCGGCATGATGATCATCATCGCCAGCGTGCGCCGGTCGCGCCGCATCTGCCGGAATTCCTTCACGATCATCGCCCACATGGCCAGCCCTCGCTGTCAGCCGATTTCATCGCCTGTTGAATTCTACGCGGGTTGAATTACTCCCATCAAGGGTGCGTGGAGCGGGGCCATGGCAGCCAGAGCGGCCGGTTGCGACAGTGATGGATGCGGCGTAGGTGCTGTCCTGGCAGCACCTACGCCGCATCCATTACTGGCCACGTCACCAGTCGGCGTACCGTCGACCGAAAGCGTCAGAGTCCCGCCCGGATTGTCATTTTTGACACGCACTATCGGTCGCTAAAGGCGGCCCCTGTCGCCGCGAGCCGGCCGGAACCCGCCACCTCGCCTGATCCTCGCCTGGAATCAAACTGTTTGGCCTCTATATGCCAATAGGCATGCGGTGGCCGCGCGCCTACGCAGCGTCTGATACGTGAATGGCCCCCGGCTGGGCGGGCGGCAGCACCCGGCGGAGCGTCAGCGGAGCCGGGTTCGCGGATGGCGGGGTCATGCGGCTGGCTGGATGGTGACGGTGTGTCCGAGGGCCTGGAGCCTGGCGATCAGGCGGCGGGTTTCGCGTTCGGGGTCGAGGCGGCGGGTG
>Ga0335075_10002339_pt1 | contig 30583 bp, 19 predicted proteins | sample Lox_Sample_24_FD_206723 | JGI IMG/M metagenome (GOLD analysis project Ga0335075, IMG submission 206723) | Soil microbial communities from Loxahatchee National Wildlife Refuge, Florida, United States - Lox_Sample_2.4 | ecosystem: Environmental > Terrestrial > Soil > Wetlands | place: USA...
ATTGTGCCAATTTCCGCGGCGATGGCGGCGGCGACACGCCCGGCCACCATCAACCCCGCGATAACCGGTCCCAGCTCGCGCGTGATTCCCAGCACGACGATGTTGGGAACAACGGCCTCAGCACCGAACCGGTTGCCGCCGACATAGATTTGCAGCGCGAGCGCGCCGCCGGTGAAGAATGCTGTAAGGCCCACGACGGGCAGGGAGTAATAGCCGATGCGAAGCATCTGCTGCCCAATAAGATACCAGTAGACAGGCGGTCGTACGCAATTGATGAGCGCCGAAAACGTGAACACCGCGAGCCTGCCGGTCTGAGCGAGAAAGGCGAGAAAGACGCGGCCGATGGCGGCGAGAATGTTCACGATGTGCTCACATAGTGCCGCGGGAAGCGGGTGCCAAGACCGGTGAGTATTTCGTAATTCGCCGTGCCGGCCGCAACTGCCGCCTCTTCCAGCGGAATGGTGTCGCCGACGAACTCAACCTCGCAGCCGGGTACTGCGGACGGGATATCGGTGACATCGAGCGTAATCAGATCCATGGAGACTCGGCCCACCACGGGTACCCGAATCCCTCCGATCGCGCCCGAACCCCTGTTTCCGATCGCACGCATGAGACCGTCCGCATATCCGAGCGCCACGGTCGCGAGCGCCGACGGACGCAGCGTGTGGAAGGTCGCTCCGTAACCAACGCTCTCCCCCTTGTCAACGCGCCGGACCTGGAGGATGCGGCCGGTCAGCTGCGCCACGGTCCGGAACGGATTGGATGCATCCGCAAGAGGATTGCCACCATAAAGCGCAATCCCCGGCCGAACGAGGTCAAACGCATAATTCTTCCCAAGGAGAACGCCCCCCGACGCAGCAAGGCTTGCCGGCGCAGGTGGCAGAATGGCAATCGCTGCGCGAAAGCGCTCAAGCTGCTCGAGATTCATTCTTGCGGCCGGATTATCAGAACAGGCGAGATGACTCATTACAAGGACCGTATTGATGCCTGTCAGACGTGGCCCGGCTTCGGCCGCGAGCGTTGCCAGTTCGTTGGCCGGGAGCCCGAGTCGGTTCATCCCGGTATCGACATGCAACGCCGCATCGAGCACCGCGCGCCGCGAATTTGCGGCGGCGGACCAGGTCGCAATCTCATCCAGCGAATTCAACACCGGCGTGAGCCGATGCGCGATGAATTGTTCCGTATTTTCCGGCGACACGCCGTCGAGAACGAAAATCCGCCCGTGTGGCACGATCGGCCGCAGCGCGATTCCTTCCTCCAGCCGCGCCACAAAGAACGTTTCGCACCCCGCCTCCGAAAGCGCCCGCGCCACAGGGACTGCGCCGAGCCCATAGGCATCGGCCTTCACGACGCCCGCGACTGGCGCGCCGGAGAGCGTCCCGCACAGCCGAAAATTCTCGGCGATAGCGCCGAGCCGAACGGTCAGCAAAGCACTCCCTCTCCGCCACTCCTGGGGAAGAGGACTGGGGTGAAGGGGATTCTCGGCGGCGCTGGTGTCGGATATTTGCTTCAATCCCGAATCCACACTTCGACATCCGTTGCGCGTCTGCGCCCGCTCACCCTAACCTGCTCCCCCAATCGTAGGGGAGAGGGAATTACGCCACGCGTTCCGACAGGTCCTTGAAACGGGTGAAGCGGTCGTCGAAGAAAAGTTCGATCTTGGTGGTCGGTCCGTGGCGATGCTTCTCGACCAGCAGATCGGCTACGCGCTCGACCCGCTCCCACTTCTCTGTCCACTTGTCGAACTCCGGATCGCCCTCCTCCGGCTTGCGCGATTTCAGATAGTAGGCCTCGCGGAATACGAACATCACCACATCTGCATCCTGCTCGATCGAGCCCGATTCGCGCAGGTCCGAAAGCACCGGCCGCTTGTCGTCGCGGCTATCCACGCCGCGCGACAGCTGCGACAACGCAAGCACGGGCACGTTCAGTTCCTTGGCCAGCGTCTTCAATCCCTTGGTTACTTCCGTGATTTCCTGCACCCGGCTTTCCACCCTTCGCGTCGGCTCAATGAGTTGAAGATAATCGATTACTACGAGACCGATTTTCTTCTCGCGGTGCAGGCGGCGCGCCCGCGCGGCGATCTGCGCGATCGAGATACCGCCGGAATCGTCAATATAGAGCGGCAGCGTGCTCAGCTCCTGCATCTTGAGCACGAAGCGTTCCCATTCGGATTCGGCGAAGCGGCCCGAGCGAATCTTGAACATCTCTATTTCGGTCTGCTCCGAGAGAATGCGCGCCGAAAGTTGTTGGGCCGCCATTTCCAGGGAGAAGAACAGAACCGGCGCGCCGCGCGAAACCTCTGCAGCGTCCATCGTGTCCTGCAGGTGCAGCCGCGCCGCGTTGAAGGCAATATTGGTTGCCAGCGCGGTCTTCCCCATGCCGGGCCGACCGGCAAGGATCAGAAGATCGGATGGCTGCAAACCGCCGAGAAGAGAATCGATATCCGTAAAGCCGCTTGACACGCCGGAAATGCGACCGCCGCGCTTTTGCGCCTGCTCGGCCGCCCTGACAGCGCGTGCAAGAGCTTCGGCAAAATCGAGCGGCCCTTCACCGTACCGTGAACTTTCCGAGATTCCATAGAGCGCCTTCTCGGCTTGCGAGATTTGCATAGCCGGCGGCTTTTCGAGCGGCGCTTCATACGCCGTGTTGACGATGTCCTCGCCGATATGGATGAGGGCGCGGCGTACCCACAGGTCGTGAAGAATGCGCGCATAATCGCGGACATTGGGCAAAGCGGGGGCTGCTGCGCTGAGATTGGCGAGATAGTCGAGGCCGCCCGCCTCGACCAGTCCCGGATCGGCTTTCAACTGGGCGTGCAACGTGAGCGGGCTGATAACCATGCCGCCACGCTCGAACGTCGCAACCATCGCTTCGTACAGCCGCTGATGAAGAGGCTCGTAGAACTGCTCCGGCCTGAGGAGAGCGGATACGCGTTCGATCGCTTGATTGTCCACGAAGATAGCGCCGAGCAGGGCTTGCTCGACATCGATGTCGTAAGGGACGTGGCGATAGACCTCTTGTTCCATGCTGTCCGCGCGCTGCAAGGGGAGGCGAATCAATCGGCCGCCCGCGCGCGCCGCAAGGTATCGCCGGCGTTGCCCACAGGATTAATTGGAGGCGACTGCCTAAGCGGCTCGTACCGGCATTGCCTCGGTGCCCGCGAATCGCATCGTCCGCTCCGATTCAAACATGTAGTCGCGGGTGAGCGGCAGCGTCTCGATCTGCCTGGTAAGCTGGATCTGGAAGACGACGAGACCCTCGCGCCGGAACGCCATCTCGGCGCCGGCGAGGTAGAACTCCCACATCCGGCAAAATCGCTCATCGTACAGTTCGGCGACGAGGTTCCATTGGGCCTTGAACCGCCGCCGCCACTCTTTCAGAGTTTCGGCATAGTGCAGGCGCAGAACCTCGACGTCGGTGACAATCAGGCCCGCGCGTTCGATAACCGGGATCACTTCGCTCAGCGCCGGCGTGTAGCCGCCCGGGAAAATATATTTCGCTGTCCAGGGATTGGTGACGCCTGGTCCATCACTGCGGCCAATGGTGTGAAGAAGCGCCACGCCGTCATTCCGGAGAAGCGCGCGGACCTTGTTGAAGAACGCGGGATAATAGGGCACCCCCACATGTTCGAACATGCCGACCGAGACGATGCGGTCGAACGTACCGTTCAGTGCCCTGTAGTCGACGAGTTCGAAACGGCAGCGTTCGCCCAAGTTTGCCGCTTGGGCGCGCTTGCGCGCAACTGCAATCTGTTCTTCCGAAAGCGTTACGCCGAGGACCTTGGCCCCGCAGTCGCGGGCGAGATCGAGCGCGAGCCCACCCCAGCCGGAACCGATATCGAGAACGTTCAGGCCGGGCACATTGAGGTAGAGCTTGGCGGCAATGTGGCGCTTCTTGCCGATCTGCGCCTCGTCAAGTGTTTCACCGGGTTCGGAAAAATAGGCGCAGGAATATTGCCGATCGCGATCGAGGAATATGTCGTATAGCTTGCCCGACAAATCATAATGATGCGCGACATTTCTGCGGGCCCGTGCCGAATGATTGCGCTGGGCAAGCCGGCGCGTCATCAGCCGCCAGCGGCGTACCAGGCCCAGCAATCCACCCGGCCGCACGCGCGCGAGGTTGTCCATGAGAAGATCAAGGAGGTCAGCGATATCGCCGTTCTCCACCGTGAGCCGGCCATCCATGTACAACTCGCCGAGCTTCAGTTCGGGATTGAACCACAGTTCGAAAAAGGCGCGGCGATCATGGAGGCGCATCACCATTTCCGGCGCGCCCGCGCCAAAGCGCATCCGCCGGCCGTCGGCCGTCTCTAAAATCAGCGTGCCCGTTTTGATGACCGATGCAAATAGCCGATCGAGCATTGGAGCCTTCCCCTTCCGAGCGCCCTACCGTAACCAAGGAAAGTAGGGAAAGAAAACAAGGTTCCCTCGCAGGTTGAGTGGGGCGGCGCGGCCAATATTCGCTCCCGCGCGCTTCGCGCTGGCGATTCGACCGCCGCTCGCTTAAACCAGCCTATCTCACCACAGGGGCGCCTGGGACCTTGATCTGCGCATGAGCCTGCGTGCTGAACTCTTGAGACTGGGAATCCGCCTGTTCCTGAAGCCGGGACTGCACCCGGGCATCAGCATTGCCGAACGTCGCCGCAAGCTGGGCGCCTATGAAGGATGGATTCGCCGTCCGCCTGCCGGTACGCAGACATTGGAGCTTCCGCTCGGCGCGGTACCGACCGTTCGGGTCTTGCGGCCGGCCGCGGAACCTGGCCGGCACGTGCTTTTCCTGCATGGCGGGGGCTACATTACGGGCTCGCCGGCTCTTTATCGCCATATACTGTGGCGGTTCGCAGAAGCATGCCGCGCGGAAATCGCTGCCATAGATTACCGGCTCGCGCCCGAACATCCATTTCCGGCCGCTTTGGATGATGCCATGGCCGCGTGGCAGGCGCTCCTATCCGAGGGCGTCGATCCGCGCCACTGCGCCGTGCTCGGCGATTCCGCGGGCGGTGGGCTCGCGCTCGGTCTGGCCCTTCGCCTGCGCGATGAAGACCTGCCCATGCCGGGAGCCGTGGTTGCGATATCGCCATGGACGGATCTTGCGATCACCGGCGAATCCTGCCGAAACGACGCTGCCGATCCGATGCTGAAATCGGACTGCCTTGAGCCCTTCGCTGCGCAATATCTCCAGGGCACGGATCCCTGCCACCCGTATGCGTCCCCTCTTTACGGCGATCCGCAGGGCCTGCCGCCAATCCTGCTGCAGGTCGGAAGCGATGAGATTCTGCGCGACGATTCGATCCGAATGGCGGAAAGGCTGCGCGCGGGCGGTTGTCCGGTCACGCTCGAAATCTGGTCCCGCATGCCCCATGTCTGGCACGCTTTCGCGCCGCTCATGCCGGAAGCGACACGTGCTATTGCGCGCATCGGCGCCTTTGTGAACGGGGTGATGACGGGCGGTGCCGCTTGCCTCAACTGAGACGTGTCTAGACCATCCGATACAGAATGGTGGACCCGTCGCTGCCCTTTAGTTCCACGCGGACCAGCTGGCCGCTGTCGTCATACCAGACGTCCTGGGGAAAAGTGGCCATGATCTGATAGTGGTGGGCCCGCCGCAGACGGCCCTGCACGAGGATATTTTCCTCGCCGCGATCCGTGACCCGGATAGGCTCGAGCCCCCCATTCCGCGTGTCGAGCGCAACATTCTGGGCAACAAGGGCCGGATTCCAAAGACTGAACGGGATGATGGTTGATGGCGGCATTGCGCTGAGCTTGCCGTCGCATTCTACCACGACCTTCCCGCCGTGCGCCGCTGCGCTGGCGTGGTGGATCGTACCATTGTCGTCAGTTGTAGAGTTCATGGCGAGCAGGCGTCCATCCGCCCATAGCTCGTTTTCCGTCTGGTCGAACTGATAAAGCGTCAGAAAGGCAAAACCGACCTTTACGTGAGTCACCATCTGGACGGTTGTGTCTGGCCCGTCATGTCCGAAGCGTATGGAATTGGTCCCGATCTGTGCGCCGTCGCGCATGACGGCAAAATTCACCGTGGCCGCGGACGGGACGGCTGGCGGTGTTGCTGCCCCGGCGGGATCACCCGTCAGCATAGTCGCTGCGCTCATGGCAATCACCAGGGCGAATGGTCGTTTCATCAAGCACCTCCGTACATAAATCTACCTCGTCTGTTCCCGCGCGCATTTACATTTCATGCTTCAGGATGAAATTCGCCCGTGCAGCTTCGGGCATTTTGGTTCCCGATTACCAAATGAAGTGTGCTGCGGAACCTGAAGCCTTTGTCGGTGGTTGGCTTACAGATCAGCCATGCTGCGAACGATTATTGTCCGTCTTGTCGAGTTCTCCACGCGGTTTGCCCGGGCCGTGGTCGCGAGCGGTGTAATCATTGCTTCGCTATGTACATTCTATGCGATGCAACACTTCTCGGTCGTAACGGATGTAAGGCAATTGTTTCCATCCGACCTGCCATGGGCCCGGCGCGCGTCCCAGTTCATGGACGCCTTTCCGCAATATGAAGTCCTCGTCGTGGTCGGCGCTCCCACGCCCGAGCTCGCACAAAAAGCCAGCGCGGAACTAACGGCGGCGCTGAACTCGGACCGCGCGCATATCCGTACCGCCGTGCAACCGCAGGGTGGCACATTCCTCGCCCGGAACGGATTTCTATTCATGTCTACGGCGCAGCTCGCCCACACGGCGGCCCAAATGGAACGGGCGCGCCCGCTGCTGCAGATTCTTGCAACCGATCCGAGTCTGCGCGGTGTTCTCCAGGCTTTGTCCGCGGGAATAGCCGGTGTGGAAAGGCGCGCCTACCCGCCGGACGCGCTCACAACACCGCTGACCGCGGGAGCAAACACGGTACAGGCGGCCCTCGACGGGCGGCCGGCGTGGTTTTCGTGGCAGAATCTCGCCAACGGTGAAACGGCGCAGCGCGCACCCGTGCTTCGTTTCATCGAAGTCGCGCCGGTCCTGAATTTCAAGGCGCTGCAGCCCGCGAAAATGACAACCGACGCGATCGCGCGCACCGCGAGCCTGCTCGGACTTGCTCGTCATTATCAGGCCAGTGTCCGGATCACCGGCCTTGCGCCCATGAACGATGCCCAATTCGCCACGCTTAAGGAGAATGCTGCACTGAACGCCGCGATATCGGTGTTGGCCGTGCTGATCATTCTGTGGCTGGCGCTGCGTTCCTGGAAGATCATTTTCGCGGTTGTTTTCAATGTCGTCTGCGGCATGGCCATGACTGCGGCGCTGGGCCTGTGGCTGGTTGGTGCGCTGAACCTGATTTCCGTTGCATTCTTCGTTCTCTTCGCAGGGCTCGCGATTGATTTCGGCATCCAGTTCAGCGTCCGCTACCGCGCGGAGCGCCACGAAACGGGCCGGCTGGATAGCGCGCTTTCCGGTGCGGCCCAAAAAGCAGGCTGGTCACTCGCGCTTGCGGCAGCCGCCACCGCGATTGGCTTCTCCTCGTTTCTGCCGACGGGCTATCGCGGCCTTTCCGAGTTGGGCGAAGTTGCCGGACCTGGCATGATCATCGCGTTCCTCAGCAGCATCACCCTTCTGCCGGCGCTCCTCAAACTTGTCGACCCGCCCGCGGAACCAGGAGAAATGGCTTTCGCCGCGCTCGCCCCCATAGATCGCTTTCTGCACCGGCACCGCTATCACGTACTTTATGGTACGCTCGCCGTCGTCTGCCTTGCGTCGCCGCTTCTTGTGTTTCTTCGCTTCGACTTCAATACGCTGCATCTGCAAAACTCCAAATCGCCACCCGTCGCGGCTTATCTCGAACTGAGAAAGAATCCCGAAACGGGCGCCAACGCTGCGGATCTGATTGCGCCAGATCTCGCAACGGCGCAGGCGGACGCGCGCGAGTTGGCGATGCTGCCCCAGGTCGGGGGGACACGCACGCTCGCAAACCTCATTCCGGATAACCAGCCCGCAAAGCTCGCAATCATCCGCCGGATGGCGATGGTGCTCGCGCCCGTGCTCAATCCCCCGCGCCTGCGATCGAGGCCGACCGATGAGGACGAGATCGCGACGCTCGAATCGACTGCTCGTCAGCTCTCGCAACTCGCGAAACGCGGCGGCGCGGCAGGGCGCGCCGCGGCCCATCTGTCGGATCTGCTCGTAAAGCTCGCCTACAGTGATCCAGCCACGCGCGCGCCTGTGTCGGACGCGCTGGTTCTTCCGCTCGAGGTTTCGCTGCAGGATCTTCGCTACGCATTGCAACCCCGGTTGGTGACAATCGCCGATATACCGTCCGATCTCAAACGGCAATGGCTCGCATCCGACGGGCGCGCGCGTGTGGAGATTCTGCCCAAGGGCGACCCCGAAGATACCTCATCGCTCGCCGCTTTCGTGCGCGCCCTGCTTGTCCATCATCCTGCTGATATCACAGGTCCTGCGGTGCTGCTCTACGAAGCCGGTAGAACCGTCGCGCGCGCCTTTGTGGAGGCAGGTCTTTTTGCCATCGCCGCGATTGCCCTGTTGTTGTGGATCGCGCTCCGTCGCCTGCGCGACGTGTTTTTCACGCTCGTTCCCTTGCTCCTGGCAGCATTATTGACGCTTGAACTGTGCGTGATCTTCAACGTCGCGCTCAATTTTACCAATATCATTGCCTTCCCGCTCCTGCTCGGCGTCGGCGTGGCCTTCAAGATTTATTACATCATGGCGTGGCGGCGGGGCGGCACGGCACTCGTGCAGTCAACGCTGACGCGGGCAGTGCTGTTCAGCGGCCTGACGACGGCGACCGCGTTTGGAACACTGTGGATGTCCAGCAATCCGGGCACCTCCAGCATGGGCCAGCTGATGGCGCTCGCATTGCTGTGTACCATGATGGCCGCCGTACTCTTCCAGCCCGTGCTCATGGGCCCCCCGCAAACCGTGACCGCGCCGGTGTCGCCCGGCGGGAGGCCGCTATCCAATCGTGAGGAGATACTGTCTCCCGTCCCGATCAGGCGCGGGTGATGAACGTCCAGTCGACCCGTTTGATCGAGTCGGACGCGCCATGCCTCAGTGCGGCTATCGACAATCTGCGTGGCATCGTCGTGCTGATGGTCATAGCCGTGCATGCCGTGCTCGCTTATGCGGCCTATGCGACGGTCGGCCCGTTCGATAGTCCGCCCTATCAGTGGCGCACCTTCCCAATTGTCGACGCGCAGCGCTTCATTGGTTTCGACATTTTCTGTGCCTGGGCGAACGTCTTCTTGATGCCGCTGTTTTTTCTGGTGTCGGGATTTTTCGTCTGGAAAAGCCTGGAGCGAAACGGCGCGTTGCGCTTTGCGCTCCGGCGAGCCGCGCGGCTGGGGCCGCCCTTCGTACTCGGTGTCGCAGTGATCATGCCGGTCGCGATCTATCCGGCCTATGCGATGAGAACGGGACATCCCGAACTGTCGGACTACCTGCGGCAATTGTGGAATCTGCCGTTCTGGCCTGATGGTCCGATGTGGTTTCTGTACATGCTGCTGGTATTCGACCTTATCGCGGCGGGCCTGTATGCGGCATTTCCAGGGGCACATGGCCGCCTCAGGCGAATTGCTTTTCAGGCCGCGCGCAGACCAGTTCGTTTCCTTGCTGTTTTTTTTGCGTTTTGCGCTCTGGCCTACATCCCGCTCGGGACAGTATTCGGACCGATGCGTTGGTTTCAGTGGGGTCCGTTCTCGTTCCAGGAGAATTTCGTTGCGCTTTACGCCGTGTGTTTCGGGGCCGGCATAGTGCTCGGCGCGTCCAGTCTGGAAAACGGCCTCTTTTATCCACGCTTCGCATACCGATGGAAGTACTGGATGCCCGCGGCCATGCTGCTGTTCGCGGTTTGGCTCCTGGTCTCTGCAGAGACATTCACAACCGCAACGGCGTCGGTGGGATGGATGCTGGCTGACGCGATTGCTCTCGTACCGGCCTGCTTTGCGAGCTGCCTGTGTGTGTTGTTGCTCATGGTCCGGTACGGCCATGTACGAACGGGCCTGCTGCAGAGTCTGCAGTCCAATTCCTTCGGCATGTACTGGGTACACTATGCGCTACTAACATGGCTGCAGTTTGCCCTGCTGGATTTCCCTCTTCCTGCCATCATGAAGGCAATTGTAGTTTTCGCCGCGGGCACCGTGCTCAGCTGGACGATCGCGGTCGCGCTCCGGTACGTTCCCGTCCTGAGTGGATTCCTTGGCGTTGGGCAGCGCCGGGGGGTACGCCCGGTGACGTCGTTGCGCGCACCAATGCCGCTGCCCGATTGACGCCACGCGCGGAGGATGGGGCGAAGGGTTTGGTTTGCGCGCGTGACGGGACTGGCGTAAGTTCCGCCGGTCACAGATTCTGCGAATACAGGCCTGCGGCGCGAAATGTCTCCCCCGGTGGCTCGTTCTCCCCCTTGTGCCATGCGCAGACCAGCCGCGAGGTTGACCTTGGTCCGGTTGCGAACTAACCCCATTTAGGGGTGTGTCGAACTCCGGAGCCTGGGTGAGACGTTCATTTCTGTCCTATGCCGGGGGAAGCTTCGTTCTCGGCGTTCTGGCGATCGGTCTGTCCATGTTGACCGGCTGCAGCCGCGGCGGCGGCCAGCCGGGTTTTGCCAATCGCGTGCCAAATGTCGGGGTGGTGACAATCCACTATCAGCCGGCGCTGCTCACGACCGAGCTTCCAGGACGAACCAGCCCCTTTCAAGAGGCGGATGTGCGGCCGCAGGTGAACGGCATTTTAATCAAGCGTCTGTTCGAAGAGGGCGGTACCGTTCATGCCGGTCAGCTGCTCTATCAGATCGATCCCGCGCCCTACCAGGCCGCATTCGACAGCGCCAAGGCCGCGCTTGCCAATGCACAAGCCAATCTTGTCACGACCCGCGCCAAATCCGAGCGCTACGCCAATCTTCTCAAGCAGAACGCCATCGCGCCGCAGGATTATGACGACGCCTTCGCCGCCTGGAAACAGGCGCAGGCGAATGTGCTGCAACAGCAAGCCAATCTCGAAAGCGCACGCATTAATCTTGATTACACCCGCGTCACCGCGCCGATAACCGGCCGGATCGGGCGTTCGCTTGTCACTGTCGGTGCCCTTCTCACGGCGAATCAGACCAATGTCCTCGCCACGATCGACACGCTCGATCCGATCTATGTGGACATCAACCAGTCGAGCGCAGAGCTTCTCGCGCTGAAAAAGGAACTGGCGGAAGGCCAGCTCAATGGCAGTACGCCGGAGATGGCGCGTGTTACGCTCATCCTGGAGGATGGTTCGGTTTATCCGCTTGACGGCACGCTGAAATTCTCCGAGGCGAGTGTCGATCAGAATACCGGTGCGGTGGTGCTGCGCGCCGTGTTCCCCAATCCGAAAGGGGTTCTCCTGCCCGGCATGTATGTCCGCGCGCGAATCGTCGAAGGTATTGATTCGCATGCCATCCTGGCGCCCCAGCAGGGCGTGAGCCGGGATGAGAAGGGCGAGCCGACAGCCCTCGTGGTCGACAATCACGGCATCGCACGGCTGCGGATTCTTCAGGCGCCCCGCGCCGTTGGAGGTTCCTGGTTGGTGACGGCGGGTCTCGCACCTGGCGACAGAATGATCGTCGACGGGCTTCAGTTTGTTCAGCCGGGCGCGCCGGTGCATGCGGTGCCGGCCGCGACACCATCCACAAGTCATTCCTGACGCGCGATGTCCCGCTTCTTTATCGATCGGCCGGTTTTCGCCTGGGTGATCGCGATCGCGATCATGCTCGTCGGCACGCTTTCGATTCTCACCCTGCCGGTGATGCAATATCCCACGATCGCGCCGCCTGCGGTAAACATCAGCGCGTTCTATCCCGGCGCCTCTGCGGAAACCGTGCAGAACTCGGTAACCCAGATCATCGAGCAGCAACTGACGGGGCTCGACAACCTTCTGTATTTCTCGTCTTCGAGCAGTTCGGCCGGCGGCGTCAACATTTCGGCGACGTTCGCCCCCGGCACCAATCCCGACATCGCCCAAGTACAGGTGCAGAACCGGCTGCAGCAGGCCGTGGGGCTGCTGCCGTCGGAAGTGGTGCAGGAGGGAATTTCGGTCAACAAATCCCAGCAGAATTTCCTGCTCATTCTCGCGCTCTACGATACGAGCGGGCATTATTCCGACATCGACATTGCCGATTATCTCTCAAGCCGGCTGCACGATCCGCTGGCGCGCGTGCCCGGCGTGGGCGACGTGGTGGTATTCGGCGCGCCCTATGCGATGCGCATCTGGCTGAACCCCTACAAGCTGGCGACCTATGGACTCATGCCGTCCGATGTCGCCAATGCGGTGCAGGCCCAGAACGTGCAGGTGACGGCGGGCGAGCTCGGCGCGCTCCCGTCCGTCAAGGGCCAGGAACTCGATGCGACGGTCACCGCGCAGTCGCAGCTTCAGACGCCCGATCAGTTCCGCAATATCATCCTCAAGGGCAGCACGGGCGGCGCCGTGGTGCGCCTGGGCGATGTGGCGCGCGTCGAACTTGGCGCGCAAAGCTATGGTGCGATCAGCCGCTTCAATGGTCATCCCGCGTCGGGCATCGCCATCCGCCCGGTTCCGGGCGTCAACGCGCTGACAACCGCCGATGCGGTGATCGCCGAAGCCAACAAGCTCGCCAAGAATTTGCCGCCCGGCCTGCACATCGATTTCGTTGTCGACAACACGAAATTCATCCGGCTTTCCATTCACGACGTGGTGGTGACGCTCATCGAGGCGATCGGTCTCGTCATTCTGGTGATGTTCGTGTTCCTGCAGAGCTGGCGCACCACGCTCATCCCGGCAATCGCCGTTCCGGTGGTGCTGCTCGGCACGTTCGGCGTGCTCGCCGCCGCAGGCTATTCGATCAACACGCTGACGCTGTTCGCGCTCGTGCTCGCCATCGGCCTGCTCGTGGATGACGCCATCGTGGTCGTCGAAAATGTCGAGCGCATCATGCGCACGGAGGGGCTTTCGCCGCGGGAGGCAACGATAAAATCCATGGGCGAGATTACCGGCGCGCTCGTCGGGATCGCGCTCGTGCTGTCGGCCGTCTTCCTGCCCATGGCGTTCTTCGGCGGCTCGACCGGCATCATCTACCGGCAATTCTCCATCACCATCGTCTCGGCGATGGTGCTCTCCATCATTGTCGCCCTGATCCTGACGCCGGCGCTCTGCGCCACGCTGCTCAAGCCGGTTTCGGAGGAGAAGCAGCCGCTGGGACGGCGGTTCTTCGGCCGCTTCAACACGGCCTTCGACGATTTCGTGCGCTGGTACCGGCGAATGGTCGAAAGGGTGTTCGGTCTCGTGCGCCCCGCGATCCTCGTTTACCTGCTGATCATTCTCGTTCTGAGTGTCCTGTTTGTCCGGTTGCCGACGAGCTTCCTGCCGGAGGAAGATCAGGGAGTCGTCATTGCACAGGCGATTCTGCCGTCGGGTGCCGTCGAATCGCGCACGCTCGCCGTGCTCAAGAAGATCGAGCACCATTTTCTCGTCGACGAGAAACGGAACGCCGAGAGCATCTTCACGGTCGCCGGCTTCAGCTTTTCCGGCGAGGGACAGAATACCGGCATCGCCTTTGTCCACCTGAAGGACTGGAGCCTGAGAAAGGGCGAGGAAAATCACGCGGCAGCCATCGCCACCCGCACCATGCAGGCGCTGGCGGCCAATCGCGACGGGATGGTGTTCGCGCTGGTCCTTCCCGCCGTGCCCGGACTTGGCGTCACCTCCGGATTCGATCTCGAGCTCGAAGATCGCGGCAATCTCGGCCATGCCGGCCTCGTCGCGGCCCAGAACGAACTGCTGGGATTGGCGGCGCGCGATCCCATCCTGACGGCCGTGCGGCCCGCTGGATTGCAGGACACGCCGCAGCTTCATGTCGACGTCGATCAGGCCAAGGCCAACGCGCTGGGCATTTCCATTGCCGATATCAACAACACGCTCAGCGCGGCGTGGGGCAGCGTCTATATCAACCAGTTCCTCGACCGCGGCCGCGTCAAGCAGGTTTACATGCAGGGCGACGCACCGTATCGCATGAAGCCCGAGGATCTCGACCGGTGGTATGTCCGCGGACAGAACGGCGAGATGGCGCCGTTCTCGTCATTTGCAAATTACTCCTGGGTGCTGGGACCGGCGGAGCTCGACCGCTACAACGGCCTGCCGGCGCTCGAAATCCAGGGACAGGCTGCCCCGGGCAAGAGCTCGGGTGCGGCGATGAACGAGATCGAAAGACTCATCAATACCTATCTCCCGCGCGACATCGGCTACGACTGGACCAGCCTCTCCTATCAGGAGCGGCTGTCCGGCGCGCAGGCGCCGGCGCTCTACGGCATCTCGATCCTGGTCGTCTTCCTCTGTCTCGCCGCGCTCTACGAAAGCTGGTCGATACCGTTCTCCGTCATCCTTGTCATCCCGCTCGGCATCATCGGCGCGGTGCTCGCCGCGACCCTGCGCGGATTTTATAATGACATCTTTTTCCAGGTCGGTCTTCTCGCCACGATCGGACTTTCGGCCAAGAACGCGATCCTGATCGTGGAATTTGCCGCGACGGGCGAGAAGGAGGGCCGCTCGATCCGCGATGCCGCGATGCACGCCGCCCAGATCCGTCTGCGGCCGATCCTGATGACATCTCTCGCCTTTATCGCCGGTGTGATGCCGCTCGCGATTTCAAACGGCGCCGGTGCCGCTAGCCAGAACGACATCGGCACGGGCGTCATCGGCGGCATGTTCTCGGCGACCGTGCTTGCAATCTTCTTCGTGCCGCTGTTCTTTGTGCTCGTTCGGTCCTTCGTCGCGCGCCGCCGTGCCGGCTGAACAGCGGGTGGGCAGCGAGTGGTGAAGGCGGCACCTATCACTACGGACGACGCGTCATCCATGCCTTCACGGCGCGCTGGATGAGCAGGAAGAACAGCGGCACGAAGAAAATCGCGAGCAGCGTTGCGGACAGCATTCCGCCGATGACGCCCGTGCCGATGTCGTGCTGGCTTGCTGCGCCTGCGCTCGATGCCACCGTCAATGGCGCCACGCCGGCCATGAAGGCGAGAGATGTCATCAGGATCGGACGCAGGCGCAGCCGCGAGGCTTCCAGAGCGGATGCCCGCGCATCTTCACCTCTGCGGACGGCGAATTCGGCGAACTCCACGATGAGGATCGCGTTCTTGGCCGACAGTCCGATGATCGTCAGCAGGCCAACCTGAAAGAACACGTCGTTCGTAAGTCCGCGCAGCATTGTCGCCAGAAGCGCGCCCACGACACCGAGCGGTATTACCAGCAGCACCGCGAATGGAATCGACCAGCTTTCGTAGAGGGCAGCCAGCGAGAGAAACACCACGAGAATGGAAATGCTGTAGAGCACGAAAGCGCCGGCGCCAGCCAGCTGTTCCTGATAGGACAATCCCGTCCATTCGTAACCTGTACTGCTGGGCAGCCGGTTCGCCAGGCGCTCCATTTCCGCCATTGCGGTGCCGGAACTCTGGCCGGGAGCGGCGCTACCCTCGATTTCAAGTGATGGAAAGCCGTTGTAACGGTCCAGCGCAGCCGGCCCCATCGTCCACGATGACGTTGAGAAGCTGGAGAACGGCACCATGCCGCCGCCCGCGTTGCGCACGTACCATTCGTTGAGATCGTGGGGGGCAGCCCGGTAGGGCGCATCACCCTCCATATAGACGTACTTCACGCGGCCACCATTGATGAATTCGTTGATGAATGTGCCGGCCCAGGCGGCTGTCAACGTGTCGTCGATGTCCGACACCGACAGTCCGAGCGCCATGGCTTTTGCGCTGTCGATATGGACATGGAGCTCCGGTGTGTCGGGGAGCGAATTCGGACGCACAGCCTCGAGCTTCGGGTCACGCGCGGCAAGGGCGAGAAGCCTGTCCTGAATCTTCTCCAGCTTGTTGTGGCCCAGATTGCCGTGATCTTCGAGCTCGAAATCGAAACCCTGGGATTCGCCGAGTCCGGGCACCGAAGGCGGAATGAGGGCATAGACGTCTGCGTCCCGTATCTTCGAAAGCGCCGCCGTTGCGCGCTCCACGATCGCCGGCGCGTGGTTTTCGGCGCCTGATCGCTCACTCCAGTCCTTGAGATGGATGAAGCCCAGCCCGACATTCTGCCCCGAGCCGGCGAAGCTGAACCCGGTCACGATGAACATATTGGCGACGTTCGCCTTTTCATCGACCAGGAAGTAATTCTCGATCTGTTTGGCGACCGCGAGGGTGCGCGACAGTTCGGCGCCCGTGGGCAACGTATATTGGACGATGATGAATCCCTGGTCTTCCACGGGCAGGAAGCCGGTAGGCAGCGTCAGGAACAACAGCACCATCACGCCGACGATGGCGGCGTAAGCAAGCACCGGCCCGCGCGGACCATCAAGTATCCGCACAAGCAGCACCCGATAATTGGCAACTGCCCTCGCCAAATTCCGGTTGAACCAGGCAAAGGCGCGGCGATGGGCTTGCGCTTCGCCTTTCCGTACCGGCTTCAGAAACGTCGCGCACAGGGTCGGCGTCAATATCAGCGCGACCAGAATCGACAAGGCCATGGCCGAGACGATCGTGATCGAGAACTGTCGATATATGACGCCAGTCGAGCCGCCGATGAACGCCATCGGCAGGAATACCGCCGACAGGACCATGGCGATGCCGACCAGCGCGCCGGTGATTTCATCCATCGACTTGCGCGTGGCTTCGCGCGGGCCGAGGCCCTCCTCCGTCATGATCCGTTCGACATTCTCCACGACGATGATCGCGTCGTCGACGAGCAATCCGATCGCCAACACCAGCGCGAACATCGTGAGTACGTTGATCGTGTAGCCCGCGGCGTAGAGAACAGCGAAGGTGCCGAGCAGGACGACGGGAATGGTAATGGCCGGAATCAGCGTGGCGCGCCACGTCTGAAGGAAGACAAACATGACGACGACCACCAGCACGATCGCTTCGGCCAGCGTGACGATTACATTGTGGATCGAAAGGCTGACGAACGTGGTCGTGTCGACCGGATAGGCGAGCTCCATGCCGGGCGGAATATTCCTGACGAGTTGCGCAATGCGCGCCTTGACCAGCGTGGCGGTGGTGAGCGCGTTGGCGCCCGGAGCGAGCTGGATGGCAATGCCTGCCGCCGGGTGGCCGTTAAAGCGGGTGAGTACGCTGTAGTCCTCTGCACCCATTTGCACCCGGGCAACATCGCTCAGGCGCACGAGCGCACCGCTGGTTTCCGTCTTGAGAATGATGGCACGGAACTGGGCCGGGGTTTGCAGCCGCGATTGGGCGGTCACCGTGGCATCGAGCTGCTGCCCGGGCGGCGAAGGTTGGCCGCCGATCTCGCCCGCCGCCACCTGGGTGTTCTGAGCCTCGACGGCGGCGGCCACATCGTCGGGCGTCAGGCCATAATTGTTTAGCTTGCGCGGATTGAGCCATATGCGCATCGCATATTCCGATCCGAACACGTGAACCTGACCCACACCCGGCACGCGGGCCAGCGGGTCCTCGAAGTTGCCCTCCAGGTAATTGCCGATGTCGACATTGGTGTAACGGCCTGCGCCGGAATCGTAGAGCGCGGCGATCAACAGAAAATTTGTTCGCGATTTGGTGACGGTCACGCCGAGCTCGTTGACCTCCACCGGAAGCAAGGGAATCGCCTGCTGAAGCCTGTTCTGTACCTGGACCTGGGCGATGTCGGGATTGGTGCCCGAAGCGAAGGTGGCCGTTATCGTTGCGTCGCCGGACGAGTCGCTGGTCGACGAGAAATACAGAAGATTGTCGATGCCGGTGAGCTGTTGCTCTATGACCTGGGTGACGTTGTTCTCGACGGTCTGTGCCGATGCGCCCGGATAGGTTGCGCTGATGTTCACCGAAGGCGGCGCGATGTCGGGGTATTGTTCGACCGGGAGGAGCTTGATCGCCAGGACGCCCAGCAGCATGATGACGATTGCGATCACCCACGCGAACACCGGCCGGTCGATGAAAAAGCGGGACATTGGTGCCGTCAGTGCTCCGGTTGCGGACCGTCTGCAGAATTCGTTGCGGCGGTTGCAAGGTTCGCCGCCACAGGTTTGACCGGCACACCCGGTTGAACCTTCTGTGTTCCCTGCACGATCAGCCGGTCGCCGTCCCTGAGACCCGAGGTTACGAGCCAATCGTGTCCGATCGCCCGCGAGACCGTCAGACTGCGCAACTCGGCCCTGCCGTTCCTGCCGACGATCCAGGCGATGGGCAGACCCCGGACGTTGCGCATCACGCCCTGCTGCGGAGCGAGGATCGCGTGCGGAACGACACCTTCCGAGACGACGGCGCTGACATACATCCCCGGCAACAGCACTCCGTCGGGATTGGGAAACAGTGCCCGCAGGGTCACCGCACCGGTCGTCTGATCCACGGTAACGTCGGTGAATTGCAGCACGCCTTTCAGCGGATAGGCGCTTCCGTCCTCGAGTATCAGGGAAACCTTGGCCGCGGCCGGCGTCTTCGGGCTTAAGGCGCCACGGGCGATCGCCCGCTCGAGTTCCAGGAGCTGGGTGCTCGACTGGACGATGTCCACATAGATCGGATCCAACGTCTGGACGGCGGTAAGGGGTGTGGTCTGGTCGGCGGTCACCAGCGCGCCCACGGTGACGTTGGAAATGCCGGACCTGCCGTTTATGGGCGACGTCACCAGCGTGTAGCCGAGATTGATGCGCGCGGTTTCGGCGGCGGCGGCGGCTTCCTTGTAACTGGCGACCGCGTTGTCGTAGTCCTGTGCGGCGATGGCGTGCTGCTTCAGCAACGCCGTGTAGCGTTCGGCTTGCGCTTTCGCGGCAGCCAGCGCCGCGACCGCGCTATCGTACGCTGCTTGGTACGGTGCGGGATCGATCTGATAGAGCGGCTGGCCGGCTTTGACATTGGCTCCCTGCACAAAGAGAAGCTTCTTGATAATGCCCGTCACCTGCGGGACGATCTCGGCGACGGCGTAAGGAGAGGTCCGCCCCGGCAGATTCGCCGTCAGCGTGAGCGCCCGCGGATGAATGGTGACGACGCCCACCACGGGCGGGGACTTGTAGGGGGGTGCGCCGGGATGGCCACAGCCGCTCAAACTTCCCGCGAGCGCGGCGGCGGCCAACACCAGGGCGCAAGCTGCCGGACGCGCGCGCATGCGATCCTCTTGGGGCCGGAAATATGCATTTGATGCAGAAGGCGGCCGACAATGCTGCAGCGCGCCTTCGGCATGGCCTTCAACGCTTCAGCGCGGCAGACGGGCAAAGCGGCCAACGAACATTTGTTGGGCGGAGGCGAACAGACGCACTCTTCGGCGCCAAGCAATGCACGGGACAACATTTGCCAAGGCTGCAAAAACCGCGCGCGCGTTGACGCGTGTTGTCGTTCTCGGCTACCAATTCAACAATAATCTGCGCGGGCAACGGGTTTCGAGCGGATTTCTTCATAAACCGGAAAGAGCGCGGGTCCTAAACCCGGCGAGCGGAGCGCGCAAAGGACAGCATATCGGGCACCGCCAAGCGCGCGGAGTCGAGGGAACAGAATGAATCTCGGTACTGATAGCAAGCGGCACCTTGCGCGCATAGGCCTAGCGATCGCGACCTTTGCCGCGACGCTGTTCCTGTTCTCCTGCACGCACACACCAGCCGTCAGCAGTACACCGGACAACGCATCTGCCGCGAGCACGGTTCCAACCGAAACCGCAGAGATCTGGCCGACGAATGGCTGGTCCACGTCGACGCCCGAGGCGCAAGGCATCGACTCGACGGTGCTCGCCGACGCGCTGGAACAGATTCGGGCGCGCCACATTCCGATTCACAGTCTGCTGATCGAGCGGCACGGCAGGATCGTACTTGACAGTTATTTCTATCCGTTCGCCGACAACAGAGCGCATAATGTTTATTCGGTCACCAAGAGCGTGACATCAATGCTCGTCGGCATCGCGATGGCCGAACATCGGCTGAACGATTTGAACGCGCCAGTCTATCCGCTTCTCGCAATGCAAACCTCGGACGATCCACGCAAGGCGCGCATCACGCTCGCCAATCTGTTGAGCATGACTTCAGGCCTCGACTGCAGGGGTGACGGCAATTCGACGCTGTTGCAGGAGATGCTGCACAGCCGGCATCTGGCAGCTTATATGCTTGGTCGGCCGACAGAAAACGATCCGGGCACGGTCTTCGATTATTGCGGCGGCAATTCCGAGGTTGTGTCCGCCGTATTGACCAAGACGACGGGAGCCAGCGCGCTCGACATGGCGCGGACGGAACTCTTCGCGCCGCTTGGCATCACCAGAGTTGCATGGTCGACCGATACGGATGGCGTCTCCCATGGCTGGGGGGATCTCGAGTTGCAGCCGCGCGACATGGCCAAGCTCGGTTATCTGTGGCTGCACAATGGCCGCTGGGAAAACAAACAGATTATTCCGTCGGAATATCTCGCAGAGGCATTGACCAGTCATATCAGTGTTCAGCCTGGCATCGCCTATGGCTACGGCATGTGGCTTTATCCCGGCCACACGCCGGTCGATTTCGAAGCCAACGGAACCGGCGGGCAGCGTATCACCGTTATCCCAAGCCTCGATATGGTGGAGGTGATGACGGGCGGCGGTTTCGACGCCAACCAGGTGCAGAGTCTGATCGCAGCGGCTCCCAAATCGGATTCGGCGCTGCCACCCAATCCAGGGGCGAATGCGCGGCTCGCATCGCTCGAAGCAGAACTCGCAGCTTCGCCGGTGCCTCAACCGACGCTGGAGACAGATGTGTCGGTTGCTATTCCCAAACCCAAGCCATTGTCGCCGCACCATGCCATTGTGACCATTGCCCAGGCGGCGACGTCCAGCCCGCTCCCTGGCGGTGCAGCTCTTTCCGCTGTGCCCGTACCGCTCGCCAAGCCCTCCCGCCCGAAGAGCTGATGTACAAAGCCGGCTGACGGTTTGCCTTTTGCCGCAATCTGGGCGGAACCTCCTCGCATGGCCGGGCATTGCGGCTTGGTCATACGAGAACGCCGATGGCGAAGAAACTTGCCCGCTACAAGGCCAAGCGTGATTTCACGAAGACCGCCGAGCCAAGCGGGGAGGTCACAGTCGACCGGTCCGCGGGGCTGCGCTTCGTGGTCCAGAAGCACGCAGCGCGCCGTCTGCACTACGACCTGCGTCTGGAGCTCGATGGCGTTTTCAAATCCTGGGCCGTCACCAAAGGTCCTTCGCTCGATCCGCGCGTCCGGCGACTCGCCGTTGAGGTGGAAGATCATCCGCTCGACTATGGTGATTTCGAAGGCACGATTCCGCAGGGACAATATGGCGGCGGGACTGTCATGCTTTGGGACCGAGGCCATTGGGCGCCGGTAGGCGATGAAACGCCGCAGACGCAGCTCCGCAAGGGCGATCTGAAATTCGTCGCCGCCGGCGAGAAAATGAAGGGTGGCTGGGTGCTGGTCCGCATGCGGCGCGGCGACGAAAAACGCGTCAACTGGCTTTTGATCAAACACCATGACGGCGCGGAACGTGAAGATGATGGCGATGCGCTGCTGCGTCTCGACCGCTCCGTTGCTTCCGGCCGTACGATGGACGCCATCGCCGCGGGCGAGGGACCGGGACCCAGGCCATTCATGCGCGCGACGCACAAGGTCGCGAAAGCCAACGCCGTCTGGGAGTCCCGTCGCGCGGAACGCGGGTTGACGAAGCGCGCGAGCCCGCCCGCTGAGAAAACCACGAAATCGTCCTCACGCCTCATGCCGGATTTCATCGCGCCCGAGCTATGTACATCCGTGGCGCGCGCTCCCTCCGGAGCGAACTGGGTTCACGAGATCAAATTCGACGGCTATCGGATGCAACTTCGTGTCGAGCGTGGCCGTGCCCTGTTGCGTACACGCAAGGGGTTGGATTGGACCGACAAATTCCCTTCCATCGCCGAGGCTGCGGCAGGACTGCCCGACTGCATCATGGACGGAGAAGTCGTCGCGCTCGACGCCCATGGCGTTCCGGATTTCGCGGCACTCCAAGCAGCGCTGTCGGAGGGCAGGAGTGAAACGTTGATCTACTTTGTTTTCGATCTTCTTTTTCTGAAAGGAGAGGACCTGCGCAGCTTGCCGCTGGAAGAACGAAAAGCGCGCCTGGCCCGATCCCTGGGTGACCGAGGACGGAGTTCGATCCGCTATGTGGAGGATTTCAAGGCGGCTGGCGACGCGGTGCTGCAGTCTGTCTGCCGGATGTCGCTCGAAGGCGTGGTCTCGAAACAGCTTGGAACGTCCTATCGCTCCGGCAGGGTCGGTCAGTGGACCAAGACCAAATGCCGTGGGGGGCAGGAGGTGGTGATCGGTGGCTGGAGCGACACGGACGGGAAGTTCCGCTCGCTGCTGGTCGGGGTTTTTGACGACAAGAACAAGCTTGTTCCTGTCGGTCGCGTGGGTACAGGCTACTCGCGTGAAAAGCTGGGCCCGCTGATGAAACAGCTCAAAGCACGTGCTACCCGCGCAAATCCTTTCGCGGGCGGCGATGTCCCCGCGCGGGCAAATATTCATTGGGTCAAACCCGATCTCGTCGCCGAGATCGAATTTGCCGGCTGGACCGCCGACGGCCAGGTGCGACAGGCAGCCTACAAGGGGCTGCGTGCAGATAAGCCTGCTGACGAAGTGCATGCGGAGAAGGCGGTCGCGGTCAGTGCGGCGAAGCTGGCGGAACCGGCAGCGGATCCATCGCCCCGAGACATCACCTCCCGGCATGATCGGGGGCGCAGCGGCGGGCGCGCGGGACGCGCGCAGCCGCAAGACGATCGTGTGATGAACATTTCCATCTCGCATGCCGACAAGGCACTCTGGCCCGATGACGGAACGGGCATGCCAATTACAAAGCTTGACCTGGCGCGTTATTTCGAAAGCGTCGGTGAGCGGCTGTTGGTCCATATCAAGGGGCGACCATGCTCGATCGTGCGTGCGCCGGACGGCATCGAAGGCGAGCATTTTTTCCAGCGCCACGCGATGCGCGGTATGTCCAGTCTTCTGGACTCGGTGACAGTCTGGGGTGACCGCAAACCCTATCTCGTGATCAATCGCGTCGAAGGCCTCATTGCAGTTGCGCAACTCGGCGCCGTCGAGTTGCACCCCTGGAATTGCGCGCCGGACCGGCCGGAAGTAGCAGGCCGGCTGGTCTTCGACCTCGATCCCGCCCCCGACATTGATTTCGCCCGGGTGGTTTCCGCCGCCCGCGAAATGAAAGAGCGGGTGGAGGCGCTGGGCCTCGTGGCATTTTGCAAAACCACGGGCGGAAAAGGATTGCACGTTGTTACACCGCTCGCTGCCACCGGCAAAAGCGGCTCCGCTTGGCCTGAAGCGAAGTCCTTCGCGCGCGAGGTCTGCGCGCGGATGGCGGCTGACAGCCCGGAGCGCTATGTGCTCAATATGGCGAAGAAACAAAGAACGGGACGTATCTTCCTTGACTATCTGCGCAACGACCGCATGTCGACTGCGGTTGCGCCGTTCTCTCCACGCGCAAGATCGGGCGCCCCCGTCTCGATGCCACTCGCCTGGTCCGCGGTGAAGGCAGGCCTTGATCCAAAACGCTACACGCTCCGCACCGCATTGAGGCTCATCACCAGGGCTGCGGCATGGAAAGACTACTGCGACGGCGAGCGCCCCCTGCGGGATGCGATTGCGAATCTTGGAGCGGCTCCGCGCGGCAGAGTCGCGCGATGATATTTGTCAAGTAAATTTTCAATCCCGGCGCTGGCTCGCATGCGTGTATCGGGGACCCTTCGGCCGAGATGGCCACGCCCTGCATTTTGCAGACCGGTTGATTAAGGTCGCGGGCCGCCTGTTAAGGCAGGATTCATTGCAATTGGGATAAAGGATAAAAGCGCGCTGGTTACGCAATTCTTTACCCACACAACTGTAGTGTCGCCGGCGACAAATCAGCGTGATCCGGCCGGAGAATGGGCCCGCCTGCGGCGAATCGCACGACCTCGGAAGAACCGAACTACGAGCTCGACACAATCCGACTCGTGTTTCGCGATTCGTCGATCGAACGCATCTTCGAGCGGGAGATGCTGCAGAGCTCGCTCGGTATCATTCGTATTTATGTTCTTGCGGGAACCTTGCTCTATGCCGCCTTTGGAATCCTTGACCGGATCGCGGGCGGCAGCGTGTTTCCAATCCTCCTCCTGATTCGGTTTGGCTTCGCCATACCGGTCCTCATGGCCGGCTTCATTCTCACGTTTTCCCCGGTCTTCGCGAGGATTGGACAGTATATGCTGGGCGCCATTCTGGTCGCGAGCGGGTCCGGCGTCGTGATCATGACCATGGTAATGCATTCTCCCTTCAATGCGGAGTACTATGCAGGCGTGGTCATGTGCGTGATTTATAGTTCCAGCCTCATCCGGTTGCGTTTTACCTATGCCGCGATTATCTCGGCATTTCTCGTGTGCATCTATCAGATTTCCGCCGTCGCAGTAAATCCGATACCGGTTGACACCTACATCAGCAACAATTTCTTCCTGATCATGGCGACGGGGGTGGGGCTTTTCTCCGGCTATTACCAGGAACTCTACGTCCGAAAGTCCTATGTCAGCCAAAAAATCATCGAGGCGAAGAACGTCACCCTGAACGCACTGCTCGCCGAGGCAGATAACGCCAACAAGTCGAAGGGCGAGTTCCTGGCCACGATGAGCCACGAGTTGCGAACGCCACTCAACGCAATCATCGGCTTTTCCGACGTGCTGCACAAACAGCTCTATGGCAGCCTCGGCAACGCCCGATATCTCGAATATGTCGCCGACATCAATTCGAGCGGGTTGCACCTGCTCGCGATCATCAATGACATCTTGGATCTTGCAAAAGCCGAGGCGGGGAAGCTGGAATTGCGCGAAGATGTCTTCGATCTCGTATCCTGTCTCCAGGCCTGTATGCAGATGTGCGCGGGCCGGGCCGATGAGGGCGGCATCGTGCTCGAACTGGCCACGGCCGAGCCCGACATCGAAATTCATGCGGACGAAAGACTGATCCGCCAGCTGGCACTCAATCTCATCAGCAATGGCGTCAAGTTTACGCCGCCGGGTGGCCGGGTGGATGTCCGCGCCGGGCCGAACGAACACGGCGAACTTGTCATCGAGGTCACCGACACGGGCATCGGCATTCCAACCGAGCATCTGGAACGCGTGCTGCGCCCGTTCGAGCAAGTCGAACGGGCACTCTGCCGTCGTCATGGCGGCACGGGGCTTGGCCTGCCCTTCGCCAAGAAAATCGCCGAGCTCCATGGCGGCGCGCTCACGCTGGAAAGCAAGGTCGACTGCGGAACGCATGTCACCGTGCAGCTACCAGCCAGCCGCCTCGTGCCGCAACAGCGGAAGCAGCCGGCGAAACAGGCGGTATGATCAGCGCTTCCGGATATACGGGAGGCGTACCCGCCCGATAACGGGCCTCTCGGCCCCGTGCCCCCTGCAACTCCTCGTATGCAAGCATCTAATCCTCTTCAGAAAAGGCCTATGCTTTCCCGCCGAGAGAGACCTCGCACCAACCCCATTGCCCCGGCCCGACTCTCAGGCCGCCTCGTCCAAGATTGGTTAAATCAACGAAAATCTGGCAATTGAAGGATGACGATCAATTTTGTCGCGCAAGGTCCTGCGTGACGATTTCGTGAATTCTGCCGCAAAACTCACAGCGAGCGCGAATAACGCCATCTGGATCAGCGAGTCCTTCACGTTGTGAGGGCGGATAGGCGCCCAGAATCGAAGCAATCCGTCCGGTGTCACAGTCGCAACGAAAAACGATGGCTTCCGCCGGGTGCACGCGCACCTCATCATTGTGGAAAAGCCGCCACAACAGCGTTTCGGCAGCAAGGGAAACATCGACGAGTTCCAGGTCGCCCAATGTGGCGAGGAACGCAGCCAGCCGCTCCCAATCATCTTCGTCCAGTCGTCTCTCGGGCGTGGCCTGCAGCATGATACCGCCTGCGACCCAGTCAGAATGGGCCTGCCCGGGGGCGCGAAGTGAGGCCGCAGCCAGCCGGATGGCTGTCGGCAGTTGTTCGGACTGCGCGAAATAGGCTTCGGCCGTGGCCGCTATGCTGGCCGGCGCAAGAGATGCGATTCCCTGATAGCGCTGCCCGCCGGCTTTCGGCTCGATGGTGATGGCGACCACGCCCTCTCCGGCAAGGGCATCGAATGGCGGCGCATTGCCGAGGAGCGCGTAACGCTGTTCGTCCAGCCTCGCATAAGAGCGGATGCCCGCCGGCCGGCCTTCTTCTGCGCCGTAATAATCAGCTGCGAGAAGATCGAGCGGTCCGCTGCTCTTCGTTTGCAGAGTCAGTCGCCCTTCGAGCTTCAAGGCGGAACCAAGAAGGGTACTAAGAACACAGGCTTCTGCCGCCACGCGCGCCGCAGGTTCCGGCAGCACATGCGCTTCGAGCGCCCGTGTGGAGACCGCGCTAAGCCTTACCAGTCGGCCGCGCAATCCCGAATTCGGCAGATCGAACGGAAGAACAAAATCCGCGGGCGGCGCCGGCCGGTAATCCCCAATGTCGCCGTTCACGAAAGGCACCACGCGAGAATAGCCTTCTGCGCGTGCAGCCGATTCTCAGCTTCATCGAACACCACAGATTGCGGTCCGTCTATCACTTCGTCAGTGACCTCCTCACCGCGATGCGCCGGCAGGCAATGCATGAAGATCGCATCTTTCGCGGCCCGCGCCATCAGTTCCGTATTGACCTGATAGGCGCGCAGCAGGTTGTGGCGTTTGACTGCGTCTTCATCGCCCATCGAAACCCAGGCATCCGTGATCACGCAATCCGCGCCGGCCACCGCCGCTTCGGGGTCCTCGCCGAATTCAATTTCGGCATTTTCCTGGAGCGCCCACTCGCGCAGGGCCTCGCGCGGCGCAAGCTCTTTCGGCGTGGCGATCCGCAGGCAAAATCCAAACCGTCCTGCCGCCTGTATCCAGGAGGCGAGGACGTTGTTGGCGTCGCCCGTCCAGGCGACTGTGCGCCCCCGTATCGATCCTTTGTGCTCCTCGAATGTCACGATATCCGCCATCACCTGGCAGGGATGGGATATTTTTGTCAGACCATTGATGACAGGCACGTCGGAATGGTCGGCGAGCTCACGCACCATCTCGTGGTCGAGCAGACGGATCATCACCGCATCAAGGTATCGGGAGAGAACGCGCGCCGTATCGGCGATCGTCTCTTCGCGCGCGAGCTGCATCTCTGCACCCGTCATCATGATCGTGGTGCCGCCGAGCTGGCGCATGGCCACGTCGAACGAAATGCGCGTGCGCGTGGAGTGCCGGTCGAAGATCAGCGCGAGCACGCGGCCCGCGAGCGGCACATCCACATCCGGCGCGCCGTGCGGCATGCCCTTTCGCGCCCGCTTACGGCGCCTGGCATCGCCGACCAGCCGTTCGAGGGTGACCGAATCCAAATCTGCAATATCGATGAAATGCCGGGGCGGCGCGGCCGGCTTTCGCGATATGCTCATGCCGCTACCGATGATCTGGAAGGAAAGGCGGCCGCCGTTTCCTCGAGAATGCCGACCGCCTCCCGTATATGCTCTTCGTCGATAATGAGCGGCGGCAAAAGGCGCACGACGTTTTCTCCGGCGCTGACGGCCAGGAGATGGCGGTCGCGCAGGCCTCGCAGAAATTCGCCGTTCGGCATCTTCATTTTGAGGCCGAGCATGAGCCCCTGTCCGCGCACATCCTCGAAGACGTGCGGATATTCGTCGGGTAGAACGGCCAGTTGCTGCCGGGCGTAGTTGGCCACCCGCTCAACCCGCGGCAGAAAATCCGGAGCGAGCACGATGTCCAGAACCGCGTTGCCGACCGCCATTGCAAGCGGATTGCCGCCGAATGTGCTCGCATGCGAACTGACAGTCATGCCCGAAGCTGCCCGCTCCGTGGCAAGGCAGGCACCCAGCGGAAAGCCACCGCCGATGCCCTTTGCGATTGGCATGATGTCAGGGGTCACGGCTGTCCATTCATGTGCAAACAATTTGCCCGTGCGGCCAATGCCTGTCTGTACTTCGTCGAAAATCAGCAGGAGGCCGTGTTCATCGCAAATCCGGCGCAGTCCACGAAGAAATTCCGGCGTTGCCGGCCGGAGCCCACCTTCCCCCTGGATCGGTTCGATAAGAATCGCGGCCGTTGCGTCCGAGACCGCCGATTTCACGGCGCCGAGATCTCCGAATGGCACCTGATCAAACCCGTCTACCCTGGGACCAAACCCCTCCAGGTACTTTGGCTGGCCGCCGGCAGAGATCGCTGCAAGCGTGCGGCCGTGAAAGGCGCCCTCAAAGGTAATCGTGCGAAAGCGTCCACCATTGCCTCCCGCATAGTGGTAACGGCGCGCCATCTTGATTGCGCATTCGATCGCCTCGACGCCCGAATTTCCAAAGAAGACCGTATCGGCGAAGGTTGCCGCCACGAGACGCTTGGCCAGACGCTCCTGTCCGGGCACGCGGTAGAGATTGGAGGTATGCCAGAGCTTTGCAGCCTGCTCCGCAAGCGCTGCAACAAGCGCAGGATGCGCGTGTCCGAGCGCATTGACGGCGATACCGGCCGCGAAATCCAAATAGCGGGTGCCATCCTCTGCGAACAAATAGGGCCCCTCGCCCCGTATAAAGGCGAGGTCTTCGCGGGCATAGGTGGGCAAGACAGCTGGAATCACTTCGGTCTCCTGGCCTGGTTAAGATCGCGCAGGCGGGCGCGCTTTATGGGTCTTGGGCCTTAGAGGGTCAAGGAATCCCGCGCGGTACGCGGGTGAGCAGCTCTTGCGAAAGCCACACGCGCGATGAAGCCCGCAAGGGCTGTTGATTGTGCGAGGAAGTGGCGCGACTTTTAATGCCGCTTGGCGGCGCTGTCGCGCGCGATCATCCCGTGATTGCGGGCCTCCAGTTCAGCCTGGCGGGTCGTCCATCTCTCCACTTCATCGGCGATTGAGGTCCATCTCGACGCAATATCGAGATAGGCCATCTTGTGGTCCTCGGTTTCTGCAGTCTTTGCGCGCTGGAATGCGTCGCGCGCCAGCTGCCGGTAGAAAGCTACCCGCTCCGAGTCCGACAATGCATCAATTGATCGACCCACGGTAACGCCGGAATCGCCCACACATCCACTGCTAAGTCGTTGGAGCGCTTGTGGTTCCGTCGGTTCGGAGCAAATTTTGGAAAAGCCGGGTCCGCAAACTCCGGGCCTTAACTCGCATAGATACTCGGGCGCGAGACTTTCTGTGGACAATATTAAGTTCTCATTGGCACAACTTGTATCGGGTGATCAGATTGCTACGATATATAGGCCCATGGGGAGACGTGGAATGAGCTGGACAGATGATCGTATTGAACAGCTGAAGTCGTTGTGGACCGAAGGTCTGTCGGCGAGCCATATCGCCAAAGTGATGGGTGGGATCAGCCGCAATGCCGTGATCGGCAAGGTACATCGGCTGGGGCTTGCCGGACGCGCATGTCCGCCGCGGGGCGAGAGAATTCGGCTCGCGACCACGGCACGCCACTCCATGCGGACCCATGTTCCGCAGCCGCCGATCGTGGAAGAGGAACCTGTGGTGCTTGACGACGGCAGCTTCGCGACCGTGTTGACCATCAATGATCGCATGTGCCGCTGGCCCATCGGCGATCCGGTGAATAACGAGTTTCATTTTTGCGGTCGCAAGCCGAAATCAGGCTCGCCCTATTGCGAGGCCCATTCGCGCAAGGCCTACCAGCCGCAACAATTGCGTCCGGAGAAGCGCCGCGCCACAGGGTGACCGCGTCGCAACGACGGCGACGATTGTCATGAGTTGATCCACCCCAACGAGCGGGCGGTCACTCTTGTTCCCGCTCGCCCGGATCGTCGCGCATATGCTGTCAGGTCTTCCGGTTCCGTGCGGCGTGCAAATCGACGAAATGGGAGACTGCGGCGTCGATGTCCTGCGCCGGCTTGCGGCCGGTGACAACGACCGTTTCCACCGATTTCTCCGTCGTCAGCGAAGCCTGCCCACCATCTGTTTGGGCAATTGTGCCATTCAGGTGATTCGCGGCACTTGGCCATGGTGGCCATCCCGGCCCAAAAATATGGTAAATTCCCGAGCCAACTAAAATAAATTTTAACCCTTCCAAGTTATTGAAAGAATTGCGCGATTTTACAGTCGCTCTTCGGGCGGGCGTGGCACTTCCGTTGTGCCGATGCCGGGCAAAATGGTAAACAAGAGATATAACCTGTCAAATCAACATGTCGAAAATGGAGGAATCTATGAACGATTCGATATTGAAGCTGGTACTGGGCGGGGCCATCGCGTGTGGCCTCGCCTTGCCGGTCACTACTGCGCAGGCGCATCAGGACAGCATTCAGGTTCTTGCAAACCTGCAAGGGAGCTTTCAGAACCCCTGGGCTGGGCTGGTCGAAGACGCCTCCGGCAATCTCTATGGCACGACCTATAATGGAGGTAGTGGTTACGGGAACGTCTTCATGCTCGCGACGGACGGCACGCTCACGGATCTTCACGATTTTGCCGGGGGCGGCGACGGTGGCTATCCGCGCGGCGATCTGGTTTTCGATGCGTCGGGAAATCTCTACGGAACGACGTACGGGAACAACAGCAATGATGGCACCGTGTTCGAAATCGCGGCCGACGGGACTTATTCGGTCCTGTATGGGTTCGCGGGCGGGAGCGACGGCGCCCATCCCGCAGCCGGGCTGTTGGTG
>Ga0335075_10002340_pt1 | contig 30580 bp, 27 predicted proteins | sample Lox_Sample_24_FD_206723 | JGI IMG/M metagenome (GOLD analysis project Ga0335075, IMG submission 206723) | Soil microbial communities from Loxahatchee National Wildlife Refuge, Florida, United States - Lox_Sample_2.4 | ecosystem: Environmental > Terrestrial > Soil > Wetlands | place: USA...
TTCGGACAACTTCCAGATTTCACCGCTAATACCAAAATGGCAGTCAAAACACACTACACTTTCCGGGCTTAGTGACTTGCCTGATTAATCCAGCTGCATATTTTAAATCCAAGTCACCAAAAGACCTCTATTGCGCGTAGTGAATGTGAGTATATTGATGATCTCTGTCTGCCTATGTCTGTCTATGTGTCCTCTAGGACATGCGCGGACCCCCAATCTAGTGTTTCAGGATGCCAAATTGGTGTAGTCTAATATTGGTGTCTTAATAGAGTGATTTCGCAGCAGCTGCACGGAAATTGCAGCTCCGTAAATGGCAATTCGCCACCACGCCGTCGACGCCACCGTCGGCGACGCTTCCTTTTTTGGAATCGAGCTGTTTCCAGCTGACAGCTGGCTGTCGGCTGAAAACAGCTCTTAAAGTAGTTAGTAGTAGTAGAATAGGCATAGCGTAAAACCCAGTTTTCACGTTCCCACACCTCCTAGAAGTCGTAATACAGTCCGGCCTTGCTAAGACGATCTTGCATAAGACGATATACTGGCTAAGACGATAATTTACGGCCGTACCAATTAAATCACCATAATAATAACGATATTACGATATATCATCTTAGAAAGTACAGTGACATGCTTGAGATTTCTGTGATTTTTGCAGTAAAAGAGCTAGAATGGGTAGAAAGCAGGCTATTACTATTAAGCAGCAAATTGCCCTACGAAAATGGGCTTTATCAACAACACCCACAGCCGACCTAAAAGCAAGCTAGTGACTGGTTTTACTAACAATTCAACTATCAGCTAAGCCAATCGACAGTCTCAGAGTCTCTTTCAAATCAATACAGCAATCTTGACAATCTAACTGGATCGGCTCTTTCAGCATTAAAGCAAAAGCATGGCTAATAGCTGGAGCTCGAGAAAGTCCTTATTGAATGGCAACGACGAATTGAACGACAAGGTGGATCAACCTCTAGAGAATTGCTAATTGCAAAAGCAAAGCTTATTTGGCATTAATTGCCTTGTTACAATAGGCTCCCAATGCCAGCTTTTAGCAACAGATGGCTGGAAGGTGTCAAAAAGCGGAATCACATCAAATTACGAGTCCGACACGGTGAAGCAGCGTTAGTTGGTGCAGACGCAGAGGAGGAGATGGTGGAGAATAGAAAGGTTATATTGTTAAAGTTGTGGGACAATTGGTGGATCGCTGGGATTGGTGGATCTAGATAGATGCGTTGGCAGGCTTGGCACCAACGTCGGGCATAAACACAATCAACATGAAGAAGGGATCTCTAGAACAACAGTTCAAGACAAGTTTTTATGTATTAAGGCCAGATAACATTCAATAGCTTTAATATATACATGAACCACCCAATAACCTGCCCATTTTAACATATATCACAGTATAAAGAGGAGGATATATTCAATATGGATGAGCTTGGGCTGTTTTGGAAGTTGTCGCTATCTTGTGGGCTGCTAATTGAGCTACAACTTGGCGTTAAGAAAGAGAAGGCACGAATAACAATTAACTTATGTTCAAACGCTACTAGATCAGAGCGGATAAGGCCTTAGTTTATAGGAAAAGCAAAAACGCTACGAGCTCTTTGAAATGTTAGTGTCTTAGCAATAGGTGGCGAGTGGAGATGGAATTCAAAGGCTTAGATGAATACAGAGATTATGTCCTAATAGCTAAGAGCTTTTTATTTACACGTTAGAGCAGAGCAAAAGATCCTTCTTACAATGAACAACTTTAGCGTTTATGAAGCAGCTGTTAAGGAATGTCTGCCACCTTCAAATGTCAGAATCCTCTTCCTCCCTCCAAACTTAACAGCTCGATACCAACCTCTTAATCAAGGCATTATCTAAGCTTTCAAAGCACAATACTGTTAACAGTAGCTTTCTTTTATGCTTTGCGAATACGAAAACGAACGAAATCCTATGTCTTTAATGAATGTACACCTAGCTATTCGCTGGTCACTGCGGGCTTGGTATTTACACCTTTCATCTTCAACTATCTCAAATTGCTTTTATAAGAGCACCTTCTTTAACAAACCACCAACTCCAGAAACAAATACCCTACGGATTATTGATAACACAAATATTTCTAAACTCTATGATCATGTTAAACAAGCTGGGCGAATTACAGATGCAATAGAGCTTTCAAATTTCCTAAATCCAATTGAGGAGGTAGAAGTGGAGGCCCAGCACACACAAACTGAAGAGCAGATTATGGATGAGGTTATATAAGAGTTTATTGAAGAATCTACAGGTCTCTGTAACAGTCAAGATGATGACGAGATAGAGCAGCAGCCTGAACGGCCTACATATACTATACAAGCTGCTCATGAAGCTCTCCAAGTTCTAATTGATTTCACAGAGACTCAGGATGATCTTAATACATCTCATTTAAGGGCTATAGAGCGTCTGGAAGGTGATTTGGAGTTGCTACTAGTATTATCACGAAGGCAAACAACCCTAGATAGATGGTTTACGTAATCTATTACTATAAATACTCTAAAACGATACCTCTCTAAGACGATATTTGTGACAGGGATGAATTACATCGTCTTAACCAGGCCGGACTGTAGTGTATTGTAATTGCTGCTACTAAGTATAATTCTGTAATAGCTGCCATGGAGAATGCTCCATGGCAGGCATTTCAAAGTACTTTGCAGCTAGCAGCTGCCAGACGACGAACTCCTCTTAATAACAGCTCCCAGCTTGCTAGGAGCTGTTATTCACAGGGCCAGCCAGCCCCTACTCCCCCTTCAACTACTCTGACCCCAGCTCCTCCTTCCCAAGCCTTCTAAATCCAGGGTCGACGAATTCTGGGCACTAATACCCCCCGCAAAAGCACCGAAAGCGACCCTAATAACGAGGAGTTAGCAGCTGATATAGGGGGGGAGAACAAAGAGAAAGAGGAGGCAATTAGTAAGGGAAAGGGGGGGAGGGGGCTCACTAAGGCAGAGAAGACAATCCTTCTCTAAATCTGTGTTGACAACAGAGACAAGTTTGGTAGAGCGACAGTAAAGGTTTTCTGGAAGACTATTAGCAATTGTTTCTTCGAGTTAACAGGCTGTAAGCACACAACACTTAGCTGTGTTGTTAGCGCCTGTGTTAGGGCTTAAAAGAAGTTCCTTGAAGAACTTGAGTTTAGCAAACAAGACACAGAAGACTCCTATACAAGCTGTTAACGAATAGATCTTATTCGTTAATGCTATAAAGGCTAAGGCTGTAAAGCTTGAGGATGCTTGTAGCAAAGCCGACTAGGAGACAGCAGCATCTCTTACTTAGCACAAGAGACAATGCTAACAGCTAATTAAACGACAGTCTCTATTACCTCTTTCTAACACTTAGTCCCTCTCCTTAAAGCTAGCCCCCTTACTAGAGCCAGCCCCTTCTACAACAACAACAACAACAGTGCTCCTTGCAAGCATACTAAGCATAAGAGGCTAGTTGCTACAGCTAGAGCTTGAATATGTGTATAATGTATATAATAAGTAAGGATAATAATGTTGAAGCTAATTTATAGTGCGCGAAGCAGTATATATAAGGAAAACGGGTTATATAACAGGCCCGAACAGGCGTAGCCTGTTAGTAGGTCCTTACAGACCGCGAGGGGCCCGGGACGGTCCGGTAAAATAGAATATCGGCCCGTAAAGGACGATCGCGGTTTGTAACACCAGTCTTCAGCCTCTACAACCCTACTCTTAAGATCACACTTAAAAGCTCAATTGAGTGCTACTCAACTATAAAAGAGACAGCATAGCTCAAACGGCAGGAAAGATGAGAGGGAGTTAAGATTTGTAGAAGCCTTTATAGGTTTCACAAAGGACTATTATAATAGTAGGCTTAGTAAGATAGAAGCCTTATTAAAAGAGGTTATCGAGCTTAAAAAAGAGCTTTCTAAAAGCTAATTAAGCGTTATAAAGCTTAAGGAGGAGGTTGGGGGGCTAAAGGAGGATCTTTAAACTGTAAATAATAATGTTAGTAGGATTCTCGAGCTAATAGAGAGAGGGAGGAGGTTTAATACTTAGCTAGATAGTTAGATATTCTTTAATTAATAACAGATTAACAGGAAATCTGTTTCCTGTTAACAATATACCTTGTAGACATATATAGTAGTTTGTAAGTAGAACTGCTATAAGAAAGAAGACTCTAATTAGCTGCCAGCTAGCTGTTAACGCCTTTTTAAAGGCATTATACGTTTACAGCTTCTATGTCTGTCTAAATGCTTGTTCGACTAAGACTTTAATTGATAACAAGGCCTTATTAAAGGCCTTCTCTTTTAAGAGCTATGAACTAACCTCTTTGATTTCCATAAGAACCCACACCTCTATTCCGTTCGGACAAGCCAAACGGAAGCTAGATTCATTAAAATTCCATAGATCCTAAGCTCTAATGTTGTATTTTTTAATAAGAGCTTCATAGTCTTTGAACCACTAAATAACGGAACCCTTATCTTGTGCAGCTCTTCTCTTCCAGTCCATTGGTTTCCACTTAATAATATGAAAATCCTTATGAGCTCTCATGAAGTTCTTAACCCACGTTTTTGACGGCGCAGGCAGTGGTACATCGTTGGGATCTCGACCTTGGTTTCGTACATGCTCGACGGCAGCCCTAACTAACTCTCAGTCGCATGGCCAGCCAGCATAAGCTTGGCTCCGGCCATAGGCTAAAATAACAGCTTCTTGAGCTGGGGAAAGGACTTTATTCTTGCCGCCTGATTGGGAAGCTGATGCATGTTTGTTGAATATTCGATTCGATAGCGTCTTGTGGTTTTTAAGGTCAAATTGACGAGCAGCTTCCCGTATAGAGCAATCATTTGCATGATAATACTCAGCATCTTTCAAACGTTGCTCAAGGTCTTTTGTAGCTTCAGACATAATGTAAGATGGTGATTGTATTGATTTACAAGTACAAATGCTATTTACAAGCGTGTATAGAGCATAGGAATAAATGGGGGGGTTGGGTGGCGAAAATGGGAAAAGTCGCTTTTACCCACCACGAGGAACGAGTGGTGGTGGACCCAATCCGCGCAGCCCTCGGCCTTCGACTTTTATGGCTGGGTCGGCACCGTTGCTATGACAACGCCCGCTAATCCTATGCGAGCTGCGTAGGCCAGATCAAAGGACATTGGCAGTCTCATTCCCCTTCAATCCTTAGATTCAGATTCAAATTTTTCCACCTTTAAATTATTGTTGTTCTTGCGAGAGTTTTCGTTTTCGTCTGTCTCTTGGACTTTGTTGTCACATAGTGCGATCAACAATTTCAAGAAAGTAATTGGGAGGAAGACAGTTCGACACGTCCAAGACCAACATCGAATCGACCTTCTTCGACCGATTTGTTAATATCAATTGACTTGGGCTTACTAGTGTATGCTAATTTGCAAGGATTGATTTGCGTGAAGAGGATCTCTTTTGAGTTGGGATAATTCTCAGCCAGTGAGTTCTCACTCATCCTCCCTCGACCTGATCAAATGTCAGAAATCGATCACAGCTTCTTAGAAACATGCTAATCGCTCAATAACATGCAGGGCTCAAGTTCATACCGGAGAACTCATTGTCACTTCGAAAAGCCCACAAGGCTATTACAAGCCCTCAACCCACACCACGCTTTCGTTGAGTTAGGAAAGATACACACAGAGACTCCAACGAGCCCTATTGTAGGCCGACACAACATCACACTTTTCTTCTCGTCTCTTGCCGCCACTTCGGAAGCATGGCTACAGCTTCAACACGACAAAGACTGGCTGCAGTTGCGTTGCAGAATCCCGAACAAGCGAGAAACGACTCCCCACGCTCACAGTGGCCGCGGCGATTACTGGACTTGTTGTGGGAACGCATGAGGTGGAGAGGAACGGAACAGGGAAATGGCCTGCCACTACCCGCGACCACGGGCAATCCACAATCCCGATCATGGTTCCGCAGAGTCATAAACTCAACACAGCGGAGTGCCCGAGGACGAGAAGGGGGGGACACTTTCTCCTCAAAACCCCTCTTGTGCAGCGCTGCTCTGAGCTTTATTTGCGGTGAACAACTATTTGGCAATACCAACACGCCAACTGGTTCTTCTTGGATGCAGCTCCTCCGAGCTATGTATGTTCCCCTATTTCTATTCTGTCTTATGGTGAAGTTCGAACGAAACGAAGACCGCATTTGCTAATATACGGTGTGATATTAGCGCTTTAGGCCTCTGGGGTTTCTTTTATTATAGTTACATGGCAGAAGGCACCCCTGCAACTATGAGTGACAGAAGACGAGAATGGTAAGCATGCACTACGTCAATGGTGCTTAGCAGCTGCTGACGGAGAACAGGCTTGTTGGACTGACAGTCGTCCTTACCCTGGGTATCTTGATTTGGCTACATCAATCACCCCTCGCCTTACCTGGCATCGCGGGGATCATCACTCTATCGACGGCAGCGGCACTTTGGATCCAGACTCTTTGGATCAAGATTCGACTTGCTTCTGCTCTTCCTGTCAGACTAAGCGATAGGTTGAACGAACCCACTGAGGAGCCTTAATTTCAATCAATTACTTCCACGGTGATACGAAGCTACGATATTCCAATGCGAGTACGATATGATATGATTTCACGAGACCTGTCGATTCTTCACCACACTTTGGCGATAGTAATCGTGCTTCATGCGGCTGGTTCATTCAATAATGCATTTGAGCGGGTTGTTTGGCGTTGCTTCCTCTTCGTCGTATATATTTGATGTACGATCCTTGCACGAATATGAGACTTTTTGGGTGGTGTTATATAGACTGCTATTTTCTAGTCTGGCATAATAGAGTGGAGTTCAAGTGATGAAATGCTCTCCGGATTAGCGTTTGGGATGGAATTGGGATTGGGATTGTAATATATATCTACTATTTCCGTATATCACATCGCTTCGTCTGACCTTGAGGAAACTTACCAATGAGGTCGAAACTCGTCACATTTGACATGGCGGGCTTGGCAGGTTTGGCAGCCATGTTTTGACTTGGTATGGCTCCGGCGTATCACAGCATTCACAGCCGACATGCTTGCAATATCGAGCTTCCACGAGCCGTCTTTCTTCGCAAACAAGCTAGAGCTCAAGGAGAGCTCTTATGTATAAATTCGGAGAGAAAGGTGAAAATTTTGTTGCAGCAGCAGGGCATGTGATCTTCCTGCAAAGGTAAATATGTGTACTCAGCAGCCAATTATCTTGGGGTCCCTTTCTTTTCCGGTCAAAGATGGTGCCGCTAGCCTGAATTGGTCTAGCGGCTCATGACTAGCCAAGTTTGTTTTAGTGCCAGCAGTATGTCGTGTGAGATTTTAGTGCGTAGAGCCTTATGGTTGAGAGACGCTTGATACAAATCTCTTCACCCATTGTAGGGGTGAGCTTTTAAGCGGGATTTCGAGTATTGCCCAGATCAGCTGACTCAACAGAGGGCGGCAAGCCGCTAGCATAACGGTAAGTCAGTACAATTCAATCGGTCACGCTATTCTTCTTGTTTATGTAAGATCCAGGCTTATCGCAGCCCCTATCTGGTGCCAATCTCGTCGCACCGAACTCAGCTTGGATTTTTCACTCTCCAATAACATGCATCCACGTTGCATACCGGTCAAAGAGCGCATGCTAATCTGGTTCCCTCAAGTCATGCTAGTCTTGTAAATAGTACCTAACGCCCTGTCAAGATCTACTGTCAATCAGCCCCCCTCTAAGCAAACGACGTAAGACTTCGAATTCCACAGCCGTGAGATACTCTGCTCAGTTTTCCCTGCATAAGTTGAGCCTGCTCCTACTCCCACGACACAGTTCTGGCGCTATGGCCCTCTCAACTCCTCTTTAAAATCAAGAATACACAATAGGATGGATTTGTGCCCTTCCTTTAGAAATGGCCGCCGCGAGGGCTATGTTGGACGAATTACATGGGAGACCACAAGAGCAGCATATGTCAGACCAGAACGCATATCACTTAGGTCGCATAGGGCAACACAATATTGTCATCGCTTGTCTCTCAGCTGGAGTGTATGGTACCACCTCTGCATACTGTCGCAGCCCGGATGCTCTCTAGCTTTGGATCAATAAGAATTTGTCTGATGGTTGGTATTGGGAGCGGAGTTCCTAGTGAAGGGTGTGATATTCGACTTGGTGATGTCGTCGTCAGCAAGCCAGGAAAGACATTTGGAGGAGTAGTACAATACGATTTCAAAGAAGGCCAATTTATGCGCACTGGTGTATTGAACAAGCCACCTTGGATGCTGCTTAAAGCGGTTGCCACTCTTCAAGCAGAACATGAATTAATAGGGAGCAAGATTCCCCAGCTTCTTGCGGAGATGTTCAAGAAATATCCTAGGATGCAGGCCGCCTACTCACATCAGGGCTCATTGAATGATCGGTTATATCAACCTAAGTATGTTCACGTAGGCGATGACAACACATGCGAATCTTGCAATGTCAACAAGGCAACTTATCGAGAAGACCGAGATACTGGGGTTCCATTCATTCACTACGGCATCATCGCGTCTGGCAATCAAGTGATTAAGGATGCGTTTACCAGAGATCGACTTAAAAAGGGGTTTGATGCCATCTGTTTGGAAATGGAGGCAGCTGGTCTGTGGGATAATTTGCCATGCCTTGTTATACGAGGGATCTGTGACTACGCAGATTCCCACAAGAACAAGCGCTGGCAAAGGTACGCTGCTACAACATCAGCTGCATATGCAAAAGAGCTTCTTGGCATGATTCCGGCCAGTGAAGTTGACGAAGCACCTGCTGCAGTTGCTGTGATAAGTATAATTCGAGATAAATTGACTACTATAAAAGAAGCTCTCAAGTCCGATCAAGAAGGTGTGTTTTGACTTCTTTGTAGTAATACGTTTAAGAAATTTACTTAATTTTATTTTAGATAATTATCGTCAGGACGTTCTTCGCTGGCTCACTCCAGTCGATTACGCAGCACAATACAGCGACTTCCTTAATAGACGCCAAACAGGAACAGGGTTGTGGTTGCTAAATTCTCCTAAGTTCTACGAATAGCTGAATGGCACTCAAAAAACTTTGTTCTGTCCTGGGATTCCCGGTTCTGGAAAGACTATAATAGCATTAATTGTAGTTGATCATCTATGGAAGACCTTTCCAAAGGAGACCCTTCTAGGTCGTGAAACAGGTATAGCGTTTCTATACTGCAACTATAAGAGGCGTAAAGAGCAGCGAGCTACTAATTTACTCTCTTCTCTACTAAAACAGCTTGTCCAGGAAGAACAGCAGATCCCTGAATCCATTTAGACTCTATACAACTATCACGTTAACCGTAAAACGCGGCCGTCATTTGATGAAATCTCTACATCACTTCTCACTGTCGTCAAAAGCTGCTCTCAGGTATTTATTGTTATTAATGCTCTAAATGAATGCAGGGATGACGATGGCACCCGTATGACGCTATTATCTGGAATTCGCTACTTACAAACTCAGTCTAACATAAAGCTGATGGCAACTTCGCGTTTAATCCATAAAATCAAGCAAAGCTTTAGTAATAACATTCGTCAAGAAATTCGAGCTAGCAATGACGACGTAGAACAATATTTAAAAGGACAAATGCCACAACTGCTTAGTTATGCCCTAGAAGATCTGAGCTTAACACAACTTATTATAGAAAGTATTACTCAAGCTGTTAATGGGATGTAAGCAGTTCTAACACGTCTCTAACCCTAAAAATAATGTTAAACTCTTATACCGGTTTCTCCTTGCTCGACTATTTCTAGACTTGCTTATAGAGGAGACAACACAGGCGGCTATTAAGTCTGCCTTACAAAGGCTTCCAAGAGGTTTAGAGGTTTTAGATCAAGCATACAGAGAAGCAGTAACTAGGATTGATAGCCAACCACAAGGGCTTTCTAATTTAGCAAAAAGGGTCTTGTCCTGGATCACATATGCTCAAAGACCACTTATTATACAAGAGCTTCAACATGCTCTAGCTGTTGAAACTGGCGATCAGGAACTAGATGAGACGAACCTTCCTAGCGTTGATTTAATGATCTCAGCTTGCACAGGCTTAATAACAGCTAATCCAGAAAACAATATTATCCGGCTGGTTCACTATACTACCTAGGAGTATTTTGAGCGCATCCTGCCAACTTGGGTCCCTAACGGTCCAATTGATATTGCAATAATATGTCTTACTTACCTATCATTCAAGAATTTTGCAAGTGGCTGCTCTCCTAATGATAATGAATTTGAGGATAGGCTGGCACAAAACGTATTTTTAAGCTATGCTGCTAGTCATTGGGCGAATCACGTTCGCGAAGTCCAAGTGAAGGTGGAGGAGGTAGCTCTTCCGTTCCTTAAGAACGAGTCCTTGGTTTCTGCTTCCAATCAGGCGATGTTAATACCAACACAGCAATATCCTGGATATAGCCAGGAAATGCAGACAACAGGGCTGCACTTTGCAGCGCGTTTTAATCTTCAAGAGTTGTTAGCAAGTATGTTGGAATATGATGATGTCGCAGTGGACTCCAAAGATAGATATGGTCGGACGCCGCTGTGGTGGGCTGCGGAAAATGGGCATGAGGCGGTGGTGGAGCTGCTGGTCGAAAAAGGTGCTGACGTAAACTCCAAGGAGGATAGGGACGGCCGGACGCCACTGTGGTGGGCCGCGGAAAACGGGCATGAGGAAGTAGTAAAGCTGCTACTTGAGAAGGGCGCCGACGTAGACTCCAAGGATGAATATAGTCGAACACCGCTCTGATGTGCTGCAGAAAACAGGCACGAGGCAGTAGTGAAGCTGCTGCTAGAGAAGGGCGCCAATGCAGACTCCAAGGAGGATAGGGACAGTTGGACGCCACTGTGGTGGGCTGTCGAGAACGGGCATGAGGCGGTGGTGAAGCTACTGCTTGAGAAGGGCGCTGAAGTAGACTCCAAGGACAAAAGCCATGGCCGGACGCCGCTGTCGCATGCTGTAGAGAACGGTCGCGAGACAATGGTGAAGCTGCTGCTCGAGAGGGGTGCCGATGTGGACTCCAAGGACAAAAGCCATGGTTGGACGCCGCTGCGTATGCCGTGGCGAACGAGCATGAGGCAGCAGTGCGACTACTGCTAGATAAAGGAGCAGATATTGACATTAAGTATGACAAAGATCAGACGGTACAGCAATTGGCAGAAAATAATTGGCAAGAAGGGAGAAATGAGGATGAAAGCCGGCTAAAAGCGATCGTGCAGTTGCTGCATGCAAAGGATCTCACGATGCCTCGATTGGTGAACTCGCTCGATCCGGAGAGTCTATCTATCAGTAGCGAATTCCTTGCAACATTTGTGGACTTCTCTCCTGGAGGTGTTACGAGCCGTTCATATCCTAAAGTCAGCGAGTTACTGGGCGACCAACCGCCTGTTGATCAAACGTCTAACAAGGGCTTTAAATGGCTGCATCTTCCCGTAAACAATGTAAGACACATTAGATTTTGATAACGAAACTCAAGCTAAATCACATTAGATGAGATGGGTTGAGGTATGCGTCGCCTCAAACTGGCGAATATAGATGTTGATGTTTCTTCCCCAGGTTCTAATGTTTCGGTACGAGAAGCTAAAGGCAATTCGTAATGAGGTGCTCAGGAAAGACCTTTGGGAAATGCTACAATACAAAGGTTCTATGGACCGCCACCTTCGGTTCATCAGGCCACTCTGCCGGGAAATTCAAGGTTCATCTCCCTCTAGTATGATCGATAAGGCATTGCGAGTCTGACATACAATTACCATCTAGCAGCTCGAGAGTCGAAGTCCCCTCACAAGAATATAGTGCTATTTGTACGTCCAACATTCAACATACTTTGCCATCTATCTCACTTCATGCTTAGATGCCCTACATCCATTGGGAAACAGAGAAAAAGCTAGATGAAATGAAGGAAATCATCAGAAATCCAAAGGACAAGTCAAATCACAAGGACCAAGAACTCGGCAAGTATAAAAAGCTAATCCAAGCATACTTAAATGAAGAAGAAGAGGATGATCATCCACTGCATATTCGCCGAACTCTAGATCAATACTACTACACGACACTTCAGAACACCACTGCTCTAGATAAAGACCAGGTTGTATCTCGCCATTTTGAAAGACATTGGGCGAAGGACGAGAAAGTGGTCATGATGGTGGATCAATTATGGCTGTGGGTTCTTGGAGGTAATAGCTTTTCGCCCGGGCCTGATATAACCTTGAACTAACTAACCGCAAGCAGACACAGTTATTACAAGCTTTCCGCAAAGGTGGAGCAGAAGAGATCCTTTCCCAGACAAATACGATCACACAGACGTTCTGGAAAGCATCTGGCGAAATCCGCGTCTGTCTTCTATAGAAAAGCCCTATCAGCTAGCAGAGTTGATCACAAGTGGATGTTTAAGAGTTTGTCTTGACCCGACTGAGAATCCGAATGAGAAACTTCAATTCTTGGAATTCTATGAAAATTCTATTAGTTACGTGGTCAGTAGCCTCACATTTTCTGGCCTGTGCGAGTACTAAGTATTTGTAAGGCAAATAAAGAGGCAGAATGTTTCAAGCACTTTGCAGATGGCGTAACCCCAAATAACAAAGTAGACCTTTTCGACATCGAAGATGAGATTCAACTGCTTAGAGAGATTAAAGACATTCGTGCTGAGCTCGATATTATCTCAGTGATTTTGGGTGAACAACACAAAGTTCTGCAAGAGATGGAAGAGCTGAAGGAAGAATCTCAGCAGGGGGAACGGCAAGAACCATCACACGACTCTAGTGTGATAGTTGAGCGATATCAAGGCAGAGTTACGGACATGGGAAAACGGGCTGAGGAAACTTACTTAGCGGTAGGTGTTTCACCACCATTCTGCAATGGTACTAATTGCATCTTTCAGCTCAAAGACCTCGTCGATCTCAAACAAAAGCAAGCCAACGTTTCAGAGGCGCGGGAATCACGAAAACAGGGAAATGCAATTATAATTTTTACAATCGTCACTGTCATCTTTGTGAGCAATTCTGCACATAGCACATAGCAGTATATACTGACTAGCGCCGCAGCTGCCAATGTCGTTTATGGCGGCCTTCTTTGCTATCAATATTGCTGAGTTTCAAAGAGACTCGGATGGCGAACTACACTTAAGATACGTCGTGAAATACATACGTAAGCACGGTTACATGTCCTAATGCTTTTCTATTATACTTATTCTTACAGTTTCGATCTCAGCGGCTGTGATTATGCCGTTTGTCGTGTTTGCATTTGAAGTAAATCAAGTGGTATCACTCTACAGAAAATTGAGAAGGGACTTTAGAAGTTCGCAAAGTTTGAGCTTGCATGTTTGGAGCTTCATGTCATCAATTCCGGATCGGCTAATGCGGAGGGGAAAGGGTGACAATATTGATGAAGAGATGGGGAAAAGCGAAGAAGCTCAAAATGTCGTGGAACCGCACCCCTTAGGATTTATAGTCTTCTAGGAGGGTGTTGATCCTGTGGTGGATGAGGCAAAGCTACTTCCCCGAGAAGGGGTGCTGGATATGGGGCTGCGATCTCAGCCCTGAGGCTAGGCTATGGACCATAGGAGCCCTGATGCCCTGAATGAGGAACGAGGGATATCGCAGGGCCGAATAGTGAAGAAATAGACTAAGCTACAAAAGAAAGGGAGCTCCCTCTAGGCAAGAGCTCCTGGCTAAACACGTACGGTGGGATAAAGGGACAGGGAGTAGAGAAGCTCAAAGAACTAGAATTCAAAACACTCTGTACTGCTATCCGTGATACTATGCAAGAAGACGTTGGGCGGAAGCCTGCAGACCTCCGTGATACTATGCAAGAAGGCGCTGGAAAACACAAGAACGGGAGGAAGCCTGCAGATCTCCGTGACACAGAAAGTGCGCAGTTTTCGGGTGAAGGGAGTGACAAGCGAGGTCTCCGAGAGTGTGCGGGATAAGACTATCTTTGAGAAGTGTCATGTGGATCTATTCTTATTGTTGTTTCGAAATGAAGAATAAGCGCAAAATCCACCTAGCTAGAGGTAAAGGAAAGACGAAAGAAAGAAGAATCAGATATAGCATGAAAGCAAATTAGAGACTGCTAGATTAACCAAAAGCGAACATTAGGATCCTAGGAATTTAGCTTTAGTTAGAGCTTCAGTGGGGACTGCACATACGCAAGACCCAAGGGAAATTGCTGTGTACAATGATATATGCAATGCTCCGTGCAGTGTTAGATGAAATGCTACATGAAATGTTGGACAAAATGCTGCGATCAATGTTGGATGTAATGCTGTTGGATAAAACACTAAATGTTGGAGGCAGTGCTATTAGATCTAATACCGTTGGGTGAAATGCTGTGTACAATGCTGCATGCAATGTTGCTTGTAATACTATGTGTAGTAGTTAGTATAGTTAGTTTACGTACGTATAGTTGGTTTACGTAATCGTGGGTATTATATTTTACAAAAAACTCTTGTCGTGTTGCAACTGAGTGTCGAATACTGCTACATAAGAAGATGTGGATTTCCACCACATTTCAATGGCTGTTAACAGCGGTTCTCAGATATATCGCCCAGGTGAGTAAGTTCGTCGAGAAATTGAACAGAAACGCGAAGCTGACCTAGCAAGACTCTCCAACCTATCATCGTAACTCTTTCAACTAGCATTTTTGTCATCTCCCTGATATTCTGCCGCTTCGAAAAAATCGTCACCGATAGCTCTACTAGTTACAATGTTGTTCTTCGGATACGGGCTTTTAGGGTTATCCTTGTGGAGTACGTCGTCCACCGCCGCCTCCCTAGCAACACATCAGACCAGCATCGATACGCTCATCAACAGTGACCTGAACGAACGTTCCAGCGTATGCAATAGCCCTTATGCAACCCTCGTCTACGAGACAGCAAGCAATCACCTCTGCCTTAACAATTTCGTTTTGGGTTACTGCGCGATTATAATCCCGCTCGTTCCCACGGTTTTCACCCAGATCTCAAATACAGTTTCAGGTTGGATTAGCAGCCAGGTTCAAGACGCATCTACCGCTGGAGGCCAATCAGATACCAAACGAAGTACAATCACTTGGGGTGAGCTCCATGCTTACCATGCATCAACTTCCCACGCTGCAAACAGCTTCAAGATCCCAGTTGTGAACTCTTCCAATGTAGCTCTCACTGGGATGGACTTAGCTGAAGACGGATATTCGTTCTCAGTGAAGCTTATTCACGACGATAACAGTACTGCCGTTCCCATTACTAGTCGACAAGCCATACGGTGTTATTGGCAGATTCATGTCCATTACTGGGCCGCCGCTGGGCATGCTGCTACAGTTCTTACCAAGGACCAAACGTCCGTTGATGTCTACACCGCGTTGTCTAATTCCTATTATAATAATTACGAGCAGTCCTGCTATGAGATGACCAACGGCGGATCCTGGGACGGATTTCTGCGCGTATGCTACAACAATAATTATCCTCAGGCTGGTTGTTACACTTGTGGAGGACACGACAATTAGCCTAAAGCAGACAGTGTGTCCTGTAAGGAGTCTTCAGGGTAGAAATGCGGTGCAGGGGGGAAGGATATCGAGTGGCTGGAGTCTCTCTCCCTCTCTCTCTTTTTTCTTTTTTTTTTTTTTTAAAAAAAAAAAAAGGCCAGAGTTTATTCTGACGTCTAGAAAGCATTGTCTTAGCTTGGTCATTTTTCCTACTTTTGAAGAAGCTACCTTTCATTCTTTTGTGTCCGGATTTTCTTCTTCCTTCTCTTGATACTTAGCAGTCAATACAAGCTAGTTTTCTGATTGTTTCATGTAGGATCACTCACTCCACTCCTACCAGAGTGCAAAGTCGTCTGTGCAGTTCAAAAACTTCTGAAATATGAGGCTAAACGAACTCAGGCATCAAAGAGTCAATAAATTTCCATCGTGATCTAATAATAGCTCCCACACTGACCAACGCTTTGAAAGTTCTAACATAGGATTAAATTAGGCAAAAAGGCGAATACTAAGGTGGCTAGGCTCCTATTATAACTTAGATAAGTCCGATAGAATATTTGAAGCTATTCAGAGTGCCTGTGAGGTGCGCATATTGTACTCGTACTGCTCCAACTATCTACAATGTCTCAATCTTCTAAGTCTATTTCAGACGCTAAGCCTTATTCTTTCCGCCAATTCCTTGAATGTCCATAGCTTTATTCATTCAGCTTATTTTCAGAGATTCAAAATTCCTAAGATCCTCAAATTTTTAGACCTAACCCAGCACGACCACCTTTGGAGATTCTGGATTCGCAAGACTCTCAAAATTCTTGGCCGTTATCTAAGGAGTATGCTCCAGCTACGTCAAAGGGTGGTCGGATTGCAATCCGAACAGCTCTTAAGTTCAAGTCTCCGCATTCTAGAATCCGAGAAGTAATCAGGGTTACAAAGAGCCAAATCGAGTACGCAAAAGATCATCAAGTCACTCCTTAAATTCTAAAACAGGTGGAAAACCTCTTCTCTGCATACCACAAAGACATCGTCATGAGCAATGGCTCTTGTAATCGCCTTTTCATCGACGAATCCGATTTTAGAATATTCTTCTCAAATAAAAACATTTCGTCTTTCGACAATATACTACTGCGAGTTTATTGATCTATTATCTCTATCTCAGACGCAAACGTTCTATAGCGGCTAACTAGCTACCGTCCGTCTGAACTTTATCTCACGCTTCTATGACACGAGCATGCAATTGACCGTTTCTGACAGCCAGGTATATCTCGCTAGCCATTGTTCCTAGGATCTTACCCCGCAAGCTTTGTACTTTTCTGTGTTTGTAAGTAAAAGCGCCATCGATATCACCGTTGACACTACTGCAACGGAGTTCTTCACCTATAAGGGTAGGGTGGTCGATGACGCCTTGATGCATTAGGACTTTTAGGTCTGCTCGAACGTAGTTGTAGAGGATCTTGGATGCCGTGCTGATATATTGCGGTGTCGTCTGGTGCAGGAAGAACGCCTTACAGGCGCAGTCATATACTTCACTCAACATGGATCCTGCCATCCTCTAATACTCTTACATATAACCTAGTAAATCGATATTTGAAGGGGAAGCATTTTGATGATTTTAATAAGACATAAGAGCCTCTAAAAATTCTCCGACTAATTCCCTAGCAGCAATCTGTCTACAACTAACAAGGTCATAGTGGGAGAGATTCACCTATTTCTCTAGTAAAGCCTCCTATGCCTTTAATCTAAGAGCTTTCAAAGCTTCCTTATCCCCTACTACAATTAGATAAAAAACCTGACTGATAATCCTATAGATAGCTGGCTCTGCCTGCTTAACAAATTTGAAGTGCAAACAACAGAGATCTAGGGCTTAACACAAGGTGTAAATAAAGGTTGCTGCTATTAGTAATAGCACCTCAACAGCTTTGAGCGCGTATTAAGCTGTTAACAGTGCTAACAAATTCACCGACTAATTACTTATCTCTGCGATCTGTTTATGCGTGCTAACAGGATAGGCCAGATACGCCAGCTCGGACATGTACGCAGCTATGTTAACGTTAAAGCCCTTAAAGGTGAAGGAGAGACTAGAGTCGTCTGCACTTAGGTTTAGCAGCAATCCCTTATTTAGCAGATTGTTAATTAGTTCTAAGCTCTAAGCGAACATTAACCTCCTAGATTCTGCAGAGCCGTCATGGTCTTCTCTATAGCTAAGGTGATAGATGCAGCTTGGAAATTGCCGCTATAGTAGATGCAGTAGCCTGCCACATCAATTAGCAGGTTGTTAGTCGTCGAATTAACTTTAAACGAAATCTAACGCTGCGCTAAAAGGAGATCCTTAAGCTAGGGCCTAATCCATTGAGGTGCAGTTTGTAGCGCATACCAATCCTAAGCCAACCCTAGCGTCTTAGGACCTTTATTAGGAGACAGCTAAGATCTAAACAGAAAGGCATAGATGTTGGCGGCCGCCTCAATCTAGCTGGGATGCAGCTGGGTCGCAGAGATAAACGGATCATAGTTGCAGGCAGTTCCTAGTAGGGCCTTTATTTCCATAGCAGTAAGCAACTAAGTGAGTACGGCTAGCTGCTGAGCCTGATAGATAGTGATGCAGGCATACGCACAACTTGTTGCAGTTCCATTTGTAATTCCTAAGCCTTCCTTAGCTTAGAGACGAATTGGCTGTAGGCCCGCTCGTTTTAGGGCTTCGTGGGCTGGAATATAGATAGAAGTTACACTACTATCGTTATTACTATTGTTACCGACTTGTATGAACATGTTAGGATTTCCCTCGATCGCACTAGCAATATATAAGAGCGACAACAGATCGCCAGATGCTGAAATGCTCCCTCGTAGTAGAACAACAGGTGTCATATTCTCAGATAAGAGCTTTAGGATAGCTTGAATGGCAGTGATCCGCACCCCTAAAGGGCCTCTTAGGAGCGAGTTGCATCGGATTAGCATTATCGCCTTAACAACAGGGACTAGCAAGGCATAGCCGCGAAGCAGTTCACTTGTTACTTTCCAGCTTAATGGAGTGTTAATTCCCTTATCTGATGGCAGCAGGATGCTAGTATTCAAGTGCTACTGCAGTGCAATCTGGAGGCGCTCAAAGTCCTCTATGCGGGTGTCTGCGTTGCCTCTAAAACCTGTATTGACGCCATAGATGGTGCGACCTAACTGGAGCTCATAGTCAAGCAGGTCGACGCTCTGTTGGACTTGATCGATGATCTTGGGGTCGTTTGTTAGTGTCGACTTAGCGCTGTATCTTCAACATATTATAATCAGCCCATATTCGGAAAGAGAAATGTCCAATTACAGTTTTTGGACTACAATGAGCTCCCTTACAGGCAAACTGCTATCACTTCTAAGATAGTCAAGGAGTGTCCATCCAGTGAGATTGGTTTCAGTGCGCTAAGAGCCTCCTGGAGTGACATCCAGTCCGACCTTGTCAATGCCGCGTGCGGGCGTGTTAGAATATCGTCCATATTAAGTCGCATAAGGCGGTACCCTAAAATGAAGCAAACAAAACTCTCGTCCGTAAATTGCACGTGTGTCTCAGACAGTTCTTGCAGTTATTCAAGGTGCGTTTTCGTCTTTATTAAGGCAGGGGAGCGGAACAATAACAAGTTCACTGGCCTCTACTCTCACCTCCGGTTTTGGCCTCTTCTACTTTTCTACCGTACTATTTCGGGTCCGATGGGTTTTTTGCCACTGACCCCTGGGATGAGTCGTAGTTAGACATTAATTGGTAAAATTCCTTCTCAAACAGGATAGCTTATCGTACACGATTTCGTGAGCGCGGAGTCGGAGGAAGATCTTTGGTGTGGCCAATGATAGGCAAGTATCTCCTTGCACGTCTTGACGCGTCTACGAAGCTGCCGTATGGACAGAAGTCACTGTGGCAACAGGAATCACTCCAGACCACATTAATTTCCGAACCCCTATATAGTACCTTCTATGTAAATAGCTACCCTCCAGACTCAATTCAATCCAATTGCCTCCCAAAAGTCAGGTCCTTAGTCCATGCTCTGTACAGTTGGGTGCGAGAAGTATGCGAGTGGGCCGTGCACGATTCCACCTTAATTCAGTATAAATTCTGGAATGTGAAAAATCTGACTGGTCCAAAATGCACGGTCCAATCGAATACTATCACAAGTCATGGAACGCCAAGAGTTTTGGCGTTTCGTGGCTTGCACTAGAGACTAGATTCGACAGGCTCCAAAGGCAGAGATATCTAGAGTTTATCCCACTTCATCTCTAACCTTATCAGGTATAATTTCTGTCTGCCTCTCGACGTGCTTCCGATTAAAACTTTAAAGTGTTCAAGGAGGCGGCCCAGGATCTGCACATTGGAATCAACCATGTGTCGATCACCTCGTGAAGAACTTCTATTACTGCCTAACACACAAAATGGCGATCCTACATCAAAGCACACCTACAAGCATCACCTTCACTGATCGCATAAGAGCCACACCGTACGAAGGCGGCGGTAAAAAGTATTTTAACACGAAGAAGCGAAAAACTAGCTAACAATTACAACTATCTTAAGACATAACGCATTTACGAATTTTTTGCGAAATTAATAATTTGGATTGATTAAGTAAATCTCATTTCAAATTATAAATTTAAGCTAATTCTATGTTGTTGATGTTGTTGTGGAATTATGGATTGCTAGTTATTTAGCAATTTTGATGTTCGCCAAAGTGCTAAATTAAATAACGACCACTGTCAATCCGAGATGGCCCTTAACCCTACTTTTGCAGGCGATGAGGAGCCGACATTGAATACAAGCGCAGAATATCAGGAATGGCCTATGCGTGGAGTCTTTTAAAGGGTGATCATTAAAAATGAGGTACGCTACGGGATGAAATTCAGCCTAGAAGAACCACATGCCATCATCTGTCTTTAACATACTGTCGCCCCCTGATGGCTGAGATCCTCGACCCGGCGATATATAGGATATCCGCAGAGTCACAGGCATGAGAAAATATGATGGTGTTGAAGAGTTCGGTGTAGCCTAGGCAGAGGGCGGCTGCTCCCTGCTACGTAGGGAACGAAGAGCATATTGAGGACTAAGTGCAAATTGACCAATTGAACGTTCTGAAGACCCAAATCTGATCAGCAGCATTGCCGTGGGGGCCAGTCGGGCGATTAACCGCGGATCAGCTATGAAGAGAGCACAGTGCAGTGGCAGGAAAGTCAAGAGCGACGTCCTTAGTAGAATAAATCAGGCAGCAAGGAGGCGTTCATATGCTCAATTAATTTATATAATAGGGGGGAAAGATTCATAATTATCAATCGTTGTGTAGCTCAATGGCCGTTCCAGCCAACCTCAATGAGGGTATTCGGCTTCTTCGGGTCTGCATTCACAGTTTGCAACTCATATCGGGGATCTGCCTTATATAGAAGCTCTTTCCATTCAATGATGGTACGTTCGCGGGAGCCAAAGTATATCAACATGGTGATATCCATATTCCTAAAAGAATGGCGTCAGTAGAGTAAGCCGAAAGAACATGGGGAGCAATCTCACCTCTTTCGAAATTCCTCAAATGGTGATACCGTCAGTGGATGGTGAAGAGCAAAGTCATCGATGAGCAACTTCGTGGTGTGACGCATGACGGGAACATGGTTACGGAAGATGTGAATGCATTGCTTATCAGGCCAGTTGTGGAAGACATTTCGGAAGTAGTAAACCTGTGCACCGGCGAGGGTTTGCTCCGTAAAGAAATCGTGAGCTTGAAATCGAATGCGACCGCGCAATGTCTCTGGCGCTTGAACCCCGGATACGGTCTCAGAAGTATCCTGCACGATAAATTGAAGATTGGGAAGGCGCTCAGCGAGACCGATGCTCACGGTGCCATTGCCTCCGCCCACATCAGCTACGATCGTTCCCGGAGGATATGAGGTCCAAGGGAGACTCTGCACAATAAATTCAAAGTCGATCTGGAGAGCCATCGCGCTCATGGCGGAGTTCCATCGATCTTGACGCTCTGGCCACCTTTTCAATTCTTCGTAGAGCCCTAGGTTGGTATTGTTGGCAAGTGAAAAGCCCTGCGCAAACCGGTCAATCCCTAGAGTCACATAAAAGTCCTTGGAGGCCGGCTTACAGACTGATTTGGATCTCGTGATTGTCCATATTTGACGAGCGCATCTACTGTCTGTCCCAGCAAGCAGAAACATAATTAAATCACTTCTTTTTGTGAAGGATGCGGCAGCACAGGTATTGGAGAACTTACTTTAGCTGAGGCAGGGAAGCGTTCTTCACAGATGATGCCGGAAAAGTCACGAACATGTTTATTCTCCGCCAATAGTCGTGATGAGGCGGTGTGCGAAACATAATCAGGTCGAGGTTCAGTAAAGATATGTCTGGTCATGGCCAATCGCAAAAGTCGTTTCAAATCGACCACGTTCAAGCCACATCGGTCCGACAGCTCTTCAAAGGAAATAGTTTCTGTGAAATGAAAGCAAGAGGCAATCCGGAATCGATGAATTGCTTGCATGGAGACAACATAATTGGGCTGCCAAACGTTCAGTCCGGATCCTCACTGCCCGTCTAGTAATGATCCTTACATGAATATCTTCTAACAATGCAGCCGGTCCCAGAACAAGATCCTGAAGAGTTCGCGTCGCGGTGAGCAAGGCGGCCCGTGCATCTTGAACCTCCTGAGGACTGTAGAGAGAAGGGAAAGTGGCGGTCTCGTGGGCATCAAAGCAAGGCCGGGGGAGGCCGTTGATGATCAACTGTTTGTCTAACGCGAGCGCATTCTCCTTGATGACTTCGACGAGATCCAAGATGGATTTAGGAGGCATTAGCTCAGGTGGTATGGAGAGAGGATCAGGTCTGCTGGAAGCCATTATCGACAGATGATGGAAATTTGGTCAAGTGGAGGTGGAGGGGAGAAGAAGGGAAGCGGTCCACCCTTCCATCTAAAAATGGCGGAGCCTGGGATGGAATCCAGGGCCGCAATGTTTGCAAAAACCTGCGTAGGCGATGCTGCTTTACGCGTGAGTAAGCTTTGCAGGATATGCAAATGGAGACCTGGCCTAGTCTGCACGCTCTAGAGCTGGCCTTCTGCCTTGCCTTTCTTTCAATAGACATCGCTCGGGAGGTCCTTTAGAGATCCTTAGTTGCAGGAAAATCTCATGGCCCTAATCCTGCACATGCAGATTTGCGAGGGTCTTTCCGAGACATTGTTATCAGGATCTTCGCAATCAACGTTATTCATGCTCACATATTTGGGTTGACATCTGGGGCATTTTGGGATAACCACCCTGCTTACCGCCATCTTTCAGAAGTTGAACAATTCCTTCCATCCCTGGATGAGATAGATGCTTCGAAAAGAACGTTTACTTGCTTCGCTCTCGGATGCTGAAAAAGAAGCCCTGCTTTCTGGCCAAACTCAGGTACCCACAAACATGCTATTGAATGATTCAACACTGCACGCCCTACTCTATGTTATCCAGATTAGGTGTCCAAAGCGCAATTTAGCGCGCAGTGGCGTAATTGCAGTCTTTGCGCCGTAACCGAAATCCCGCCTCAGCGACCACCTCGGTTCAACGACCAACCAGAATGGCTGAAAACACGCACTTTTCAACAACGCATAGCTCAACCACCTTAGGGCTAATTGCTCTGCAATTTGATATTCGAAAAGATATTATGTTAGATAACTGTTTTGTAATTTGAAATATAAAAATATTGTGGTGGGGTTCCGTGGTCCCCTACACAATCACATGATCTGGGCCCGCACTAGGGTATTGATGTATTTAGCTAGCCCGAGGACCTCGTCCTAAAAGGCACGATCATTCATTCCTTTACAGTTGTCTTTACGGGCAGGATAGGTCTTTACGGATGCTTTACGGGAGGTTTGCGGGCATAGACTGAGTTTACGGGTGATATACGGATCTTTGGACAGAGATTTCCTTACGGAGACAGAATACAGTTGTTTCTTTTGTGTGTTTTGGCCTTGAGTCTATACGCTGACCTACCCATTGCCCTGACGATCGTGCACTTTGACGGCACACCCATTCTATCCCTCCACAATATAAAAATACAGGCGTTTTAGTAAGCGTTAAAAATATGCGAATTTACCTACAAAATCAACATTCTGCATCTTTTTAAACTATTAATAAAATATATATTTACTTTGTAAATTTACAAGATGTAACTGTATTAATTATACTATAGACTTACAAAAGGTATTCTGTTTCCGAAAGTTATAATATTTATAAAAATACAACGTTTTGTATTTTTCCCTTACTAAAAAAAATCAACTTTGCATTTTGCAATAGATCCACTTGCAGCACTATACAGGCTAGGATCCCGTACGAACCGCCGAAGCCGAGCTAGCGCACACCTAGCTACTGCACCAAGGGCCGAACGAGGGCCATGGGTTGAAGAATAGATTAGACAGCTACTAGACAAGTGGGACTGGCAGGAGAAGACACTAGTCCTCCAGGACTGGGAGAAGCGATAGGAAGTTGGGTCGTACCGTACGACCAGGGACAGACCTAGGGGGTTGTGGGGTAGTCCCTGAAGACACATCACTGACAAAACAGATGCTAAAGCTCCACGAGGGGCTTCGAAAAATAGAGAGGGCATTGCTGACCCAGACTCGTACAGGGAAGATAGGGCTAGTCAAGTTTCTCCACGGACAGAACGTACCTGGCTTTACCACAGCAACATGCCAGTGTAGAGCGGGGTATGAGACGCCACGCCACATGGCCCTATACTGCAGGTACGAAACAGACAGGAGGAACTACTTACATATAGGCAAAAACCGGATCTATTCTCAAATGGTAGGCACAAACGAAGGAGCAAAGCACTTCGTATAATGGATGATGTATTCAGGGAGACTAAGGCAATTCGCCCTAGCTAAACGCTTGTTATTTGACAGCGAATAGCTCTCTCTTCAACAGATAAGCAGCAGTAAGGCTACTTGTTTATTAATTGTAGGCTGCAAGTGATTTATAGCTTTGTACAGAGATAAGCAGCTTAGGATTTTTCATCTTTCTATAATAGTAGTAAGGTTTTCCCTAGTCTTAGACTTCTTATAGGAGACCCGTATAGCCTTAAGCTCAAACCGTGTAGGTTTAATAATAATAATAATAGATCCACTTAAAGTTAAGGATATAGGGTCTTTATATTTATAGTAATTAGTTTACAAACTCTTATACCTAACAGATAGTATATTCAAAATTATTACGTTTGCAAAAATGCTAATTTTAAATATGTTTTGAGTATTTTGCATATGTAACATTTACCTTATAAATAAAGCTAAATACAAGGATATAGGTGTATAATCTTAAAGGATACTTCAAGATCTACCAAAATTTTTAATTTGAAGGCAAGCAAACGTGTTTTAGTTGAGTTATAAAAAGTACAATTTAGCAGTTTTTAATGTAAATCAGGTGGTGAGGCGGGAGCCAAACGGTACAGGTGCGTGGATCGAGGGAGCTTAGCAGACTAGAACCTGCTTAGAACAAGCAAGGGAGAAATTGAAAGGGACGTAAGAGGGGGGGAGGCAGGTATTTATAGTCGTCGAGAAAAGCAGTAAAGCTCGGCTATGCGTGTGACGGTTCGTCTCATGTACGCAACAACTACTGTATCAATCTGCCCTTGGAACCGCCAACTGCGTTGGCCATTATCTACGGCTGCGCTGTCGCAGAATACAGCTTGTGTATATAGATAGCTACCTTCTCCCCTTTTGCCCTTTTCTTCTCTCGGTAGCTTAGTATCTTCGATAAGTGCAATCTACAGAGCTCCCTTCACCCTTCGTTGAATAGCATTCTTGTACGTGCCGTCACAGTGGGATTAGTTCCATCTAATAGAGGGTCTGGATCAGATAGTTTCTGTGAGTACCTCTAGGTCCTTTCCTAGGATCTAGTAGATGAACTGTCATCCCGCTTAACGGAACGGATAGGGTTTTGCTGGGCTGCTAGTGCTGCAGCTAACGTTACAACTTGCTCTAAGACTTGTCTCAGAATCTTTTAGTCTTCTTAGCAAGCCTTGTTTAGCATACGTATCTGCTCTTTCAATTAGGCATTGTCTGCGTCATCTAAGAGCTCGTTGTTATCCGTCTCAGGTAAGGGGTCCATCTGCGTATCAGCCTGCATTTGGCTTGCGCTAGAGTTGTATGTTGATGACCCAGTTTGGGTTCTAGCTTTTAGGGCTCCCTTTAGAAGCATTGTTTGATAGATTCGAATGGGGTTGTATCCTTAATCACTAATATAAGACCACGCTCTATAGAATTAAAAGATCTTCTTAACTCTCTAAAAAAAACCCTGTAGCTGAGCAGTTGAGGACGCTGAACACCCACTGAATGGCGCAGAAAAGGGTAGGATATTATAAAGGCCTTCCTAGGCAGAATGAAGGTGAGCTTAGTATAATGTGACGGCACGTACAAAGTGCTATTCAATAAAGAAGGGAGCTCTGTAGATTGCACTTATCGAAGATACTAAGCTAAAGAGAGAAGAAAAGGGCAAAAGGGGAGAAGGTAGCTATCTATATACACAAGCTATATTCTGCGACAGCGCAGCTGTAGATAATGGCCAACGCAGTTGGCGGTTTCAGGGGCAGTTTGATATAGTAGCCGTTGCGTATATGAGACGAACCGTCACAAGAAGATATATAGAGTTTGCCCACCCTTATCCTTTAAGAGACAATTGTGGCATATACCATCTTTCAACTGCATATCAAACTAATAGGTATTACATTAGGTACACTTTTCCATCTTAATTGTACTTATATGTGTATGGAATTCGGTGATTGTCTGCTATTAGTCTGTAAATATAAAGGTATTAGGTGGAGGAGGCTGTAGAGGCTGGACTGGCAAAATAGGAGGTTGTATGGGCGGAGGAGGGCGTAAGAGAGGATTTACAGGCGGGAGAAAACCGTGATTACTTACAAATAGCAAAAAGGACGCCTGGGAAGTTGAGGGGGTCTAGGAAGTCGAAGTGGCACGTCGTCGTGTAAAAGGTGGACTGATATTGGGATCTATTTCTTGTAAAGCGGGTCTTTTCTTCTTAAGCCTCTATATACAACCCTTTTCTCTGCACATATAGCAGGTAGCAAAGACTTTAGAAGAAGGTAAAGAAGACGCATCTTAAAGGAAAAAGGGTGGAGAAAGCTTCTTAATACATATAGAGCAATATCAAGTATCTATTCCGAACCGTTAATACTCCAAAAGACAACAAATGTAAGAAAAACAGACAGGGAAAAAAAGAGATATAGCACTTACATAAAACACATATTATAACTTGTAGGACCTGTATAAAAGCAGATTAAACAAGCCGGAAGAGAGGTATAAGGGGAAATAGGGTCAAACGATGGCCCGAGAAAGAAATTATGGGTGGCTTAGTAAGAATCCGGAGCATTCCGGGTCACGTTTTTAGGTCACCTGACTCAATTTGAGCCGTAAATACATCGCACGTGACGAAAGAAGCGAAAATAGTAAGGAGCGAGCTCCTAATCACTATGGAGATGATAAAGTCCAGTAAAAAGGTGTATAACCTGATAGTATGGTCTAAAGGCTTGAAAGGAAGCTCCGGGGTCGTTCAAAGACCGAAATGTCTTCGATTAAAAGTGTGCTATTTGATAGGACCGGAAAGCTATGACCCTGCCGTGAAATTTTGCTACTGCCCCTAAAGTATCAAAGGCATCATCAACTTTCAACCGCACTTCATCCAATACCACGTCCATCGATATTTCACGTTCATTTGTTACCGATTTCAAAGCTCGATATTGAGGGACTTTAATTATCTGTGTACCATCAGCTGCCACATTACAGGCCAGGTCCCGACCTTGTACTATACGCCAACCAAAAAGGTATGTTGATACCAATTCTTAGTGGCTGCATGCTCCTGCACGTCCTCGTACTATGCCCATGCTCAAGTTGCCATGGGGCACAGTAAATGTGTTTCGGAACTGGGCTGGGCTGCATTGAGCGGGTCCAGAAGGCTCTGTGGAAAGGGCTACGTCGGAAGAAGAGCATGGTAAAAGACGATCGATTTGGGGGTCAATTGACTTGATTGTCGGCCTGGCTTTGCTCAGTGAGAGGAATTGGAGCTTGCGTTGCCACCCTCTTCACACCGACTTTCAGCTGCGCAGAAGCTGACAGAAAGGAAGTTCCTTGCTTAGAGCTCATTGCTCGCTGGTTGCTTGATCTCTCGCTTACCCGTTTTGTGCTAGCCGTTGTTTGACCCCACCACAAAACGATGCCCCTCATCCTTCCCAGAACCCTTCGTCTCCGTCCAACAACTCTCAAGCAATTCATCAACAACTCAAGACAGTTCCACGCATCAACCGCAAACATGGTCATCAAAACGTGAGTTAGCTTCAGTAATACTATATTGCTACTTACTGACATTTTCAGATACTTCGACGTTACCTGGGAAGGCCCAGTTCTCGATGCAAATGGCAGAGAAACCGGAAAAGACGCTGGTGAGTGAGCGGATTGTGATCGCGATCCTCAACCACAAGAGGAAAAGAACCATCGTTTTCCTCGCTCATTACACAACCTTTTGATTGATCATTTTCAAGCTCTAATGATGTTAATCGATCATCTCATGGTCACTCGTCGATGACTTGTGAAATTTCACGGCTACCAATGGAGCTGAAGCTAACTCTTGCTCAGAGCAATCGGGTCGCATCAACTTCATTCTCTACGACGACGTCGTGCCCAAGACTGCCGAGAACTTCCGAGCTCTCTGTACTGGTGAGAAGGGCTTCGGATATGCTGGCTCTAAATTTCATCGTATCATCCCAAAGTTCATGCTTCAGGGTGGGGATTTCCAGCGCGGAAACGTACGTCACCTTGACCCAACATTACAACTATAGCAGTGAGACTAATCATATACAGGGCACTGGCGGCAAATCCATCTATGGTGACAAGTTCGCCGATGAGAACTTCATCAAGAAGCACAACAAAGAGGGTCTTCTTTCTATGGCTAATGCTGGTCCCAATACGTATGTTTCCTATTGAAAGATCGAGTGTCATATCACTAACATCTTCCAATAGCAATGGATCCCAGTTCTTCATCACCACCATTGTTACCAGCTGGCTCGACGGCAAACATGTGGTCTTCGGCGAGGTCGCGGATCAGGAATCAATGAAGGTTGTCAAGGCTATCGAAGCCACTGGCAGCAGCAGCGGCAACCCCAGAGATGGCAAGAAGAAGCCCCCGGTCATTGTCAGCGCTGGTGAGCTTTAGATGGATATGGAATAAATGCAATTGTTGGGGTCATACTTTGGCGCAAACGTCAATCGATTCTTCGGACGCTTTTAGTTGACTCTGACAGATTGTGGAAGGTTATCAAAAGTCAATGATGTAGTAGAAACGCCATCCAGTGAAATGTCGATTGCCAACAAAAAATTATGTCCTGATTTGCAATTGAGCCAATATTTGCACTTTTTCGTGCTATGTCCTACAAAGGTATTGGATACTCTAGTAGCCAGATGCAATACAACCCATGGTATATCCAAACGCCTGGCCCCACCGCTTCGCTATGCAATTACAAGTAAAAAATGAACTCCCATCCAGCCAATTTCCTATCCTCTCTCTACTCTATTGTCTCAGCCACTCCCTAAAATATTCACAGTTACTAGGTCCAACAGGTCCGCCCTCCTCGCACAAATCAAAAACTGGACAACGACCACACGGCGCCTCAGTAAGACCATTAGATGGACCATCTTCCATTTCCCTCGCCGACTTCCTCAATGCCTTATATGCTACACCTTCCGGTCCCGCTACGACCTTCTCAATCTTCTTGTCGAAGCACAAGACGTCCAATAATTGTGAAATCTCGTCTTTGGTAAGTGTCGTTGTCGTTACGCGCGAGGTCTCGACATGAAGGGTCAGCTCATTAAGGGTGGGGTAGCCTTGGTAGCCTGCTGGTAGGGGGAGATATCTGTCTAAATCTTTGGTGGACTTTTGTCTCTTGGTAGCGCGTTCTTCGTCGGTTTCGATCTTGGCTTTTGGGTTCAGCGCGGCGTCTCTTAAGGCTCTGGCTTCTTCGCTCGCTTTAGTTGTTGCTGTCTTATCTGAGTTGGTCTTGGATATCCGCTTTGGCTTTTTGGTTGCGCTTAGATTTGAAGACTTGTAGAAGCTCTTGGCAAAGATGTGGCTATAAAGGACTTTCTGGATGCTCTCAATGAATTCCTCGTCCAGCTCGCCGTCTGTATACCAAGGTCCACCTGTAGCTTTCTCACTGGGAGTCAAGCTTGCTTTGATGTACATCTTGCGATTTAAATGCTCCACACTCTTCATGTCCGTGATAAGGCGTTTGGTTTCAAGCGTTTTGACTGCGGCGCGCATGGCGGAGTCGTGCAGGCCGCTGCGGTTCTTGATCGTTTTGGACCAGATGCCTTCGGCACCAGCCTCGTCGACAAGCGCATATACCATTTCTTGGTCATGGTTGAGTTTGAGGTAGCTGTTGTACAGGCATCAGTGACTTGCTTATATTCGCATCTCTGAGTAACTTACTTTGCAGCATCTTCTGCTGAACGATACATCCAGCCCGCTACAGAGCCATCACGCACAAGCTTGAACTTTTTCTCGTCGCACAGTCCTTGCGTAACTTGGAGGAGAACTCTAACATCGTTGTCCGGGATAACGTTGAGTGCCAGGAGGTCATCTTGACGAAACACAGTGGAGCGGTCTTCAAGCGCGCATAAATTGTAGAGTTTGGTTTTCAGATCTGGAATGAGGTCGTCTCCGTGTGAACCAGCCGCAGCAGCGCTGCTCGATGCCATCTTATCTAGTGCCGTGTCATGTAGATGTGGTGCTGCACCAATTCATTCTGAGTCTGTCAATCACAATTGGTCGTCTGCAAATAAATATTTTGGTGATTCGGAAGCTAATTCTACCTGCGTGTGGTGGGGCCAAATCACCCGTAATTCTCAGGCATATCCTGGCGAGTGTCCCCCCGCTGGAATAAGTATTGCTAACGTTTTTGTCCTACATACATACATTGCTCAGACATTTATGAAGTTAAGATAGGATAAACTGCGATCTTTACAGTCTGATCTCATGCCCCAATTTGCTATAAATTTATACACTGTGTCTCTAGCTTGTTACATGCCAATGCAATCTTACAGTCTTGCATGGCCAATGACTGGACGATATCTCTATCATATTGTCTTGTGGATGGATGATATAAATGTGCCTTGTAAAGGTTCTATTGTG
>Ga0335075_10002341_pt1 | contig 30579 bp, 30 predicted proteins | sample Lox_Sample_24_FD_206723 | JGI IMG/M metagenome (GOLD analysis project Ga0335075, IMG submission 206723) | Soil microbial communities from Loxahatchee National Wildlife Refuge, Florida, United States - Lox_Sample_2.4 | ecosystem: Environmental > Terrestrial > Soil > Wetlands | place: USA...
CCATCTCCAGCGCCATCTTGCGGATCAACGGCGACGACGGCGAGACCGCCTTCATCAACGGGACGCAGGTCACCAGCTCGGGCACGGCGAGCGACGACTGGCGGACCTCCGAGGTCGCCAACGTCGCGTCGCTGCTCGTCCCGGGCAACAACGTGATCGCGGTCGAGGGCCTTAACCCCTCCGGGACCCAAAGCGGCATCATCGCCGCGCTCCAGCTCAACTCGACGCAGTCGGGCACGGCGCCGACGACGATCGAGACCGACGGGACCTGGGTCGCCCTGCCCGGCACTCCCGCCAGCCCGCCCGCCGGCTGGAACACCGCCAGCTTCGACGACTCCTCCTGGCCCGCCGCCAACGTCCTGGGCGCCTACGGCATCGGCCCCTGGAACACCAACATCAACAACCCGGTGACCGCGCCCACCGGGGTGCTCCGGGCCGACCTGATCCCGCCGGTCGAGGAGACCTCGACGATCAAGCCGACGAAGGTCACCAGCCAGCCCGGCGCGACCTATCCGGTTCCCTCCTATTCCGGGACGCCGACCGCGGACTGGATCTGGAACACCCCCAACGCGGCCATCACGACCACCAGCGCGGGCACCATCTACCTGCGCAAGGACTTCACCGTCACCGACCCCTCCACCATCTCCAGCGCCATCTTGCGGATCAACGGCGACGACGGCGAGGTCGCCTTCATCAACGGGACGCAGGTCACCAGCTCGGACCCGACCGTGAACGACGGCTGGCAGATCTCCCAGACCGCCGACGTCGCGTCGCTGCTCGTCCCGGGCAACAACGTGATCGCGGTCGAGGGCCTGGACGTCCAGGTCAATGCCAGCGGCATCATCGCGGCGCTCCAGCTCAACTCGACGCAGTCGGGCACGGCGCCGACGACGATCGTGACGGACGGGACCTGGGTCGCCCTGCCGGGCATGCCCGCCAGCCCGCCCGCCGGCTGGAACACCGCCAGCTTCGACGACTCCTCCTGGCCCGCCGCCAACGTCCTGGGCGCGTACGGCGTCGCCCCCTGGGGCACTGGCGTCCAGGCCCCGACGGGTCCCTCGGTGACCTACACCTTCCCGATCACCACCTCCGGCTGGGCGAAGATCACGATGGAGGGGACGGCCGGCACTGTCGTCGACATCGAGTACTCCGAGAAGCTCAACTCGGACGGGACGGTGCAGCCCGAGGGCAACGGCAGCACCGGCCAGACCGACGTCTACATCATGAAGGGCGGCGGCCCCGAGACGTACGAGCCCAAGTACGGCTGGAAGGGCTACGAGTACATCGAGGTCACGACGAGCCCTTCCACGCCGGGCGGCGCGCCGCCGCCGCTGCCGAAGATCTTGTCGGTCACCGGCGTGGTCGTGCACACGGACCTTCCCGTATCGGGCAACTTCACCAGCTCCAGCAGCCTGCTGAACGAGATGCACACCGCGGAAGTGAACACCATCCTCAACAACCAGTACTCCTACGGCAGCGACACCCCGGTGTACGAGAAGGGCGGCTGGACCAACGACAACGGCGACTACTCCAACTCGGAGATGGATAACTTCGACGCCGAGTCCTACTACGACCACATGATGCAGAACTTCGACGACTCGCAGGACCCGGCGGGCAACATCGGGGTCCTCGTGCCGACGCCGCCAGGCGACGACAGCGTCGACCCGCTGTGGGGCGGCTCGTTCCTGCTCATCGAGTACAACATGTACGAGCAATACGACAATCTCGAGATCATCCGCCGCGACTTCAACAACATGGCCGCCTACGTGAATGACCTGGATGGCCAGATCGCGTCAAGCGGCTACATCTACCAGGGCACCACGTACGGCGACTGGTCGGTCCCCAGCAACGGCAACCCGCCCTCCAGCGAGATGCTGGGCAGCATGTTCCTCTACCGCGAGACCGAAGACCTGTCCATCATGGCCGGGGCCATCGGCGACACCGCCGACCAGACCAAGTACGGCACCCTCGCGGCGGACATCCGCACGGCCGTCAACAACGAGTTCTACGACGCCGCCGACAACGAGTACCGCGACCCGCTCGGGCTTGACTCCCACGCGATCGGCGGCCCGAGCGGCACCATTACCTCCACTGCCTACGACCAGACGGCCAACGTGTACGGACTCGCGTTCGGCCTGGCTCCGGCCGGGGACCAGCAGGCGATCGCGGACGGCCTGGCCGCCAACGTCACCGCGCAGGGGAACCACCTGTCCACCGGCGCCAACGGGTCGAAGTACATCCTCCCCATGCTGAGCCAGTACGGCTACGGCAACCTCGCCTACCTGGTCGCCACCAACCCGACCGCTCCCGGCTGGGGGCAGTGGTTCCTGCAGTGCGGCGCCACGACCATGTGGGAAGCGTGGGAGAACTCCTCCTGCGACACGGCCCGCTCGCACGACCACGCGTTCATGGGGACCGTGGATGACTGGCTGTTCAACGGCATCGCCGGAATCTCGGCCACGTCACCCGCGTTCCGCACGGTCTCGATCGACCCCACGCCGGGCGGTGGCCTCACCCACGCGTCGGCCTACGAGACCACGCCGCTGGGGCGGGTGAGCTCGGCCTGGACCCAGTCCGGGACGAGCTTCGCCCTAACGGTCCAGGTTCCCGTCGGCTCGACGGCGTCGGTGTGCGTCCCGGCCGCCAGCGCGCAGTCGGTGACGGAAAGCGGAGTCCCGGTCGCCAGCGCGCGCGACGTGACCGTGACCGGCATGCAGGCCTCCTGCCTGCAGGTCCAGGTCGGGTCGGGCACCTATCGGTTCCGCTCGACAGTGTCCTGACCCTGCCCTAAGAAGCCACAGCGGCCCGCCGTCTGTCACTGACGGCGGGCCGCTGTGGCTCACCCGCTTCGCGGCGACTTCACCGTTGATGAGCAGGCACCGTCACCTGCCTGGCCGGGCACGCCGTCACCCTGGGCCGCCCGCACGCCGACGGCACCCGCCAGGCCCAGGCGCGGGCGGGCAGCGATCCCGGCTGATGCCCCGTCCGCCGGGTCAGGTGAGGTCGAGGCCACCGTCGGCGAGGAGCACCTCGGCGGTCACACAGCCGGCTTCGACGAGCGTGAGGACGCACCGCGCGATGTCGTAATCGTCGCCGAAGACCATATCCGCGTAACCGCCGAGCGCCTCGAAGATCTCAACCGGCTTCCCAGCTAGAGCTGCCGCTACAGGAGATGAGCGTCTCAATTCCGTAACGGGGTTGCCGATATTGGTGCGCACCCCATGCTGTCTGACCTGCAAAATTGCCGTCACACAGCGCGCTGGAAGGGCGTCGGCAGCGGGCATAAGACTCGCCGTTCCGGGCCGTCGGGAGGTCTTCGCGGGAGCGCGGCTGCGCCGCCGCCGAATGTCGGTGGGGGCCGGTACGGTGCGGGCATGGCAGATGAGCCTGACCCAGGTGGCAGCCCGCCGTCCCCGCCCCGGTCGAAATCCGGCCGTAAGCAGTCGGGCGGCGCCCCCAGCCCACACGACGCGGTATTCCGCCGAGTCTTCGGCGTGCCCGCGAACGCCGCGTCCCAGCTGGGCGCAGTGCTGCCGCCGGACCTGGCCAGCCGACTGGACCTGGGGCGGCTGGCCCCGGTGCCGGGCAGTTTCGTCGATGATGCACTGCGGTGGCGGCACTCTGACGTCCTGTTCACCGCTCCGCTGGACGGACACGACGCGTTCGTGTACGTCCTGATCGAGCACCAAAGCAGCGACGACCCGCTGATGGCGTTCCGGATGCTCCGCTACGTCACCCGGATCTGGGACCAGTACGAACGCGAGCACCCGGGCCCCCGGCGGCTCCCGGCCGTCATCCCGCTGGTCGTCCACCAAGGACCCGGCCGGTGGACAAGCCCTGTGCAACTGCTGGACGTGATCGGCCTCGACCCCAACAGCAAGCAGGCGGTTCAGGCGTACCTGCCTCGGTTCGGTTTCCTGCTCGACGACTTGTCCCGCGTCAGCGAGGACCAGCTCCTTAACCGGAAGCTGACCCCATCCGCGCGGGTCACCCTGCTGGCGCTGAAGACCGCGCCGGGCAACCCGCAGATCACCGCCCTGCTACGGCGCTGGGCCGGGCAGCTGCGGGCGGTGCTGGACCAGCCCGGCGGCGGCGAGGCGTTCCTGGCGATCTTGACGTACATTCAGCATGTGAGCGAGACACCGGGCGGCGAGCTGCGTGACCTGGCCGCCTCGCTCGGACCGGACGCAGAGGAGGCGTACGTGACCACCGCAGAAATGCTCCGCGCCGAAGGCGAGGCCCGCGGCAAGGCCGAAGACATCCTCGTGGTCTTCGAGCAGCGCGGCATCGACGTGGACGGCAAGTCGCGTGAGCGGATCGAGTCGTGTACGGAGCTGGGCACCCTGAACGGCTGGTTCCGCCGCGCGTTCAAGGTCGACAAGGCCAGCGACCTGTTCGAGGAGTAGCCGCTGCACACGGCGGGGACGTGCCAGCCCGTCCGGCCTCAGTCCCGCAGTCGCACCTCACAGGATGAAAGCCACAATTCAGTAACGGGCTTCCCCACGCCGGTGCGCATCAGATGCTGCCTGACCAGCGGTTACTCACCAGGCGGGCAGCTGTCGCCCAAGAGCGAAGATCCGCAGGTGAAATCATCTTCCCGGACAGCGCCGGTGATGTAGTCACGCGGGACCGGGCGCGGGCCCTCCGGCCCGTTGCGGACCCAGTCGATCCGCAGATCGACATCCATGTCCAGCAGTAGATTCATCACCGGGCAGCGAACTCCGGTCTCCGCGATCACGTCCGCGAGGAACTGCACCGGGTCACTGGTGGTGACCGTAACGGTGACCCAAGCCGTCCGGACACCCGGGCGCGCCGACTTGTCGCCATGCCCCCAGCGGGCATTGACGGCGTGTGCCACGTCGAAGCTCAGAGACTGATAGCTCAAGCCCATCTCGGCTGCGGCGCCGGCGAATGTTGCGGCCTCGCGCCGGCACAGCGTGCGGAGCGCCGTCGGCAACCGGGCGACCGCCTCGTCCAGGATGAATCGCCCGTGGCCGTCCGGCACTGCCCCGACAGTCACCACGGAGACGTCGCCGCCTGCCGCGATGCCAGCCACGGCCCCGCCTCCCCTGCTGTCCCTGGCCCAGGTTAGCCCGCTTGTCAAGGGACCGGCCATGGGGCCCTGGGGAATAACCACCGCTTCTTACCTCCGCCCACGAGATGACGGTGCCGTCCGTGCAGCACACCCCGCCTGCCGTCAGCACGATCTTCCCGAACCGCGTTCAGCACCTCCGTCACACCCGCTGGACGACCTTGTCCTCCAGCGACGCGATACCAGCGGGCGCTCTGACCCGTCAGGCTTGGGGATGTACACGCGGCGAGACGGACTCGCCCGGTAGCGCCCTGACTGCATCCGCTCGTGCAGGTCCCGCAGGTTCCCCTGCCAGTCCTGGTCGAACTCCTGCCAGCCCGCCGAACGAGGCCGGTTACCGGGCGGCCACGGCCACGGCCTGCCTGAGGAGACCGCTCGGCGACGGCAGTGAAACGAACGGGGAAGACATCACCGGCTGGGCGGATGCGATGAAGTTCCGCGACATGTACGCGCCCGGGGCGGTTGTCGCCCGGTGCCACCTGATCGCCAATCAGCTTGGAGGAAAAGGCCGGTCAGATGACGGCGGGCCGGCCAACCTCGTCCCGTGCTGGCAGCAGGGGGCGAACATCGGACCGCTCAGCATGCGGGAGTCCGAGACGGAGGTTTATGACACAGTGACCGATGCCAGGGAAGTGGGGCCGGACGATACGGTCTACTTCGAAGTGTCGCCCGTATACCTGAACCCCGCTAGCACGATCCCGTACGAGTTCAGCATGACCGCTAGCATCGAGCGCGCGAACGGAACGTCAGAGACCATTTTCACCAACGACGTCGTCCCCAATGTCTCGTCCGTCAATGGGTACAACCTCGGAAACTGATCCGCACCACCGGGAGCCAGGATGACCCGGACCACCCCGCCGCGGCCGGTTGACGTCACCGCGGTCCTGCCTTCGCTGGCTCCGCTTGCGCGGACGGCGACCCGGCTGCACCCCCGCCCCGGGTCGTCGTCCGCGCGTGACAGCTCGGTCGGCGGGCCACTGCTGTGGCCCGCCGACCAGCCGTGGCCGTACTGCGACGGCCCGCACGCGGACGCCCGAAGGAGGCCGAAACCGGCCACATCGCCGACGGACGTACGGTTGCAGCGGCGCATCACGGCGGCAGCGCTGAGTCGGCCGCACAGCAACCCCCACTTTCCCGAGTACACGCCGGAGGAGTCGGCGATCTTGGACCGGATCAAAGCCAGCCGGCCGTGGCCCGAAGGCCCGGTCGCGATGCTGCCCGTGGCCCAGCTCTACGCCCGCGACATGCCCCTGCCGTGCCCGCCCGGGTCGGCTGACCTGCTCCAGGTACTGTGGTGTCCCTTCGACCACAATCCCCTGGAGCCCTACCCAAAACCGCGCTGTTCTGGCGGTCCGCCGCCGGGGTCACGGACATCCTCGCCGACCCCCCGGAAACGACTGCAGCCCAGCGCTGGTCGTACGTGCCCGAGCCATGCCTGCTTCACCCGGAGCAGGTCACCGAGTACCCCAACTTCATGGATCTGAGCCAGGACCTGCAGGAACTGGTGGAACAATGGTGCAGGCATCAAGCGGAAGGCACCGGCCCGGGCAGCACCTACACGATCGGCCCGAAGATGTTCTACTGGGATGAGCTATCCGTTGCGCCCGGCTGGAAGGCCGGCGGCTGGCCGAGCTGGGGCGTCACCGACCCCATCCCCCAGTTCTGCCCCGCCTGCGGCACCAGGATGGACCCGCTCCTGACCATCGCCTCTACCGAATGGGACAACAACAAGCGCAGCTGGATCCCATACGAGGACCAAGCCCACACCGAGCCGTCCGGCGCCTGCCTCGACCCGGCGGACCCGGCCATGATCCGGATCGCCGACAACTACAACCTGCAGCTCTACGTCTGCCCGGAATCAGCGGACCATCCGCACACCGAGCTGGTCCAGTGAGTTTCTTCAGCGTGGCCACCGATTTTGGGCGACGAGTGACGGACGAGGTCCCCGGGCCAATCTCCTGCCGATCCAGGGATCGCGCCACAGCAACAATGAGCGTCTCGATTCCGTTACGGGGTTGCCCGCGCCGTTCGGCCCGAGGAAGCCGGTCACCATCTCGTCTCGCACGGTAAACGTCAGGTCCCGCACCGCCTTATCTGGAAACCACGCTATGAACTGGGCATCGGCACGGGAATGCGGCGCGCCTGGCCTCGGCGGGATGCCGTCGGCCGACTGCAGGATCGCCTGCGACCGCTACCAGCGCGCGCTGGATCTGTGGCATGGCGAGCCGCTAGCCGACGTTGACCTCCTGCACGGCCATCCTTCCGTCACCGGGCTGGCACGCCGACGCGTTGAGACGTCCCTTGAGTACGCGCGGGCTGCCTCCACTGCCGGCTGGCACGACCAGGTGCTGGCATTGCTGGAAGACCTGGCCGGGCGCGAGCCTCTGAACGAGCAGGTACACGCGCGGCTGATGATTGCCCTGGCCGGCTGCGGCCAGCAGACAGCCGCGCTGGCCGTGTACCGCGACATGCGCCGCCCCTCGACGACGAGCTGGGAATGCCGCCCGGCCCGGACATGGCCGAGGCGCATCAGCTGGTGCTGAGACAGGACATCCCCCGGGCCCACGGCGCGGCAGCCGTCGCCGCCCGCCAGGTTGATCCCCGCCTGTCCGTTCAAGAACCCGCCATGTCGGCAGCGACCGACGGTCGGGTCCCGGTGGTGCTGCGGGCGTTGCCCGCCGCTGTCCGGCATTTCGTGGGCCGGGATAGTGAGCTGGCGGCGCTGACCCAGCTGCTGGAGCAGGCGGACGGGAACCAGGCGGGAACGATCGTGATCGGCGGAATGGCAGGGGTGGGCAAGCCGAATCCCGGAGCAAATACGCGATTTCGTTACCGATCCGTGGCATAGCACTTGCCTGTCCTCAGGATGGCTATCGAGCCATCCGACCAGGTCAGAGGATAGGACAACCTCCGGCAACCGGCCAGGCCAATGGGCCAGATGACTAGGGTCGTCGTCTTGCCCGCGCCGTTGTGCATCCTGCGTCGTCTGACCAGCGGAAACCGGCAACCGTGGCGCCCGATAGTCGCTGAGCTGACAGCAACGCCGTTCCGTCCCGGAGAGGACGCATGACAGCATCAGATAGACATTGCCGGTACCGTTCTGCCAGCTTAAGAGCGCCACAATTCCCTTTGATGCTCCCGCGGGCTGGCATCGCCGCCTTGCCGGATAGGGGCTGAGCGTGGCGGCGGTCACGCGTGCAGCCTCCGCCGGCAGGTGACTCCCGGCCAGCAAGACCATCGCAGCGCGATCGGCGACCAGCCACTCGCTCACCCTAATCCCGCGGCGGATTTGCCGGTTCCCGTGAGGACTTGACAGCGTCGTCAAGGACTGTATTCTTGTCCTATGACTATAGATAAAGGGACTAACGGTGAATCGCCGATTGAGTTCCGGCTGGACGCCGCGTCGGGGGTGCCGACCTACCTCCAGCTCGTGCAGCAGGTCGAGCACGCCCTGCGGCTCGGCTACCTCAAGCCGGGTGATCAGCTTCCGAAGGTCAGGGACGTGGTCGCCTCCTGGCGATCAACCCGAACACCGTGCTGAAGGCATACAAGGAGCTTGAGACCAAAGGCCTGGCAGCCGGCCGGCCCGGGCAGGGCACGTTCGTCCAGGCCACTTTGAGCCAGGTCGCGCTGCCGGAGCTGGCCGAGCTCCGGCGCCCGCTGCTGGCCTGGCTCGCCACGGCCGACGCGGCCGGGCTCGACGAGGACGGGATCGTCGCGCTGTTCACGAGCGCACTGCGGGATTTCTATAGGCGCCGCGGCGAGGGCGGCGCGGCGGATGACGAATCGGAGGGCGTCGCATGAACTTGAGCATCATCGAGACAGCTGGCCTTGGCAAGCGCTACGGCCACTCCTGGGCGCTGCGTGACTGCACGCTCGACATCCCCGCCGGTCACTTGACAGCCCTCGTCGGGCCGAACGGCGCCGGCAAGACCACCCTGATGAACATGCTGGTCGGGCTGGCCACCCCAACCGCGGGCACCGCCACCCTGCTCGGCCCGGAAACGCCAGGCTCATCGGCCGCGCTCGACGGCATCGCGTTCGTCGCGCAAGACTCGCCGGTGTACAAGAACCTGTCCGTGGCGGACATGCTGCACCTGACGCGGAACCTGAACCGCACGTTCGACATGGGGAACGCGCGGGCGCGGCTGGCCGGGCTCAAGATCCCCCTGAAGAAGAAGTCGGGCAAGCTGTCTGGCGGTCAGCAGGCCCAGCTCGCGCTGACCCTGGCGCTGGCCAGGCGTCCCCAGCTGCTCATACTCGACGAGCCGCTGGCCGCGCTCGACCCGCTGGCCAGGCAGGACTTCCTGTCCTCGGTCATGACGGCGATGGCCGACGATGGTGTCTCGGTGGTGCTGTCCTCGCATGCGCTGGCCGAGCTCGAACGAGTGGCCGACTACCTCGTCGTTCTGGCGGAGGGCGAGATGCGGCTGGCGGGCGTGGTCGAGGACCTGCTCGCCCAGCACCGCATACTGACCGGCCCGTCGGCCGAGGCCGACGTGTACACGAAGCGGCTGTCCCCCGTACAGGTCAAGCGGGCCGGCGCGCAGACTCACCTGCTGGTCCGCTCGGACGGGCCCATCGGCGCCGACTGGGAATCAGCGCCAGTCAGCCTGGAAGAACTCACCCTGGCCTACCTCCGCGCGCCCGCCACGCGAGCCATCGACAAGGAGGCGGCGTGATGACAACGCTTACCGTGGCACAGCCAAGACCCCAGACCGCGCCGCGGCCAGTGCCCTGGCACCGGATGGTGTGGGTCACCTGGCGACAGCACCGGCCCACGATGGTCACCATTCCCACGGTGCTCGGCGCGCTGGCGATCTTCCTGTGGATCATGGGGCTGAGGATTCACCACGACTGGTCGACGCTGATCGGCTGCCACCCGTTCCAGTCCAACGCCTGCCAGGCCCTGAACTCCAGCTTCAACAACACCGACTGGTCGATCGGCAACACCCTGGACATCCTCATGAACCTGGGACCCGCGCTGCTCGGGGCGTTCGCCGGCGGTCCGCTGCTGGCCAGGGAGCTGGAGACCGGCACCTTCCGGTACGCCTGGACCCAGGGAATCGGCCGGCGGCGCTGGACGGTCGCCAAGCTCGTGCTGATCGGTGTCCTGGTCGCCGGCGCGGCAGCGGCGTTCAGCGCACTGTTCTCCTGGTTCTTCCAGCCGTTCCTCGTCCAGCAACCGTTCATGACTCCCCTGGCCAACGGCGTGTTCGGCAACCGTCCGGTCACGTACGCCGCGTGGACGCTCCTCGTGTTCACGGTCGGCGCGTGCGCGGGGATGCTCATCCGGCGCATCGTCCCGGCGATCCTCGTCACCCTCGGCGTTTACACCGGCCTCCAGCTGCTGACCAGGCTGGTCCTTTTCAAGAGCTACCCGGTGTCGCTAGTCACCAGCAACCCCAGCGTTGTCGGCGTTTCCAGCACCCTCAGCTCGTCCGCCTCCGCGGCCAGCGGAACCTCCAACCTCCCGTGGACGCTCAGTACCTGGTACACCACGCGAGGCGGCACGCCCGCCAGCCAGTCCCTGATCAACAAGGTTCTCGCGCTTGAGCCCCAGAACGGGCAACAACCGAAGTACACGGTGGCGCAGGCTCTCGCCCATTACCACGTCACCGAATGGTGGCGCTACATCCCGGTCAGCAGGTTCTGGCCGATGCAGTTCATCGAGGGCGGTTGGGTACTCGTCCTGTCGATCCTCATCGCGGTCGCCACGGTGTGGCTAGTCCGCCACCGTGCCGCCTGAGGTTTCGAACCCGGAGACCCAGGACGCCTGATCGTCAGGCATTACCCTTGGACTCTCCTCCGCCGACTGGGAGCAGCCTGATGGTGACCAACCGCTCGGTTCCCCCCGATACCGTGCTGCCGCACATCACCTACCGGGACGTTGCCGAGGCATCAGCCTGGCTGACTGCCACGCTCGGGTTCACCACCGAGCACTACCGGTACGGGCCACCAGGCGCGCCCAGCGGAGCCCAGATGTACGTGGGTGACGCCTGGGTAATGCTGGACGCCGCAGGCCCCAGCCAGAAGACCCCAGCCGAACTTGGTTACGGCACCCAGTCGCTCACCGTGTTCGTCGCCGATGCCGACGCCCACTACGGCAAGGCGATAGCGGCTGGCGCCACGATCGTGGAAGACCTGCACGAGACCATCTACGGCGAGCGCCAATACGGTACCCGCGACCTCGACGGGCACCACTGGCTCTTCTCCGCCCACGCTCGCGACGTCAGCCCCGCCGAATGGGGAGCAACAATCACAACCCATCTCCCGCAGTCAGAGAGCGGGTAGCTGACCAGTCACCATGCCACTTGCTCACGAGCCGACAGTCATGTCCAGGCGCTGGCGATGCGCTAGTGTCCCGGTCCGGAGATGCGTGAACAGTAGCGGCAGATGCGGTCGATGATCTGGTCGGCTGTCTTGGTCCACTTGAAGGGCCGGGCGCTGGCGTTCCAGAGCTTGATCCAGTCCTCCAGGGCGGTGGTGAGCTCGTCGAGGGAGCAGAAGACGCCGCGGTCCAGGCAGCGCCGCTGCAATTCAGCGAACCACCGCTCAACCTGGCTGATCCACGAGGAGTAGGTCGGAGTGAAGTGCAGCCGGACGCGGGGATGGGCCAGCAGCCACCGCTGGACGGCGGGTGCCTTGTGCGCCGACAGGTTGTCGCAGATGACGTGGATGTCCAGGCTGGGCTCGGTCTGCCGGTCGATCTCGTCGAGGAAGTCGCGGAAGTCGACCGCCCGGTGCTGGGCCGGCAGCTTGCCGATGACCTTGCCGGTGGCGGTGTTCAGCGCGGCGAACAGGTCGATGGTGCCGTGCCGGACGTAGTCGTGGCTGCGCCGCTCGGGCACCCCGGGGATCATCGGCAGCACCGGGGCGGTCCGCTGCAGCGCCTGGATCTGCGGCTTCTCATCGACCGCGAAGACCGCCGCGCCGTCCGGCGGCGCGAGATACAGCCCCACGACGTCCCGGATCTTGTCAATCAGCAGCGGGTCCGGGGAGATCTTGAAGTCCTCCGTGCGGTGCGGCTGCAGCCCGAAGGCCCGCCAGATGCGGTGCACGCTGGTCGACGAGATCCCCACCTGCCGGGCCAGTTCCCGCTTGGACCAGTGCGTGGCGCCTTCGGGAGTCTCCTCCAGGGTGCGCACCACCACCTCTTCGACCTGGGCGTCGGTGATGGTGCGCGGCACTCCCGGCCGGGGCTCGTCGCCCAGGCCGTCCAGCCGGCGGGCCAGGAACCGGGCCCGCCACTTCTTCACGGTGCCGCGGTTGACCCGCAGCCGCGCTGCGACCGCGGTATTGTTGCGGCCTTCGGCGCAGGCCAGCACGATCCGCGCCCGCAGCGCCAGCCCTTGCGCGGTCTTTCGGCGGCTTGCCCAGTTCTCCAGCGTCCGCCGCTCGTCCTCAGACAGCACCAGCGGCTCCAGCCTCGTATCACCCATGCCACCAGCAGACCGCAGGCCAACGGCCACGTCACCACCCGAGCCGGGACACGAAACCAAACACGACTCACGTGGCGACGATGAAACTCAAGACCGGGACACTAGCTGGGATGCAATCGGCGTCAGCGTTCGGCGTGAAGGCTCATGCGGGCACGATTCACTGTCCGGCCCCGTGAAACAAATGAATGCCACAATTCCGTAACGGGGTTGCCCGCCCCGTTGCGGGTGGATACGCGGCATACCTGCGGAAACTGTAGAGGGTTGTGGTCCGGCGGCTGCGGGTCGGAGTCGAAATCGGGTGGAGCCGCAGCACCGGTGCACGGGCGGTCGGGGCCATGGCTGGGTGATATGGCCCCCGACGGCGCGCTCGCGGCATCGCAGGAATCCCGAGATGTGTCGGGTGCGTCATCGCGGGTGGGGGCATGGCACGCTTAGAGCATGGATGACGAGAACGTCCTGAAGCTCATCCTGAGCGGGGGAGAGCGAGCAGGTCGAGCGCAAGGAGCAGCTCAAGAACAAGAAACCCGAGGTATGCCAGGCCATCTGCGCGTTCGCGAACGATTTCCCGCGAACCGGACGTCCAGGTGTTGTCGTCATCGGGCAGCGCGACGACGGTATGCCGAGGGGCCTGCCCATCACCGACGCGCTTCTCCTTGAACTCGCCGATCTTCGCACGAACGGCGGTATTTTGCCTTTCCCGCAGGTCAGTGTCAGGAAGCTGGATCTGCAAGGCTCCGCCGTCGCCGTGGTGATCGTCGAGCCGTCTGCGTCACCGCCGGTGCGTTATGACGGCCGAACGTATATCCGGGTCGGTCCCAGTCGGCGGCTCGCGACCGCGGAAGAGGAGGCGGTTCTCACAGAACGTAGGCACGCCGCTAACTTGCCGTTCGATGCGCGGCCTGTTGCCTCATCCACGATTGATGATCTCGATCTCAGCCGGTTCCGCGAGGAGATCCTGCCCCAGCTAGTTGCCGATGACGTGCTCCGGGAGAACAAGCGCTCGGTACAGCAGCAGCTCGCGTCGCTCCGGCTGGTCGCATCCTCAGAGCTTCAGCCGACCCCCACGGGGTTGCTCCTAATCGGCCGCGATCCGGAGGCGCACCTGCCGGGATCGTACGTGCAGTTCCTCCGGTTTGACGGTACACAGCTCAGTGACCCGATACTCAGCGAGCACCGTGTATCCGGCGCGATCCAAGACGTCGTACTGGATGTGGAGGAGATCCTCCGCGCTAACATTGACACGGTTGTGCAGTTCGAGGGCCTTGCAAAGGAACAGCGGAAATCGTCCGTTCCATTTGAGGCACTCCAGCAGCTGCTCAGGAACGCGCTATTGCACAGGACCTACGAGGCGAGCAACGCTCCGGTTCGCGTCACCTGGTTCGGTGACCGTGTGGAGATCCACTCACCCGGCGGCCCGTTCGGGCAGGTGACGATCGAAACAATCGGCCAGCCGGGACTGACTGACTACCGGAATCCGGCCCTTGCTGGCGTCCTGAACAGGCTCGGGTTCGTTCAGCGATTTGGCGTCGGCATACAGATTGCCCGTGACCGCAGCTCATCGCCGGCCGGGCCGCCAGGCCCGCCCCGGCCGGGCGCGGCCAGGGCAAGCACCGCGCCGACGTCCGCGCGCAGGATGTGGCGGACCTGTACCACATGGCCGCCCGGGGCGTGGCCGCAGCGGTCCATGCGCCCCGCGTGCTGCGTGCCGTCCCGCCCGCTGACATCGCCCGGCTGTATGAGAATGGCCTGGCCATGGGTGAGATCGCGGCGCTGCACGGGGTGTCCCGGTGGGTGATCGCCGCCCGCCTTGATGCCGCCGGCATCGCCCGCCGCCCCTGCGGCAAGCTGCTGCCGGTCGCCGAGGCCGCCGCCTTGTACCGGGACGGCGACAGCCTGGCCGCCCTGGGCGCCCGCTACGGGATGAACGCGAGCACCGTGTGGGGCAAGCTCACCGCAGCCGGGGTCGAGTTGCGCCCGCCCGGCGGACGCCGGATCACCATCCCCGTTCAGGAGGCGGTGGAACTGTACGCGGCCGGGCACACCATCGCCTGGCTCGCCGCCCGGTACGGGGTATGCGACGCCGTCATCTACGACCGGCTGACCGAGGCCGGGGCGCCCATCCGGCACAATCTCGGCAACTTCAAGCAGGTCGACGCCGGGCTGCTCGCCGCCCTCGCCCGGCAGATCGGCCTGGAGTCGCTGCCATGACCGGCAGGCAGGAAGCCGCGGAGGTGGCGTGGCTGGGCTACGCCCTCCGCGAGCTGCACCACATCGCCACCCGCGCCACCGTGTACTGCCGGTGGGGCGACCGGTTCGGCTTCCCCGAAAAGTTCGAGATCGCCTGGACCGGAATAGTGGACCACCTCGCCGGATGCGACCAGCCCCCAGAATCCTTCGACCTGTACAAGGCCGGGCAGCGGGCCATCAGCCGCGCCAGCGAGCGGGAACTGCGCGAGCACGGCCTCACCCGGGGCAGCGACGGACTCCAGGCCATGCCTCACTTCGACGCCTACTGGGCGCGCAAGACCTCCCCCGCCGCCGAGGCCATCGTGGTGTACCGGCTGGCGGTGTGGCAGATCTGGCCGATGCTCCGCCCGCTGCACCAGATGGCCTTCCTCGCCCTGGCCGCGCACGGCGACTACCGCCAGGCCACGCAGGCAGTGGGCTACCCCTACAGCTCGTTCTCGGTGCTGATCACCCAGGCCCGCGCCGCGTTCCTCGAACTGTGGCACGAAGGTGAAACCCCCTCCCGCATCTGGGCCGCCGACAAGCACGGCAGCACCGGCCCCGGCCTCCGTGCCCGGCACGTCCTGGCCTCCCGGCGGCGGAAACGGCACCAGCATCCGCCCGGCACCGGGCCTGCCCCGCCGCAGGCCACGGCATAACCGAAAGCCTCGCCCCTGCACGCACCAGCCGGGACGGGACGGCGGTCCCCCGGCCCGCCTGGCGGGCGGGCCGGGGGACCGCCCGCACGCAACGGAGGCGATCTTATGGCCACCATCACCGCAACGAGAGAAGACACGGTGCAGCCCCGCCCAGACCCGCAGCAGCCAGCAGTACCAGCGGGCTGGCCGCTGCGCGCGATGCTCGACTTGGGCGCGCTGCCGACCGCGCCGGGCTGCGCCCGCGCCTGGACCCGGCAGATCTTGTGGGAATGGCGGCTCACTGGCCTGTCGGACACCGCCGAGCTGATCGTCTCGGAGCTGACGACCAATTCCGTGCTCGCCTCCCGCCATCTGGACCGGCCCGCCATCCGGCTGATCCTGGCCTCCGACCACCAGCAGCTCGTCATCTTCGTCCGCGACTTCCACCCCGGCATCCCCACACCCCGTCACGCCAGCGAGGACGACGAAAGCGGACGCGGGCTGCTGCTGGTCGAATCCCTCAGCGACCGGTTCGGCTGGTACCGGCCCGACGACGGCACCCCCGGCAAGGTGATATGGGCAGTAATAGGGGCGGAATTACAGCAGATGCAACATTCCGCAATGTCCGACAGGCTCCGGAAATGTACAGCGCTTGTCCTGTACTACACGCTCATCCAAGCGAAGCGGGAATGTGCGCCTGCCAGCGTCCCTTGGCGAGATGCACGCTGCCGTCCGGGCTGATGGTCACAACGGATTCTTCCGACAATGCCCAGGCGCTCGTGGACGAAACACGCGAGCCCTAGACGAAACACGCATGCCCGGCTGTACTCCGGAGCGGTCTACGCACGGTGATGTTGGATCGGGGCCTATGTCGCCTGGTCAGATCCGGGTCATCGCCGTGCGCCAGGCCGGGAAGCTGAACGGCTTGGTCCACACCGCGACCGTGGCCGACTCGATCTCGTCGATGCGCCAGCCGTGGACGAAGGCGGCCTCGATCTCTTGCCGGGTTACCCCCGGTGGCGAGGTCCTGGGGGCGCTGAAGCACAGCATGAAGTACCGGCCCCCCGGCTTGACCATCTGGTGCAGGCCTTCGACGTAGCGTACCCGGTCCTCGCCGCTGAAGACGTGGAATAGGGCGCTGTCGATCACCGTGTCGAACTGCTCGCCCAGCGTCCCGAGATTGCGCGCATCGTGCACTGTGAATCGGACCGGGAGGTTCCGCTGCGCAGCCTTGCGCGTGGCGATCTCGATGGCGGTCGGCGACACGTCGACGCCCGCGGCCGGAAGGCCCATGGCCGCGGCCAGCAGGGCGTGCTCGCCCGTCCCGCAGCCCACGTCGAGAACCCGTCCGCAGAATGCGCGCGCCTCGGCCAGCTCAGCGAATGCCGGCTGCGGCCGACCGATGTCCCAGGACGGGATGCCATGGTAGGACGCGTCGAAGTTACACTTCACACACCCGAGGGTAATGTGCGGCAGCACGCTTGGCCATGCCGACCCGAGCCCGGGCGAGACGCCGGATGATTGCAGGCTGGCGGGGCGGGATTCGCGGGATCTTCCCGGTGAGGCTGGCATTGCGCTTAAGGCGCATCGCGTTCAGGACCGCTTCAAGTAACGTGATGAGCGGAAGCCTGTTTGCGGAAGACTCGGAGGGCGAAGGCGGCATCGTCGAAGCAGGCGATCTCCCTGAGCTCGGGCCGGTCAGCGAGTGAGGCGTGCACGTTGAAGCCGTCATATCCGTGGCACCGGTCCATGGCCCTGTGGTGGACCGCGATAAGATCCCCGTTCGCCTCGAGCCGCGCGACAAGCCCGTCCACTGTGCTTGCGAGGTCAGCCGCGGATAGGTAGTACAGGATCTCGCTGACGACGATCAGGTCATAGCTGTCCTCAGGGAGCTCTGTGGGAAGGCTGCGCCGCTCAATACACACGTTCTGGCAGTTGCCTAGCGACGCGCGCGCTTCCCGAATCGCCGCATCCGCGAAGTCGAAGGCCATGAGGTGATCACAGCGGGCCGCGAGGAGCCTGGTCAGCTCGCCGATGGAACAACCTGGCTCAAGGCCGCTGCGATAACGCGCACGGGGAAGGGCAGCGACCGTGATTGCGTACTTGCGTCGCTCATACCACGCTGACGTGACTTGCCAGGGGTCACTAGAGTCGCGGTAAAGAGCGTCGAAGTGGGTGCGCGGCACGCTGCTCGGGGGCGGACTCGCGTCGCCGGATGACCGAGGCATAAGAAATCGGCCTATAGGAAGCGTCAGCCTCGCGACAGAACGACTGACGCAGCCATGTTAACTCCTTGCGGTAAGCTAATCCCAGCGGGCCGCCATAGTATTATGTACATGACTCGTACAAATAAAATTATCGCCACGTTCGACTGACGACGCTGACACAGTTGAACACGGACAGAGCTGGAAGGCTGTGTGAAGGCCTGTCGGCAGTGTATCCGCGTGAATGGTGAAGGTTAATTCCCTGATTTTATATGTCACATTCCGCTGAAAAGGTCGTTCTCCCGCTCCTGCCCACGGGAACCGGTGGTCACAGCGCTCGGATGGGCCAGCAGTGTGTAGTACTCAGTGCCAAGTACGCGCATTCTGGGCAGCCCCGCCGGCTCAAAGAAAGGACTGTCAACCGCTAGGACCGGCCTCGGCATTGTCAGGGCATAGAATTTCGTTCGCAAGGGGTTGCAAGCCTGCTGGTACAAATGCCAGGCAACCCGATGCGCCTGAACATGGTCGGGATGCCCGTAGAAACCGTTCGCGTCGTAAGTCACCATCACCTGCGGCTGCACCTTGCGGACCAACGCGGCAAGTTCGTCCGTGGTCTCGTCCAGCTCCGCACTGGCGAAGGCACGCGGATCATCACAGCCCCTCGGACCGGAATCTCGCCATCGTCCGGGGCCGCCGAGGTACCAATGTTCTGTCACGCCGAGCTCGGCGCAGGCAGCACCGAGCTCCTTGGCGCGGAGCTTCGCGAGCGTCGTCATCCGGCTCTCTCCAAGCATCGGTCGTGGTCTTGGAGAAAGAGAAGTTCCCGCGCTTCCAGATCGGCGAATCGCTTTTGCCGTCCACGATACACGGCGTGTGCCGCCTGACGGGCGTGCTGGACGAGGTAACGAGAGCGGGATTCACTCTCAAACGAGGTGGAACGCAGCGATGGGGGGCCGTGTCGACGCCCGCAGCCTCGGCGATCTTCGCGAACCATCTGCTGATGGTGTCGGGGTTCCACGACTGCCCGGCCTGCCCCGTCAGCGGAGAAGACGAACCCGTCCTCATCGAATTCGACGCCAGCCGCGACCGTCGCCTTACGGCAGTGCTCTTTGTAGTCGGCGAGCAGCTCAAGGGTGCCAGGGTCGAGGGCCAGGCGGCGCTTGCGGTGGGTCTTGGTCTGCTTGACCCGCCGCTGCCCCTGCCGGACCATGTAGGAGCCGCCGATGAGCAGGTCTGCTCCGCCGCCGCGGCCAGCAGCCGGACAGCCTCGTCGGGTGTGGGCGGGTCGTCGTGCCCACCGGTGACCTCGGGCGGGGTCGCGGCCAGGGCCGAGTTCTCGCCGAGCCACTTCCACCGGACGCCGTAGCCGAGCGTCCGCTTGATGATGGCGTGGATCTGCGCGACGGTGGGGCGGCTGGGGATCGAACCCAGGACCGGCGGATTATGAGTCCGCTGCTCTAACCGGCTGAGCTACCGCCCCATGACAGGCGCAAGGCTACCGCACTCGCGCCTGGCGCACGGCTTCGTGATCATGCTCCCGCGGGCTCGGACACCGGCGGCTCGGGGTCCGCCTCGCGCCGCGCCTCGACGTAGATGGTGCCGCCGGACCGCGCGGCCACCTCGATGACCGTAGCTACCGCGGCTACTGGCAGGGCGATGATCGCCGCGGCGAGTGTGTAAAGCCGGAAAGCGGGGCTCTGCGCGACCCTGCGCGCGTGGCTGCGGCGGATGGCGTCATACAGATCGGGGTGTCCGGGGAGCAGGCCGACCAGGCCGTGCAGCCAGCCGAACAGGACCTGGCCGCCCCGCAGGTAGCTCACCCGCCGGACCCGGAACCCGAGCGACTCGACCGTCGAAAGCAGCGCCGGAGGGCTGATGTGCACGAGGTGCCTGGGCACGTCGAGAGCGAGCCAGCGATCGCCGAAGATCCGGGCCTGAAAGCTCGCGGCGTTCGGGACGGCGACGACGAGCACGCCGCCGGGGGCGACGAGCGTCGCCGCGTGGCGCAGCGCCCGGACGGGCTGGCGAAGGTGCTCGAGCGAGTGCCAGAAGATGACCGCGGACCAGGTCCCTTCCATCTCCTCGAACTCCACGTCGCGCACGTTGGGATGGGATTTGGACGCGTACGGGTCGACGCCGACGGCTTCCCTGCCATGCCGGGCGAAGGCCTCAACGAGCGTCCCGTCGCCGGCCCCGACGTCGAGGACCGGTCCCTTGGGCAGCACCCGGTGCAGCCGGTTGGCCAGCGTCGAGCGGGTGCGCTTGAGCACCTTGTCCCCGAGACCGGAGAACCGGCCCGCGGCGGGGCGGTACCAGACCGCGTAGGCCTCCCCTAGCTGGGAATCGCTCGGCCACGGCGATGTCGTCGCCACGCCGCAGCGCGCGCACCGGATCCTGCCGGTAAGGCGCTCGTCGGCATCGCCGAACGAGTGCCCGCACCACGCGCACTGGCTCGCCGGAGACCCGGGGGCACGCGAGTACTCCAGGGTCGCATTGGTTTTTTCCAGCGGGGACGACTTCAGGTCAGACAATGCATCTCCTCTCGGCCATTTGATTATGCACGGCTGCCGCGTACCGTGTGCGACCGCCGTACACACGGTCCGTGCAAGAGCCTAGTAAAGTTGGGTATGCGTACGGGGGAAGAACATCCGGTTGGTACTGATCCGGCCGGTACTGAGCAACTTAGCGGCAAATCCGCCGAGTTGGAGCGCTCTGACAGCTCGCGAGCCGCCACATCCCGTCGCCTGTGGGTGGCCTTGGCGTGGATCGTAGGTTGCATCACGCTCTTCGCCTTTTTTCTTCGGATCTCGCTGAGCTCGGCGGTTAACTCGGACGGCGCGAACAACGCCCTGCAGGCCTGGGACCTCCTGCACGGCCATGTCCTGCTGCACGGCTGGCTGATCGGTGACGCGACATACTACACGTTCGAACTGCCGGTGCTCGCGCTCAGCGAGCTGCTGTTCGGACTGCGGGATCTCGCGAGCCATGTCGCCTCGGCGCTGGCCTACGGGATCGTGGCGGTCTGCGCGGTGGCCCTGGCCATGACGAACAGTCGCGGACCCGCCAGGCTGGCCCGGTGCGGGATCGTGATCGCCGTGCTGGCAGCGCCACTCCTCGTTCCGTCCAATGCGTGGATCGCGCTCGGAGCACCCAATCACATAAGGACTTCGGCGTTCTTGCTTGTCTCCTTCCTGCTGATCGACCGGGTGCCTACCGCGCGCTACACGGCGCCGCTGCTGTGCGTGATCCTGTGCGCGGGCCAGCTTGGCGATGCCATCGTCGGGTATATCGCCGTTCCGGTGATCGCCGGCGTATGCGCCTGCCGCGTGCTTGCCGCACGGAAAGTCCGCACCGCCGACACGGTGATCGGGCTTGCCGCCATCGCGAGTGTGCCGCTGGAAACCGCCGTCCGCGCGGTGATGCGGCATCTCGGCGCGTACCTGATGGTCGCGCCCCGGATCCGCTTGGCACCGCCAAGGCAGTGGCCGCACAACGCGGCGCTGACCGTGCACGCGATCCGCGAGCTGTTCGGTGCCATCGTGGCGCCTAACGCCCCGCTTGGCGTCGCCGGGACTATCTTCGGGATCGGTTGCCTGCTCGCCGCGCTGGCCGGCCTGGTCAGGGTGATCGTGACATGGCGTTCGGCCAGCCGGGCTGAGCAGTGCCTGTGCGTGGCGCTCGTCGCCAACGTCGCCGCGTACGAGATCACCACGATGCCGCGGCTATTCAATCCGTACGAGATGGGCGCGGTGCTCCCCTGCGGCGCGGTGCTCGCGGCGCGGGCCGTGGTGCCCGCGGCGATAGCCGGGCTGCGGCGCGCGCGGATCGTGCCGGCCGCGGCTGGCGTCGCGGCGCTGCTGCCGCTGGCGGCCGCCGCGAGCGCGGCCCCGGCTGCCGAGCCCGGGGCCACTCTGGTCCCCTGGCTCAGGGCGCACCACCTCAGCTATGGCCTGGCCAGCTACTGGAACAGCTCGGCGATCACCGAGGAGGCCGGCAACAAGGTCGCGCTGCGCACCGTTGACGTCCACGGCCGCCAAGCCACGATGTACGACTGGGAGACGAACACCCTCTGGTTCAGCCCATCACGGAACGACGCCTCGTTCGTGGTCGTCAAGCGCGGCGACCCCACGCTGACGGCCGCACAGGTGATCCACGCTTTCGGCAAGCCGGCTTCGGTTGACCGCGTGGCGGACTGGGAGATCCTGGCCTATCGCTGGAACCTGCTCAAGCGTGTAACGCGGGCACCGCTCCCGCCGACCCAGTGAGGCACGGCGCGGCTATGCGGCCGCTAGGACCTTGATAGCACCACCATGAGCAGGCCGGAGACGACCAGAACGGAGCCCGCCCAGGTCAGGATGGTGGCGCGTTCGTGCAGCACCAAGACGCTTACGGTCAGGATGACGAGGTAGCCGAGGGCGTTGAACGGATAGGCGACGCTCAGCGGCACCCGGGACAGCGCGGCGAGCCAGGTGAGCGCCGAGATCCCGAACACCACGAGGCCAAGCAGCACCCACGGCGAGGTGGCCGCGTGCACGGCCAGCGAGCCGCCGTCCCGCGCGCGGGCGGTGGCGATCTGCATGCCGCGCTTGAGCATGACCTGCCCGGTAGACGCGGTGATGACGGAGAACAGCAACAGCGCGACGCTAGTGGCGGTCAAATGGTGCCTCGTTTCCGGACGTACCGGGTCATCCACCTTCGATGACTTGAGCATTGGTCGTCCCCTCGTACCAGGTCAGGCCTTGAGTCCGCCTCCAGGTTATGCACCGGCCAGGTTATTCACCGACCTCGGCCTTGTTGGGAGCGGGGGCGGAAGCCTCCTGCGGCGCGGAGCCAAGTACCGCCTCGGGCTCGAAGTCGAGGTATGAGCAGCCTCGCATCCCTCGCTTGTGCAGCCAGTAGTCCGCGCTTGTGTGCAGCACGCCGAGACCGTAGCGGATGCTGCGGCGCAGGTTGATGGATGACGCGTCGGCCTGATAGCGGGTCGGGCAGGACACCTCGCCGATCCGCGCCCCGGCCGCGACCGCCTGGGCGATGATCTGATTGTCGAAGACGAAATCGTCGGAGTTGCGCTCGATCGGCAGGCCCGCGAGGAGTTCGCTGCTGAAGGCCCGCAGGCCGGTGTGGTACTCGGACAGCTTCTGGCCAAGCGCGATGTTCTCGACGAGGGTCAGCAGCCGGTTCGAGACGTACTTGTAGCGGGGCATGCCGCGGGCGACCGAGTTCTGGGCCAGGATGCGCGACCCGAGCACCATGTCGTACTCGCCGTAGGCGATCATCGCCGCCATGGCCGGAACGAGCAGTGGCGAGTACTGATAGTCAGGGTGCACCATGACGATGATGTCCACGCCGAGATCGAGCGCCCGCCGGTAGCACGTCTTCTGGTTCCCGCCATAGCCCTTGTTGACCTCGTGGCTGATCGGATCGAGCCCGAGTTCCCTGGCGAGCGGTACGGTCCGGTCGGTGCTTGCGTCATCGACGAGCACCAGTTCGTCGATGACCTCACGATCGATTTCGGCGAGTGTGCGCGACAGCGTGGCCTCTGCGTTGTAGGCCGGCATGACCACGCCTATCCGGCGGGAGTTGATCACTCCGGCAGTATACGAACCGCGAGCACCGCGCCACCAAGGAAACGGCGGCAACGGCGAGCTACCGATACCAGATCTTTACGATTAATCCCCACATACTGAAAGCGACATATATAGACATTTCAGGCAGAAACCCCCGCACGCAGCGTAAGGCGCTACGGTGTTCGTGTGAAGGCCTTGGTCCTGACGGGTGGCACGGGCACGCGGCTGCGTCCGATCACTCATACCTCCGCGAAACAACTGCTCCCGGTAGCCAACAAGCCGGTCCTGTTCTACGGCCTCGAGGCGGTGGCCGAAGCCGGGATCACCGACGTCGGGCTGGTAGTCGGCGAGACCGCGCCGGCGATCGAGGCCGCGGTCGGCGACGGGTCGGCGTTCGGGATCCGCGCCACGTACATCCGGCAGGAGGCACCGCTCGGCCTGGCACACGGGGTGCTCGTGGCCAGGGAGTTCCTCGGCGATGACGATTTCGTGATGTACCTGGGCGACAACTTCATCGTCGGCGGGATCACCCGCCTGGTCGAGGAGTTCCGCGCCACGCGGCCGGACGCGCAGATCATGCTCACCCGGGTTCCTGACCCCCGCGACTTCGGGGTCGCCGAGCTGGACGAGAGCGGTCAGGTCATCAGCCTGGAAGAGAAGCCGCGGCAGCCGAAGAGCGACCTGGCGCTGGTCGGCGTGTACATGTTCACCCCAGCCATCCACGAGGCCGTCCGCCACCTGACGCCCTCCTGGCGCGGAGAGCTTGAGATCACCGAGGCCATCCAGTGGCTGCTCGAGCACGGCAAGACCATCCGCTCCACCGTCATCACCGGGTACTGGAAGGACACCGGCAACGTCACCGACATGCTCGAGGTCAACCGGCTCGTGCTCGAATCGGCCGAGCCGCGGCTTGACGGCACGATCGACTCGGCCTCGGAGGTCATCGGAAGGGTCGTGGTGGAGCCCGGCGCGCACGTATCCGCTTCCCGGATCGTGGGCCCGGCCATCATCGCCGCGGGCACAAAGGTGGCCGGGTCCTACATCGGGCCGTTCACCGCGATCGGCCAGGACTGCGTGATCGAGGACAGCGAGATCGAGTATTCGATCGTGCTGCGCGGCGCGTCCATCCGCGGCGTGGGGCGGGTCGAGGCGTCGCTGATCGGCCGCGACGCCGAAGTCTCCCCCGCCCCGTCCGCGCACAAGGTGCACCGGCTGGTGCTCGGCGACCACAGCAAGGTGCAGATCTGTTCCTGAGCGGCCAGTATGGCTTGGGAGGCCGTCATGCAGACCACCGCAGCGGAGGTGATCGCTACTTTCGCCGTCACGCCGCAGGCGCGGAAACTGCTGCGGCGATGGCAGGCCGACCAGGCACGCCCGCAGGTGCCGCCCGTCGTCATGCGGCATGTCATGCGCACGCTGTACACGCTGGAGCCCGCTCATATCGAGGCCGTGTGCGCGGCGAGCGAGCACCCCCTCGGCAACATCCGCAAGGAAACGGCGATGGCCGTGCGTCCGGTGGTCGACTGGCGCCCTGATTTCGCCTTCACCCACGTCTTGCACCTAGCGCTAGAGTCGCTCGGGCACTTTCCCACGTTCGGCGAGTTCACCCGCTTCTGCGCGGACGATCCGGTAGGCCGCCGCGCTCTCGGCAACCCCGCCCGGCAGATCAGGGAACACGCCCGCCGGCTCGGCTATCCGAACGCGCAGGCGGCGCAGGCGGTCAGATGGCGAATCGGCCTCGCCTATTACTCATTCGCCCGCGAGGCATACACGATCGCCGTATTGCGCGACACCGGGCTGGACGTTCGCGCCCATCCCCTCGCCGACGCGCTCTTCCGAGTCGACGCATGGGTGGACCGTACAATTCTCAGCCTCTACATCCGCAACGCCAAGTTCCGTGACGGCAACCGGGGCCGCAAGCCTCGCGTCGCGGACATCTTCTCCCGCGTGCAGCCCCCATTCTGCTACGAGGAACTGCGTTTGCCTACCGGCCACGCGTTCGGCTGCGTGCACCTGCCGGAAGCCGATCAGATCCGGGCCGTCGCGCGGCGGATGAATTCGCGCGGCTGAATTCACGCGACATGGTGAACGGGCGCGGACGCGATTAGGCTGAGCGCGACCGGGATCCTGGTGTTTTGGATGCGTGGAGGGCGTCGGATGACGGTACAGGCGGAGCAGGCGGAGCAGGCCGGGCAGGAAGTCCACAGTTTTCAGGCGGAAGCGGCACAGATCCTGAACCTGATGGTTCATTCCTTGTACAGCAACAAGGAGATCTTCCTGCGCGAGCTGATATCGAATTCCTCGGATGCGATCGACCGGCTGCGGCTGGAGCTGCTGTCGCAATCAGAGGTTCCCGAGGCAGACGGGCCGCTGCAGATCAGGGTCAGTTACGACAAGGACGCGGGCACGATCACCATCGCGGACAACGGCATCGGCATGAGCCGGGACGAGGTGGTCAAGAACATCGGCACGATCGCCAAGTCAGGCACTCAGGAGTTCCTGCGGTCGCTGACCGGCGACCAGCGCAAGGACGCCGCCATGATCGGCCAGTTCGGGGTGGGCTTTTACTCGTCGTTCATCGTCGCGGACCGGGTGACCCTCACCACCCGGCGGGCAGGCCTGGAGCCGGACGAAGGAGTGCGCTGGGAATCGGACGGCAAGGGCGAATACACGCTGGAGACGATCGAGCGGCCGGACCGGGGCACCACGATCGTGCTGCAGCTGCGGGAGGGCGAGGACGACCTGCTGAACGGGTGGCGGCTGCGGTCCATCATCGAGAAGTACTCCGACCACATCAGCGTGCCGATCCTGATGCCCGGCGAACCCGAGGACAAAGCCGAGGAAGAGGAGAACAAGCCGAAGCCGGACGTCACCGTCAACCGGGCGTCGGCGCTGTGGACGCGTCCGAAGAGCGAGCTGGCCGATAAGGACTACAACGACTTCTACCAGCACATCGCCGGCGAGTTCTCCGATCCGCTGGCCTGGGTGCACAGCAAGATCGAGGGAATTTACGAGTACACGCTGCTGCTGTTCATCCCGTCCAAGGCGCCGTATGACCTGTGGGTGGAAAGCTCCCGGCGGGGAATCCGGCTGCACGTGCAGCGGGTGTTCATCATGGAGGACACCGGGCAGATCCTGCCGAAGTACCTGCGGTTCATCCGCGGCATCATCGACTCCTCCGACCTGCCGCTGAACGTCTCCCGGGAGATCCTGCAGGGCAGCCGGGCGGTGGACAACATCCGCACCAACGCGGTGAAGAAGGTGCTGCGGCGGCTCGCCGAGCTTGCCGACAGCGAGCCGGAAAAGTACGCCACGTTCTGGAAGGAGTTCGGCATGACCCTAAAGGAGGGCATCGCCGACGACTACTCCAACCGGGACGAGATCGCCAAGCTGCTGCGGTTCACTTCCACCAAGTCCGCCACCGACGACCCGGACATCTCGCTGGACGGCTACGTGTCGCGGATGAAGGGGGGCCAGCAGGACATCTACTACCTGCTCGCGCCGTCGCTGGCCGCGGCGAAGTCCAGCCCGCACCTGGAGGCGTTCCGCACCAAGGGGGTGGAGGTGCTGCTGCTTGGCGAGGGCGTGGACAACTGGGTGGTGTCCAACCTGCGCGAGTTCGACGGCAAGAAGCTGCAGTCGGTCGCCCAGGGTGCCGGAGACCTGGGCGCGCTGGAGGACGAGGAGGAAAAGCAGGCCAAGGAGCAGGCCGACGCCGAGTACGCGGACCTGCTCGCCAAGCTGAAGGCCTACCTGGCCGGGCAGGCCTGGGACGTGCGCCTGTCCACCCGACTCACCACCTCGCCGGCCTGCATCATCAGCAATGAGCCGGAGATAGACATCAACCTCATGCAGCGGTTGCGAGGCTCCGGGCTGCCGCGGCAGGCAGTGCTTGAACTCAACCCGAAGCACCCGCTCATCCAGCGGCTCAATCAGCGACGCGATGACAAGCACATTGGCGAGTGGGCACAGGTCCTGTTCAACCAGGCGGTGCTGACCCTCGGCGCCCGGATCGAGGACCCGACCACGTTCGTCCAGCGGCTGAACAGCCTGCTCACGGTCCTCACAGAACCGGAAAAGACGGCAGAGCCGGAGAAGACGGCAGAGCCGAAAAAGACGACGAGGACGAGAAAGACGGCAAAGGCAAAAGAGACGGAAGAGGCGAAAGGGAAGACGGAAGAGGAGGCCGACTGAGTGGGACCCTGCCACGGCGGCTGCTGGCGGTCAGCGACCTGCACGTCACCTTCCCGGAAAACCGGGAGTTCGTCGCGAACCTCCCGGCCTCTCCGCGCGACTGGCTGCTGGTCGCCGGGGACGTGGCGGAGAAGGCGGCTGACATCGAGTGGGCGCTGCGCGCGCTGAGGGCGAAGTTCAACACCGTGATCTGGGTGCCCGGCAACCATGAGCTCTGGACGCTCAGCACCGATCCGGTCCAGTTGCGCGGCGACACCAGGTATCAGTACCTGGTGTCGATGTGCCGCAGGCTCGGCGTGATCACGCCGGAGGACCCCTACCCGATGTGGCAAGGCGCGGGCGGGCCGGTGACGATCGTGCCGCTGTTCGTGCTGTATGACTACACGTTCCGCCCCGACGGCACCACCACGAAGGCGGAGTCACTCGCTCTGGCTTATAAAACAGGCATCGTGTGTTCCGACGAGGCGGTGCTGTACTCCGATCCCTACCCGAGCCGGGAAGACTGGTGCCGCGCGCGCGTCGAGGTGACCGAGTGGCGGCTGGCGCGGCTTCCGCCGGGCACTCAGACGTTGTTTGTCAGTCACTTCCCGCTGACCCGCGAACCAACAAATATCTTGAAATATCCGGAGTTCGCCCAATGGTGCGGCACCGAACGCACCGCCGACTGGCACCTGCGGTTCGACGCTCAGGCGGTCGTCTACGGGCATCTGCATATCCCCGGCACCACCTGGCAAGACGGCGTCCGGTTCGAAGAGGTGTCTTTCGGTTATCCCGAAGAACTTCAGCACAATCCGGACAGGCCACGCACCTTGCGGCAAATCCTCCCGACCGAACCCGCGCGCTACGATCCGTAATGCTGCCAGCCATTGAGGCTACTGACAGAGGCAGAATTTGCTCAATCACATAGACTCCTACGAGCGATTACGCCGCAATTGGCAGCGATAATATTGATACATATTTGAAATGTACCGCTCAGGCGGGAACGACGATCGCGGTCACCAGCAATCCGTGATCGGCAACCCATCGTCCATATAGCTGAGCCAGCGGCGATCCGCCCACGAGCGGTCCCGGTACGAGCAACTGCACGGTGAACGTCCCTTGCTCCGGGTCGATGCGGACATCCGCCGACTCGAAACCCAGCCACCGCCGGGCTAGCGGAAACCACGTCTTATACACGGACTCCTTGGCGCTGAACAGCAGCCGGTCCCAGCAGATGTCCGGCATATTCGCCGCGAGTTCGCCGAGCCGGACACGCTCGGAGTCTAGGGCGATCAGCGCAAGCATGCCGTGGTCGGGCAGCGCCTCGTTGGGCTCCGCGTCCACCCCGAGCGATACGACATCCCTGGTCAGGGCCACCGCGGCCGCCCGATAGCCTACACAGTGCGTGATGCTGCCCACCACGCCTTCCGGCCATTGCGGAGCGCCTCGAAGGCCAGGGAGCACCGCGGCCGCCGGCTGGCCTAGCCGGGCCAGCGCCGTCCGGGCGCATGCCCGCGCGGTAGCGAATTCCCGCCGCCGGCTCTCCACGGCCCGCGCGATAGCGGCATGCTCTTCCGGGAAGAGCACGGCATCGGAGATGTCCCCAAATGACTCCACCGCGGCAACCTGCGGCGGCAGAACCCGCTCTATCACCTCACCGCCCTATGCACGCTTCTTCCGCAGGCAATCACGGTTGATCTCTACCACACTGCCACGAACCCGAAAGGCCAATTGCGGAAGCAGCATTGCGTTGACCGAGCATGGCTGAGGAGTGAGCGAGAATTGGAGACCATGTCCTGGACACACCAGGATCTCATGCTGGATTACCTCACTATCCTGCAGGGAACGGCCAGCGTGTGGGCACTTGCCATCGAAAACATATATGCGACTGTTGATCTTAACAATTCCTATAAGATGCCCAAATGCGTTGCGCACTTCTACCTTATCTGGAACTAGATCGCTTTCCCGGATAAGGGTTCGCCATTTCACCGGCAATAGACGGCCAAGCACTATAACATCACCACGTAGCATGGTGCAGTCGCCTCACACCCACACTTCCCTGGAAAAGGCATCGGAGGCGACTGCAATTAAAATTTTAGCAGCTAATCCCTATTCGTTGCGATGTGTTCAACCGCCCCTTAGCTGCAGTTGGACAGAATCCACGGTCAGTGAGTCCCGCCGGGTACGGCAATTCGGTGTCAGCCGATCGCCAACACGGTCTGGTTGGGTCAAAGTAAGGAGAACGACGCCCGACCGAACCATGCGAAGGGAGACTGCTGTGGAATCGCTAGGTGATCCCGCCACCCAGCCGACAAGCAATGCAGCGTCCTCCGGTCCTGATGCCCACGGCCAAGCCGTCGATGCCAGCACTGCAGTGGTAGCCGTCCCCCTATTCTCCCTTCATCCTGCGGATTCGCCGCGGCTGAACGGCGAGGACAAGGCACATATCGCGCGGCTCGCTGAGACCGAGACGCTTCTTCCGCCGATCCTGGTGGACCGGCGCACGATGCGGGTGATCGACGGGATGCACCGCCTGATGGCCGCGTCCCTGCAAGGCCGGGAGACGATCGACGCCATATTCTTCGAGGGCAGCGAGGCCGATATCTTCCTGCGCGCGGTCGAGGAGAACATCACTCACGGGCTGCCGCTGTCCCAGGCCGACCGGCGCGCCGCGGCAGAGCGCATCATCACATCGCACCCGCACATGTCTGACCGCGCGATCGGCCACTCCGCCGGACTCGCGGCAAAGACCGTGGCGGCCATCAGGAAACGTTCAAGCGAAAGCCTGCCGCAGTCAAACGCGCGAGTCGGCAGGGACGGCAGAATCCGCCCGCTGGACAGCGGGATAGGCCGACGGCGGGCCGCCGAACTGCTGGCCGACCAGCCGGCCGCGTCATTGCGCGATGTGGCACGCGCCGCGGGCATATCCCCGGCGACAGTACTCGACGTGCGCAAGCGCCTCGAACGCGGCGAGTCACCCGTGCCCGAGAAAACTACCGCGACCGTAGGCCGGGCAAGTGCCGCTAGCACCGACGCAATCGCCGGTAACATAACAGCCAGTAACGGTATGAGTCCTCACACGGACAGCGGCAGCGCCGTCCCCGCCTCGCCCCTCCGCTTCAGACCACGGTCGGCCTCCCAGGCCGCGGTGCCGCCGGATCCGGCCGCCGCGGTGGAGAAGCTGCTGCGCGACCCGTCCCTGCGAGGCAACGAGCGCGGTAAGGACATGCTGCGGCT
>Ga0335075_10002342_pt1 | contig 30573 bp, 30 predicted proteins | sample Lox_Sample_24_FD_206723 | JGI IMG/M metagenome (GOLD analysis project Ga0335075, IMG submission 206723) | Soil microbial communities from Loxahatchee National Wildlife Refuge, Florida, United States - Lox_Sample_2.4 | ecosystem: Environmental > Terrestrial > Soil > Wetlands | place: USA...
CGGACCGCCCGCCGGGCGGTGACGTCGAGGCTCAGGTCGGCGTAGCCGAGCACGTCGCGGGCGGGCTGGCTGCGCCGCAGCAGCGCCCGGACGCGGGCGAGCAGCTCGGCCAGCGCGAACGGCTTGACCAGGTAGTCGTCCGCGCCCGCGGCCAGCCCGGTCACCCGGTCGTCGACCGCGCCCCGGGCGGTGAGCACCAGGATCGGGGTGGCGTCACCCCGCACCCGCAGCCGGCGGCAGGCCTCGAGCCCGTCCAGCATCGGCATGAGCAGATCGAGGACGATCAGGTCGACGGGTGACCGCGACAGCGACGCGAGGGCCTCGGCACCGTCCGCGGCAGCCGTCACGCCGTATCCCGCGATGCGCAGCGCGCGCACCAGCGAGTCCCGTACGTGGGGATCGTCGTCCACCACCAGCACCCGGCCCGCGCTCTGCGAGAAGCGGGCCGTCTCGGCCAGGCCGACGGAGCTCATGACCTCAGGAAAGGCCGCCTCGCTGAGAGGTTGCTGGAAGTTTCCGCAGGCCAGACCGAATTTAAGCCGTCCTTCACAATGCGGCAGCACGCTCGGCCTCATGACAGCAACCGCGCTACTGACAGCAGAGAAGCCGGCGGCGGGCACCGATCGGGCGGCCGCCGCCGGGCGAGTGCTCTGGCTGGTCCGGCACGGCGAGACCACCTGGAACGCGCTCGGCCTGGCCCAGGGCCAGCGCGACGAGGCGGTACTCGGTCCCCGCTGTCCGGGGACGTTGCGGTGATCGCCCACGGCGGCACGCTCCGGATGCTGCGCGCCTGCCTGGCCTCGGTCCCGGTGGAGCGCGTGCGCTGGGACCCGGTGGCCAACGGATGCATCCTGCGGCTCACGCTCGCGCCAGCCGGGTCAGCTAACGAATTGAGGAGGAGGTCACACAGATGAACCCCACAGCACTGCACTTGCCGCGCCGCGCGGGCAAGCCCCGCGGCACCGGGATCACCATGGTCATCGACGGCGGCATGCCGCTGGCCCAGTTCGCCGACACCGCGGAGTCCGCGGCGGAATACATCGACTTCGTCAAGTTCGGCTGGGGCACCGCGATCGTGACCAGCACCCTGCCGGAGAAGATCGACATACTGAACGACGCCGGGATCGGTTTCTACTTCGGCGGCACGCTCTTCGAGAAGTACGTGCTGCAGGGCCTGTTCGACGACTACCGGCAGTTCTGCGAGGAGCACGGCTGCCGCTATGTGGAGGTGTCGAATGGCACGATCCCGATGTCCAACACGGAAAAGGCGAGCTACATCCGCAAGCTCGCCGGCGACTTCACCGTCGTATCCGAGGTCGGGTTCAAGGACCCCGCCCGCTCCGAACAGCTGCCGCCCAGCAGGTGGATCGACTACGTCAGCGAGGATCTGGAAGCCGGCGCATCGATGGTCACCCTGGAGGCAAGGGAAAGCGGGAAGTCCGGCATCTGCCGGCCAGACGGTGCGCTCCGGTTCGGCCTGATCGAGGACGTGCTGGCGTCGGGCATCAGCCCGGAAAGCCTGCTCTTCGAGGCACCCAACACCTCCCTGCAGGCCCACTTCATCACCAGGATCGGGCCGGACGTGAACCTCGGCAACATCCCGGCGCAGGGCGTCATCGGGCTTGAGACGCTCCGCCTCGGGCTGCGGGCCGACACGCTGACCGCCTTCGAGTGAGGGGAGAGCCGAAATGCGGACCACCGGCGACGTTTTTCACCTGGCCATTCCCGTCCACGACCTTGATGCGGCCCAGCACTTCTACGTGAGCCTGCTCGGCTGCAAGCTCGCCCGCCGTTACCCCGACCGGATCACGCTGGACTTCTTCGGTGACCAGCTGGTCTGCCACCTCACCGATGACTCGCCACCGGACGAGAGACCGCCGAGTCTCTACCCCCGGCACTTCGGCGTCACGTTCAAGGAACTGGCGGATTTCGAGGCCCTGCATGACTGCGCGGTCATCCGCAAGGTCCCGTTCTACGCCGGCGTCTCGACACGGTTCGAGGCCATGGCCGAGGAGCACCGCACGTTCGTGCTGCTCGACCCGTCCGGCAACCTCCTGGAGTTCAAGCACTACCGCGATCCGCGGATGATGTACTGATGGCGCGCCGCCGGCTCGACCAGGTCGACGCCATGCGCCCGATCAAGCAGGCGGGCGTCGTCAGCACACACGCGGTCCTGTATTTCGCGCCCGCGGCGGCCGGCGTGGGCTCGGGCGCCGCGCTGCTGCTGCTGCACGTGTCGCGCGAAGGGTTCTTCTTCATCTCCGCGTGCATGCTGACCTACGCCTATGCCGACATGCGCGTGGGCGGGCTGCGCCGCTTCTACCGGCGCCGGTTCGTCTCGGTCGGGATTCCGTACCTGTGCTGGACGGTCATCTACTTCCTCTACCTGCTGCCGAGATCGCACTACGCCAGCGTGGCCGCGGCGCTCGAGCGCCTCGCCGGGATGGCGGAAACCGGGTACTACCAGCTGTACTTCCTGGTCGTGATCATGGAGTTCTACCTGGTGTTCCCGCTGGTGCTGATGCTGCTGCGGCGGACCAGGGGACGCCACGGCCTGGTCATCGCCGCCGCCGTGGCGGCCCAGGTGACGATCGGCATCCTGACGCAGTGGAACCTCCTCCCGCCGCTGATGCGCCACTATGCGGAGCAGGACGCCCTCAGTTACGTGCTCTACCTGATCGGCGGCGGTGTCGTCGCCTTCCACCTGGATGAGGTGGACGCGTGGGTGCGCGGGCACGCGCGGCTGATCGTCGCGCTGACCGTGGCCGCGGCCCTCGCCGCGGAGGGCATCTACTTCCTGGCCCAGGACGGGGTGACCACCGTGCTGGGATCGGGAAACGAGCCGTTCCAGCCCAGCGTCATCGCGTTCAACGTCGGCGCGGTCACCTGCGGGTACCTGGCCGGCGTCGCCCTGGTGCACCCCTGGCGGTCCCGGCGGACCAGAGCCATGGTGCGCACGGGCTCGGACGACGCCTACGGCATCTACCTGTCCCAGATGCTGTTCATCACCGGGCTGATCTGGCTCGGGTGGGGGCGGCTCAACTCGGTAATGCCCTGGCCGGTGCTCTGCCTGCTGACGGTGGTGATCGTCTTCGCCTGCTGCATCACGCTGACCAGCCTGCTGGCCCGGACGCCGCTGGCGGTGCCGCTCACCGGGCGCACGCAGCAGCCGTGGTCGACCCTGCTGCCGCGGCGGCCGGAACCGCCGCAGCGCGAGGCCGTGCCCGCGACCGCCGACCTGCCAGCACCCCAGCCCGGCTCCCCGGAGCTTCCGGATATTGCTCGCTCCGGACCCGCCGCACTGGCGGGCATGAGCACCATTAACGATCAGAACGGACTGTGACCGTGATAAGCGAATGGATTGACGCGGCCGCGGCCCGCGCGGGCGACGCCGCGTACCTCGAGGATGCCGCCGGAACCGGGAAGCTGACCTATGCCGGGCTGCGCCGCTCCACCCGGGCCTGGGCAGACCGCCTGGAAAGCGCCGGGGTGCCGCCCGGGGCGCCGGTGGCCGTCCGCGTGCCGGACCCGCTCGGGTATGCCGCCGCGCTGGTCAGCATCCTCGCAGCGGGCCGGGTGGCGGTCCCGCTGGATCCCGGCGCTCCCGCCGCCGAGCTGGCCCGGGTGCTCGCGGTCGCCCGGCCGAAGGCGGCCGTCTGCGACTCTGGCCGCGGCCTTCCGCCGGGTCTGGCCATGCTCAGGCCGCCGGACGACCCAGGCGAGTGTCCGTCCACCGGGCGCGGGGCGATCCCGCCGGGCGCATCGGCCACCGGGGGGATCTTCCTGTGCACGAGCGGGACCACCGGCGCGCCCAAGGGCATCCTGCTGCGCGAGGAACAGCTGTCCCATGTCGCCGCCTGCGTGGCCCGGCACCACCGGCTGACCGCCGCCGACCGCGGCTACTGCTGCCTCCCGCTGTTCCACGTCAACGCCGAGGTCGTTGGCCTGCTCGCCACGCTCAGCGCGGGCGCATGCCTGGCGCTGGGCCGCAGGTTCAGCCGGCGGGGATTCTGGGAGCTGATCGACGAGCGGCGGATCACCTGGATCAACGCGGTGCCCGCGATCATCGCCGTGCTGGCCATGGGCCCTCCGGCGGTGCGGCCGCAGGGACGGCTCCGCTTCGTCCGCTCAGCCTCCGCCCCGCTGTCGCCGCCGGTGCTGCGGCGGTTCGAGGAGGCGTTCGGCGTCCCCGTGGTCGAGACCTACGGCATGACCGAGGCGGCCAGCATGATCACTGCCAACCCGCTGGACGGGCCGCGCAAGCCCGGCTCCGTCGGCCTGCCGGCCGGCACCGAGATCCGGGTCGCCCCGCTGGCCCACCAGCGGCCCGTGCCAGGCCCGGCATCGGGGGTGGGCCGGGTGGAGATCCGGGGCCCCGGCGTCATCACGGAGTACGCGGACGGGCGCCCGGCCCGCGCCATCCCCGGGGGCTGGCTCGACACCGGCGACCTGGGCCACCTCGATAAGGACGGCTACCTGTTCCTGGCCGGCCGGTCCGACGACGTGATCAACCGAGGTGGCGAGAAGATCTACCCAAGGGAAATCGAGGACGTCCTGCTCGCTCAGCCCGGCGTCCGGTCGGCCGCGGTCGTCGCAGCCCATGATGAGGTGCTCGGGGAGCGCCCGGTCGCCTACATCGTTCCTGCCGGGCCGCGGCGACGGCGCGGCGAGATGGAGGAAACACTGCGCGAGGCATGTGAAGCGGCATTGCCCCGTCCGAAGCGGCCCAGTGCGTTTTACCTGGTCCAGGCACTGCCGCTGGGACCCACCGGCAAGATCGTGCGACACCGTCTCCGGGAGCCGGCCACAGCGCCGGGCTGACGTGGCGCCGGGAACTGCGGCACCTGCGGGACTCAGGCGGGCCGGCTCGCCGTGTTCCCGGTGCCGGCAGATGGCGGGCGACCGGAGAACAGCGTGCCGATGAGACCGCAGCCGGGTGCGGCCAGCACCAGCACGGGCAAGGCGCCGTCCGGGGCGAATGCGGCGATGGCCAGCCGGGGCGTGGCCGGTCATCGCGGCAGCCCCGGCCAGGAGCGGTGGTCAGCTTCTGATGGGGGATGGCGCCTCGTGCTGGGCGTCGGTGTCATCGGCCGGGCGTTCTTCTGCGATGCCGTAGGCCCTCAAGCCGGCGAGGTAGCCGAGTCCGGTGATGCCGAGGATGACCGCGAACGGCCACCACCAGCTGGCCCGGATCGCGACCGCGACCGTCAAGCCGATGAATGCGGCAACGGCGATGACGTTGAAAGCCAGGGCCCGCGACCGCAGGCTGAGCAGGTTCTGCCGCTCATCGGCGCGGGAGCCTGCCAGCGCGCCAACGTCGTCGTCTTCTGCGGCCAGCATGTAGAAGAGGAAGGCCCGGCCGGCCATCACGATCGCGACCAGGCTCACCCACAGCCACCAGTAACGGCCGCCGCGAATCACCAGCGCGGCGGCGAACACCGCCCCGGCAAGAACCATCCATGCCGGCTTGCGCCACCGGGGACCGATGAAACTCATCATCTGCCCGCCTCCTCACCGTCTGGGTCGAACATTTTCTCGACCGGCAAGCCGAAGAACCGCGCAATCCGGAACGCCAGGGGCAGCGATGGCAGGTACCGGCCGTTCTCGATGGAGATCACCGTCTGCCGTGACACGCCCAGCGCCGCCGCGACCTCCGCTTGGGACAGTCCTCGCTGGGTGCGCTGCTCTCGGACCCGATTCCGCATGATGTCAAGGTACCTTTACTCTCCTCCTGACGTCAAGCGTCCTTTACAGACCCCGCTGGCGGGCGGCATACCGGCGATATCGGCCGCAAGGACGAGCACGGCTACCTGTACATCCTGGACCGCAAGAAGGACATGATCATTGTCAGCGGGTCCAACGTGTTCGCCCGCGGCGTCGAGGACGCGGTCATGTCCCATCCGGCCGTGGTGCGCGCCCAGTTCCCGCGCTAACCCGGTCCGGTGGGGCCGCCCCCGTTGGCGTAGCACGGCGGCCGGTGTCAGAATGCCCCGATATGGACATCGCCAAGCTGCTGGCCATCACCTTGTACCGGGCGTTCGACATCGATGCCGCGGGCCGCATCCTGGCCGGCAGCGACGAGAGCGGTTCGGTCCAGCTCACCGAGATCCAGCCCGACGGCGCCGCGGTCCCGCTCACCGCGCTGCCCGGGGCGTGCACCGGCCGCTACCTGCCCGGCGAGCGCGCGGTGATCGTCTCGCACGACGAGGGCGGGAACGAGCGGCATCAGCTCTCGCTGCTGCGGCTGCCGCGGGACGGAGCCGCCGCCACGGTGGATGACCTGGAGCCGCTGGTCCGCGATCCCCGCTTCATCCACAACCTGGCGGATGTCAGGCCGGGCCAGATCTGCTACCTGACCAACCGGCGGGACGGCGTGGCGTTCGATCCGGTTATCAGAGATCTGCCGGCCGGCACCGAGCGGTCCCTGGTCATTGGTGACGGCATGATCGACGAAGCGAAGGTGTCGCCGGACGGGCGCTGGCTCGCGCTGACCGTGCAGTCGGCGGTCACGGCCAGCGCCAGCCACGTGCTGCTGGCCGACCTGGGCGCGCCGCCGGGGTCCGGCGTGACCGAGGTCACCGAGCCGGACGCGCCGGCGGTGAACTACCACCTGAGCTGGCTGCCCGGCAGCGACGCGCTGATCTTCACCTCCAACGCCGGGCGCGAGTTCACCGGAGTCACCCGGTATGACCTGGCCACGCGCCAGCGGACCTGGCTGGTCACCAACGACGCCGCCGACCTCGCCGGCTGGCTCGCGCCGGACGGCTCGCTGCTGCTGGTCGAGCGCAACGACGACGGCGCGTCACAGCTGGCGCTGCACGACCCGGCGACCGGGGCGCACGTGCGCGACCTGACCCTGCCCGCCGTCGGCTGCGTGAGCGATATCAGGCTGCCCGACCCGTGCTGGGCGCCAGGCTCGCGCACGCTCGCGCTGTCGATCAGCTCCCCTGCGGCGCCTGGAGACATCCTGAACGCGGACGCCCGGGCCGGATCGGTGCGCCAGCTCACCCACTCGGGCCGCGCCCTCGGCGGCGAGCGCGCCGTCGAGCCCGAGCAGCACCGGGTGCCCACCCCGGAGGGGGAACGGGTGCCGTGCCTGGTGTACCGCGGGACGGCGGATGGCGCCCTCGCCGGGTCCGCGGTGCTGGTCGTGCACGGCGGCCCGGAAGCCCAGGCGAGGCAGAACTTCAACCCGTTCGTGCAGGCTCTCGCGGCCGCCGGGCACACGGTCGTGGTGCCGAACGTCCGGGGCTCGACCGGCTACGGCAAGCGCTGGTACTCGGCCGACGACGTGCGCCGCCGGCTTGACTCCGTTGCCGACCTGGCCGCGATCCACGCCTGGCTGCCCACCCTGGGCGTCGACCCGGCCCGCGCGGCGCTGTGGGGCTCCTCCTACGGCGGCTACATGGTGCTGGCCGGGCTGGCGTTCCAGCCCGGGCTGTGGGCCGCCGGGGTGGATATCGTCGGCATCTCGTCGCTGGTCACGTTCCTGGAGAACACCTCCGCCTACCGGCGGGCGTACCGCGAGCGCGAGTACGGCAGCCTGGCGCGGGACCGTGAGTTCCTGCACCAGGCGTCGCCGCTGAGCCGGATCGACCAGCTCCGGGCGCCGTTGTTCATCATCCACGGGGCGAACGACCCCCGCGTGCCGCTGAGCGAGGCCGAGCAGATCCACGCTGCGCTCACCGGCCGCGGCCAGGAATGTGAGCTGCTCGTCTACGGCAACGAGGGACACGGCCTGGCGCAGCGGTCGAACCGTGCGGACGCCGTGCCCAAGGCCATCGCGTTCCTGGCCAGGCACCTGGCTGCCTAACCGGATTATCGGAGTACGCCTGTCCCTATAAGGATGGCAAGAATGACGATGAGAACAGGCGACGCCATATAGGCCCGGAATTGCAAAGGCGATGAATCCGATAGCACTGCATGGCTAGGTTTACAGCATCGAATCTGAGCTTTTTGCGCGCCGTCTGAGGGAGCCTAACGCCCCAAAGGCATCTTTGTCGCCACGCCATTCTGTGTCGCTTGCTACCGTGATGGGTTCTGGCGCGATTTCCGGGTAACGGAATCCGCGGTAGCCGGTCTACAGGTCCTTAACTGCGGGGGTTAAGCCCTCCGGTGCCGGGTCTGCGTCTCGCCCGCCGCGTCGGCTCACGGCAGGCCCGCCGCCCCGGCAGGCCCGGGCGGCCGGTTTCATGATCTGGGTGCTTTACCAGCGCTATGAGCTGGCCAGGTACCCAGATCATGGCGACCCTGCTTCCGGACCGTCCGGAAACCGGGTTCCGGACACGCACTCAGCGGCCATAACCCAGCCAGGATCGCTGCCAGCCTGCCGATGCGCCAGCTGAGCCCGTAACCCCCGCCGTTACACATCGTTATCACCTGGCTGGCCGTAGCGAGCCAGTCCAGCGCGTCGTCCACGGAGATCGTCCGCGCGAACCCGAACGAGGCCGGGCTGATCACGTCAGGCCCGGCCATCCAGTCCTCACCCCGGTCCCAGCTGGTCCACAGCACGCCCAGGCGACCGCCGTGGGTCAGCACCCGCGCGATCTCCGGGACCGCCCGCTTCGGGTCGAACCAGTGCACTGAGCACGGCATGCAGTCAGTATGCGGATACCCGGTCCGGCCCGGGGCGCCCGACACTGGTGACGGGTGATGAGCGATGCCCCTGCGAGGCGTCACGCTCGTCGGCCACTGCATGGGGACCGGGGAGATCGTCCGGTACCTCGCCACTCACGGCTCCGGGCGGGTCAGCCACGCCGCGCTGCTGGCCCCGCTGCCACCGGTCCTGCTCCAGACCCCCGACAACCCGAGCGGTGTTGACCGCGGGATCTTCGACGAGCTCATCGCGGAGATCACCGCCGACCGGCCGCCGCAAAGACCTACCTGGACAAGTGCTACAACATCGACCTGCTGGGTGGCACTCACGTCAGCGATCAGGCGTGGCAGAACAGCTTCCACGGCGCGCTGCGGGCATCCCCGGCCGCCGCCCGGGAATGCGTGCGAGCGTGGATGGAGGACTTCCGTGCCGACCTCGCCCTGATCACCGTTCCGGTGCTCGTCGCGCAGGGTGGCCAGGACCGCGTCTTCCCGCCGGAAGCCACCGGCGGCCGGCTGGCCAGGCTGATCGCTGACGCGCGCTATCTCGTCATCCCGGACGGACCGCACGCGATCACCTGGACGCACGCGCACGAAGTCAACGCCGCGCTGCTGTCCTTCCTGCAACAGCGACGGCCGGCCAGCAGCCCGGACGGCCCCTGATGATGTCCGCACACCAGGTGGCTTATGCCAGCATGCCTATGGTCGGGACGGGACGGTTCGGGAAACTTACACGGTGGCCACTGACAGCGCGCTCATCGGCCGGGGCAGGGAACTGACCCGGCTGCGCGGGCTCATCCATCCCCCGCCAGCGGAAAGCCGGGCGCTCGTCGTGCTGGGCGACCCGGGCATGGGCAAGACAGTCTTGCTGCGCGACGCCGCGCAGCAGGCCACGGCGGCCGGGTGGCGAGTGCTGCCGGCGGCCGGCCGGGAGTCGGAGCAGGACCTCGCGTTTGCCGGCCTGCATCAGCTGCTGCTGCCGGTCCTGCCCCGGGTGGCCGGCCTCCCCACCCGGCAGGCGAAGGCCCTGCAGGGGGCGTTCGGGCTGTCCGCCGACCCGGTCCAGCCAGACGCCCTGCTGACCGGAATAGCCGTGCTGACGCTGCTCTCAGATCTGTCGGAGGACGGCCCGCTGCTGGTGGCGGCCGACGACGCCCAGTGGCTGGACCGGGGCTCGCTGGACGCGCTCGCCTTCGCCGCCCGCCGGCTGGAATCCGAGCCGCTGGTGCTGCTGCTCGCCGCGCGCGGCAGCCTTCCGCCACCCGGTTTCGAGCAGGACTTCCCTGAGCTGACCCTGGAGCCCCTCAGCACCGAGGACGCCGGGCGGCTGCTCGACATCCAGCCCGACCCGCCGCGGGGCCGGGCGCGGCAGCAGGTGCTGACCCAGGCGGCGGGCAACCCGATGGCGCTGATCGAGTTGTCGCGCGTGATCGCGGCCGACCCGAGCGCGGGGCGGCGCTGGGCAGCCGAGCCGCTGCCGCCCACCGACCGGCTCGCCGCAGTCATCGCCGGCCTGTACAGCGCCCTCCCCCGCGCAACGCAGGAGGCGCTGCTGCTCGCCGCCGTCGCCGACAACCCCGATCTGACAGCTCTGGCCGTGCCCGGCCTGACGGCCGCCGCGCTCGCCCCGGCCGAGAATGCGGGGCTGGTCAGGGTGGCCGGGCGCGGGCTGCAGTTCACCCACCCCCTGATCCGCTCCGCGATCTACCATGCGGTCCCGTTCGCCGAGCGCGCGGCCGTCCACCTGACGATCGCCGACATGCTGCGCGACCAGCCCGACCGGTACGCCTGGCACCGGGCGGCGGCCACGCTGACACCGGATGAGAGCGTCGCCTCGCTGCTGGAGGAGACCGCCGCCCAGACCGGCCGCCGGGGCGGCACCGCGGCGGCCGCACGGGCTCTCGAGCGCGCCGCGGAGCTCAGTCCCGATGATCGCGACCGTGCCCGGCGCCTGCTGGCCGCCGCCCGGCGCGCGCTGGCCGCCGGGCAGGCCGACTGGGTGGAAGACCTGGCCACCCGGGTGCTCGCGACGACCGCCGACCCGCGGCTGCAGATCGCTGCCCGCCTGCAGATCGGGTGGGTGCTTACCTGGTCGAACCGGCACGCCGACGCCGTCGCCACGCTGCTCGATGTCGCGGCGGAGGCATCGGCCCGGCTGCCGGTCGTGGCGTGGGACGCCATCGGCCTCGCCGCGACGGCCGCCTACCATTGCGGAACCCCGGCCAGCCGCCAGGCGCTGCTGGACACCCTCGGCCGGATGCACGACCCGGCTCACCCTCCCGAGGGCTGGCCTGCCGCCCACATCGCGGCGCAGCGGTTGTGGGCGTCCGCAGTCACCGATCCGTTCGCCAGGAGGAGCCCGGTCATCCCCGCCCTGCACCGGGCCGCCGACGACGCCGCCGCCGACCCCCGCGCTGTCTCTGACGTTCGCGCCCTCGCGACGGCGGCGTGGCTGCTGGACGAGACCGACTTCGCGGTCGCGCTCTTGCGGCACGAACTCGACCGGCTGCGCACGCCCGGTGTGCGGGGCAGCAGCGGGCCGTTGCTGTCCGCGCTCCAGTGGGCCCATGTCGACGGCGGACGCTGGGACGAAGCGCTCGCCGCTGGCCGCGAAGCGGCCGACGCGGCCGCCGCGTACCGGCTGGATACCGTCGCCATCTCGGCCGACCTGGCGACCGCGACGGTGCTGGCCATGCGCGGCGACGGCGGGCCGGCCGGGGCGCTGCTGTCCAGCGCGTCCGCTGCCATCGACGCGGCGCAGCACCGCGCAGCGGCGGCGTGGGCCCGGCGCGCCGCAGGGATCGCGGCGCTGGCCGACGGCAGCTACCTGACCGCTTACGCCCAGCTCAGCCACCTCTTCGAGGCCGACGGTACGCCCCTGCACAACCATGTGTCCTACCTGGCAATCGCGGACCTTTCCGCGGCGGCGGTGCGCGCGCAGCGCCACCTGGAGGCGCGCGCCCTGGTCGACCGCGCCCTGGCCCGGGTGGACCCAGGCCCGGGCCCGCGGCTGCAGCAGCTCACCGCCCATGCGCGCGGTCTGCTGGCCGAGCCAGCCGACGCCGAGGCGCACTTCACGAAGGCCCTGTCCGATCCGGGCGGCATGGCCTGGCCGTTCGAGCGGGCTCGGCTTGAGCTCGACTACGGTCAGTGGCTGCGGCGGCAGCGCCGGATCAACGACGCCAAGCCCGGTCTCGGCGCGGCCCTGGCCACGTTCCGCCGTCTCGGCGCCGCGCCGTGGACCCGCCGCGCCGAGGCCGAGCTTCGGGCCTGCGGCGTGGCCACCGCGCCAGCGGCCGACGCGTCCGGCGCCCTTGCCGGCCTCACCGCGCAGCAGCGAGAGATCGTCATCCTCGCCAGCCGCGGGCTGACCAACAGCCAGATCGCCGACCGTCTGTTCCTGTCGCCCCGCACCGTGGCCTCGCACCTCTACCGTTCCTACCCCAAGCTCGGCATCGCCGGCCGGAACCAGCTCCGCGACGTGGTTGACCGCGCCACCAGCTAGCAGCGCCGGACCCTCAGCCAGCAGCGCCCGGCCCTGGCCTTTCCTGGGGTGCAGTCAGCGTGCGGATACCGGTGCCGTTGCCCGGCCGGCGAGGCTGAGGCGCATGCCCTCCGAACGCGTCACCGAGGTGACGCGGTTACCCACCAGAGCCGGCGGCGCCTGATCGGGGCGCCGCCGGCACCAGGGCCGCGTCGAGCAGGGCGGCTGCGGCGGCGCGGGCCGCCGCAGCCGCGGACGGGTCATGGTCCATCCGCGCGGACTGCCCGCTTCCGTCGTAGAGCAGGTGCAGCTGGCGGGCCAGAACCTCGGGCTCGGGCACGCCGGCCTGCGCCGCCAGCTCGGTCAGCAGCGCGCGCACCCAGCGGCGGTAGGCCTCGGCGGCCTGCTCGGCCGGGTCGCCGGGCTGGGATTCCGCGCTGGCCCGGGTGAACGCGCAGCCGCGGTAGTCCGGCTGGGCGAACAGGTCCCCCTGCCCCTCGAACACGGCCAGCAGGCGCTCGCGCGGGGTGTCGTAACGTTCCACCGCCTCGGTGATGCGCTGGGCAACGCTGGCATGGCGGGTCTCCAGGTAGGCACGGATCAGCTCGTCCTTGCTGCCGAAGGTGTTGTACAGCGAGGCCTTGGCCACGCCGGCGTGCTCGATGATGCGGTCGATGCCGACCGTGTGCACGCCCTCGTTGTAGAACAGCTCGTTGGCCGCGGCCAGCAGCCGCTCGCGCGCCGACGGCCGGGCCGGGCTCGCTTCCTTGACAGCCATGGTGGTGGCCACCTTCCTAGACAGACTTGTCTATTCTATGCCCTGGGCCAGGCAGGGGCAGGCCTCCGCGGTCCGGCCTGGCCGGTTCTTCAGCAGGCCGAACAGGGCGAGCGCGGCCAGCCCGATCACCGCGGCGCCGTAGTAGCGGGCGGTGCTGATCAGCCCTCCGCCGTGCACCACGCCGAACCCGGCGAGCACGGCGGGCACGCCGAGCCCGAGATAGGACACCACGTACAGCAGTGACACCAGCCCGGCCCTCTGATGCGCCGCAGCCAGCGGCACCACCGTGCGGATGCTGCCCTGGAAGCCGCTGCCGAACCCGGCGCCGGCCACGGCGGACCCCGCGAAGAAGACCGCCGCGGACCCCAGGCTCACGCCCATGACGGTCACGGCCACGCCGGTGATCAGGGCCAGGATGCCGAACAGCATCACGGTGCGGCCCGCGGCCCGGCGCAGCACGATGATCGCGACGACGGCCGAGGCGGCCAGCAGGAACAGGCTCAGGCCGCCCAGCACCACGTCGCCCGAGCCGGTCAGCGACTGCACCAGCGCCGGGCCGAGCGCGCCGTACAGGCCGGCCAGCGCCCACACCGCGAACAGCACCGGCGCGGCGGTGAGCACCGGCGCCCGGAGCGCCCGCGGCAGGGTGATCTCCGGCCGCAGGCTGGCCAGCGCGCCGGGTGCCCGGCTGACCGTCTCGCGCATCGCGGCTACCGCGGTTGCCTGCAGGGCGAGCACGGCGATCAGGGCCAGGTAGATGAGGTGGGTGGGATCAGGCAGGAAGCGGACCGCCAGCGCGGACAAGATCACGCCGCTGGCGGTGCCCATGCCGGGCGCCACCGCGTTGGCGAAGGTGCCGAGCTCACGGTCCATGTCCAGCATGGCCGCGCCGATCGCGCCGAGGGCGGCGCCGGTGGACAGCCCCTGCACCACCCGGGCGGACAGCAGCGCGGGCACCCCGGTGGCGGTCGCGAAGATCACCAGCGAAGTCGCGTGCACGGCTAGCGCGGTCAGGAGCACCGGCCGGCGTCCGACGTGGTCGGAGAGCTTGCCCAGGGTCAGCAGGCTGGCCAGCACCGCTATCGCGTACACGCCGAACACCACGGTGGTGGTGATCGGCGTGAAGTGCCATTGGGCCTGGTAGATCGCGTACAGCGGGGTGGGGGCGGCGGAGGAGGCCAGAAGAGCCACGATCACCGAGGCCAGCGCGAAGACGGCTGGCCGCCCGCTGAGCCGGTGGCTGCCCTGCGCGATGCCTGCTGTTGGCGCCGTGGTGTCGTGCATCGTCATCGTTCAGTCACCTCTACTGAGTAGACAGGTCTGTATAGAGATGGTAGACAGACAGGTCTAATCAGTCAAGCCCGTGAGTGCCGGGAGCCCGGGGAGTGCAGTCAAGGTTCGGATACCGCCGCGCGGCCGGGCCTGCGCATGATCAGAAAAGGCCGGTGCGGCCCGTCTGGAAGGAAGAAACGGAAATGAGCGCTACGCCAAACATTGTCCTCGTCCATGGCGCGTGGGCTGACGGCTCCAGCTGGAGCGATGTCATCGCGGCGCTGCAAGCCGACGGCTACCGCGTCACCGCGCCCCAGTTTCCGCTGACCTCGCTGGAAGCCGATGTTGCCAGGCTGCGCGAGGTCCTCGAGTTCCAGGACGGGCCGGTCGTTGTGGCCGGGCATTCCTACGGCGGGCAGATCATGACGGCCCTGGGCACGGACGCGCCGAACGTGGCCGGCCTTGTCTACATCGCGGCCTTTGGGATCGACGAGGGCGAGTCGCTCGGGGCGCTGCTGTCGCAGGGCCCGGTAACCCCGGCTCTGGCGCATCTGTTCACCGACAAGCAGGGCTTCGGCTGGCTGTCCGAGGACGACTTCGTCAACCACTTCGCGGCCGACGTGGACCGGCCGCGGGCCCGGGTCATGTACGCCGTGCAGCAGGCACTTGCCGGGTCGGCCTTCACCGACGTGATGGGCGTGCCGGCCTGGAAGTCGCTGCCGTGCTGGTACCTGGTCGCCACGAACGACGAGGCACTCCCCCCGGAGGCCGAGCGCCAGTTCGCCGCCCGGATGGGCGCCGTGACCATAGAGGTTCCCTCCAGCCACGTCGCCATGGTCTCGCACCCCGGCGAAGTGACCGAGCTGATCAAGACGGCGGCGCTGGCCTGCGCCCCGGCACGCGAATCATGAGCCGTCCGCGAAGACGTCCTCCGGGGCCGCCTCGATCAGGTCACGCAGCTGGTTGCGGCTGGCGATGCCGAGCTTGGGGTAGCAGCGGTACAGGTGCGATGCGACGGTACGCGGTGACAGGAACAGCCGGCCGGCGATCTCCCGGTTGGTGCGGCCGCGCGCGGCAAGCCGGACGATCTCGCGCGATCTCGCGCTGCTGCGGGGTCAGCTCGGAGAGGGCCTGCGCGGTGGCGGGCGTCCGGGCGGCAGGCACTCCGCAGGCCCTCAGCTCCGCCTCGGCGCGCTCTGCCCGGGGCCGGGAATGGGTCATCGCCCGCACACCGCGGTTCCCGCGGTGGCGGTCATTTCGCGGGCGTCCTGCTGTTCATGACCTTGCTTACGTCTCCTTTGCCTGAAGCTCGGCGATCTGCCGGCGCGCGGCGGCGACGAGTTCCTCGTTGGTGTTCGCGTGACCGCCCAGCCCCCACCCGCCGGGTACGGCCTCGGTCAGGAGCACCCAGGTGCGGCCGGCGAGTGCCGGGTCACGAGCGGCGTCCGCGACCATGCTCGTGAACTGGCTCACCACCGCGATCTGCTTGTCGCGGTCGAGGGCGCCCGCGTTGGTCAGCACCTGCACGCGAACGTAGTTGGACGCGCCGTCGACGTTCGACACGTCGCCTGCGGGCAGGTCGTGCACGAACGCCGCCGTGTTCTGGCGGAACATCGGGATGTCCGGGACCCCCTCGATGGCCATGAGGGCCGCCGCGAGATCCGCGGCGAGCCGGTGCTTGTCGGCGAAGGTGCCGGCCGTGGCGTACACGTCGATCATGGGCATTGCGTCGTCCTTCCTGTTGTGCCGACTAGCATCTGGCCGCGCACCGGGCCGGGGTATCCGCAGCATGACTGCACTCAATTGACAAGATCAAGTTGACTGGTCATATTTAAAGCGTTCCCAGGGCGAGCATGAAACAGCAGATCATCGAGGCTGGCCTGGCCGAACTCCACGCGCGCGGCTACGCCGCGTGCTCCGTCGAGGACATCACCAAGGCGGCCGGTGTCCCCAAGGGCTCCTTCTACAACCACTTCGCGAGCAAGGAACAGTTCGCGGTCGAGGCCGTGCGACGGTATTTCCAGGTTTCCGGATGGCCCGCTTCGCTCGACGACACGTCGGCAGTTGCCCGGCTGCGGGCCGGGTTCGAAGCCCTCTACGCGGGAGCGCGGGCCCGCTCTTTCAGCCGCGGCTGCATGTGGGGCAACCTCGCCAACGAGGTTGCGGATCACAGCGACTCCATCCGCGGAGAACTGGCCGAAGGCCTGGACGCGTGGTCGGCGATCGTGACCGAACTCGTCGCGGAGGCGCAGCGAGCCGGCGAGATCGGTGACGGTGGCGACGCGCCGCAACTCGGGCGGTTCATCGTCAATGCCTGGCGCTGACCACTCTGCTGGGAAGGCTTGCATACGAAGGCAGCACGGCATTCCTTTCCTCACCGGCGGTCAACAGCCATGATCAACTGCCCGGCAGCGGCGCGGAATCAGCATGTTGACTGCACCTTGCCGTCATGCGGGCCAGGTGCGGTCACGTTGCTCGCAGCTCGGTTCCCGCCGGGAGCTCAGTTGATCCCGGGATTGTCGCCTGCCATGAGGGTCGCGCCGGGTGAGCGGAGGACCACCGGAGTCAGCCGCGAGTGTTCGTAGCGCAGGCTGAGCACCAGGATGGCCAGCCCCGCAGCAACGCCCACGCCGACGGCGGCCGGCAGCGGCGCCTTGAGGGCCAGGTCGCACAGCAGCGCGATGGTGGCGCCGCCCAGCACGCTGTTGACCACGATGACCATGCTGGCCATGGTGAACAGGAACGACCAGCGGCCGTAGCGCACGCCATGATTGCCGGCCACCGAGTCGTCGGCCTCGAAGTAGGGCGGTGCCGAGGGCGCGAGCTCGGTGTAGTAGCGCCGGATGAGTTCCATCCTGCGCTGGGAGATGATGTTCGCCACGCTGGTGTCGATCAGCCGCACGACGGTAAACCAGCCGAGCACGAAAACGGTCGGCAGGACCGTGAACGCCAGCGAGGCCAGCGCTCGCGGTATCGCGCTGGTGAAGCCGATCGCGACCAGGCCGCTGGACAGGGCGGACAGGTAGATGCTGACCCGGCTGCCGCTCTCGCTGATGGTCGAGCTCGCCGTGGACTGGAGCACGAAGTGCTCGGTGACCAGCGCGCTCATGAACTCCGGTGGCGGCTTCTCGTCAGCCATCGCCGGTCACCTGACGACGCGGATGTTAAAGGCCTCGGTGCGCAGCAGACCGGCCAGCCTGGCGAACAGCACGAGGTAGTGCTCCGGGCCCCTGGCTGTCTCGATCCCGCCCAGATCCACGATGTCATCGTCGGACCAGCCCAGGTCGTTCAGCAGCCCGGCCGTCTCGGCCTTGGCCGCGGCGTCATCGCCGGAAAGGAACACCGAACTCGGGCCGATGACGTGCGGGTTGACGATCGTGGTGATCGCTGCGTGGTTCATCGACTTGACCACCCTGGCGTCCGGGCGGGCCTCCTGGAGCTTCTCGGCGAGGCTGTAGTTCGGGTAAACCAGGTCGAACGCCGGCGTGGTCGCGTTGGCCACGTCGACCAGCGTCTTGCCCGCGAACACCCCGGGCTCGATGGCGGAGATCGTCTCCAGCGACCCCGATCCCAGGGTCGCGTTCACAACGATGTCGGCCCCGGCGATGGCGTCGGCCAGTGACTCGACCGCGAGGTCGGCGCTCTTCGACGGGCCAGGGTTCCGGGAACCCAGCGTGACCTCGTGGGACGTGCTCCACGCCGTGCCAAGCGTGCCGGCGACGTGACCGGTGCCCAGAATGCCCAGTTTCATCTGATCCTCACCTTCGTGACGTATCGTGGATGGCCCGTCGCCCGGTGGCAGATCTGCCTTCCATGGAACCAAGATACCAGGCATACAATACTGCTATGGAATCAGCTTCTCCGGAACTTAATCCTGGGAATTGCTGACTACGACGTCGTATCCCGCGTTGACGGCGGCCTCAGCGACTTTGCCGCCGATATGCCCGGCCCCGATGAACCCGATGGTGGTCACCGCCCCGTCTCCGGCCTCATCCCGCGTTGACCAGGGCGAGCTTGCCGGGGGGATGCGGGCTGGTGAGCATCGCGAATGCCGCCGGGGCCTGGTCGAAGCTGAACGTCTGAGCCATCGGCACCACGAGCCCGCCGTCCTGCGCCAGCTTCAGGATCCGGGTTCGCGCGGCGGCCCGGAACGGCCCGCTCTCCGGGTTCGCCGCGCCCACGAAGACGTAGCCGTCGGCTCTGGCCCGCGGGGCGGCGGCGATCGTGACGATCCGCTTGCGGTCGCCAACCAGGGCGAGCGAAACGTCGCCCGCCTCATCGCTGCCGACCGTGTCCAGTGCCGCGGCGATCCCCTCCGGGGCGGCGGCCCGGACCCTGTCCAGCAGGCCGGGCCCGTACTGGACGGGCGTTCCGCCGAAGCGCCGGACGAAGTCGAAGTTGGCCGGACTGGCGGTGCCGACTACCCGGACGCCAAGCTGGCGGGCCCGCTGCAGCACCATGACCCCGACCGCTCCGGCGGCTCCGTGCAGCAGCACGGTCTCGCCCTCGCGCGCGCCGGCGGCGTGCAGCATGTCGGCCGCGGTGGTCGCCACCAACAGGAGGCTGGCCGCCTCCGGGAAGGTCAGCGTGGATGGCTTGGCGAACACGCCGGACGCCGGCACGGTGAGCGCCGTCGCGTATCCGCCGGTGACCTGCGAGGCGACGACCTCATCGCCGACCGCCCCGCCGCCGGAGGCGAGGCGCGTGCCCGGCCCGAGCGCGCTCACGACCCCGGCCACCTCGTACCCGATCGGCAGCGGCAGCAGCTTGCGGTCCTGGCCCGGGGTGATGTGCTTGGCATCGGCGGGATTCATCCCGGCGGCGCGCACCTCGATCTGCACGTGCCCGGGTCCGGGGTCGGGTACATCGACGTCCGTCAGGCGCAAGACCTCGGGGCCGCCGAAGTCCACGGCCACCCACCTGCGCGCCCTCATGATGTGCTGGCCTCGTTGGCAGCCACGAACTCGACCGCCGCCCCGCCGAGCGGGCGCAGAACCCCGACCACGCCGGACGGCTTGCCGTCCTCGCCGCGCAGCAGCCCGAGGCTCAGGCCGAGCACGAGCCGCTCACCGGAGGCCGTCATCGCCTCGACCCTGGCCACGGCCCCACCATGCGCCAGGCGGCCGCTGTCCATCGCGGCATGGAACCCGGCGACGTGGCGTGCCCGGTACTCGGCCGGGATGATCAGCACCAGCCCGCCGGGCATGGCATCCTCCCGGCTGAAGCCGAGCAGCCGCTCGGCTGCCCGGTTCCAGGAGGTGACCTTGCCGTTCTGGTCGAGCGTCACGATCGCGTCGCCGGCCTCGGCAACCGCATGAGCGGCGAGCTCCGGGTCAAGGCTCACTGCTTCCTCCTCATGACTCTGTCTGGGCGAGTCCGGCGGGCCGTGGGCGGCAGGCCCTCAAGCTAACATGAATATTCCGTGGAATCCACATTCATCGCAGCGACCTCCGCGGAGACAACAGATCGTGAGGCGCGTGGCCGTGGCCGCGGCGCGATTACGATCGCCCTGTGGATGGCGGCTGGTTTGCCGGACGGCGCGATGAGCTGTCACAGCTGGCAGGCCTGGTGGCGGCCGTGTCGGAGGGCGTCGGCGGCGTCATCCTGGTCGAGGGCGAGCAGGGCATAGGAAAGACCTCCCTGCTGCGTGCCGGCCTCTCGGGCCCGGCCGTGGCCGGCTGCAGGGTGCTCTGGGCAACCGCAGACGAGCTGCTGCGGCAGTTCCCGTTGCGGCTGATGATGGAATGCCTTGGCGCCGCCGCCCCGGTGCCGTTGCCGGAGCCTTCGGCTCTCGGCGGTGACCCCGTGGTGGCCAGGGCGGAGCGGCTGCTGGCCGAGGTTGACCGGCTCTGCGCGGTGTCGCCCGTCGTGCTGGTGGCGGAGGATTTGCAGTGGGCCGATGAGGCGAGCGTGCTCATGTGGCACCAGCTGAGCCGGGCCGCCGGCCAGATGCCGCTGCTGCTGGCCGGCTCAGTGCGTTCTGGCTCGGGACGAGCGGACCTGGAACAGCTTCGGCGGAGCGTGACGTCGCGCGGCGGCGTCGTGCTGACGCTCGACGCGCTGCCCGACGCGGACGTCGCCGATCTGGTCGGCGCGCTGCTCGGCGGGCGGCAGGGCCGCAGCCTGGCGACGGTGACCAGCCGGGCCGGCGGGAACCCGCTGTACGTTCGGGAGCTTGCCGAAAGCCTGCTCCGCGACAGCAGGATCGCGGCGCACGCCGGTGAGTGGGACCTGATACCCGGTCCAGCGGCGATCCGGGTTCCGGCGTCACTGGCCGCGGCCATCAACCACCGGCTCACGGGCCTGGCCGCCGACGTGGTCGAGACGCTGCGCTGGGCCGCGATACTGGGGTCGGAGTTCTCGGTGACTGACTTGTCGGTCGTGACCGGCCGCCTGCCCGGCGAGCTGATGCCGGTGGTCGACGCCGCGGTGGCAGCAAACGTGCTGATGGACGCCGGCCCGCGGCTGGGATTCCGCCACGGGCTGATCCGCCAGGTGCTCTACGAGGGAATGCCCGTGGCGCTGCGGGCCGCGCTGCATCTGCAGGCCGCGCAGGCGCTAGCAGCCGGTGGTGCGCTGCCTGAGCGGGTGGCCGCTCAGCTGGTGGCGGCGCCCGGCGAGGACAGCCCGCTGGCCGTGGCCGCCGGTCTCGGCCAGCAGTGGGCGGTGAGCTGGCTGGTGGCGAACGCGCCGAGCCTGGTGTCCCGGGCCCCGCAGGCGGCCGCTCGGCTGCTGCAGGACGTGATCGCCGGCCTTCCGGCCGCGGACAGGCACCGGCAGCCGCTGCGGGCGAGCCTGGTTCGGTCCGCCTTCCAGCTGGCCCGCGACGACCAGGTGGAGCGAACCGGGGCCGAGCTGCTGGCCACGCTGGCCACCTCGGCCGACACGGACCTGGCAGCTGAGATGGCCTGGCTGGTCGGCACGGCCCAGCTGCGGACCCAGCGGCCCGCGCAGGCCGGGTCGACCATCGCGACAACCCTGGCACGGCCCGGAGCCAGCGATCTGTGGACAGGCCGACTGCGCGCGCTGCGAGCCGTCACCCTGGCCGTGCTCGGCGAACTGGCCGAGGCCGCCGCCACCGGCCAGTCCGCGCTGGACTACGCCCACAAGGCCGGTGACCGCGTCGGCATCGGCTACGCCCTGCACGCCATGTCGTTCGCGGCCATGCACCGCCGGGATGATGCGACCGCGGTCGCGCTGATGTCCCGGGCTCTCCTCACGATCGGGCATGACCCGCAGGTCAGCGACCTGCGGGTCATGGTGCTGGGCAACAACGCGTCATGCCTGGCTGGCCTGGACCGGCCCGCAGAGGCGATGGAAGCAGCCCGGGAGGCAGTGGTGCTTGCCGAGCACGAGGCCACCAGCAGGCTGGCCGGTGCCCGGTTCGCGCTGGCGGACCAGTACTTTTCCGCCGGCCAGTGGGACGACGCGCTCGCCGAGCTCGAGCTTGCGGCCGGGATCGAGGGCCAAGACCACCGGCAGTTGCTGGTACATGGCCTGATTGCCCTGATCGCCGCGCACCGGAACGACCTGCGGGCCGCCCTGGGTCAGCTGCGCGGCCTGCCGGACGGGCCGCTGCGCGAGCCGGGGGCCGGGACGGCCACGCGCGGGGCGCTGTTCTGGGATCGGGTGCTGCTGGCCAGGGCGCTGATGGCCGAGCAGGACGCCGGCCCGGCGGCGGCCGCGGCGGTGCTGGCGCCGTGCCTGGAGCCAGCCGTCGGCGCCCAGATGCCGGGGCGCCTTGGTTTGCTGCCGACACTCGTCCGGCTGGCACTGGCGGCCGACGACAGCACGCTCGCGGCCGCGGCGGCCGAGGCCGCGGTCGCCGAGGCCGCGGCGGTGGCCGCCGAGCCGGGCGGCCCGGTTGCGCTCAAGGAGGCCCAGGCCGGTCACTGCCGCGGCCTGGCAGACGGTGACCTGGGTCCACTGCGGTCCGCGGCCGCCTACCTCGCGGCGACCGGGCGCCCGCTTGCTGAGGCAGCGGCACAGGAGGATCTGGCCGAGCTGCTCGCCAGGCAGGGTGATGCCGTGTCGGCGCGGCGGGCGCTGGCCACGGCGTCTGCGCTGTACACGCGGCTCGGGGCGAGCTTGGACCTGCGGCGGGCCGCGGCCAGGCTGCGGCCGTTCGGCATCCGGCCGCCGCGCAGCCCGGCGCGGCGGCCCGCCACCGGTTGGGCGGCGCTGACGCCGACCGAGCTGACGGTGGCCCGGCTGGTAGCGGAAGGCCTCTCGAACCCGGACATCGCGGCCGAGCTGTTCTTGTCGCGGAACACCGTCCAGACCCACGTTTCGCACATCCTGGCCAAGCTGAGCGCGCGGTCCCGCGCAGAGATCATCGCCGAGGCGTTCCGTCAGCCCCCGGCCAACGGGCCCTGCTGACCAGCGAACCAGAGCGCACCACGCTGGCGGCCACACCGGAAAGACTGGTTCCGCTGACCACAGCGGCCTGCCGGAGAACGTCCTCGGCCTCCTCCGGCGGCAGGCTCTGCTGGTGCATCACCACGCCGGTGGCCAGGCTGACGGCACGGCCGGAGATGGCCTCCAGGGCCAGGCTCGCGGCCCGGTCCTCGGCTCGGCCTACCGCTGCCATCAGGCGCTCCCGGTCAACCAGCGCGATCGCGTGCTTCACCATCAGGTCCGCGATGACAGCGTCGCTCTCGGCCGGGGCCCGGCCGGCCCACCAGTGCGTGACAACCCCCGCGTAGGACGGGTACCCGGCCCGCGACGCCACCCGGAACGGGGTGAGAAGGACCTGGTCCGGGCCGGCCGCCCCAGCTTCGGCCCAATCTGGACCGTCAGCCCGGCCGGGCGGGCGCCTGACACGGAACAGCGGTTGCGTCCCGTCGCCCAGCTCGACCTGGCAGACGTCGGCAAACTCTGGAACGCACGCCGTGGCCAGGCGGGCGAACGTGACAGCCGGATCGTCGGAGCCCAGCAGCAGGCTGAGCGTGCCGGTCAGCTTCGCCGGCCGCACTGCGGGCACATCGTCGTGGTGCCGGAAGAAGGCATCGAGATCAGCCTGGGCGACGGCCGGGACCGCGTCGCCGGACCTCACGCGATTGGCCATCTCAGGCCCCGTGCCGTGAGACATGGTGCCGCAGCAGGTCCGCGGCCGCGCTCACCATGTCGTCGGCGAGGAGATCGACGATTTCGCCATGCTCGCTGGCCTCGGCGACCATGCGGTGGCCACGTTCCTCGCTGACCGGCCGGTGCTCGATGCCGGGGGTTAGCAGCAGCCCCGCCACCTCGGAAAAGGCGCGCTCACTGGTCAGCTTGAGCAGGTACAGGTGAAAGCTGCTGTCGGCTTGGCGGTAGCCGAGCGCGTCGCCACTGCGGGCCGACCGCACCGTGGCACGTGCCAGCTGCCGGCTCACGGCGAGTTCCTCATCGGAAAGGCCCCGGTCGGCCAGTTTTCGGAGCGCGGGCAGCTCGACGAGCAGCCGCAGCTCGGTCGGGCCGGGCCGGGGCGCGGCTGAATCGCGGGGGCTCATGACGGCCATGGTGGATCTGCCGGGACCGCGACCGCCATCGGCCAACTCAGTGATATTTCCCGCGGCCAATTCGCTGACCACGTCCGGATTGGTGGGATCGCCAAGCAGGCGGCGGGCGATGTCAACGGGGTCTCGGCCATCGGTGCCTCCTGGTGGTTTGGGGCGGCTCAGGCGCCGCGGCGGGCCAAGGCGAGCCAGTGACCTTGGCATCGACCACCGGCAGGGATCCCTCAGCAGACCGCAACGAGATCACAACGCCGACTGGCTTGACTGCCTGCGGCGGGGCACGCGCCCCGCCGGGCGAGCGAGAAGCGCTCAGCCCGCCAGCAGCAGGGAGGCAGTGCGTGATCCGCCTTTACCACGACCTGAAAGCCACGTGCCGGGGCGTCGCCAGGCCGTCCAGGCCGGTGGCACTGGGCGCCGTGGCGCTGACCGCGGTAGTCGCCGTCACCGGATGCGGCAGCAGCCCGGCGGGGTCGCCGGGCTCGGGCACATCGCAGAACTCGGGCACATCGCAGAACTCGGGCACATCGCAGAGCTCGGCGTTCCGGCAGTGCCTGGAAAAGCACGGGGTCAACCTGCCATCCGGCCACCTGCCCGGCGGCGGCGGAGGCGGCAACGGCGGGACGACGGCCCCGCACCCGCGGCCGAGCGGATCGGCCGCGTCGGCGTTCCGGCAGGCCATCCAGGCCTGCGGTGGCAGCGGCTTCGGCGGCAACCCGGGTGCTGGCGGCTGACAAGGCGTGGCGGCGATCGCAGCCGGATTTCCTTGCACAGCCCACCCGGACCGGGCACCGCCCCTGAGCCAGCCGAGCGGATGCCGGAAGATATCCGCATGACCCGAGCTGCGGCACCCGTGCCCATGCCCGACGTCGTCACCTTCGGCGAGTGCATGGCGCTGTTCCGCGCGGACCCGGGTGATCCGCTGCGCACCGCGCGCCGGTTCAGCCGGTCCATCGCCGGGGCCGAGTCGAACGTCGCCATCGGGCTGTCCCGGCTGGGCGTGGCGGCGGGCTGGTTCGGCCGCGTCGGGGACGACTCGCTCGGGCTGGCCATCCTGGACACGCTGCGCGGTGAGGCAGTCGACGTGAGCCGCGCGATCGTGGACGACCGCGCGTTCACCGGGGTCCTGATCCGCGACACCCACGCCGAGCGCCGCATCGACGTGGCCTATGCCCGGGCCGGCTCCGCGGGCAGCCGGCTCACCCCGGCCGACCTGGACCCGGGTTACCTGGCATCCGCCCGCGTGCTGCATGTCACCGGCATCACGCCCGCGCTGAGCGGCGGCGCCAGGGAGGCGACCGCGGAGGCGGTCCGGCTCGCGGCGGACGCCGGCGTCGCCGTCTGCTTCGACCCGAACATCCGGCGGCGGCTGTGGCCGGACCTGGGCGCTGCCCGGCGCGAGCTGCTGCGGATCGCCGGGCGCAGCCAGATCGTGCTCGCCGGCCACGCCGAAGCCACGCTGCTCACCGGCGACGACGATCCGCTCGCCGCGGCACGGTGGCTGGCCGGCCATGGCGCCACGACCGTCGCGATCAAGCTCGGCGCTCAGGGTGCCCTGGGCCTGCGGGACGGCGAGAGCTACCGGGGGCCGGCGCTCACCGTGCACCCGTGCGACCCGATCGGCGCGGGCGACGCGTTCGACGCCGGATTCCTCGCCGCATGGCTGCGCGGCGCGGGCCTGGCGGACTGCGTGGACGAGGGCAACCTCGCCGCCGGGCTCAGCGTCCAGGTGTGCGGCGACATCGAGGGGCTGCCATACCGGCGGGAGATGGACGAGCGCCGGGCGAACAACACCGAGCCCAACCGCTGACCGGCACGGGGTCAGACCGCACGGCCCGCGACGCGCTCCACGGACAGCCGCACCACGATGCGCACCGCGCCCGGCCTATCCGGATCGGGATCCCGGCCGTCGTACTTCCAGGACAGCTCGGTGTCGAACCGCCGCCCGACGTCCGGCGCCATCGTCACCCGGCCGCGGAGCTCCACGTAGTTCTCGGCGTCCGCCGAGTCGATCACCGACACGCTCACCCGGGGATCGCGCTCCATGTTGCGGTGCTTGCGCCGTCCGGCCACGGTCGAGAGCAGCACGTCATTGCCGTCCCGGCCGACCCACATGACCGACGTGTGCGGGCTGCCGTCGGCGTTGATGGTAGCGATGACGGCATAGTTCGGGCCGTCAAGCAGCGCGATCGTCCGCGGGCTCAGCGTGATGGGCATGCCCGGAACGTAGCATCGCCGGAGCGCGCCAATCCCTCCGGTCCCCGCGTTGCGATCTCGTTAAGACCGGCATTCCCTTCTTGACAGCGCTCTGACCGGCACTGAACCTATTTGGGAAAGCTATTCCGCAATACGGAACCTGGGTGGGCGGGTATGGCGCGGCAGGACACACCATGACGGTAAGCACCAAGCCCCGGCCAGCCCGGCTGCGCCGCGAACTGCACATCTGGGAAGCGATCGGGCTGTCGGTGGCCGGCGCCTCGCCGGCCCTGGCGATGTCCTTCTCCGGTCCTGGCGTCGCCGCGCTGGTCGGCCGCGCCGCGGCGCTGTCGTTCCTGTTCGCCGCGGTCACCTGCATCTTCATCGGGTATGCGTTCATGCTGCTGGCGCGCAAGTACAACAGCGCGGGCAGCGTGTACGGGTTCGTCGGCGCCTCGCTCGGCCCGCGCTCCGGCTTCTTCGCAAGCTGGGCGATGATGCTGATGTACTTCGTGTTCACGCCAGGCTCGGCGGCCGCCTCCGGCTACTTCATCGCCGACCTGTTCAACGACCTGGGCTGGTGGCACAACGCCAGCTTCATCTGGTTCGCGATCCCGATCTCGGTCATCGTCTGGCTGACCTCGGCCGGCCTGGCCCGGCACTCCACCCGCACGCTGCTGTCCATCGAAGGCATCACGGTCCTGGTGATCCTGGTGCTCATGATCGTCATCCTGGTGAAGGTCGGCGCCGGCCACGGCCTGAACGGCGGCAAGCTCACGCTGGACATCTTCGCCCCGCCCGCCGGGGTCAACGTGCACGCCGTCATCCTCGGCGCCGTGTTCGGCTTCCTTGCCTTCACCGGTTTCGAGGCGGCCGGCGCGCTCGGCGAGGAGACGGTCAACCCCGGCCGGGAGATCCCGCGGGCGATCGGGGTGTCGATCCTGGCGGTAGCCGTCTTCTACGTCGCGTGCATCGCCGTGCAGTCGCTCGGCTTCGGCGCGAACAAGGCAGGCTCGGCCGAGTTCGCGGCTTCCAGCGGCCCGCTGTTCCAGCTGTCGTCCGCCTACCTGAACGGCGCGGTGCGGGACATCATCCTGGTCGGCGCCGCCTGCAGCGCGTTCGGCGCGGCGGTCAGCGAGGCCATGGCCGGATCCCGGCTGCTGTACGCGCTGTCCCGGGACGGCACGCCGTCCTCGCCGCTGGCCCGGGTCTCCTCGCCGTCGGGCGCGCCCCGCCGCGCGGTCGAGCTGATCATCGCGATCAACGTCATCCTGCTGCTGGCGTTCCAGTTCGCCGGCGTGAGCGGCTTCACCATCTGGCAGTACCTGGGCACGCTCGGCACGCTGTCGATCCTGGTCGGGTACGCGCTGGTGTGCATCGGGGCCAGCCGGGCCGCGCTGAACGGGCACCTGCAGGTGGCGAGGTGGCGGGCGATCGTGCCCGCCCTGGCCGCGGTGCTCGTGGCGTACACGCTGTACAACGAGCTCGTCCCGGCGCCGGCGATGCCCTACCGGCTGTTCCCGTACATCACCCTGGCCTGGCTGCTGATCGGCGCGGCCGTGGTGCTGTTCGCGCCGCAGCTGGCGACCCGGATGGGTAACGGCCTCACCCGGGCGCTGGGCCTGCCGGTGCCCGGCGCCGACCGCGCGCCGGCTAGCGTCGCCGAGGACCCGCCAGCGGCCGTCTGACCTGCGCCCGTCCGGCGAGCCCGAAGGAGTGTTCCGTGATGGATGCAGTGCTGCCCGACCGGATGCGGTCCGCGCTGGCCGCCCTCGCCGAGCGGCCGCTCGCCGTGACCGACCGTGGCTTCGGCCGGCTGGCGGCAGCCGGGCCGGTGAGCGCCGCGTGGCTGGCGCGCAACCGGCCGGCGCTCTTCGGCGGCGACTTCGTGCTGCCGCTGATCGTGCTGCGCGAGTCGGCGCTGCAGGGCAACATCACGGCGATGGCGGAGTACTGCGATCAGGCTGGCGTCCTGCTGGCGCCGCACGGCAAGACCACCATGGCACCGCAGTTGTTCGGCCGCCAGCTGCAGGCGGGCGCGTGGGGGATCTGCGCCGCCACGGTCCAGCAGGTCCAGGTGTTCCGGGCGTTCGGCGTGCCGCGGATCCTGATCGCCAACGAGGTCACCGACGCCGCGGGCATCCAGTGGCTGGCTGCCGAGCTGGCCGCGGACGACGGGTTCGACTGCTGCTGCTTCGTGGACAGCGTGCCCGGTGTCGCGCTGCTGGACGGGGCGCTGCGCCCGGGGCTTGACGGCACCGGACGGCGGCTGCAGGTGCTGGTCGAGCTCGGGTTTCCTGGCGGCCGGGCCGGCTGCCGCACGGCCGAGGAGGCGGCCGTCGTCGCGAAGGCGGCGGCCGCCGCGCCCACGTTGCGGCTGGCCGGGGCGGCCGGGTACGAGGGCGCGATCGGGCACGACGACAGCGACGCGACGCTGGCCGCCATCGCCGAGTTCTGCCAGGACCTGCGCCGGCTGGGCACGCTGCTGCCGGCGCTCACCGGCCGCACGGACTACCTGCTCAGCGCCGGCGGCAGCGCGTTCTTTGACATCGTGGTGCGCGAGCTCGCCGCGCCCGGCGGCGACGGCACGCCGCAGGTGCTGCTGCGCAGCGGCGCCTATGTCAGCCACGACCACGGCTTCTACCAGCGGCTGTCGCCCGGCACCGGGCACGGCAGGCCGGGTCCGGCACTGCGGCCGGCCTTCGAGCTCTGGGCGCCGGTGCTGTCCCGGCCGGAGCCGGGCCTGGCCATCGCGCTGGCCGGGCGGCACGACGTCGCTTTCGACCAGGACATGCCGGTGCCGCTGCGGACGTGGCCGGCCGGCCAGGCCGCCCCGGACGACGGCGGCGCGGCCGGGATGCAGATCAGCGCGCTGGACGACCAGCACGCCTACGTCCGGATCCCGGCGCAGTCCGCGCTGGCCCCCGGCGACCTGCTCTGCCTCGGCATCTCGCATCCGTGCACGACCTTTGACAAGTGGCGGGTCATCCCCGTGGTCGACGACGGTTACCGCGTCATCGACGCGATCCACACCTTCTACTGAGTGAGCCGCCGGCTACTGAGTGAGCCGCCGGGCGGCCAACGCCAGCCCGCAGCATGCCGCCCGGCGGCCTATGATTCCATATGCCGGAACGCGACGGCCGCGGGGAGTTGACAGCGTGCAGGACAGCGCCGAATCGCCGGTGGCGAGCGTCGACCGCGCGCTGCGGATCCTGGCCCTGATCGGCGGCGCCTCCCACGGCCTGTCCCTGGACGAGCTCGCCGCCCGGCTGGATATCCCGAAGAGCTCGCTGCACCGGATCCTGGCCGCGCTCAAATTCCGCCGGTTCGTCGCGCAGCCGGAGACCGGTGGCGCCTATTTTCTCGGCAGCGAGCTGCTGGCGACCGCCTTCCGGTTTCACGACATGCTCGACATCCGGGCGCTGATCCACCCGCTGCTGCTCCGGCTCAGCGCCGAGCTGGACGAGACCACGCACATGGCCGTGCTGGACGGGGCCGAGATCGTCTACCAGGACAAGCTCGAGGCCGCGCACACGATCAAGCTGTCCTCGGTGATCGGCGGCCGCAACCCGGCGCATGCCACCGGTGTCGGCAAGGCGCTGCTGGCCTGGACGTACCCCACCGACGAGGCGATCAGGGCGTGGGCGGCGCAGTGGGAGCCGCTGCCGCGCCCGACGAAGCGAACGGTCAGGTCCACGGCGCAGCTCGCCGCGGAGCTGGCCGCGGTGCGCGATCGCGGTTATGCCCTGGACATCGAGGAGAACGAGGTCGGCGTCAGGTGCGCGGCCGTGCCGATCTTCCTCGGCAGGGCGGTCCCGGCGGCGGCGGTCAGCGTCACCGTGCTGGGTGCCCGCGCCGAACCGCGGCGCCTCAAAGAGCTGGGCGAGTACCTGCGCAGGGCCGCTGCCGACTGGTCCACCGCGCCGCTGCCCTAGTGTCCCGGTCTTGCGTTCCCTAGTCACCACGTGAGCCGCGTTTGGTCTCAGAGCCTGCTGGGTGGTGACGTGGGCCTGGGCCCGCGGTCTGCTGGTGGCATGGGTGATACGAGGTTAGAGCCGCTGGTGTTGTCTGGTGCCGAGCGGCGGACGCTGGAGAACTGGGCGAAGCGGCGGAAGACCGCGCAAGGGCTGGCGCTGCGGGCCCGGATCGTGCGCGCTGTCCGCCAGTGCGATCGAGGTGGCGACCTCAAGGGACGGGCGGTATGCGTTCGTGACGCTCGAATACGACCAGCGGGCGGTGGTGTTCAACCTCGCCGGCGCGGTGAGCCGCGGGTTCGGCAGCGCGGATTATGTCGGCAGCATCCCGCTCGGGCAGGCGGCGGTCGGCCTGGCCGTCTCCCCCGACGGCCGCTGGCTGTACGCGACGAGCGAGGGCGCGGTCCCTGCTCAGCATCCGGTGGGCATCAGGGCGTCGCCTCCCGGATCGGGCCGGCTCTCTTGGCGGGGGTGTCAGCAAGTGGCCGCGGGGGTAGGGCGGCAGTGTGCGCGGCGGCAGCGCGGGGGCAGCGCTTGCGTCGCCTGCTCTTGGCGCCAGGTCGCGGGCCAGTGCCGGGTCTGGGGGAGACCGGGAGGGATTCACGGTGAGTTCTGCGGGGCAGAAGGCCGCCGGTGCGGCGGCGGGCCGGGTCAGCGGGGATGGCCAGGGCCGGGACGGGCAAGTTGTGGAGCCGCCGGTGCTGGGCGGGTCGGAGCACACGGACTATTACCTGATAAATGACCTGCTGACCGACGAGCAGCGGGCGCTTCGCCAGCGGG